>Ga0079224_100004942_pt1 | contig 17420 bp, 14 predicted proteins | sample Stecom2015_FD_80414 | JGI IMG/M metagenome (GOLD analysis project Ga0079224, IMG submission 80414) | Agricultural soil microbial communities from Utah to study Nitrogen management - Steer compost 2015 | ecosystem: Environmental > Terrestrial > Soil > Agricultural land | place: USA: Utah...
GATCCGGCGCGCCTCCTCCGGTGTCGCGATGGTGGCGCGGGCGCGCCGCTCGAGCTCGGCGTGCAGTCCCACGAGCGACTCGAGCGCGTCCATCGGCAGGCGCCGCCCCGGCCGTACCGCAGGTACCCCCAGCGAGGCGAACAACGGCCCGCGCTGTGCCCGTTCGAGTGCGATCTCGAGTTCTGCACGCCGGTCCGGCGGAGGTTCCGGACTCAGTAGCGCCGCGACGGTGGTGCCCAGCTCGCGGGCGAGCGCCGTCAGCAGGGACAGTCGCGGCTCCCTGCGTCCGTTCTCGATGAGGGAGAGCTGACTCGTCGTCGAACCGACCGAGTCCGCGAGCTGACGCAGGGTCATGCCGTGCCCGGTGCGCGCGTGCCGGATCCGGCGGCCGAGCACGATCGGATCAGTCCCGGACTCCTCGGCGAGGGTGGTCGATGGTTCCGCCATGGCCTTGACCATAGCGAAACTTCTGTAGATTTTTCACGGCCTCGGTGGTTGTAGAGGGGCCAAGGTCGGCGGAGAGTGGACGCAGCGGCGCCGTCCGGCGCCCACGACTCTGGAGGGAACACCAGCCATGGTCATGACCGACGCCGTCGCCCCGCCCGCCGTGCCGGCCCTCGAGGGCCCGACCGTCACGGATCCGGACCTGCTCGCCTGGATCCGGGAGATGGCGGCGCTGGCCCGGCCGGAGCGGATCCAGGTCTGCGACGGCTCCCGGGAGGAGTACGACCGGCTCACCTCTCGGCTGGTCGACACCGGCACCTTTATCCGACTCAACCCGGCCAAGCGGCCGGGCTCCTTCCTCGCCCGCTCCGCGCCGTCCGACGTGGCCCGGGTGGAGTCCCGCACCTTCATCTGCTCCCCGGAGCAGGCCGATGCCGGCCCGACGAACAATTGGGCGGAGCCAGCGGCGATGAAGCAGGAGCTGCGCGAGGTCTTCGACGGCGCGATGCGCGGGCGCACCATGTACGTGGTGCCGTTCTCCATGGGGCCGGTGGGCGGCCCGATCTCCCGGATCGGGGTGGAGATCACCGACTCGCCCTACGTCGTCGTCTCCATGCGCCTGATGACCCGGATGGGAGCGGCGGCACTGCAGCAGATCGAACGCGGGGCGGACTGGGTCCCCGCCGTGCACTCCGTCGGCTACCCGCTCGTGGTGCGGCACGGCAACGAGGTGGTCACCCGGCCTGACGTCCCGTGGCCGTGCAACGACACGAAGTACATCTGCCACTTCCCGCAGACCCGGGAGATCTGGTCCTACGGCTCCGGATACGGCGGCAACGCGCTGCTCGGCAAGAAGTGCTACGCGCTGCGGATCGCCTCGGTGCTCGGGCGGGACGAGGGATGGTTGGCCGAGCACATGCTGATCCTCAAGATCACCGGCCCCGACGAACGAGTCCACCACCTGGCCGCCGCGTTCCCCTCCGCATGCGGCAAGACCAACCTGGCCATGCTGCGGCCGACCATCCCCGGCTGGACGGTCGAGACCGTCGGTGACGACATCGCGTGGATGCGTCCCGGCCCGGACGGGCGCCTGCGCGCCATCAACCCCGAGGCCGGGTTCTTCGGCGTGGCACCGGGCACCGGCGAGTCCACCAATCCGACGGCGATCGCCGCTCTCGATCACGACGTCATCTTCACCAACGTCGCCCTGACCGACGACGGCGACGTGTGGTGGGAGGGCCTGACCGACACCCCACCCGATCACCTGATCGACTGGCAGGGCAACGACTGGACTCCCGAGTCGGCGACCCCTGCGGCCCATCCCAACTCGCGGTTCACCGTCCGTGCCGACCAGGCACCGTCCATCGCGCCCGAGTGGGAGGACCCCGACGGCGTCCCGATCGACGTCATCCTCTTCGGCGGCCGCCGCGCCTCGAACGTGCCGCTCGTCTCCGAGGCCTACGACTGGGAGCACGGCGTCTTCATGGGCGCCACCGTCTCCTCGGAGCAGACGGCCGCGGCCGAAGGGGAGGTCGGACAGCTGCGCCGCGACCCGTTCGCCATGCTGCCGTTCTGCGGCTACAACATGGCCGACTATTGGGGGCACTGGTTGCGGATGGGACGGATGCTCGGTGACCAGGCTCCCCGCATCTTCCAGGTCAACTGGTTCCGCAAGGACGACGACGGCCGGATCGTCTGGCCCGGATTCGGCGAGAACTCACGGGTGATCGAATGGACACTGCGCCGGGTCAGTGGCGAGGTCGGGGCGGTCGACGGTCCCACCGGGCGGCTGCCGCGGCCCGAGGACCTCAACCTGGACGGGCTCGATCTGACCGAGGATGACCTGGAGCTTCTGTTCGCCGTCGACCCGGAGAGCTGGTCCGCCGAGGCCGACCTCACCGAGGACTACTTCGCCCAGTTCAGCCTGCGGCTCCCGCGGGAGATGACCGAGCAGCTCGACGCCCTGCGGGACCGGCTCGCCCGTTAGCCGATACGCTCGGCGGTCGTGAAGATCCTCCTCATCGGCTCGGGCGCCCGTGAGCACGCCCTCGCCCGAGCGCTGGCCCATGACCCATCGGTCGACGAGCTCGTCGTCGCCCCGGGGAACCCGGGGACGGCCACGCTCGCCCGGTCGATCACCCTCGACATCCTCGACGGGGCCGCCGTGGCGGCCGCGGCACAGGAGATGGCGGCCGACCTCGTCGTCGTCGGCCCGGAGGCGCCGCTCGTCGCCGGCGTCGTCGACGCCGTCCGCGAGGCCGGCATTGCCTGCTTCGGCCCGGGCGCGGCGGCGGCCCGTCTCGAGGGCTCCAAGGCGTTCGCCAAGGAGATCATGGCCGCGGCAGCGGTCCCGACGGCGATGGCGCACGTGTGTACCACGCTCGAGCAGGTCACGGCCGCTCTCGACGCGTTCGGCGCTCCGTACGTCGTCAAGGATGACGGGCTGGCCGCCGGGAAGGGTGTGGTCGTCACCGACGACCGGGAGGCGGCGATCGCGCACGCGCGCGCCTGCCTCGACCGGGACGGCGGCGACCCGGCCACCGGCGGCGCCCCAGGCGTCATCGTCGAGGAGTACCTCGACGGGCCGGAGGTCTCCCTGTTCTGCGTCTGTGACGGCACCGACGTGGTCCCCCTCGCCCCCGCCCAGGACTACAAGCGCCTCGGCGACGGCGACGCCGGACCGAACACCGGCGGCATGGGCGCCTACTCGCCGTTGCCGTGGGCGCCCGAGGACCTGACCGACCAGGTGGTCACCCGCGTGGCCAAGCCGGTCGTGGCCGAGATGGCGCGCCGCGGTACGCCCTTCACCGGTCTGCTCTACTGCGGGCTCGCGCTCACCTCACGCGGCCTGCGCGTGGTCGAGTTCAACGTCCGCTTCGGGGATCCGGAGACCCAGGCGGTGCTAGCACGCCTGACCTCTTCCCTCGGTGAGCTGCTGCACGCGGCCGCCACCGGCCGCCTCGGAGCCGTGCCACCGCCGGAGTGGAACGCCGGCGCCGCAGTCACGGTCGTCGTCGCCGCCCACGGCTACCCCGGAAGCGTCCGCAAGGGGGATGCGATCGGCGGCGTCGAGGAGGCCGAGTCACTCGCCGGCGTGCACGTGCTGCACGCCGGGACCGCCACGGACGGCGGGGCCCTCGTGGCGTCGGGCGGCCGGGTGCTCTCCGTCGTCGGCACCGGATCCGACATCGCCGCCGCGCGCGCCGCCGCCTACCGCGGCGTCGACCGGATCGGGCTCGCGGACGCCCAGCACCGGACGGACATCGCCGCCGGTCTCTGACGCGCATCAGTTCGTGCACCGGGCCGAATCCCGACGCCGCGCCCGGTCTGGCGCACGAGGACCCCGTGGCCTGGCGCCCCGAGCAGGCGGACCCGCCCTCGCTCACACGCCCGACCGCGACCGGACGCTCCTGTTGCGGCCTCCCCGGCGCGCTGGTCGACTGGCCCGCGGACCCGCGAGCGAGGAGGCACGATGACGCAGACCGACCGCATCGCCGACGTCTGGGGCACCCGGACTCCGTATCCCCGTGACGGCGTCTGGCCGGTCCGGGTGGATTCGTTCCTCGAGCCCGACGTCGACCCCGAGACCGTCGACTGGGTGCAGACGGCGTCGATCCTCCACTCCAACGGCGACGCGCTGGACATCGCCGTCAAGGACGGGCGGATGGTGGGTGTCCGGGGCCGCGCGCAGGACCGCGTCAACCACGGCCGACTCGGACCCAAGGACCTGTTCGGCTGGCAGGCGAACGGCTCCCGTGAGCGCCTGACACGGCCGCTGGTCCGCCGCGACGGCGAGCTCGTCGAAGCCGGCTGGGACGAGGCGATGGACCGGATCGTCACCCGCACCCGCGAGCTCCTCGACGAGCAGGGTCCCAGCGCGCTCGGCTTCTACACCACCGGGCAGCTCTTCCTCGAGGAGTACTACACGCTCGGGGTGCTCGCGCACGGCGGGCTCGGGACGAACCACGTCGACGGCAACACCCGGCTGTGCACCGCCACCGCCGCGGCCGCCCTCAAGGAGTCCTTCGGCTGTGACGGCCAGCCCGGCTCCTACACCGACATCGACCACGCCGACGTCATCGCCCTGTGGGGGCACAACATGGCCGAGACCCAGACCGTGCTGTGGATGCGGGTGCTCGACCGGCTCGCCGGGCCGAATCCGCCGGAGGTCGTCTGCGTCGACCCGCGCCCGACGCCGGTCGCCCGGGCGGCCACCGTCCATCTCGCGCCACGGCCTGGCACCAACGTCGCCCTGATGAACGGCCTGCTCCACGAGATCATCCGCAATGACTGGGTGGACCACACCTATGTCGAGAGCCACGCCGTCGGATTCGACGAACTCGCCGAGCGGGTGCGCGGGTACCCGCCGGAGAAGGTCGCGCGGATCTGCGACGTGCCGGAGGACGACGTGCGGGAGGCTGCCCGGATCCTCGGCACCACCGACCGGCTCCTGTCCACCGTCCTGCAGGGCTTCTACCAGTCCCACCAGGCCACCGCGGCGGCCGTCCAGGTCAACAACATCCACCTGGTGCGCGGCATGCTCGGCCGGCCCGGATGCGGCCTGCTGCAGATGAACGGCCAGCCGACGGCGCAGAATACCCGGGAGGCCGGCGCGGACGGCGACCTGCCGGGTTTTCGGAACTGGTCGAACGACGCGCACATCGCCGATCTGGCGAAGGTGTGGAACGTCGACCCGATGGAGATCCCGCATTACTCGCCGCCGACGCACGTGATGAAGATGGTCCGGTACGCGGAGGAAGGCTCCATCCGCATGCTCTGGGTGCAGGCCACCAACCCGGCGGTCTCACTGCCAGAGCTCGCCCGAATCAGGTCTTTGCTGTCCCAGGAGCGGCTCTTCCTCGTCGTCCAGGACATCTTCCTCACCGAGACCGCCGAGCTCGCCGACGTCGTCCTGCCCGCCGCGACCTGGGGCGAGAAGACGGGCACTTTCACCAACGCCGACCGGACGGTCCACCTCTCCGAGAAGGCGGTGGATCCGCCCGGCGAGGCGCGGCCCGATCTCGAGATCTTCCTCGATTACGCACGCCGGCTCGACCTGCGCGACAAGGACGGTGGGCCGCTCGTGCACTGGCACGACCCCGAGTCGGCCTTCGAGGCCTGGAAGAAGTGCAGCCGCGGCCGGCCGTGCGACTACAGCGGCCTGAGCTACGACGCGCTTCGGCAGGGCAGCGGCATCCAGTGGCCGTGCACCGAGGACAGCCCGGAGGGGACGGAACGGCTCTACGCCGACGGTCAGTTCTTCGCCGCACCCGACTACTGCGAAAGCTACGGGCGCGACATGGTCACCGGGGCACCGCTGGAACCGACCGAGTACCGGGCGATGAACCCCGAGGGCCGGGCGATCATCAAGGCCGCCGAGTACCTTCCGCCGCACGAACTGCCGAGCGAGGACTTCCCGCTGCAGCTCATCACCGGACGGACCGTCTACCACTTCCACACCCGCACCAAGACCGGGCGCGTGCCGCAACTGCAGGCCGCAGCTCCGGACGTCTGGGTCGAGATCTCCACCGCAGACGCCGACCTACTCGCCCTCACCGAGGGTGACCTCGCCGAGATCACCACGCCGCGCGGCTCGGTGCGCGCACGCGTGCGCGTGACCGGCATCCGTGAGGGGGTGGTCTTCCTCCCGTTCCACTACGGCTACTGGGACGTCGGCGCCCCCGGAGCCGACGGCGCCGGGCGCGCCGCCAACGAGCTGACCATCACCGAGTGGGACCCGGCCTCGAAGCAGCCGATCTTCAAGACCGCGGCCGCGCGGGTCCGGAAGATCGACGGCGCCGCAGGTCCGCCAGCGTCGGCACCCACGACCACCGCCTCGGCCCCGGCGTCCGGTCCCGCCGCGCCGACGCGGGGAGGCGACGCCGCGCTCGCGGACGAGCGGATCGACGGAGGGACGCGATGAAGATCGGCCTGGTGCTCAAGGAGCTGCACCGCTCGGAGAACGACCTCGCGCACGAGCTGCTGCAGGCGGCCGACCGGCACAAGGTCGACCACGAGGTCTTCCACGTGGCTCAGGACCTGGCGGCCTGGTCGCAGCGTCACGTCCGTGAGATCGCGGCGATCGGCGAGCGGTACGGCCAGTCACTGGACCCGGAGCCGGAGGGAGAGGCGCACGCCGCGGCGAAGCTGCTGGACAAGGGCAGCGAACTGCTCGGACGTGCCCGGACACCTGGGCTGCTACTCCTTCGGGACCTGCGCATGCTGCACATGAAGGCCGCGGGTGTCTCCGTGGACTGGGAGATGCTGGCGCAGGCCGCTCAGGGCATCAAGCACACCGACCTGCTCGCGGTGGCCCAACGTTGCCATCCGGACACGCTCCGGCAACTGCGGTGGGCGAACGCGATGCTCAAGGAGAGCTCGACGCAGATCCTCATCAGCTGAGCGGCCCCGGGTGCTCAGCCCGCGGCCGGTCACGCCGTGCCGCCGCGACCGGCCGCGCCGTCTCAGTCCTGCTGCTCCTCCGACCGGTCGCCGGACCACAGCGTGTGGAACGTTCCCTCCCGGTCGACGCGCTTGTAGGTGTGCGCGCCGAAGTAGTCCCGCTGGGCCTGGACCAGGGCAGCCGGCAGGCGCTCGGCCCGGACGGCGTCGTAATAGGCCAGCGAGGAGGAGAACGCCGGCGTCGGGATGCCGCTCGTCGCCGCACCGGCCACCACCCGCCGCCAGGACGGCAGGCCCTCGCCGACGGCGTCGGTGAAGTACGGGTCCGCCAGCAGCAGTGGAAGGTCGGGACGGGTCTCGTATGCCTCGGTGATCCGGTCCAGGAACCGCGCCCGGATGATGCAGCCGCCACGCCAGATGCGGGCCATGGCCCCGCGGTCGATGTCCCAGCCGTACTCGGCGGCTGCGGCGGCGATCTGGTCGAAGCCCTGGCTGTAGGCGACGACCTTGGATGCGTACAGCGCCTTGCGAACGTCCTCGATAAAGGCGTCCCGGTCCGTCACGGTCCATTCGCTCGCCCTGGCGGGCAGGGTCTGATGACCGGCCTCGCGCTGGGCCACGCCGCCGGAGAGCGAGCGGGCGAACGTCGCCTCGGCGATGCCGGTGATCGGCACGCCGAGGTCGAGCCCGTTCTGCACCGTCCACCGGCCGGTGCCCTTCTGCTCCGCCTGGTCCAGGACGACGTCGACGAACGCCTTGCCGGTCGCGGCGTCGGTGTGCTGGAGCACCTCGGCGGTGATCTCGATGAGGTAGGACTCCAGATCACCGCTGTTCCAGGTCTCGAAGATCGCGCCGATCTCGGCGGCCGAGGCGCCGAGCCCGTGCCGCAGCAGGTCGTACGCCTCCGCGATGAGCTGCATGTCGGCGTACTCGATGCCGTTGTGGACCATCTTGACGAAGTGGCCCGCACCGTCGGTGCCGACGTGTGTGCAGCACGGCACGCCGTCGACCTTGGCCGAGATGTCCTCGAGGATCGGGCCGAGGCGCTCGTAGGACTCCGCCGATCCGCCCGGCATGATCGACGGACCGTTCAGCGCGCCCTCCTCGCCGCCGGAGACGCCGCTGCCCACGAAGTGCAACCCGCGCTCGCGCAGCGCCTTCTCCCGCCGGATGGTGTCGGGGAAATGGGCGTTGCCGGCGTCGACGATGATGTCGCCGGGCTCCATCTCGGCAGCGAGCTCCTCGATGACGGCGTCCGTCCCGGCTCCCGCCTTGACCATGATGATCGCCACGCGCGGCTTCTTCAGCGAGGCGACGAAGTCCGCCACCGACTCGGACGGGACGAACTCGCCGTCCGAGCCGTGCTCGCTCAGCAACCGCTCGGTGCGGGCATAGGTCCGGTTGTGCACGGCCACGGTGTGCCCGTGGCGGGCGAGGTTACGGGCGAGGTTGGCGCCCATGACGGCCAGGCCGGTCACTCCGACGTCGGCGGTCGCTTCCTTCATGGCTCCTCCAGGAGTCGCGGCGAGAAGTCCTCGGTCGGCAACGCTACGCCGGATGGGCGAGGATGAGACCCATGAGTTCCGTTGATGAGACGGCCGACGGGGTACCAGCTGTCCCCGGATGGCGGCACGTGTACTCCGGCAAGATCCGGGACCTGTACGTCCCCGAGTCGGACGACGGCGCCGAGGACGGGGACCGGGTCCTCGTGGTCGCCTCGGACAAGATCTCCGCCTACGACCACGTGCTTCCGACGGTCATCCCGGACAAGGGGCGCATCCTCACCCAGCTCAGCCTGTGGTGGTTCGAGCAGCTGTCCGACGTCGTCGACCATCACGTGGTCTCCACGGACGTGCCCGAGCAGGTGGTCGATCGGGCGATGGTCTGCCGCCGGCTGGAGATGTATCCGATCGAGTGCGTCGCGCGGGGGTACCTGACCGGCTCCGCCTTGGCCGAGTACCGGCAGACCGGGGCGATGGCCGGCAACCCGCTGCCGGACGGGTTGCGCGACGGCGACAAGCTCCCCGAGCCGATCTTCACACCGGCCACCAAGGCCGAGGTCGGTGCCCACGACGAGAACATCGACATGACGCGGATGGCCGAGGTGGTCGGGGCCGAACGCGCCGAGGAGCTGCGCGAGACCACGCTGGCCGTGTTCGCGCGGGCGAGCGAGCTGGCCGAGCGGGCCGGCATCGTCCTGGCGGACACCAAGCTCGAGTTCGGGTCGGCCACGGACGGTGCGTCCGTGGTGCTGGGCGACGAGGTCCTCACACCGGATTCCTCGCGCTTCTGGCCCGCGGACGAATGGGAACCGGGGCGGGCGCAGCCGAGTTACGACAAGCAGTTCGTGCGCGACTGGCTCGCCTCGCCCGAGTCCGGCTGGGACCGCGCCTCCCAGGCGCCGCCTCCACCGCTGCCCGGTGAGATCGTCGAACGCACGCGCGCCCGCTACGTCGAGGCGTACGAACGCCTGACGGGGGAGCGGTTCGTCGTCTGAGCTCGCCGGCCGGCCGGCACCCCGCCGAGAGCGGACAAGTGAGTCAAGAGCGGACGTTTGAACGTCCGCTCTTGACTCAGGTTTCCGCTCTCGGCGGGGGGATATCCCCCCAGTTCGCCGGATCAGGTCGTCCCGGGCCACGGCGGCACGTGGATCCGTGCCAGACTCGAATCAGCGGCACCCGGTCGCGTCAGCGGCTCCCGTCGCTGTCCTCAGACGTCAGGTGGCGGCCCATGAGCCAAACCCCCCACACGCCCACCGCCCCTCCGACCCCCTCGCCCGCGCGTCCGCGTGACCGCCATGTGAGCGACTTCAAGGCGCTCATGGCGCAGGTCCGCGAATCCGGGCACATGCGTCGGCGCTACGGCTACTACTGGTCCAAGCTGATCGGGTTGACGGCCGCCGGCGTCGGCCTCGCCGTCGGCTTCGTCCACCTGGGCGACACGTGGTGGCAGATAGTCACCGCCGTCGCCCTGGCGCTGCTGCTCACGCAGATCGCGTTCGTCGGGCACGACGCCGCACACCACCAGATCTTCCGGTCCGGCCGGTGGAACGAGTGGACCTCACTGGTGGTGATCAACCTCTTCGCCGGCATGGGCCACGGCTGGTGGAACAAGAAGCACTCGAAACACCACGCGGCCCCGAACAAGTTGAAGGCCGACCCGGACATCGAGTCCGAGGTCGTGGCGTTCACCGGCGAGGGCGCGCGACGCCGCACACACCCGGTCAGCCGCTGGTTCACCGCCCGGCAAGGGTGGTTCTTCTACCCGCTGCTGCTCCTGGAAGGGGCCAACCTCCACGTCCACGGCCTCAGGCGGGTCCTGAGCCGCGGACCGGTCCAGCGCCGCTGGGTCGAGCTCTCCTTCATCCTCGTGCGCCTCGGCGGCACGGTGACCCTGGTCTTTCTCGTACTCTCGCCCGACAAGGCGGCGGTCTTCCTCGCCGTCCAGCTCCTGGTGTTCGGCCTCTACATGGGGCTGTCCTTCGCGCCGAACCACATCGGGATGCCGGTGGTGCCGGCGGACATGAAGATCGACTTTCTGCGCCGTCAGGTGCTGATGAGCCGCAACGTCACGGGCGGCCGATGGGTCGACACGTTCATGGGCGGCCTGAACTTCCAGGTCGAGCACCACCTGTTCCCGTCCATGCCCAGGCCGTCACTGCGCAAGGTGGCGCCGTTGGTGCGTCAGTACTGTGAGGAGCGCGGCGTCCGGTACACCGAGATGTCCATCGGTCGCGCCTACACCGCGGTCACCGAGCACATCAACCGCGTGGGACGCGGCGGCCTCGACGTGTGGGCCTGCCCGCTGGCCAGCCAGTACCGGACCTGAGCCCGGCCTACCATCGGGCCATGCCCACCGTGACCCTCGTGCCGGCGGACGTGCGCGGCGCCGACCGTGACGCGCTCATCGACTTCCTCACCGGCCACGAGTGGCCGTTCCACGTCGGCCGGCGCCGGACCCGCGAGGAGGTCGCCGACGCGATCGCATCCGGCCGGTACGACGGCGCCGACCACGCCACCTTCTGGCTCGAGAGCCAGGACCGCGGACGCGTCGGCCTCGCCGTGCTGGAGGACCTCGACGACGACACGCCCCTGTTCGACCTCCGCCTCGCCGCCGAGCACCGCGGCCTGGGTCTGGGTACGGCCGCGGTCCGGGCGATCGCGGACCACGTGTTCACCACGCTCGACGTGAACCGCCTCGAGGGACAGACCCGCGAGGACAACGCCGCGATGCGCGCCGTGTTCGTCAAGGCCGGCTTCGCCCTCGAAGCCGCCTACCGCGAGTCCTGGCCGGTCGAGCAGGGCCCGGCACTGACCTCGGTGGCGTACGCGATCCTGCGGCGCGAGTGGGAGGCCGGACGGCACCGCGGCGACGACGACCGTCCCTGGCTCGTGGTCATCGACCCGCAGCGGGTCTTCGCCGATACCGACAGTCCGTGGACGGCACCCGGCTTCCCGGCCATCATCGACCCGGTCCGCCGCCTCGCGGACGCCCACCCAGAGCGCGTCGTCACGACGCGGTTCATCGCGCCGACCAAACCGATGGGCTCGTGGGAGGACTACTACGCCGAGTACCCGTTCGCGTTCGTGCCCGCCGATCACGAGCTGTACCAGGTGGTTCCCGCCCTCGCCGACCTCGGCGGACCCGTGGTCGCCGAGCCCACGTTCGGCAAGTGGACCCCCGCCCTGTCCACGGTCACCGGACCGACACCGCATCTGAGGCTCGCCGGCGTCGCGACCGACTGCTGCGTCCTCTCGACCGCCCTGGCCGCCGCCGACGCCGGGGCCCGGGTGGAGATCGTCGCCGACGCCTGCGCCGGTTCGGACGCCGACGCGCACCGGAAGGCGCTGGAGATCATGGCCGGATACTCCCCGCAGATCACGCTGACGACGACGTCGCGCCTGATCACCGCGCGACCGTAAGCCCGGGCGGGTCCGCCCGCGACGGCTCGACCGCCGCCGGCCCCGGCGGCCTGCGATGTGGACCGTCGTCTCAGGAATCGGGACGGCCCGGATCCGGCCGACCTCGTCGCTCGCCGCTGCGCCACGGTAGGCGCGAGGCGATCGGAGGAGGACGCGATGACGGCGCAACTGTCCCTGGCCCGCACCGGGCAGGACCGCGGCGAGGCGGCGCCGGCGCTCGCCGTGTCCTACGAGCGGATAGAACGCGTATTCGGCGCCGGGTGCGCGACCCAGACCGTCCTCGGCGGCATCGACCTCGACCTCGCCGCGGGCGAGATCGTCGCGGTGCTCGGACCGAGCGGATGCGGGAAATCGACGCTCCTGCGCCTGACCGCCGGACTGGACGCGCCGACAGGCGGAGCGGTGCGGATCGACGGCACGGTCGTCACCGGCTCGGATCCGCGCTGCGCCGTCGCGTTCCAGGAGCCACGCCTGCTCCCGTGGCGCACCCTCGCCGCGAACGTCGCCGTCGGACTGCCGCGAGGCACCGACCGCGCCGCCGGACGCGACCAGGTCGCGCACCTGCTCGACCTCGTCGGACTCGGCGCCCACGCCGGCCACCGGCCCCGCGAGGTCTCCGGCGGCATGGCCCAGCGGGCCTCGCTCGCCCGCGCCCTGGCCCGGCGCCCCGGGGTCCTGCTGCTGGACGAGCCGTTCGGCGCCCTCGACGCACTCACCCGGCTGCGGATGCAGGACCTCCTCCTCGAGGTGCACGAGGCCGCCCCGACCACGGTGCTGCTCATCACCCACGACGTGGACGAGGCGCTCCAGCTCGCCGACCGCGTCGTGATGCTCGGCACCGCAGCGGACGGCCCCGGCGCCCGCGTCATCCGCTCCCTCACCGTGCCCGGCGACCGACCGCGCAGCCGCGGCTCCGCCGAGCTCGCCCGACTGCGCAGCGAGCTGCTGGAGTCGCTCGGCGTCGACAGCCATCGCCACTGATGGGCGGACCGTCCGCGACGGGCCACCTGAGACCACCACCACCCGAAACCGGAGTCACACGATGAGATCCGCCCGCCTCACGGCCGCCGCAGCGGCCGCGCTCACCGTCGTCGTCCCGCTCTCCGGCTGCCTGGCCGGCGAGGCCGAGGACGCCGCCGATGCCTCGGCCGGCCCGAGCGACGGGGACGAGCTCGTCGTGGACTGGGCGACCTACAACCCGCTGAGCATGGTCATCCGTGACCAGGGCTGGCTCGAGGAAGCGCTCGCCGACGACGGCGTGGACGTCACCTGGGTCCAGTCCGCGGGATCGAACCGGGCCAACGAGCTGCTCCGCTCCGGAGAGGCCGACGTCGCCTCTACGGCCGGCTCGGCCGCGCTCCTCGCCCGCGCCAACGGCTCACCCATCCGCACCATCGACATCTACAGCCAGCCGGAGTGGTCGGCACTGGTCACCGACCCCGGGTCCGGCATCGAGGAGGTCACCGACCTGGCCGGCCGTTCGGTCGCCGCCACCAAGGGCACCGACCCGTACTTCTTCCTGCTCCAGGCGCTGCTCGAGGCCGGCGTGGACCCGGCCGACGTCGAGATCCAGAACCTCCAGCACGCCGACGGGAACACCGCCCTGCAGAACGGCTCAGTCGACGCGTGGGCCGGGCTCGACCCGATCATGGCCGACGCGGAGCAGGACGGCAGCGAGCTCTTCTACCGCAACGTCGACTTCAACACCTACGGCTTCCTCAACGCGCGTGAGGACTTCCTCGAGGACTCGCCCGAGGTGGCCCAGGTCGTCGTCGATACCTACGAGTACGCCCGCACCTGGGCGGCCGAGCACCCGGAGGAGACCGCTGAGATCCTGGCCGAGGACGCCGGCATCGATCTCTCCCTCGCGCAGCAGGTCATCACCGAGCGCAGCAACCTGGACGTGGACGGCGCGCCGGGGCCCGCCCAGCTCGAGGTTCTGACCACGATCGGCCCGATGCTCGTCGAGACCGGGGACGTCGCCTCCCAGGAGCAGATCGACGAGGCGCTGGCGGACCTGCTGGACGACTCGTGGGTCCGGCAGGCCGACCCGGAGGCTGTCGCCGACGTCGTGGGGCAGGCGCCGTGACGCTGGCACTGAACGGCCCCGGAGAGGCGAACGCGCGCGCCTCGCAGGTCGGGTCGCAGACCGGGCGGACCCGCCCGGCGCCCGAACCGGACGGCGTCGGCCCCTCTGACGCCCCGGGGCGGTCGGCACCTGCGGCGAGACGCCGGCGGGGAGCTGTGCTGCTCGGCCTGGCCGTGCCGGTGGCCATCCTCGCGACCTGGCACGTGGCGTCGGTGTCCGGGTGGATCGACCCCGTCACGCTGCCCGGCCCGCTGTCCGTGCTGGCCGCAGCCGGAGAGCTGATCGAGCGTGGCGATCTCGGCTACCACGTGGCGATCTCGGCGCAACGGGTCATGCTCGGTTTCGCCTTCGGGGCGGCAGCCGGCCTGGCCCTCGGCTCGCTGCTCGGCCTGTCCCGGCTCGCCGACGCGCTGCTCTCGACCACGGTCGGCGCGCTGCGCGCCGTGCCCTCACTGGCGTGGGTGCCGTTGCTGCTGCTGTGGATCGGGATCGGGGAGGACAGCAAGGTGACCCTGATCGCCATCGGCGCGTTCTTCCCGGTCTTCACCACCGTCTCGATGGCGTTGCGGCACGTCGACCGCCAGCTCGTCGAGGCCGGTCGCGCCTTCGGTCTGCGTGGCCTACGGCTGTTCACCACCGTCCAGCTTCCCGCCGTCGTCCCGGCCGTCATCTCCGGCCTGCGGCTCGCTCTTGCGCAGGCGTGGCTGTTCCTCGTGGCCGCGGAGCTGCTCGCCTCCTCGATGGGGCTCGGCTTCCTGCTCACCGACAGCCAGAACAACGGCCGGGTCGATCGGTTGCTGCTTGCCATCGTGTTGCTCGCCGTCCTGGGCAAGGTCAGCGACGCACTGCTCGGCCTCTTCGAGCGCTGGGCCATCCGGCGGTGGGCCTGAGACGCGTGGGCGCGTGGCCGCTGAACGATGCGAGGGTAGGGCCGTGAACGACCACGAGTTCGGATTCCGTACCCGGGCCCTGCACGCCGGAGGCATCCCTGATCCGGTCACCGGCGCGCGTGCGGTGCCCATCTACCAGTCGACGTCGTTCGTGTTCTCCGACGTCGCCGACGCCGGCAACCTCTTCGCCCTGCAGAAGTTCGGGAACATCTACTCGCGGATCGGCAACCCCACGGTGGCCGCGTTCGAAGAACGCATCGCCTCGCTGGAAGGCGGCATCGGCGCGGTCGCGACGGCGTCGGGTATGTCCGCCGAGTTCATCACCCTGGCCGCGCTCGCGGGCGCCGGTGACCACATCGTCGCCTCGTCCCAGCTCTACGGCGGCACGGTCACCCAGCTCGACGTGACGCTGCGCCGCTTCGGGGTCGAGACCACCTTCGTGCCGGGCACCGACCCCGCCGACTACCGCGCCGCCCTGCGGCCGGAGACGAAGGCGGTCTACGCCGAGACCGTTGCCAACCCCTCCGGCGAGGTGGCCGATCTGGCGGGTCTCGCCGACGTCGCCCACCAGGCCGGGCTGCCGCTGATCATCGATTCCACGCTGACCACGCCGTACCTCGTCCGTCCGTTCGAGCACGGCGCCGACATCGTCGTGCACTCGGCGACGAAGTTCCTCGGCGGACACGGCACCACGCTCGGCGGCGTCGTCGTCGAGTCCGGCCGCTTCGACTGGGCGAACGGCACGTTCCCGCAGATGACTGAGCCGGTGCCCTCCTACGGCGGCGTGAGCTGGTGGGGAAACTTCGGCGAGTACGGCTTCCTCATGAAGTTGCGGTCGGAACAGCTGCGTGACATCGGTCCCGCCCTGACACCGCAGGCCGCGTTTCAGCTGCTCCAGGGCGTGGAGACGTTGCCCCAGCGGATGGACGAGCACGTCGCGAACGCCCAGGCCGTCGCCGAGTGGCTCGAGGGCGATCCACGCATCGCGTACGTCAACCATGCCGGGCTGGCCAGTCACGTCCACCACGAGCGTGCTCGGACTTACCTGCCCCACGGCGTCGGCTCGGTGTTCTCCTTCGGTGTCCGCGGCGGTCGCGAGGTCGGCGCCCGCTTCATCGAGGAACTGCAGTTGGCGAGCCACCTCGCCAATGTCGGCGACGCCCGCACGCTGGTGCTGCACCCGGCCTCGACCACCCACCGCCAGCTCACTGCCGACCAGCTCGTCACCGCCGGCGTGCCCGAGGACCTCATTCGTATCTCGGTGGGTCTGGAGGACGTCGCGGACATTCTGTGGGACCTCGACCAGGCGCTGACCGCCGCGGGGGCCTGACGGGTGGGACGTCATGCCGCGGACGGTCCGAGTTCGCCGGAGCGGACACCAGCGGTGGCGGTCAGCGTCGGCGTGCTTCGATAGGAGGATGACGATGACGCGCACCTGGCAGGGACCGTCCGCGCTCGAGCGGCTCGCGATCCTGCGCCGAACCCGGTCGGTCGCGATCGTGGGCGCCTCACCCAAGCCCGAACGGGCCTCGTACTTCGTCGCCACCTACCTCCTGGCCGACTCCCCGTACCGGGTCTACTTCGTCAATCCCCGGGAGCGCGAGATCCTCGGCCGGCCGGTCTATCCGTCACTCCATGCCCTGCCCGAGGTGCCCGACATGGTCGACGTCTTCCGCCGTCACGAGGACCTCCCCGCGGTGCTCGAGCAGACCGAACAGGTCGGGGCAAGGGTGCTGTGGCTGCAGCTCGGCTCATGGCACGAGGAGGTCGCCCGGGACGCCGAGGCCGCCGGGATCACCGTCGTCATGGACCGTTGCCTGAAGATCGAGCACGCCCGTTTCCACGGCGGCCTGCATCTGGCGGGCTTCAACACCGGGGTCATCTCGTCGAAACGTCAGCTCCCCGCCTAACCCACCCCGCCCAGCACGCCACTCGTCACTCGTGTGCCGACTGGTCAATGGTGTGCCGACTGGTCAGTGGTGTGCCGGACGATCAGTCCAGTGCGCCGTCCTCGACCTCTCCCGCCCCGGCCGAGGAGTTCAGCGTCTCGGCGCGACGTACGGCAGGCAGGCGGCTTTGCGAGAAGATCAGGCCGGCCGTGAAGGCGACGGTCATCACCCCGAACGCGATCCACGACTCGTTCAGCATCATGCCCATGAACGACACCCCCAGGAGGGCGAGCACCCACCACTGCCGGAGGAGAAAAACCCCGCCGGTCTCGCTATAGAGCCGGGCGTACGCCGTGGCGAGCGGGGCCAGCTGGGGATCACGAACCGCACGGCCGGAGTTCACCGCCGAGAACACCTCGTTGCGCTCGCCTCGGTCGAGCTCACGCAGACGTGCGAGAACCTCAGCGGGTTCACTCGAGTGCACAAGCACCACCTCGCCCACGCGGTCCCGTCCCAGGCTAGTGCCGCGAGGCCGTACCGCACCACACGGCCCTCGCCAGGAATCGGCCCCCGCAGGCACCTTCGGCGGCAGTAGACTGCGAGTGCCGCCGCCGTCCATCCAGGAGCAGCTACACGTGGGTCACATCGTCGTCGAGGTCATGCCCAAGCAGGAGATCCTCGACCCGCAGGGCAAGGCCGTCGTCGGAGCGTTGCACCGCCTGGGGCACACCGCCGTGACCGATGTCCGGCAGGGCAAGCGGTTCACGCTCACCGTCGACGGCCC
>Ga0079224_100004945_pt1 | contig 17412 bp, 17 predicted proteins | sample Stecom2015_FD_80414 | JGI IMG/M metagenome (GOLD analysis project Ga0079224, IMG submission 80414) | Agricultural soil microbial communities from Utah to study Nitrogen management - Steer compost 2015 | ecosystem: Environmental > Terrestrial > Soil > Agricultural land | place: USA: Utah...
CTTTTTTTGGGGTAATCCGGTATTTTTGTATCTTATTGGAGCGCATCGATACGGGCCTGTAGGTCGGCTATCTTTGCTTCGTCTTCTTTGATTTCGTAATATTTCTTGAGGTTGGTCAATGCTAAGTACGACGAACCGTCCAATTCGACTGCTTTTTCCAGATAGGGTAATGCGGTATCAAAAATATCATAGGCTTTTTTGATTTCTGCTTCGTATTCCGCCTGAGGAAGGCTTGCGTTATTGGTCTTATTGAAGTGATCGATACCCCTGTTTAAAATCAAGCCACCAAGGTTAATGTTGGCGTCGAGGTAATCCGGCTTGATTTCGAGCGCCTTTCGGTATGCCGCTTCGGCCTTATCGATATCTTGCATTTCGCTATATGCAATGCCAAGGTAGTAGTGAAGGTTGGCGTTCTCGGGTTCCTTCTCTACCTGAGCCGTGATAGTATTGATGATTTTTTCCTCGTTGCCTGCCATCAGATTCAGTTCGATGTTCTGGGTAGCCAACTCACCATCTTCGGGATATTTGTTAGCGCCTATTTCTGCATACTTGATAGCGTTGGTCGTGTCGCCTTGCATGAGGTAGAGTCGCGAAACGTCAAGAATGATTTGTTTGTTGTTTGAGAAACTATCTACGGGAACGAGTTCCACATATTTCGATAATGCTTTGTCGTAGTCTTGTGAATTAATTGCCGCTAAACCCGAGTAGTATAGCAATGTTGTGTCATTTGGTAAATACTTTAGGCCCTTGTCAAATGCGTTATATGCGGCAACAAAGTCTTGGCTATCCCATGCTTTTACACCTTTGTTCATCTCATACTGGGCAATAATCGAGTTGAGGACGTTCAGGTTTTGTTCGTGTTCTTTGTCCGTATCGAGACTGACTGCCTTTTCGCGGGCCTCAACGGCGGTTTGGATATAGCCTTCCGCACTGTCGGTTGAATCGAGCAGTGCGAGGTCCGCATTTACGAGGGCGTAATAAGTCCAGGTTTCCGCAAGGTCTTTCGTTTTTTCGTGTTCGATAGCCTTGTCCAATGCTTCTTTTGCCGTTGCCAAATCCGGGGCGCCTAATGCCGAGTTCCCTATGGATTTAACCTCATTGAACTTGTCGTAACTCGCCTTTGCCTTTCTTAAATTACTGTTTTGCGAAAAGGCAGCTGATGACGCAAGTACCAGCACGCCCAGTAAAATCGATTTTACTTTCATGGTTCTAGTCTATTGTGAGTTGATTTAATATGTTATTTACTCGTTCCTGTTGGACTACGTTGCCCGCTTGCTTATAAAGCATGGCGAGCGACTTTAACGTGTTTACTTCCGAAGGTTGGATTTGGTTAGCTTTCAAAAGGTATTCCTGCGCATTACTTTGCGCCTGCTCATCCATCGGATTAGTGATGTATTCCTTTAAGTAAAGTAGTCCCAATTCCAGGTTTCCCTCAAAGTTGTTGGCGTCGAGGCTGATTACCCTTTCGTAATATTTTTTAGCAGCCGCATTATTGCCTTCCATTTCATTGGCGAAACCAGCAATGTAATTCAAGTCCACGTTTTCCGGCTCATGTGCAATGGCCTCGTCTGCCAATGGCACAATCGCCGCATACGCCTCGTTGGCCATGTACGTATTGATTAGTGTAAAAAGAATGTCCTTACTTTCGGGGAATTGTTGTCGTCCTCGAAGCAACGTATTAATCATTTCCCGATTATCGCCCTTTTTCTTATATAATTCCGCCAGCGCTAGGATGTATGTCGGGGATGACGTTTCCGACTGTGCAGTGAATGATTTGTATCTGTTGATAGCGTCATCATCATTCCCTGTTTTCAAGCTCAAAACAGCCAGGTTATGTTTCACGTCGATGGTGCCACCGCTAATGGAGTCGACCATGTGGTATTGATGCAATGCTTCCTCGTAATTGGCGTTGGCTACCGCACGATTAGCTTTAATAAGGTACGCTTTGGCCAACGAGCGTTGTATGTAATCAACCTGTGATTCGTATTCAAAGTCAACTGATTTATTGGTCAGTCGTTTCAAAGCAGATAATGCGATATCATTAGGATCAGCGGTATAAGTTTGTGTGCGGTTTGAATCGACCACAGCCAGGGTACTATATACGAGCCCGCGTAGTAGTATATTCCTGAAATTTGTCGAATCCCTTTTCGTTTTGAACGCCTCATCGGCAAATTTCCGTGCTGCTTCGAGTTGTTTGAAATCCTTTGATTGCAGATAGCGCGCAAAGCTGTTGTTTCCTTCTTTCAAGTTGGACTGAGCCACTGCGGGCATTATGCTGAATGCCCATAGAATAGCAATCGCTGGCAAGACGATTACGCTACCCCGCTTCGTTTTCACCGGTATTTTCACTGTTTTCTTGATTTTGTCCTTCTTCATCGATAAAATCCTCATCATCTTCACGTTCCACTTTGGTTATCGAGGCGATCTCATCATCACCTTTGAGACTGATGAGTCGGACTCCTTGAGTGGCTCTTCCCATTACCCGCAATTCACTGGCGGCAATCCGGATAACGATGCCCGATTTGTTGATGATCATCAGGTCATCATTGTTGGTCACATCCTTGATTGCCACCAACTTACCCGTTTTGTCAGTCACGTTGATGGTTTTTACCCCTTTACCGCCACGGTTGGTTACGCGATAGTCTTCAATATCCGTGCGTTTACCATATCCTTTTTCGGAAACGACCAGTACGGTTGTTTCGTAATTATTAACACTAATCATGCCAACAACCTCATCGTCGGGGCCTGTCAACGTGATTCCACGCACGCCTGTCGCTGTACGTCCCATGGGGCGTACTGTCGATTCGTTGAACCGGATAGCTCTTCCTGACTTTAGCGCCATCACAATCTCGCTGCTGCCATCGGTGAGGCACGCTTCGAGCAATTGATCGCCTTCGTTAATGTTAATGGCGTTGATACCATTGGCCCGGGGCCGTGAATATGCTTCGAGCGACGTTTTTTTAATGGTGCCGCGTTTCGTGCACATGATGATGAAATTGTTCTCAAGGTATTCCTGATCCTTGAGATTTTTCACCTTGATATAGGCTTTAATTTTTTCTTCCTTGGGGATGTTAATGATGTTTTGTATGGCCCGGCCACGAGAGGTGCGTGTCCCTTCCGGAATCTCGAAAGCCCGAAGCCAAAAGCAGCGCCCGGCCTCAGTAAAAAACAGCATGTAGTTATGTGCAGATGCCGTTATGATATGCTCGGTAAAATCCTCTTCGCGCGTATTGCTGCCTTTTGCACCTTTCCCGCCGCGGCCTTGCCGTCTGTATTCGGTCAGCGGTGTACGTTTCACATAGCTCTCATGCGAGATGGTGATGACTACCTCTTCGTCTTCGATGAAATCTTCCATCCGCATGTCTTCGGCCGAATGGACGATAGTGGAGCGGCGTTCGTCGCCATATTTCTCTTTTACCTCACGCAGTTCGTCCTTAATGATACTCATGCGGAGTCCTTCGTTTTCGAGTACTGATTTCAAGTATTCGATGGTTTTCATCAGCTCCGCATATTCCTCCTTAATCTTATCGCGCTCTAGTCCGGTAAGCCGCCGTAGAGTCATATCGAGGATGGCGCGGGCCTGTATGTCTGATAAACCAAACTTTTCCATCAACCCTACGCGGGCATCGTCCGGCGTGGCAGATGCGCGTATCAACTGAATTACTTCATCGAGGTGATCGAGTGCAATCAGTAATCCTTCGAGGATATGGGCACGTTTTTCGGCTTCCGCAAGCTCAAATTTTGTGCGCCGTATCACGACTTCGTGCCGATGTTCCACAAAATGGTAAATCATATCTTTTAGGTTCAACATCATGGGGCGACCATGAACCAATGCGATATTATTTACACTGAATGAAGTTTGTAGTGCGGTATGTTTAAACAGGTTATTTAATATGATAGACGCATTTCCATCGCGTTTGATGTCATATACGATCCGCATCCCATGCCGGTCGGACTCGTCACGGATTTCGGCGATCCCCTCTATTTTCTTTTCATTGACAAGATCGGCCGTCCGCTTGATCATGTCCGATTTGTTCACTTGGTATGGGATTTCAGTAACGATGATCTGTTCGCGGCCACTTTTGGTGGTTTCGATTTCGGCTTTTGCACGCATCACGATGCGCCCGCGGCCGGTCTGGAAGGCTTCTTGCACGCCGGCATATCCGTAAATAATGCCGCCCGTGGGGAAGTCAGGCGCCTTCACGTACTGCATCAGCTCGCTGATTTCGATATCGCGGTTATCGATATACGCGATGATTCCATCTACCACTTCCGAGAGATTGTGCGGGGCCATGTTGGTGGCCATTCCCACGGCAATCCCAGAGGCTCCGTTTACCAGTAAGTTGGGTATCCGTGTAGGTAATACCGTTGGCTCTTCTATGGAATCGTCGAAATTAAGTTGGTAGTCTATGGTATCCTTATTAATGTCAGAGAGCAATTCCTCAGCGATTTTTTTGAGTCGGGCCTCCGTATACCGCATGGCCGCCGGGGGATCGCCGTCTACCGATCCATAGTTACCCTGGCCGTCTACCAAGGGGTAACGTAGGCTCCATTCCTGTGCCATACGCACCATCGTATCGTACACCGAAGAGTCGCCGTGGGGATGGTACTTCCCAAGCACGTCTCCCACGATACGGGCCGATTTCTTATACGGCTTTCCGCTGGTCACACCCAACTCTTGCATCCCATACAACACGCGGCGGTGAACCGGTTTGAGGCCATCGCGTACATCCGGCAATGCGCGCGATACAATCACAGACATCGAATAGTCGATGTATGCCGATTTCATTTGGTCTTCGATGTTGATAGGGATAATCCGGTCGTTTGCCGGAACGAGGTTGTTGCCGTTTTCTGTTTCTTCAGCCATTATCTAATTTACCAATCTTAAATCAAAAGGTACAACAGTACCATGCATGAACGTGCTTGTTGCGCATGCGAAATTACGAATTTTTTAAGTGATTCCAGAATGTTTTGTTATCCATCGATAATCCGTAACTTTGCAGTTCGTTACGTCTTCTTTTTTTACCGTTCAATCAGTTAATTTATGGAAATACCTGCAATCGCAAACTCCTCGAACTTTATTTATCAATGGACTTACGATGCGCTCGTAAACTGGGGCGTTCCCGCTGCCCAGGCCGATATTGTCAACATGTTTGTTTTACTGGCGATCCTCGTTTTAATATTGAGTATCGTTTATTATGGGCTCCGTAAATTCCTCGTGAATACGCTGGCTATGTTGGCCAAGCGGTCAAAGACAAAATTCGACGACCACCTTGTGCGAAACCGTGCCATGGCCCAACTGGCACGACTGGTGCCGCTCTTGATTTCCATCCAGTTCATCCCGGTTGTTTTCTCAGCTTTTCCAGATTTGATCGTTCCGGTGCGAAAGTTTTTCGATATCGTGTTAGTCACCGTATGGGTATTGCTCTTTAGGGCGGTATTCCGGTCAATACGTGATTACCTGCGCACCAAGAAAGGTTTCGAAGACAAGCCGCTCGACAGCTACCTACAGGTGGTCAATATCTTTATGTTCTTTGTGGGGGGTATCATTATATTCTCCATGTTGACGGGGCAATCGCCTTGGGCTTTTCTGGGTGCTTTGGGGGCGGCATCAGCTATTCTTCTGTTGGTTTTCAAAGACACCATCATGGGATTTGTAGCCAGTATACAAGTGTCTACCAATGATATGGTACGCGTGGGTGACTGGATCGAGATGCCCAAATACAATGCCGATGGCGATGTGCTGGAAATCAATCTCAATACGGTGAAAATAAGGAACTGGGACAAGACAATCACTACAGTACCCACGCATTACTTGGTTACCGATTCGTTCAAGAATTGGCGGGGCATGCATGAAAGTGGCGGACGCCGCATCAAGCGGTCGGTGAATATCAAGATATCCACCATACGTTACTTGGAATACGAAGAAATCGAGCACCTCAAGAAGATACAGTTGTTGCGTTCTTTTATTGAGGAGCGGCAACAAGAGATAGACCGGTATAATAGAGAGAGTGGGGCAGACCCTGCTATGCCGGTAAACGGACGGAAGCTGACGAATGTGGGGCTGTACAGGCAATATGTTACGCTTTACACCGCTCAGCATCCGTTAATACATAAAGGTTATACGATGCTTGTCCGCCAGCTGCAACCCACGGAAACCGGATTGCCTATAGAACTCTACATGTACACTTCCGATACTCAATGGGCGGTCTATGAGAACGCTATGGCCGATATTTTTGATCACTTGCTGGCGTCCGTTAAGTTTTTCGGGCTCGAAGTTTTCGAGGCGCCCGCTGCAGACGATGTGCGTAGCCTTGGCTTGTCATCGACCGTAGCCAGCCATCGCGATGAACCGACTGTGCCCATACGGCAGGACAACGGGTAGGGAGGGTATCAATCAGCGGATCCGAGCATCATTGATAACCCGCATAGCTTCGTCTATCATGGTTTTTGCCACGTCGCGCATCTTCGTGTTGCCGTTGAAATCCGCGTCGAGTGTTACCTCCTTACTTTTTTCTTTGTAATTGAATTGTAGGTAGAAGCGGGCTACGGATTTGGTGCTGTCTAGTCCGCTGGTCATGTCGTCTGGTAGGTTCCAGAAACCCAATTGGGTTGCTTTTCCATGCAGGTATTGCATGTCGTCTTTGCGTAACCTCACAGTGTCTACCATCACCGAGTCTTGTGTATTGATGAATCTGTACAGTCCTGTCTTCGAATCAAATTGGTTAGCAAGTTCATCACCTTCCCCGTATTTAAGCACGATCGATTCAAAGTCTGCGAAACGGAACGGTGCGTTTTTCAACATTTGGCTGTAATAATAAAAGCAATACAGCAAAAAGGGAAAGACAATACAAACTGCCAGGAAAATTTTTTTGGTACGGTCGCTCATGATCTCAATTCAATATCGGCGACAAAAGTACATAAAAAAACAAGGATACTCGGCAAAAGAACTTAAGCGTGTTGGCTGTACGCGGGGCAATGTCAATGAACTTGATTTACACCCGGATGGCGCAGCACACCGATATAATATGGAGCTGATTCACTGCCGTTGCCGGTCAGAAAGAATGTCAAGTAATCGCCTGGATCTAGCGCTACGCCCGTGCGCCGGGCTACTTGATCGCCATTGTCGTCGTATATGGTCAGTACATGGGTGCCCGTATTAGCGGTGGGGATGAACTCCTCCGCATCTTTACCTGTTTGAGGCGTTTCTGTGGGGCGGTTTCGGAAGGTCGCGATCGGCTCCGCTGTACCGATGAACAGCGTGGCACGTATTGCCCCGGCGAGATTAAAAAAGCGGACACCAGCAATGGTTTTAGGGTCTTCTACATTGTCTGGTAGCCGGTCGTCTGTGAGAAAATGCAGCGGGGCAGCCTCCGTGCCAAAAAGAAAAGATGTATAGTACCTATTCTCCACCAATTTAAAAGTCGTGTCTACCAATTGGGCATTATCGTTAGACGAAATGATTTCCATGCGGCAGTTTTCGCGGCTGGGTATGGCAAAGTAATCTATGCCGCGGTAAGCTTGTGCCTGGCCTAATTGCTGAAGACCGAGGCCCACGTCCAGCCGGCGCAATACGGCTTGCGCCTCCGGAAACGAATTGACTACCGAGAAGCCCGAACGCACGTCTGGTGTTGGTTCCTCGTCCTTAATACAGCCGGCTAGTAGGGTTAGCCCAATCAGGCCTAATCGCGGGATATGACTGGTTTTCATTATACGTAATTTACCATTAATTGCCTCGTTTAATTGACCGATTGCCGTACTCTACCGACGTAGAAGGTAGTTGGCTCTCGCTCATCGCCGGTGAGGAAAATACTGACGTAACTGCCCGCAGACAAATCTAACTTCTCGCTTCTTGTAGCCACAACTTCCCCGTCCTCGTCTACAACACGCAAGGTATACGTGCCAGTGGGAACTTGAATAAATTCCTCGCCGTCTTTGCCTGAATCCGACGTTTCCGTAGGCCGGTTAATGAAAGTCGCTATTGGCTCAAGATCACCGATTTGCAATGTCATGCGACGGTCGGTGTTCGCCAAATTGTAGAACCGCACGGCGGCAATGGCTGCAGGGTTGTCTACACCTTGGGGTATCCGGTCTTCCGTAATGAAGTGCCTAGGGTCGTCATGCGTGCCGAATACAATAGATGAATAATATACACTGTCCTTTATCGCTACCGTAGTGTCGACGAGCCTGTTTTCTTCATATGTTGAGTAGACTTCAAACCGGTGCTCTCCCGGATAAGCGTACAGCGGCGGTATAGGGCCAAAGTTGCGATAGGGAAGTGGGTTTAAACTCGGTACGGTATTACGGTCGATGTAACAATATACATCAGCTTCGATAAACGCGTTGATAAACGTCGTACCTCCAATTAGGCGAGGTCGTGGATCGCTATCTTTCAAGCAACTGCCAAGGAGCAGCATACTGGCCGAGAGGGCAACTATTAGATTTAATTTTTTCATGATATTCTTATTGACGTGCAAGGGCTTGCAAACGCTACAGGGTACATAAATTTCTCGTCTTTTAATTCATAAAACATCCGACCTTTGGAAAGGTGTGGTTTAAATGATTTTTTCCGAGGTCGGGTATTGTTCCGGCATAGGCCTCGTTTAGAACGATGGATCGTTACATGAATCGTCGGAAAACCTCGGCGGTGTTACTGCCGCATCTCCTGAAGGCAGAACTGCAAATTGGCCTGGCTCACATAGAATTTCGTACCTTTGTAAAAAGAAAGGGAATGGGCCTCGAATTTTATTTATCACCTCGAACGTATTATAGCAACTTAATTCAATGATGCTCACTGTTAACCAAAACTGTTCCTATCCCCTCAGTAGCGTGTTGTTTACTTTCGCTTTGGACGCCGAAGCCGCTGATGTATTTCCTGCATATAACCCGCTAATATGCGGCATAGGCAAGGTCAATGCGACTTATCATCTTCTGAAGGCGATAGGGGAAAGAAGACCCTCTTTAATCGTTAATCTTGGCTCTGCTGGAAGTAATTATTTCCCACAGGGAGAGGTTGTCTGCTGTACCCATTTTATACAACGAGATATGGATGTTAGGGGCTTGGGTTATAGGCAGTATGAGACGCCATTGTCAGGGTTGCCTCCCGTCATTGAATATGGTTTGTGTATGGATGGCGTTCCACGGGCCGTCTGCGGAACCGGTGACAACTTCGAAATGGCTCATGCGGCAACAGGCTACCATGTAGTGGATATGGAAGCCTACGCCATTGCCCTTGTAGCCATGAAGGAAAATATTCCTTTCCTTTGCCTCAAGTATATCTCGGATGGGGCGGATGGCAATGCCGCAGCAGATTGGACGGTACGGGTACATCGGGCTGCTGTTGCTTTTGGCAACGTGCTTAAACTGGTCTCGCGGTAATGAGCCCCGAGTACTATCAGACGCTAACAAATACATTTAATATGAACATACGCTATAAAAGCCTTGTCAGACGTTCTGCGATTTTCGCGGTGGCCATATTGCTGGTCGTTGCCTGTAAAAGTGTTAATCGAAGTAAAACGGACGGCTTACCTGCTCAACCTACTGCCCCACTGGAGCAAGTTGAAGCGGAATCGGTAGCGACGTCCGGAGTTTTATTTAAAGACAGTAACGGGAAGGTTGTTTCGCTGAATTCGTTGAAAGGCAAGGTTGTGTTCATCAATTTCTGGGCAACATGGTGCCCGCCATGTATCCACGAAATGCCATCCATCAACGATATGAAAAAATCGTTTGAGGGGAATGACAATATCGAATTCCTGATGGTAGACGTTGATAGCAGGATTGAACAGTCAACGGCATTTATGAATAAGAACGACTACGATCTTCCTGTATATATCCCTGTAGGGGAGATCCCGTCAGAGTATTTGGGCGGAGCAATACCTACGACTGTCGTTCTTAACAAGAAAGGTGAGATGGTTGGCCGCATGGAAGGTGGCCGGGATTATACTGACCCACAGATTATCAAGGCTTTGATTGATTTGACGAAAGAATAAGCGACGGAATAATATTTATAGTTCTTTGAAACCACATAAATCTTTAATACCTTTGCGGTCCGAAATTTTTTGTACGAAAGGAGGTATAACAGGATATGATCATTGTAAATGTGAAAGAAGGCGAATCGCTAGACCGAGCGTTGAAACGCTTCAAGAAGAAGTTTGAAAAAACCGGGGTATTGCGTGAACTCCGCTCCCGTCAGGCCTACGAAAAAAAATCCGTTACCCGTCGTACACAGCTTAAAAAAGCGATTTATAAACAAAGTCTCAATCAGGATATTGTTTAATAACCTTATCCATTTTGGTAAGACTGTTTATTTGTAATACTGAAAAACTATCCGTATATTCAGCCATTAGAATATAAGGGTAGTTTTTCTATGTTTATAGACCGCTTTATCCGTTTCATTACCTACGAAAAGCGCTTCTCGAAGCACACTGTGACTGCGTATCGCCATGAATTGACCGCCTACATCGATTACGTAGCAACCTCGGAGACAAGTGTCGGCGACGTGACCCACCGACATGCACGCAGTTACTTAGCCGCACGGCTCGAGTCTGGGTTCAGTCCGGTATCGGTAAACCGCAGCTTGGCCGCCCTCCGGACCTATTATCGCTTCTTGATGCGTGAAGGAGCCGTGAAACAGAACCCTTTCGCTTTGGTCAAGGCATTGAAGGCCCCCAAAAAACTTCCCGTTACTGTAGATAAGGAAAAGCTCGTGACCTTGCTCGATTCCGCAACGTCATTTCCTGACAGCTTCGAGGGCTTGCGCGACAAGACGGTTTTGGAAATCCTATTCGGTACTGGCATCCGGCTTGTGGAGTTATTGCAAATCCGTGAGGAACACATCGATTTCTACAATGGTAACATCCGTATTTTTGGTAAACGTCATAAAGAAAGGCTGGTTCCCATGAATAAATCACTCCAGAGATTACTCCGCTGTTACATCGAGGAAAAAAAACAGCAACTCTTTGACAACAATTCGCCATATCTCATCGTTACTAAGAAAGGGGCAGGTGCCTATCCCGGTTTGATCTATGACATCGTAACAAGCTACCTAAGTACAATTTCCTCGCAGCGAAAAAAAAGTCCGCACGTGCTCCGGCATACTTTCGCGACTACGCTGCTGGATAACGGCGCGGATTTAAATGCGATTAAGGAACTGCTGGGGCATGCCGGACTGTCTGCCACTCAGGTTTATACCCATAATTCAGTAGAGCGACTTAAATCGATTTATAAACAAGCACATCCAAAAGCTTAAAAAAGGAGGAATCATGAACATCATTGTGCAATCAATCCGTTTCGACGCAGACCGGAAACTGATTCAGTTCATCCAAAAGCGGGTGAACAAACTAGACCAATTCTTTGACCAGATTATTGATGGAGAGTGTTATTTGAAAGTGGAAAACGTAGAAGATGAAGCAAACAAGGTAACCGAATTTAAGTTGAATATTCCGGGAAGCCAGTTGTTTGCTAAGGCTCAGGCCAAGTCTTTTGAAGAGGCGACGGATCTCGCGGTGGAATCATTACGCCGCCAAATCAACAAACATAAGACAAAAACTAGAACCAAAGCAAGTAATCATAAAGAATTGCTGTCAATGACCAATGAGATGAACGCCTAACGAGTTCACGGTTGTTGAACGCTTTACCAGGCCCGGCGATGTGTTGAATGCTCGCCGGGCTTGAATCTTAATTTCACCGATACATAGACCTGCAGTGCTCAAATGGTTCGCAACATATTTCGGCTTTAGCCGCCGCGAATTGAATGGCGTTACTGTCCTTGCGCTTATTTTGCTGCTGATATGGGGGGTAACGCAGATAATTTCACGTCAATCCAGGGAGATTGACAGCGATATCGCCGATCGGATTGTTGAAATAGACGATTTCCTGAAGACAGCAAAGGAGTCGAAGGGGAGTGTTGACCGCTATACGTATGGCTACGATGATCAGAACGAAGTATCTGAGCGGGAAGTGGCCTGTTTTATGTTTGACCCCAATGGGTTGCCCGCGTCAGATTGGAAGCGGCTGGGACTCTCCGATCGGCAGATTCAAATGATTAAGAATTATGAAGCGAAAGGTGGACGTTTCAGAACAAAGGAAGATTTGGCAAGGATTTATGCGATCGACGAGGCGGACTATGCCCGGTTAGAACCTTATATTAAGATAAAACAGGCTAATTCTACCCAACCATCGGACAAGCAAGCGTCGCAGTATTCGGCGGCCGGCCCCGATACTAGTCCGACGCTTTCTGGCCAATTTGTTAGGCGGACGGAATCAACAAACCTATATATCGATCTTAATGACGCCGATTCGCTCGAATTACAATACCTGCCTGGCATTGGACCGGTGTTCGCTTCGCGTATTGTTCGCTTCCGGGAACTGTTGGGCGGCTTCCACCACGTCACGCAATTACTGGATGTATATGGGTTTGACTCTGTACGGTTTGCAGCATTGGAAAAGCTAGTGTATGTCGACACCACCAAAGTACAAAAAATCCCATTAAATACGGCCGATTACCAGCGTTTCCGCGACCATCCGTTTATTAGTCACAAACTGGCCAACGCGATTGTACAGTATCGTAAACAACACGGCCCCTATCGTTCGGTCGGCGATTTGTTACGCATCGCTATCATGGAAGATCAAATTTTTTGTAAGATTGCACCGTATTTAACGTTAGTTGATGATTGAAGGACTTATTGGCGAACGATTGCGGGCGGCGGTGCGCGATGTGCCCGATTTTCCCAGACCGGGTATCATTTTCAAGGATATTACGCCTATATTGAAAGATCCAGACTTGTGTGATGCGGTGGTAGAATGCATGGCCGAAACGCTAGACGCTCAGGCCATCGATGTGGTAGCTGGCGTTGAAAGCCGAGGTTTTCTGTTCGGCTTCTCGCTGGCCCAACGGCTTCAAAAACCTTTTGTCCCTATAAGAAAGGTCGGAAAATTGCCGTGTAATACGGTGCAGCAAAAATATGCACTCGAATATGGGTTTGCCGCTATTGAAATCCACGCGGACGCATTTGCCGCGGGTAGTCGTGTGCTTATCCACGACGATTTGCTGGCAACCGGCGGTACCGTGGTCGCTGCGAGCAAACTCATCCGGTCGTTAGGTGGTCAGGTAGCCGGATATTCGTTTGTCATCACGTTAGACTTCCTAAATGGAAGGGAAAGATTGGCCGCTTATAACCAAGATATCCATTCGCTTATTGGATACCAATGAGGCAGCGGCACAATAACTTTTGCCAGAAGTGGGAATGTCGGCCGTATTTCCTTTTGGTTTGCATTTGTTAAGGTATTGCGTATTATTGTAGAGAACCAGCTAATTATTGGTATGGAGTCAATGTTAATGGGCAACGAAAATCGACAAATGGTACGGGAGATGGTACGCGAATTTGCGCATCAACACATCCGTCCGTATGTAATGGAGTGGGATGAAGCGCAACGGTTTCCTGTTGATACCTTCAAAGATATGGGCCAGCTTGGGATCATGGGGGTATTGGTCCCCGAGGAATACGGAGGTGCTGGCTTGGGTTACGACGAGTATGTCGATATCATTGTTGAAATAGCACGCGTGTGTGGTTCGATAGGGCTTTCGCTGGCGGCACATAATTCGCTATGTACGGGGCATATCCTGGCCTTTGGGAACGCAGATCAAAAGCGGCGGTGGCTGCCTAAACTCGCAACGGCCGAATGGTTGGGAGCGTGGGCACTTACCGAGGCCGACACCGGCTCAGATGCCTTGCGTATGACGGTCTTCGCGGACGTGGACGGCGACGCGTATGTGGTGAATGGAGCAAAGAACTGGATTACCAACGGCAAGAGCAGTGATGTTGCTGTGGTGATGGTTCGTACAGGTGAAAAAAACCGATCAGCTGGTGTTTCGGCGTTGGTCATCGAAAAGGGTACACCGGGGTTTACACACGGTAGAAAGGAAAATAAACTGGGTATGCGGGCGTCGGAAACGACGGAACTGGTGTTTAGCAACTGCCGGGTACCACGGGAGAATCTGCTGGGTAAGGAAGGGGAGGGTTTCAAGCAGGCGATGAAAGTACTCGACGGTGGCCGTATTTCCATCGCTGCTTTGTCATTGGGCATCGCAAAGGGTGCTTTGGAGGCCGCCTTGAAGTATGCGACAGAGCGTCATCAGTTTGGTCAACCTATTGCAAACTTTCAGGGTATTTCATTTAAGCTCGCCGATATGGCCACCGAAATTGAGGCCGCAGAGCTACTGATCAGGCAAGCATGTGCGTTGAAAAATAGGAGCGCCGACGTAACGAAAAGCTCCGCTATGGCTAAATACTATGCTTCTGAAGTGGCCGTGCGCTGTGCTACGGAGGCAGTTCAAATTTTCGGTGGGTACGGTTATACAAAAGATTTTCCGGTCGAAAAATACTACCGTGACGCGAAACTTTGCACCATAGGGGAAGGGACATCTGAAATCCAAAAACTGGTTATCGCCAGGGAACTTATGAAATAGCCGGCCTTTTTTGTTTTTTAGCAAGGATTTTTGTCTTACGTTTGCGGTGATAAAAATCAGGAATAGCTATGACCCGGAGTGAACTCATCGATCAGATAAAATCCAAACGTTCGTTTCTATGTGTGGGCCTCGATACCGATTTCGAAAAGATACCGCGGCACTTGCTTAATCATGCCGACCCGGTTTTTGAATTCAATAGACAGATCATAGAGGCGACGGCCGACCTTTGCGTGGCATACAAGCCCAACATCGCCTTTTACGAATGCCGTGGCATAGCGGGGTGGCAGAGTTTGCAAAGAACCTGCGAGGCATTGCCCAAGGACTGCCTCAGCATAGCCGATGCCAAACGGGGCGATATAGGCAATACCGCAAAAATGTATGCGAAAGCCTTTTTTGACCAAGAAATGTCGGGCTTGCGTTTCGATGCGCTCACCGTGGCGCCCTACATGGGGCATGATTCGATACAACCATTCCTTGATGTGGAAGGGAAATGGTCAATCGTGCTGGCACTCACTTCCAATGCGGGCGGGGTAGATTTCCAAATGCATGAAGATGCAGACGGGGTACGATTGTTTGAACGGGTAGTCGGAAAGACCAATAGATGGGGGACTGTTGACAATCTGATGTATGTGGTGGGTGCCACACGGGGTGAAGCCTTTACCGCTATCAGAGCACTCGCACCCGACCATTTTTTGTTGGTACCAGGCGTAGGCGCCCAGGGTGGTAGTCTGCAGGACGTCTGCCGGTATGGCATGAATGCCGATTGCGGATTGCTCGTCAACGCTACACGATCTATCATTTACGCATCAGACGATGAATATTTTGCCGAACGGGCGAGGGAAGAAGCGCTGGTCTTGCAGGGTGAGATGGAGAAGGAGTTGGCTGCAAAAGGCATTATCTGAAACGAAGCGATGGCTTACCACCAAAAGTAACGCTATATCGAGCTGCCTAAATAAGTAACCAAAATTTTGTCGATGCGGTTGCCATCCATATCCAATACTTCAAATTCGTGGTCTTTCCACTGCACCCGTTCGCCTTCGGTAGGCATATGCCCGAGCTTAAGCAATACCAAACCTGCAATGGTACTGATGCTGCCCATGCCATCGTCTTCATCGTCCGATGAGTCGATATTAAGTGCTACCAGCAGATCATCTAGCTGGTATTGCCCGTCGATGAGGAGACTGCCATCTTCACGGGAAACAATCTCTGGTCGCTCAGCGGCATCGCTGTCAGAGATGTCGCCCACCAAGCTGCTAAGGATATCATTGATGGTTACGATACCCTGAAGTGATCCGTACTCATCCAATACAACGGCTTGGTGTATTTTAGAAGTCTTGAATTTGTTCAGAATACTATATGCCGAGCTGTTCTCGTGTACATAGTTCAACGGCTGTGTCAAGGTGTCTAGCTGTATGGGATTGTTAGTGAGATATTGGTTAAGTAGCGATTTGATATGCACTACTCCCTTGATATTGTCAAGCCCCCCCTTGCAAACGGGATAGACCGTATGGCCGCTTTTCAGTATGGTATCCCGGTGCACTTCATATTCATCATCAACATCCAGCCATACGATGTTACTGCGGTGCGTCATCAGATTGATGGCGCGTTTGTCGCCTAAACTGAAAACGCGGTCCACAATTTCGTGCTCGATGTGCTCGATAGCGCCACTGTCTGCTCCTTCATCCACAAGCGCCTTTATTTCTTCTTCGGTAACTGCGTTGCGAGACGTTTTGACGTTCAGAATTTTGACAACACCCTCGGTGGTTGCGCTAAGCAGCCAGACAAACGGCGCCACAGCCCTACTCAGCAGTTGCATCGGAAAAGCAAGGACCATAGCGTATTTCTCGGGGATGGCGAGCCCAATACGTTTGGGTACAAGTTCGCCAAACACCAAGGTGAGGAAGGTGATGACGACGACCACAATAAGGACAGATAACTGCGAGCTGTAGCCGTCGACCCAACTAACCTTAGATAGGTAAAATTCAAGGCGCTGGGCAATGGTTGCCCCCCCGAAGATACCGGTTAAAATACCGATAAGGGTAATGCCTATCTGGACAGTGGAAAGGAATTGGTTGGGCGTGCTTTTCAACTTGAGTACCTGCTTCGCCGCGGCATTCTTCTTGTCGGCGAGTACCTGCAACCGTGCCTTCCTACTTGATACGATAGCAATCTCGGAAGCTGATAAAACGCCATTCAATAAGATTAACGCTAAAATAATCAGCGATTCGGTAAGCATGAAGCTAAGTTAGTAATTAATTTATATAAATAAAATTTGTAAAAAAAGCACTGCTGTTACACTTAATCTGCTAAGAGCTTTTTCGGGTTTTTCACCTGCTGCTTCAGCAATGCGATATGCACTACTTCATGCATCTCTGATACGTAATGAAACGTGAGATCCTTGATGTAATTTTCCTTAATTTCTAGAATGTCCTTTCGGTTTGCTTTTGACAAAATAACCTCTTTGATATTGGCACGCTTGGCAGCTAGTATCTTTTCCTTAATGCCGCCGACCGGCAGGACTTTGCCGCGTAACGTAATTTCGCCTGTCATGGCTAGTTTTTCTTTCACCTTGCGTTGCGTAAAGCTGGATGCCAAGGCAGTAAGCATAGTAATTCCAGCCGAAGGGCCGTCTTTCGGCGTCGCACCAGCTGGTACGTGAATATGCACGTCCCATTTATCGAAGATTTGGTAGTCGATGTTAAACATGGCGGCGTTTGCCCGAAGATACGCCATGGCAATTGTGGCAGATTCTTTCATAACGTCGCCCAAGTTGCCCGTCAAGGTCAATTTGCCCTTACCAGGGCTTAGGCTCGACTCGATGTAGAGGATGTCGCCACCTACCTGTGTCCAAGCCAGACCCGTGACCACGCCGGCTACATCGTTGTTTTCATAGTACTCTTTGTCGAAAATGGGCGCGCCCAGGACCTGCTCTACCACTTCAGCGC
>Ga0079224_100004946_pt1 | contig 17412 bp, 13 predicted proteins | sample Stecom2015_FD_80414 | JGI IMG/M metagenome (GOLD analysis project Ga0079224, IMG submission 80414) | Agricultural soil microbial communities from Utah to study Nitrogen management - Steer compost 2015 | ecosystem: Environmental > Terrestrial > Soil > Agricultural land | place: USA: Utah...
AAGCGCTCTTCAGCCTCGCGGGCCGCTGCCTCGCCGTGGTACTGGGCCACCAGCAGCCGCGCCAGCATCATCTTGGCGTCCCGCGGGTTGAGGTCACCGGAGGCCATCGCCTGCCGGATCCGCTCGATCTCGGCTTCCGGCATGTCGGTCAGCAGTTCCAGGTACGGCACGATCAGCGGGTCGGGAATGGACATGGTCTTGCCGTACATCTCGCCGGGCGGGTCCGTCAGGCCGATGTAGTTGCCCAGGCTCTTGGACATCTTCTCCACGCCGTCGGTGCCCACCAGCAGCGGCATCAACAGGGCCACCTCAGGCTCCTGCCCGTACTCCCGCTGCACGTCCCGGGCCACCAGCAGGTTGAACTTCTGGTCGGTGCCTCCCAGCTCCACGTCGGCTTCCAGGGCCACCGAATCATAGGCCTGCATCAGGGGGTAGAACAACTCGTGCAGGGAGATGGGCTGGCCGGTTTCCAGGCGGTTCTTGAAATCCTCCCGCTCCAGCATGCGCGCCACGGTGTAGGTGGCGGCCAGGCGCAGCACGTCGTCGAAGCCCATCTCCTCGAACCATTCCTGGTAGACCAGCCGGGTCCGCTGCGGGTCCAGGATGCGGAAAACCTGGTCGGCGTAGGTGCGGGCGTTGGCCCGCACCTGTTCCACCGTCAGGGCGGGGCGGGTGGTCTTGCGGCCGGTGGGGTCGCCGACCCGCGCGGTAAAGTCACCGATGACCAGGATCACCTGGTGGCCCAGGTCCTGGAACTGGCGCAGCTTGCGCAGCACCACCGTGTGGCCCAGGTGGATGTCGGGCGCCGAGGGGTCCATGCCCAGCTTGACCCGCAGCGGCCGCCCCTCCCGCAGCGACCGGGCCAGTTTCTCGCGCAGTTCGTGCTCTTCCAGGATCTCGACGGCGCCGCGGCGCAGCACCTGCATCTGGCGCTCCACCTCGGCCTGCACATGAGCGGCGGCGTTCACGGCGCTCCCTCCCACACCGGCAGCCGGCCCGGAACCTCGGGGCCGGCGCCGCGTCCATTCCCACGGAGCAGGTGTTCGGCTCGTACGTGCTATAATACCGCAGTGCTCGCTCCGGGAGTGGTGCGGCCATGACGGGCAGGCCGGCCGGAACGTCACAGCAGGGCAAGTCCAGGGCCAACCGGCGGCGGATGCGCGTCCGCCCCTGGCGCCTGGTGCTGTTCACCGGCTTCATCTCGGTGGTCATCGTGGCCGGCATGGGCGTGGGCCTGCTCACCGGCGCCATGCGCGCCCTGCCCCCCGTGGAGGAAGTGGACGAACGCATCGCGCCGGAGACGTCCTTCATCTACGACCGTGACGGCAACCTGATCACGGAACTCCACGGGGCCGAGAACCGCATCTCCCTGTCCTACGACCAGATTCCCAAGACGGTCATCAACGCCTTCGTGGCCATCGAGGACGAGCGCTTCTTCTCCCATTTCGGCGTGGACCCCATCGGCATCGCCCGGGCCGCCCTCAACAACCTGCGGGGCGGCGACCGGCAGGGCGCCAGCACCATCACCCAGCAGCTGGCGCGCAACCTGTTTCCCGAGGAGATCGGTTTCGAGATCTCGATGCGGCGGAAGATCCAGGAGGCGCTCATGGCCATCCAGCTGGAGCGCCGCTTCTCCAAGGAGCGCATCCTGGAGATGTACCTGAACCACATCTTCCTGGGCTACAACGCCTACGGCATCGAGGCCGGCGCCCAGGTGTACTTCGGCAAGCCCGCCGCCGAGCTGGAACTGCACGAGGCGGCCATGCTGGCGGCCATCGTCAAGGGTCCCGCCGTCTACGACCCCATCGACAACCCGGACGCCGTGCGGAGGCGCCGGAACCTGGTGCTGGACGAGATGGCCGAGCAGGGCTACATCACGCCGGAACAGGCCGAGGCGGCCAAGCGCCGGCCCCTGGGCGTGCTGGAGGAAATGCGGACGGTGGGCGACTACCCGTACCCGCACTTCGTGGACTACGTGGTGCGCCAGCTGCTGGACCGCTTCCGGGCCCAGTACGAAGAGCAGGGGCTTTCCCGGGAAGAGGCCGCCCAGCGGGCCGCCCAGCGGGTCTACGGCGGCGGCCTGCACATCTACACCACCCTGGACCCGCGCCTGCAGGAAGCGGCCGAGCGGGCCGTGCAGGAAGTCATGGACCGCGACTTCCCCATTGATCCCGAGGACGACAACCCCAAGGAGGCCGCCGTGGTCACGCTGGACGTCAGCACCGGCGAGATCCTGGCCATGGTGGGCGGCCGGCGCCACGAGGGGCGCCTGGACTTCAACCGCGCCTGGCAGGCGAAGCGGCAGCCCGGTTCCGCGGCCAAGCCGCTGATCGTCTACGCGCCGGCCCTGCTCAACGGCTTCACGCCGGGGTCCGTGCTGGACGACTCGCCGGTGCGGTTCGAGATCCCCGGATCGGAGCCGTACGTGCCCCGCAACTACAACCGCAACGAGTTCCGCGGCCTGATGACCATGCGCGAGGCCATCCGCCTGTCCCAGAACATCCCGGCCGTCAAGCTGCTCAACGCCATCGGCGTGGAGACCGGTGTGCGGTTCGCCGCCCGGCTCGGCCTGGACACCCTGGACCTGGACCCGTCCGACGGCAAGAGCGACCTGAACCTGTCGTCGGCGCTGGGCGGCCTGACCCACGGCGTCACCCTGCTGGACCTGGCCGAGGCCTACGCCACCTTCGCCAATCTGGGGGTGCGGCAGGAGCCCTTCGCCATCCGCCGCGTCGAGGATCGCTACGGCACGCTGGTGCTGGAACCCGCCCGGGATCGGGAGCAGGAAGTGGTCATGGAGCCTGAGGTGGCGTGGCTGATGAACGACCTGCTGAAGAACGTGGTCTATCCCCACCGCCTGGGCGTCGACGGCACCGGCCGCGGCGCCAAGCTCCAGGCCGAGGGCCGGGCCCGCCCGGTGGCCGGCAAGACCGGCACCACCAGCGACCACAAGGACGTGTGGTTCGTGGGCTACACGCCGCAGCGGCTGACGGCGGTATGGATCGGCCACGACCAGCCCGTGAGCATGCAGGGGCAGACCAGCAGCGGCAGCCACCCGGTGGAGATCTGGCGCAAGGTCATGGAAGTCGCCCACGAGGGGCTTCCCATCGAGGACTGGGCCGAGCCCCAGGGCATCGTCAAAGTGCGGATCTGCAAGCAGTCGGGGCAGTTGCCCGGGCCCTACTGCCCCGACACCCAGCAGTACACCGAGGTTTTCCTGCGGGGCACCGAGCCCACCGAGATCGTCGACATCTGGAAACCCTACATGGTCTGCCAGGAGGATCCGACGCTGCTGTACCAGCCCGGCTGCTCCTGCACGCCGGTGGAGCAGGTGTTCCTGGACCGGCCGCCGGTGGACCTGGAGTGGGCCGGCGACCAGACCTTCACCATCCAGGACATGCAGTTGATGCCCCCGCAGCAGACCTGCCAGGTCGCGCCCGAGCCCCAGGAGGGCACCGCGCACCTGCGCATCTACCGCTACAGCGTGGAGCCCAACCTGATCTGGAACGCCTACGCCGGCCGGCCCTACACCCTGTTCGTCACCGCCGTGGAGGTGCCGGCCCGGCTGCTGATCCCCGACCTGGGCGTCGACACGCCCGTGGAGGAGGGCCAGACCCTGCGCATCACCTTCACGCCCCCGCGAGCCGGCCAGTTCGTGTTCGAGGTGCACGTGGAAGGGTACCGGGTCCCCGGCTACCTGGTGGTGCGCCAGCCCGAAGGCGGCTTGGGTCCCGGCGACGGCGACGTGGAGGATGATGAAGACGGCGGCGGGACCGGGGGCGACGGCGGCGAGGCCGGCGGGGACCGGAGCGGTCCCGGCGGCGGCGACGACGAAGAAGACGACGACTGAGGAAGACCACGGCGACGCCCAGCGTTCCGCCGGCGCCCTTCAGCCCTTGAGGCGGACCACGGTGACGCCGAAGGAACCCTCGCCGGGCCCCGCCAGGGCGTAGGATTCCACCCGGGGGTCCTTCCGCAGGGCCTCGTGCACCGCGGCCCGCAGGGTGCCGGTACCCTTCCCGTGGATCACCCTCACCCGGTCCAGGCCCGCCAGCACCGCGTCGTCCAGGTACTTGTCCAGAACCTGCAGGGCTTCGTCCACCCGCATCCCCCGCAGGCTGATCTCGGCGGGGACCTGGCCGGTCTTGCGCAGGGCGACGGCCGTGGGCCGGGCACCGGAGGACGAGGCCGCGTCCGGCGCGCCCGGGGCGGCATGGGTCCGGGTGCCGGGGTCTCCGGCGCCGTCTCCGGCATTCTTCTCGCCGGCCGGCGCCGGCCGCAGGTCGCGGGCGGAGGCATGGATCCGCATCCGGCCCGTGTCCACCAGGTAGGCGTCGGGCCCGGCCTGCTCCACCACCTCTCCCACCTGCTGCAGCGGCACGATCAGCACCCGCTGTCCCGGGCGGGGCCGCCACCCGGGCGGTGCCGGCGCCGCCGCGCCGGTTCTGCCGGGCCTCTCGCCCTCCTCCAGTCCCTCCAGGAGCGCGTCCACCCGCCGGCCCACGCCCCGGAGCCGCTGCAGCACCGCCGCGGGATCCTGGTCCAGCCTGCCTTCCTGGACGGCCCGCCGCAGTTGGGCTGCGGCCTCCTCGGCCTCCTGGATCAGCCGGTTGACGGCGGCGCGGGCCTCGGCCCGCAGCTGGTCGCTGAAGCGGCGGCGGCGCTCCTCCAGGTCCCGCTCGCGGGCCGCCAGGGCCTGCTCCGCCTCGGCCAGGCGGCGCCGCTCCTGGGCCAGGGCCGCCCGCTCCGCTTCCAGGCGGCGGCGGGTCTCGTCCAGGCCTGAGATGGCTTCCTCCACCTCGGCCGCCGGGCGCGACAGATACGAGCGGGCGCGCTCCACCAGATCCTGGGGCAGGCCCAGGCGCCGGGCGATCTCCAGGGCGTTGCTGCGGCCCGGGGCACCCACCACCAGGCGGTAGGTGGGCTGCAGGGTCTCAGGATCAAAGGCCACGGAGGCGTTCTCCACCCGGGCATGACGGTACGCGTAGGCCTTGAGCCGGCCGAAGTGGGTGGTGGCCACCACCCTCGCCCCCCGCTCCCTGAGGTGGTCCAGCAGCGCCATGGCCAGGGCGGCGCCTTCCTCGGGGTCGGTGCCGGCTCCGATCTCGTCCAGCAGGATGAGGCTGCGGCGGTCGGCCGGCGGGACGGCCTTCACGATCCTGGTCATGTGGGCCGAGAAGGTGCTGAGGTTCTGCTGGATGCTCTGCTCGTCGCCGATGTCGGCAAAGATGCGGCGGAAGACGCCCAACACCGCGCTGCGGCACGGCACCCACAGGCCGGCCTGGGCCATCACGGCCATGAGGCCCACGGTCTTCAGGGCCACGGTTTTTCCGCCGGTGTTGGGCCCGGTGATGACCAGCACGTCGAAGTCGAAGCCCAGTTCCACGTCGATGGGTACGGCCTGGGGGCCCAGCAGCGGGTGGCGGGCCTGCTCCAGGCGCACCACCGGCTCCTCCACCACCTGGGGGGCCGCCGCGTCCATCCCGGCGGCCAGCCGGGCCCGGGCCAGGCAGAAGTCCAGGTAGGCGCAGGCGTCGATCATGGCTTCCAGGTCGCGGGCGTGCCCGCCCACCTTACCGCTGAGCTCGTCCAGGATCCTCTCTTCTTCCCGGCGGGCGTCCAGCAGGCAGCGGCGAAGTTCGTTGTTGAGTTCCACCACCGGCGCCGGCTCGATGAACACCGTGGCGCCGCTGGCCGACTGGTCGTGGACGATGCCCGGGACCTGCGCCCGCTGGTCGGCCCGGACCGGAAGCACGAAACGGCCCTCGCGCTGGGTGATCAGCGCCTCCTGCAGGACGCCCTGGCGCTCCAGGGCGCGCATCAGGGCCTCCATGCGCTCCCGCACCCGCTGCTCCAGCACCCGGGCCCGGGCGCGCAGGGCGGCCAGCTCCGGCGAGGCCTCGTCGCGCAGCACGCCGTCGTCCCGCAGGGCCGCCCGCACCGCCTCCACGATGCCCGGCAGCCAGCGGATGGGCCGGGCGATCTGGGCCAGGCGCGGGTACCGCTGCTCATCGCGGGCGGGCCGGGCCAGGGCTGCGGCAGCCTCCACGAAGCACGCCACGTCCACCAGTTCCGGGCCGGTCAGGCGGCCGCCGCGGGCGGCCCGGGCCACCAGGGGACGCACGTCCCGGAGACCGCGCCCGGCGCCGGGCTCCACCGCCAGCAGGCGCCAGGCCTCGTCCACCTCGGCCAGCCGCCGCTCCACCGTGGCCCGCACCGCCGACGGCCGCAGCGCCAGGGCCCGTTCCCGGGAAGGCGCGAAACTGCACAGGTCGGCCAGGCGCTCCAGGATGACGGGGAAATCCAGGCGCTGGAGCGTGCCTTCATCCAGGGAGGGTGCGCTCATGGCTGCAGGGCGCCTTCCAGCTGCAGCAGGCGCCGCTTCAGGTCGGTGCCCCCGCCGTACAGGCCCAGGTCCCCGGCGGCCGTCACGCGGTGGCAGGGGATGACCAGCGGCACGGGGTTGGCGGCCATGGCGCCGCCCACGGCCCTTGCCGCCCGGGGGAACCCGGCTTCGGCGGCCAGCCTGCCGTAGGTGCGGGTTTCACCCCGCGGCACCCCCAGCAGCGCCCGGTACACCCGCTGCCGGAAGGACGTCATCTCCCGCAGGTCCACCCGCTCGCCCCAGGCGTTGAGGTCCACCGGCGCGCCGGCGGCGTAGGCCACGAGGTCCCGCGCCAGGCGCCGGACCCAACCGGGCAGGCCTTCCGGTTCCGGGCCGTCTTCGGCCAGCAGCGGCCCCGCGGCCGGCGCCTCGGGGTCGTTGGGAAGCCAAACACGCAGCAGCCGCTCCCCCTCGAATTCCAGGGGGATCACGCCCAGCCGCGTCGACACGCGGACGATCAAGGGGAGTCCTCCTCACCGGCATCGTGCCCGGCCGCCGCCAGGGCCGCCCGCTCCGCCTTGGGCCGGGACAGGAAGGCGCGGAGCCTTTCCAGCGGCCAGGTGTTGATGACGGCGCCGGCCTCCACCCAGCCGCGGCGGGCCACGGTGATGCCGTAACGCAGGTGGTCGAAGTGGCCGGGAGCGTGGGCGTCGGTGTTGATGACCAGCAGCACGCCCAACTCCCGGGCCCGGCGCACGTGGACGTCGCACAGGTCCAGGCGCTCGGGCGAGGCGTTGATCTCCACCACGGTGCCGGTGCGGGCGGCGGCCTCCAGCACCGCGTCGATGTCCACCTCGTAAGGATCCCGCCGCCCCAGGATCCGGCCCGTGGGATGGGCCAGGATGTCCACGTGGGGGTGCTCCAGCGCCGCGATGATGCGGCGCGTCATCTCATCCCGCTTCAGGTTGAAGCGGCTGTGGACCGAGGCCACCACCACGTCCAGTTCGGCCAGCACGTCGGACGGCAGGTCCAGGCTGCCGTCACCGCGGATGTCCACTTCCACGCCGGTCAGCAGCCAGGGCGGGCCCAGGCGTTCCCGCAGTTCATGGATCACGTGCACCTGCCGCCGCAGCCGGTCGGCGTCCAGGCCGTTGGCCACCACCACCAGCGGCGAGTGGTCGGTGACGGCCAGGTACTCATATCCCGCGGCGGCGGCGGCGGCATGCATGTCCTCGATGGAGGCCCGCCCGTCGCTCCAGTTGCTGTGGCAGTGCAGCTCGCCGCGGATGTGTTCCCGGGCGATCAGCGCCGGCAGGTTCCCGGCCAGAACCGCCTCCACCTCGCCGGCGTCCTCGCGCAGTTCCGGCGGGATCCAGGGCAGGCCCAGCAGGGAATAGACCTCCTCCTCGTCCGGCACCCGCACCGGCAGCAGCGCGCCGCCCGCCGGCTTGAACAGGCCCCTGGGGCCCAATTCCAGGCCCTGCTCCCGGGCCAACGTCGTGAGGCGCTCGTTGTGGCGGATGGAGCCGGTGTAATACTGCAGCGCCGCCGGCCAGGCGGCCGGGTCCGCCACCTGCAGGTCACAGCGGATGCCCCCGGCCAGGCGGATGACGGCTGCGGCGGCACCCCGCTCCACCACCTCGGCGGCGCCGGGCAGCGCGCAGAAGGCCTCGACCACCTCCCGGGGGCGCGTCGAGGCGCAGACGAGGTCGATGTCGCCCACGGTATCGCAGCCGCGGCGCAGGCTTCCCGCCAGGGCAGCCTGCTGGACGCCCGGCCACGAGGCCGCCGCCTCCAGCACCTCCAGCCCCGCCGCCTCGGCGGCGGCCAGCGGCACCCGCAGAACGCGCCGGCGCAGGGCGGCCACCTCTTCGAGAAGCCTCCGCTCCCGGCGCTCCCCCATACCGGGCAGGGCGCGCAGGCGGCCCGCCCGAGCGGCTTCCTCCAGGTCATCCAGGCCGGCGATGCCCAGTTCGCTGTACAGGCGGTGGACCGTCCTGGGGCCGACGCCCGGCAACTGCAGCAGGTCCAGCACCCCGGGCGGCACCCGGGACCGCAGTTCCTCCAGTAGGGAGCAGGTGCCGGTGGCCAGGATCTCCTGGATCCTGGCGGCGATGGTGGGGCCCACCCCGGGAATGGTGGTGAGGCGGTCCTGGGCCGCCAGCACCGCCACCGGCTCCGGGTGCGCCCCCACCGCCTGGCCGGCCCGCCGGTAGGTGGCGGCGCGGCGGGATTCGTCGCCCAGGATCTCCAGCAGGTCGGCGATGGCGGCCAGCACCGCCGCCACCTGGCGGTTGTCGGGCGTGCGGTGGATCACGGCCCGTCACCGCTGGCGGGCCGGGCCCGGTCCTCGGAGGCCGCCCCGGACAGGCCCGGGGCCTCGCCCCCTCCCTCGATGGCGGCCAGGCGCCGCTCGAAGGCGGTCATCAGCACCCGGTGCTGTTCCCTCAGCCGCAGCAGTTCGTCGGCCAGGTTCAGGGCGGCCAGCACCGCCAGCCGGGTGACGTTCAGGCCGGGATAGCGGCCGGCCAGTTCCCGCATCCGGGCGTCCACGGCCTCGGCCACCCGGCGGATGTGTTCCTCATCGGCCTGGGCGGAACGGATCACGTAGGTCTCGCCGAAAATCCGCACCTTGCTCCGGGCTCCGGCCTCGTCCATGACAGTCCTCCCCAGGCGCCGGGGCGCATCAACCCAGGCTTTCGCGCCGCCGCCTTCGCTTCCTGCGGCGCTCCGGGGACCGCCGCGCACCCGCGGCCGGGCCCGCGCCCGCACCGCCGGGGCCGACCCGCCTGCTCAGCGCAGCACCGCGCCCAGTTCCCGCTCCAGGGCCTGCCGCACCCGGGCGTGGACCTCGTCCACCTCGGCGTCGGTGAGCGTGCGGTCGGCCGCCCGGTAGGCCAGGGCGTAGGCCAGGCTGCGCTTCCCGGCCGGCACCGGGTCGCCCTGGTACACGTCGAAAAGTTCCAGTTCCTCCAGCCAGGGGCCGGCGTGGGCCCGGATCACCTGCTCGGCCCGCGCGGCGGGGATGTCCTCAGGCACGATGAAGGCCACATCCCGCAGGACAGCCGGGAACCGGGGCGGGGCCTGGAAGCGCACCGGCTGCCGGTCGGCCTCCAGCAGGGCCGACACGTCCACCTCGAACAGGCTCACCCGCTCCGGCAGGTCCCACTCCTCGGCCAGGTCCGGGTGCAGTTCGCCCAGGCAGCCCACCACACGGCCCGCCAGCACCACCTCGGCCGACCGGCCCGGGTGAAGGAACGGCAACGGCGCGGGGCGCAGGTCCAGGTCAACCCCCAGCCGCCGGGCAAGGCGCATGAGGGTTCCCTTCAGGTAGAACACGTCGAAGGCGGCCGCCTGGCCCTGCCAGTGCCGGCCCGGGAAGCGGCCCATGCCGGCCGCCAGCAGGTGCTGGCGCTCGTCGGGCAGCGCGCCGGCCGGGTCGTCAGGCCGGGGCAGGTAGACGGTGCCCAGTTCGAACAGCGCCGCCGACTCCACCCGCCGCCGGGCGTTGTAGCGCAGCACCTCCAGCACGCCGCCAAGAAGGGTGGTGCGCAGGGCGGCCTGCTCCTCGCCCATGGGATTGGCCAGGCGCACGGGGCGGTGCTGCGGGTGATCGGGGCCCAGCCGCAGCCGGCGGCCCAGGTCAGCCGGGGCAAAGCTGAAGGTGAAGACCTCGTGGAAACCGGCGCCCACCATCACGTCCCGCACCTGGGCCAGCAGCCGGTCCGCCGGCGGCCGCCCCTCCTCGGCCGGCGCCCCGGGCGGCAGCACCGCGGGGATCCGGTCGTACCCGTAGAAGCGGGCCACCTCTTCGGCCAGGTCGGCCTCGCCGTGGACGTCGGTCCGGTAGGACGGCACCCGGACGCCGCCGTCCACGGCGGTGAAGCCGCAGCGCTCCAGGATGCCCACGATTTCGGCGGCCGGCAGCTCCAGCCCCAGCAGGGTATTGATGCGCTCCGGCCTGAGGGGGATCACCCGCGCCGGGAGCGGGCGGGCCACGGCGTCGACGCTGCCCGCCAGCACGCGCCCGCCGCCGTAGGCGGCGATCATGGCGGCGGCCCGCTCGGCGGCCACGGGCGCCAGCTCCGGGTCCAGACCCTTATCGAAGCGGCTGGAGGCGTCGGTACGCAGGCCCAGGCGGCGGGAAGTGCGCAGCACCGACACGGCGTCGAAGTGGGCCGACTCCAGCAGCACCGTGGTGGTGGAGCCGGTCACCTCGCTGTCGGCGCCGCCCATGACGCCGGCCACGGCCACCGCTCCCGCCTCGTCGGCGATGACCAGGTCTTGGGGCCCCAGGACCCGATCCTGGTCGTCCAGGGTGCGCAGCACCTCGCCGTCCCGGGCGCGCCGCACGATGATGCGGCCGCCGCGGATCCGCGCGTGATCGAAGCCGTGCAGGGGCTGTCCGGTCTCCAGCATCACGTAGTTGGTCACATCGACCACGTTGTTGATGGGCCGCAGGCCGGCAAGCTGCAGCCGGCGCTGCATCCAAAGGGGCGACGGTCCCACCGTCACGCCGTCGATGACCCGGGCCACGTAGCGGGAGCACCCGTCGGGATCATCGATGCGCACGTCGATCAGTTCCGCGGCCGGCCGCGGGTCCGGGGCGGCCTCGGGCAGCGGCGGCCACCGCACCTCCCCGCCCGTCAGCGCCGCCACCTCGCGGGCCACGCCCAGGATGGACTGGCAGTGGGCCGCGTAGTTGGGCGTCAACTCCAGGGCCAGCACCACGTCGTCCAGGCCCAGCACCGGCCGGGCGTCGTCGCCGGGCTCCGCGGCCAGGTCGTCCGGCAAAAGCAGCAGCCCCTCGGCCAGCCGTTCCTCGTCGGTCCGCGCCGCCGAGGGCAGGCCCAGCTCCCACGTGGAGCACAGCATCCCCTCCGACACCACGCCGCGGAACTCCCGGGCGCAGATCTCCACGCCGCCGGCCAGCCGGGCACCGGGCGCCGCCCACACCACCCGGGCGCCCACCCGAGCGTTGGGCGCGGCGGTCACCACCCGGGCCTGCCGCCCGCCGGCGTCGACGGTGCAGACGACCAGGTGGTCGGCGCCGGGGTGGCGCTCCACGGTCGTGATCCGGGCGACCACAATCCCCTGGATCTCGGCGCCGGGCCGCTCCACGGCCTCCACCGCCAGGCCCACGGCCGTCAGGCGTTCCGCCAGTTCCCCGGCGTCCCAGGGCACGTCCACCCACTGCCGCAGCCACGAAAGCGGTACGCGCAAACCTGATCACCCCTGCCTACTCGAACTGCTCCAGAAACCGCAGGTCGTTCTGGAAGAACCGGCGCAAATCGTCGATGCCGTAGCGCAGCATGGCGATGCGCTCGACCCCCATGCCGAAGGCGAAACCCGATACTTCCTCGGGGTCGTAGCCGCCGTTGCGCAGCACCTGGGGGTGGACCATGCCGCAGCCCAGGATCTCCAGCCAGCCGCTGCCGCCGCAGACGCGGCACCCGGCGCCGCCGCACGAGGTGCACGACACGTCCACCTCCGCGCTGGGCTCCGTGAAGGGGAAGTAACTGGGCCGCAGCCGGATGCGGGTCTCGGGGCCGAACAGGCGCCTGGCGAAGGCCAGCAGCGTCCCCTTCAGGTGCGCCATGCTGACGCCCCGATCCACCAGCAGGCCTTCAACCTGGTGGAACACCGGCGAGTGGGTGGGGTCGTCGTCGCGCCGGAAGACCCGTCCCGGCGCGATGATGCGCACGGGAAGCCGCGGCGCGTGGGCCTGCATGTAGCGGATCTGCACCGGCGACGTGTGGGTCCTGAGCAGGCGGCTTGCGTCGATGTAGAAGGAGTCCTGCATGTCCCTGGCCGGGTGGTCCGGGGGAATGTTGAGTAGGTCGAAGTTGAGGCTGCTGTACTCCACCTCCGGCCCGCCGGCGATGGTGAAGCCCATGGAGAGGAAGATGTCCTCGATCTCCTCCAGGACGATGCGCAGGGGATGCCGGCGCCCCAGTAGCGGCGGGCGCCCCGGCAGCGTCAGGTCGAGAGCCTCGGCCGCCAGGCGCCGCTCCTTTTCGGCCGCCAGCAGCCGCTGCCGGTGGGCCTCCAGGGCGTCGGCCATGGCCTGCCGCACCTCGTTGGCCGTGCGCCCCAGCCGGGGCCGATCCGCCGCGGGCACCCGGCCCAGGGCCGACAGCGCCTGGGCAACCAGGCTGCGGCGGCCCAGGTAGCGCACCCGCAGTTCCTCCAGCTGCGCCGGATCGCCGGCGCCCTCCAACCTCTCCTCCAGTTCCGCCCGGGCCTGCTCAAGCCGCTGCACCAGCGCGTCCACGTCCACCGGCTCAACCAGGCCCGATTCCCGGTCCGTCACGGGCGCACTCCCCCTCGCCCTGCGCGGCCGCCGCCGGGCGGCCGGCCGCGCGCCTCGAACTGAACTCCAACGGAAACAGCAACGCCGCCCCGTCAGGGGCGGCGTAGACCGCGGTACCACCCTGCTTGCCCCGGGCGGCGCCGTGCCGCCGGGACCGCTCTCGGGGCACCATCATGCCCCTGGCCCTGTAACGGGAGCACCCGGGCCGGCCTACCAGCCCGGCGCCGCGCCGGGCCTTCAGCCGCCGGCTCGGGAGCGAACGCGGCCGCCGCCGGCTGGGGGGCTTTCAGTCACGGCCCCTCCTCCCTGGCAAGCCGGCACCCGCTGCAGGGCCCGGCGGCCGACCCTCTCCGTCATCGCCGCTGGTCGTGTTGCCCATTATTATACCGTGCCGCCGCCATCTCGTAGAGGACCACGGCCGCCGCAGCCGCCGCGTTCAGGGACTCCACGCGCGGATCGGTGGGAATCCGCAGCCAGTGGTCCACCTGCTGGGCCGCCGCCGGGGTCACGCCCCGGCCTTCGGAACCCACCAGCACCACCAGGCGGTCCGCGAAGCGGCAGCGGCGCGGGTCCTCCCCGTGATGGGCGTCGAGCCCGTAGACGACGGCGCCCGACCGGCGCGCCCCGGCCAGGGCTGCGGGCAGGTCTACCCGCTGGACCAGCGCCAGGTGAAAGACGGCGCCGGCGCTGGCCCGGAGCACCTTGGGCTGGAAGGCGTCGGCCGTGCCCTCGCCCAGCCAGGCCCCGTCGAAGCCGAAGGCGGCGGCGCACCGCAGCACGGCGCCCACGTTGCCCGGATCCTGGACCCCGTCCAGAGCCACCAGGCGCCGCCAGTCCACGGGCCGCGGGGCCGGCGGGCGCACCGCCGCCACCAGGTCGTGGGACGTGGCCATGGTGGACAGCGATGCCATGACCTCGTCGCCGGCCGCGTAGACCTGGTCCACGCCCGCCCGCGCCAGTTCCTCCAGCAGCGCGGCGCAGCGGCCCGACTCCAGGGCCCGGCGGTCCACCACCACCTGCTCCACGGTGAGGCCGGCCCGGAGGGCCTCCCGCAGCACCGTGGCCCCCTCCACCAGCAGCAGGCCCTGCTCCCGGCGGCCCCGGGCACGGGTCAGCGCCCGCATCCTCTGCACCACCGCCGACCGGCGGCCCGCCTCGCGGATCTCCACGGCGCCGGCTCCCTCAGCCGGCGGCCAGGGCCTGGACGCGTTCCAGGCCGCTGTTGCCGCCCACCAGCACCAGCACGTCGCCGGGGCGGAACTTCTCGTCGGCCGCCGGCGGCACCACCACCTGGGACCCGCGGCGCACCGCCAGCACGGTGACGCCGTAGCGGGCCCGCAGGTCCAGGTCGCGCAGGCTCCTGCCCAGCAGTTGCCCGCCGGCTTCCAGTTCGATGATGGAGACCTCAGGGGTCAGTTCGATCAGGTCCACCACGTTGTCGTTGCTCAGGCTGCGGGCCAGCCGGATGCCCATGTCGCGCTCGGGGAACACCACCCGGTCGGCGCCCACCTTCTGCAGCACCCGGCCGTGAATGTCGGAAGAGGCCTTGGCCACCACGTAAGGGCAGCCCATCTCCTTGAGCATCACCGTGATCAGCACGCTGGCCTCCAGGTGGGTGCCGACGCTGACCACCACCACGTCGAAGTTGCGGAGGCCCAGCGACCGCAGCACGTCCTCGTCGGTGGCGTCGGCCTCCACCACGTGGGTGGCATGGTCGGCCATGGCCTGGACCCGGGCCGGGTTGCGGTCGATGCCCAGCACCGAGTGGCCCGCCTCGAACAGGGTCCGGGCCACGCTGGACCCGAAGCGGCCCAGGCCGATCAGGGCGAACTCCCGCGGCGGCACCTCGGCACTCCTCCCATGCGCCCGCCTAACCGATGGGCAGGCGTTCCTCAGGATAGCGGTACAACTGCCGCCGGCGGCGGCTGGCCAGGGCGAAGACCAGGGTCAACGGCCCCACCCGCCCGGCGAACATGGCCAGGGCCAGCAGCAGGCGGCCTGGCGCTCCCAGGCCGGCCGGGCCCGACATGGTCAGGCCCACCGTGCCCAGCGCCGACGTCACCTGGAACAGCGCCGGCAGGAACCCGCCGCCCTCCAGCAGCAGCAGCGCCATGACCGCCGCCAGCATCACCACCAGGGCGATGACGAACAGGGCCAGGGCCCGGTCGGTCAGGTCCCGGTCCAGGCGGCGCCGGAACAGGACGGGATCGCCGCTGCCGCGGGCGGTGGCGGCCACGGTGGCCCAGACGGCGGCCACGGTGGTGACCTTCACCCCGCCGGCGGTGGATCCTGGCGCGCCGCCCACGAACATCAGCGCCACCAGCAGCACCAGGGTGGGCACCGACAGCATGGCGGTGTCCACGGTGCTGAAGCCGGAGGTGCGCCCGGCGGCCGCGGCGAACAGGGCGTTCCCCACCCGGGCCGCCGGCGGCAGCGCGCCCAGGGTGGACGGGTTGTTCCACTCCAACGCCAGGATGCCGGCGGCACCGGCGGCGGTGGTCAGCGCGGTGGCGGCCAGCACCACCCGCGTGTGCAGCGAAAGCGGCGCCCGCGTCCGGCGTCCCCACCGCCGCCAAAACTCCACCAGCACGTGGAACCCCAGGCCCCCCAGCACCGCCAGCGCACCCACCACGGTCAGGACGAAGCCGTCCTCGGCGAAGGCCCGGAGGCTTGTCCCGAACAGGTCGAAACCGGCGTTGTTGAAGGACGAGACGGCGTGGAACACGCCGAACCACAGGGCCCGCGGCCAGGGCATGGCGGCCAGGAACCGGGCCGACAGCAGCAGGGCGCCCACGGCCTCGATGGCCAGCACCGCCGCCGCCACGTAGCGCAGCAGGCGCACCAGCCCGGCCAGGTCCGACTCCTGCAGCGCCTGGCGCATCACCAGCCGGTCCCGCAGGGTGATGCGCCGGCCCAGGACCAGGGCCACCAGGGCCGACACCGTCATGATGCCCAGGCCGCCGATCTGCATCAGGGCCAGGATCACCACCTGGCCGAAGGGCGACCAGGCCCGGCCGGTATCCAGCACCGTCAGGCCCGTGACGCACACGGCGCTCATGGCGGTGAAGAAGGCGTCCAGCCAGGTGACCGCCGCGCCGGGCGCCGCCGCCTGAGGCAGCTTCAGCAGCAGCGTGCCCGCCGCCACCGCTGCGCCCAGGCCGAACACCAGGATCCGCGCCGGGTTCACGATCGTCCCTTCCCCGAAAACACGTACGGCGGCCTCACGCGGCCACCGTCGTCGACGTGCTCAGGAATGCCCATCAGCCCAGGCCGGCCCGGGCCTGCTCCACCAGCACCTGGAAGGCCTCACGGTCCCGCACCGCCAGGTCGGCCAGCATCTTGCGGTTGATGGCGACCCCGGACCGCTTCAGGCCGTTGATGAAGCGGCTGTAGGACAGGCCTCCCTGCCTGGCCGCCGCGTTGATGCGGGCGATCCACAGGCGGCGGAAATCGCGCTTGCGCTGCCGCCGGTGCCGGTACGCGTACGAGAGCGACTTCAGCACCTGCTCGTTGGCGGCCCGGAAGGTCTTGCTCTTGCGCCCGTAGTAGCCGCGGGCAAGCTTGAGAATCTTCTTATGGCGGCGGCGCTCCCGCGGGCCGCCCTTGACGCGCGGCATCAGAACCCCTCCTCGCTGGACCGCTCAGGTGCCCGGGAACAGCCGCTTGAGGCGGCGGGCGTCGGATGGATCCAGGTAACCCGGCCGCCGCAGGCGCCGCTTGCGGTCCATCGACTTCTTGGTCAGCAGGTGCGAGCGGTTGCTGCGCTTGTACTTCCACTTGCCGGACGCGGTCTGCCGGAAGCGCTTCCGGGCGCCGCGGTGCGTCTTCATCTTGGGCACAGGGATCCTCCCCTACCGCTGGTCTGCCTTGGGCGCCAGGGTCATGGACATGTTGCGCCCTTCCATGGTGGGAGGCCGCTCGATCTTGCCGACCTCCGCCAGGGCCTCGGCCATGCGGCCCAGCACCTTGCGGCCCAGTTCCTTATGAATGATCTGGCGTCCCCTGAACCAGATGATGCACTTGACCTTGTCGCCCTCACGGAGGAAACGCTCGGCACTGCGCAGCTTGACCTGGAAGTCATGCTCGTCGATGTTGGGACTCATCTTGACTTCCTTGACGACGGTGGTGCGCTGCCGCTTTCGGGCTTCGCGCTCGCGCTTCTGCTGCTCGTACCGGTACTTGCCGTAGTCCATGATGCGGCACACGACCGGGTTGCTCTGCGGAGCCACTTCCACCAGGTCCAGGCCCTGGCTCTCGGCCAGTTCCAGAGCCTGCTGGAGCGGCATGACGCCCAACTGGGTGCCGTCGGCCCCGATCAGCCGCACTTCGCGGGCGTGAATCCGGTCGTTGACGCGCAACTCTCTACTGATGGACCGTCACCTCCGTGCGCAGTGCCAACAAAAAACGGGTGCGTGAAAGCACCCGCCTGTGGAGCGGGCAATGCCCACTCCACGCCGCGGACCACCGCCGCGGGATCTCTCGCGCAACCCAGCGGACTGCCTTACAGGCGTCGTTGGGTGAGAAGCGGGTGCTTCTGCTTGGTCGGCGCGCTCTCCACTTGTACGCCCACCGGCAACACGCCGCAGAAGACCGCCAACAGTATCGCCCCCCGCTGTGGGAGCCTCAATCGGCCCCTTCCGCTCCCACCCGCCGCCGCAGGGACCGGCTCTCCACCTCGGCGGCCAGCTGGTCCACCAGCGCATCAACGGGCAGAACGCCCAGGTCGCCCTGGTCCCGGTGCCGCACCGCCACGGTGCCGGCCTCGGCCTCCCTG
>Ga0079224_100004947_pt1 | contig 17410 bp, 11 predicted proteins | sample Stecom2015_FD_80414 | JGI IMG/M metagenome (GOLD analysis project Ga0079224, IMG submission 80414) | Agricultural soil microbial communities from Utah to study Nitrogen management - Steer compost 2015 | ecosystem: Environmental > Terrestrial > Soil > Agricultural land | place: USA: Utah...
CGTCGCATCCATGCCGGGCGGCGCAAAATAGGGACTGCGCAACACATCCAACACATCGCGGCGCAGGAAGTCGTTTGCGGTCAGATCGATCAGCGCCAGCAGCGCGGCCAGTGCCGGATTCTCGCGCAGGGGCTGGCCCTGGCGGACGACGAGCGGCACGCCATACGCGTGCGCCGTTTCGCGCAGCGCGCCGCTGTAGCGCCGCAGATCGCGCGCCAGGATTGCGATCGTGTCCGGCGGCGTGCCGTCGAGCAACTGCCGCTTGACGCGCCGCAGCACAGCGCTGACCTCGCGCCCCACGTCCGGCGCTTCGATCACACGCAGCGCGTCCTGCGCGGGCGCTGTCGCCTCTGCCGGACCGAAAACCATGTCGATCAGGTGTTGGAGCGGCGCGGCGCGGTCGCAGTGTCCGCCTGGGAGCGGCTCGATCCGCCACACGTCGCTCCCTGCGCCCAGCAGGCGATCGCGCGTCTCAACAAATCGCTGAAAGCGCGCTTCCCGCGCCTCGTCCACCTGTGTCAACGTCAGGATCGTGCGTTCGGTCTGCCGGGCGAGCGCGGTCACGAGCTCAACGTGCAGGCGATTGAACTGGTCGAAGCCATCCACCGCCAGCAAGCGCACATCATCCATCGGCGCGTCGCCCGCCTGGACGTGTTCGAGCGCGACCCAGCCCGCGCCGTGGCTGTCCACCAGATGCCGCTCGCGCAGTAAGTCCTGATACGCGCCGTAAATGCGCGCCAGGTCGCGATCCTTCGGGCCGCGCTGGGACGCAACCTCGTGGTAATGCTCCGGCTGCACCAGCTCCTGCTTGAGCTCGCTGACCAGGCGCCCGACCCACGCGACGAAACCCGGCGTTCTGGCGATCGGACTGAATAGCTCCAGCGCGCCCTCGGCGTCGAGCCGTTCGATCACGCGGCGCAAAACGTGCGTACGAGCAGTCGCGCTGATCAGGTGCTGAGGGTCACCCGCGCGGTCCAGCAGGCGCACGTACAGGTCCGCAAACGTGAAGAACTCCACGCCGAACAGCACACCCTCGCGGCTGGCGTCGAGCAGGCGCTGGCGGAATGACACGACTTGCGCGCTGCTCGCCAGCAGCACCCAGATCGGGCGGAAGCTGCTGAACCCGCGCAGCGTGACAATCTCGTCGATGACGGCCTGTGTTTTGCCGCAGCCTGTCGAGCCGAACCACAAGGCGGCGTCCGGCGGCAGCGCGGCGGGTGCAAGAGACTCCAGGGACATCGCGCCCTCCCGCGCGCCAGTGTAGTTCGGAGCGCAGCAAAGGGCAAGCATTGCGCGCACTACGCGGCCCCATCGCGCCTGAAACGTCGGGTAACCGCTTGACATGCAGCCGCGATCTGTGGCACGATAATCGAAGCGCTTCGACTATACGTTTCGATGACTTTGCACGCCGGGTTTTAGATACTTGCTGCGCTGAGAGCCTGCCCATGCCCACCATGACCGATGTTGCCCGCCGCGCGGGCGTCGCTGTGAGCACCGTGTCCTACGCGCTGAACGGAACGCGCCCCATTTCCGAGGCGACGCGCCAGCGAATCTTCGACGCGATCGAGGAACTTGGCTACAAGCCACATGCGCTGGCGCGCGGGCTGGCAAGCAAGCGCAGCCGGTTGATCGCCCTGCTCTTTCCGAACTCTGAGCGCGGGCTGGGTTATACCGAGCTTGAGTTTGTCACCAGCGCCGCCAGCACCGCCAAAGAGAACCAGTACAGTCTCGTCCTGTGGGTATACGACGTGCACGACCTGGCGGGCCTGCGCCAGCTTGTTCAGCAGCGGCTGGTGGACGGCGTCATCGTGATGGAAGTGCACGAGCACGACGAGCGCATCGATTTGCTGCGCGAGCTCGGTTTTCCGTTCAGCATGATCGGGCGCTGCGCGGATTCGGACGGGCTGAACTTCGTGGATACTGACTTCGCGCAGACCATCCGCGACGCAGTCGATTATCTCGTCGGCGAGGGCCACCGCCAGATCGCGTTCCTCAACCAGTCGGAGTCAGCGCACACCGCCGGGTACGGGCCGGTCGTCCGCACGCAGGCGGGGTACGAACAGGCGATGCAGGCGCACGGGCTGGATGCGATCGCGCGCTTCTGCCGCGCCGCGCCGCGCGCGGGATGTGACGCACTTAATGCGCTGCTGGACCAGCACCCAGACCTCACCGGGCTGATCACCATGAACGAGCGAGCCGTGCCGGGCGTGCTGCAGGCGATCTACGACCGTGACTGGAAGCTGCCGGATGATTTCTCGCTGGTGGTAATCGTCTCGTCGGGCAGCGTTGCTGAGATGATGATCCCGCCACTGACCACGTTTGAAGTGATGACGGTGGAAATGGGCCGCCTGAGCGTGGAGTTGTTGATCCAGCAGTTGGATGGCAGCCCGCAAGAGCAGTCACAGATCCTGCTGCCCTGCCGGCGCGTGGTACGGCGCAGCTCTGGCGCCGCGCCAAGACGTTAACAGGAGGTGTTGTGCGACCCTACTCCCAACCCTTCGCCCTCAGTTTATTCGTTTAAGCGAGCCTAAGAAGGAGAGTTTGCGATGCGCAAGAAGTTGTTGAGCACTACCCTGGTATTGCTGGCCGTCCTGATCGCGGTTGCGCCGAACCTGTCGCCGCGCGCTGCCGCACAGGAAGGCGAGGTGTTCAAGATCTGGCACTACGAGTCGCCAAACGGCGCGATGGGTATCGCGTGGCAGGCGGCGATGGATAAGTTCCAGGAAATGCATCCCGACGTCACAATCGAGTTCGAGAGCCGCGGCTTCGAGGAAATTCGCCAGACCGCGCCCATGATCCTGAACTCCGACGAAGTGCCGGACGTGATGGAGTACAACAAGGGCAACGCGACCGCCGGATTCCTCTCGGCCAACGGCTTGCTGACCGACATTACCGATGTTGCGATCGAGCGCGGCTGGGACCAGATTCTCAGCCCGGGGCTGCAAACCACCAGCCGTTATGAAGACGGTATCATGGGCTCGGGCGCATGGTATGGCGTGACGAACTATGGCGAGTACGTCATGGTGTACTACAACGTCGATATGTTCGAGGAATATGGCGTGGAAGTGCCGGCCACGCTTGAGGAGTTCGAGAACGCCATGCAGACGTTTGTCGACGCTGGGATCACCCCGCTGAGCGTCGGCGCGACCGAATACCCCGGGCAGCACATCTTCTATCAGCTCGTGCTGAACCAGGCGGACCGCGAATGGGTGGACGCCTTCCAACTTTATCAGGGTGATGTAGACTTCCACGACGAGGCGTTCACTTTCGCTGCCGAGAAGATCGTCGAGTGGGTCGAGCGCGGCTTCATCGACGAGGACGCAACCGGCATCCCCGCTGAAGACATGGGCGTGGCGTTTACCAACGGCGAGTTCCCGATCATGGCGTCGGGAAGCTGGTGGTATGGCCGCTTCATGAACGAGATCACGGGCTTTGAGTGGGGCACGTTCCTGTGGCCCGGCAACGAGCTGCACGCCGGTTCTGGCGGCAACCTGTGGGTTGTTCCGGCCAACGCGCGCAACAAAGATCTGGCCTACGACTTTATCGACATCACCATGTCGCCGGAAGTCCAGACGCTGATGGGCAATGAAGGCGGCATCCCGGTCAATGCAGACCTGGAGCAGATCGAAGACGTGAAAATCCAGGAACTGATCGCGAACTTCAATGCGATCATCGAGGCGGACGGCTTCGCGTTCTATCCGGACTGGCCGGCGCCCGGCTACTATGACATCCTGGTGTCTGGCGTGCAGGAGCTGATCGCGGGGACGATGTCACCCGACGAGGCGCTCGACTTCGTGGCCGACCCGTACTTCGAGTACCGCGAGTCGGTGGCAGAATAACCGCCGCCTGCCGCGCTAGCAATCGAGAAGGTGGCGCTTGCTGTAGCGAGCGCCACCTTCCGGGGACACGCATTCATGCTTGCAAAACGCTCGTCGCTGGACGGGGGCTACTGGGTCTTCCTGCTGCCGGGCGCGATCGCCCTGCTGCTGGTGATCATAATCCCGTTCGTCGTTAATGTGGCGATCAGCTTTACCGAGTGGAACGGCATCACGTCGCCGACCTGGGTCGGAATTGCGAACTACGAGCGCGCCGCGCACGACAAGACCTTCTGGCTATCGTTTGAAAATAACCTGTACATCATTGTCGCCATGACTGTGATCCCGACGCTGGTCGGGTTGTTCCTGGCGGCGTTTCTGTACGATTACGTCGCCAACAAGATCGGCAAGTCCGCCGCCAGCGTCTTCCGCGCCGGGTATTACCTGCCGCAGATCCTGCCGGTAGCAATTGCGGGCGTGGTCTGGCGCTGGATCTTGCAGCCGCGCTGGGGCGTGCTCAACTGGCTGCTGGGGCTGGTCGGGCTTGAACCGCAGAACTGGCTCGGCGACGCGGATATTGCGATGTACTCGGTGATGGCCATCATGGTCTGGTTCCAGATCGGCTATCCGCTGGTAATCTTCATGGCCGCGCTGCAGCGCGTGGATCCGGAGTTATACGAAGCGGCATCGGTGGACGGGGCAAATTGGCTGCAAAAGTTCGTCTCCATTACCATCCACCAGATCCGCCCGGAGATTTTCGTCGTGGTGCTGATGACGCTCATCCACTCGCTGAAGATCTTCGCGCAGATTTTCGTGCTGACACGTGGCGGGCCGGGGCGTGCAACTATCGTGCCGTCCTATTTCGCGTACCAGAATTTCTTCGAGCGGGCGAACATCGGCTATGGCGCGACGATCTCGACCGTGATGACGGTGATCATCGTCGTGCTGACGATCCTGTTCATCCGTGTTCAGTCGCGGCAAGAGCTAAGGGAGGCGTTGTAAAATGGCGCAACCCTTCGCCTCTGACAACCTCAAGAAAGCGCTCGCGCTGCTGTTCTTGACCGCGCTGCTGGTCGTGATGCTCTTTCCCTTCGGCATCGTGACGATCAATGCCATCAAGACGCCGCAAGAATACGCCAGCGACGGCCCGCTGAGCCTGCCCGGCGGCATCTACACGCAGGGCCTGCGCGACTTTTGGGAGCGGGTTGACTTCACCAACAAGCTGGTCAACAGCACCGTGATCAGCGTCACCGTCGCGGTCGCCGGGATCGGGCTCGCGCTGCTCAACGCGTTCGCGTTGGGGATTGGCCGGGTGCGCGGGCGGGTGTGGTTCCTGATCTTTTTCCTGATGGCGAACACGCTGCCGCAAGAAGCGCTGGCGTACCCGCTCTACTATTTCGCGAAATATCTCGGCCTGTACAACACGCGCCTGTCGGTGATCATCGTCTTCTCGGTGATTCAGAGCGCGTTCGGCACGTACCTGTTGACATCCGTCTTCAGCACCTTCCCGCGCGAGATTCTGGAAGCGGCGCGGATCGACGGGGCGAGCAAGTTTCAACTGCTGACGCGGATCGTCGCGCCGATCAGCCGCCCGACGCTCTCGGTGCTGTTCGTGTTCTTCTTCATCTGGACCTGGAACGAGTTCTTCCTGCCGATGATCTTGCTGGTGTCCACATCGAACCAGACGGTTCCGCTGGCGATCGCGGTGTTGCAAGGGCAGCACAATATGGACGCGACGACGTCGAGCGCGTCGGCGCTACTCGGCATTCTGCCGTGTATCGTGTTCTTCCTGCTGTTCCAGCGCACGCTGACGCGGGGCATCACCGCTGGCAGCGTGAAATAGGAGTATGAGACAGTCCGGATAGGCAATCATCCGAAAAGGCATGTTATCGTACATGCTTGGCAGATTGAACAGCCAACGCTTAGCAGATTCAAATAATCGTGGATTAGGATGGTGGATATTGATGCGTGAAATTGTTTATCCGATGGCATTAGTTGCGTCGGGATGGCTCGCATTCTTTGGGATATGTTTTGGGATTGGTCAATTGGTCTTAAGGCTCTTTCGCGTTAGGTATCGCGATGATTATGGGGCTATCGTGGTCTTTTGGGTCGGATGGGGCACGCTCATCGCGATTTTACAGCTCTGGCATTTAGCTTTTAGGATCGATGCGCGAGCGTTTGTAGTTGTGGCGGTTGTCGCAGGGATAGGGTTGACACTGGATGCTCGTACCCTGTTGTCAGACTGCTATCGCTTCGTGATACGGAAACGACTACTCAGTTTGGCGATTGTGTTGGTTATTGCAATCCTCGCCAACCGATCGATGCAGCGTTTAATGGACTACGATTCGGGACTCTACCATATTCAAGCCCTGCGCTGGGTTCAGGAATATCCGATCATCACAGGATTGGCGAATCTCCACGGCAGATTCGGTTTCAACAATGCGAATTTTTTGTATGTAGCATTGGTAGGTGTCGGCCCGTGGCAGGGAATAGAGCTTAACATCGCAAATAGTCTGTTGATACTTGTCATCGTTATTCAGGTACTCATCGGATTAGATAACGTAATCCGTCATCACAGTTCTTGGAAGCTGCAGCATTTGTTTTCTGTCCTGATGGTAATTCCGATCCTGGACTACATCGTGTATCGGCCATACATTTCTAGTCCGAACTCAGACCTTGCTGCTGGAATGTTGCTCATCACACTTATGGCACTGGTGCTCGATTTTCTCACACGACAGCATTTCACGGGTTCACAAGCAGTAGTTCAACTCGCTTTCATCACCTTTTTTGCTACGCTTGCGACTATTATCAAACTAAGCTCGGCAGTATTCAGCGTTGCACTCGTCGCGCTAACGGCTAGCATCTGGCTCTATTACAACCGGCATCAGTCTAGACGACTGGTAAAAGTCCTTGCCATGCTCGGTGTAGTAGCCGGCGTGCTCCTTATTCCCTGGATGATTAGAGGGGTCTTGCTAAGCGGTTATCCGCTTTATCCCGCGACCATCGGAGCTGCACCTGTAGACTGGCGAGTTCCGGAAAGCGACGCTGAATCGGAAGCTAGATGGATACGGAGTTGGCCGCGCTTACCGCGGCATCACCCAGACGAGGTGCTCGGAAACTGGGATTGGCTTTCGCCATGGCTAGCGGATCAACGCACCATTCCAAGCGCATATCTTCCCGCCATTTTGGTCGGTATCTCAGCTACGCTCCTTGCACTTCGATTTGTGGTTAATCGCGAAGCGCTGTCTAGTCCAGGCCTGACATGGATGTTTCTGATCCCGGCATATATCGCAGTTTCAGTCTGGTTCTTCACTGCCCCCAATACTCGTTTCGCGATTTCTCTGATTTGGGGAACGGCTATCAGCAGTCTGTTAATTTCGCTTACGACCTTTAACCGGTCATGGCCGAGCCTGATGATCGCGCTGCTAATCGCAGCAGCAGTAACTAAGGAGCTGATCCCCTCTGGCGTCCCTTTGCGATTGCACGCGGGTCCTAATCGAGGGTTCTATCCGATTCAGTCGGTAGAAGTCGAGACATATGAGACTGAATCAGGCCTAGTCCTTTTTCGCCCGACAACTGGGGATCAATGCTGGGATTCCCCGCTCCCGTGCACTCCATACCCGAATCCATTATTACAACTGCGAGGCGACAGATTGAGTAGTGGTTTCAAGCGCAGTGATCCAGAATGATCATTTCATCCAGTTTGTCATGGTGACCCCGCAATGCGTTTCAACAGGAATGTGCGATAGTGTGGAGCCTTAACGAGGAGATTGCTACAGATGAAGTTCGACGCCGGAAACTGGAAACTGCTGCCCGGCACAGAGGCGATGTACCCGCTCAGCGTGGTGGACGTGCGGACTGAGCCGGACGCGCTGGTTGTCACCGGCTACAACAAGACGATCAATCACCGCGCGGATTATCTTGACGGGGCGATCTTCACGGCGCGCTTCACATCGCCCATGCCGGATGTCGTCCGCGTGCAGATCACCCACTTCAAGGGCCGCCGCCCGCGCCTGCCCGCCTTCGACCTCGACTATTCACTGTCGAATCCGGATGTCGAGATCGGGCGCGACGAGGCGCGCGCGTGGCTGAAAACGGGCGATTTGTCGGTGGTTGTGCCGGTCGAAGGCGAGTGGCGCGTGGACTTCTTGCGGGGTGACCGTCCGCTCACCAGCAGCGAGCAGAAAGCGATCGGCCTGTTTGCGCGCAGTGGCAAGACATATTTGCGCGAGCAATTGTCGCTGCAAGCGGGCGAGACGATTTACGGCCTGGGCGAGCGCTTCACGCCGTTTGTCCGCAACGGGCAGTCGGTCGACATCTGGCAGGAAGACGGCGGGACGAATTCCGAGATCGCGTACAAGAACATCCCGTTCCACCTCAGCAGCCAGGGCTACGGCGTGCTGGTGAATAACCCCGGCCACGTCTCGTACGAGATCGCATCGCACCACGTCACGCGCACACAGTTCAGCGTCGAAGGGCACAGCCTCGACTATTACCTGTTCGGCGGGCCCACGCCCAAAGACGCGCTCGACCAGTACACCGCGCTCAGCGGGCGACCTGCCCTGCCGCCGGAGTGGTCGTTCGGGCTGTGGCTGTCTACCTCGTTTACGACCAACTACAGCGAGGCGGACGTGATGGCGAATGTCGAGCGGATGGAATCGCTCGGCATCCCGATCAGCGTCTTCCACTTCGACTGCTTCTGGATGAAGGAACTCACCTGGTGCAGCTTCCTGTGGGACCGCGCGAACTTCCCCAATCCGCGCGGGATGCTGCAGCGCATTCGCGACAAAGGCATCAACGTCTGCGTGTGGATCAACCCGTACATCGCCGAAGCATCGCCGCTGTTTGACGAGGGCATGGCGCACGGCTACCTGCTGCGGACGCTCGAAGGTGACGTGTATCAGGTGGATGACTGGCAGCCGGGCATGGGACTGGTCGACTTCACGAATCCGGATGCGCGGGCGTGGTACGCGGGCAAACTGCGCGCCCTGATGGAGATGGGTGTCGATACGTTCAAGACGGACTTCGGCGAGCGCATCCCGATGAACGTGGTCTATCACGACGGCAGCGACCCGGGACGGATGCACAACTTCTACACGTATCTCTACAACCAGACGGTCTTCGAGCTGTTGGAGGAGGTCCGGGGCGAGGGCGAGGCGGTTGTCTTCGCGCGTTCTGCGACGTGCGGCAACCAGAAGTTCCCGGTCCATTGGGGCGGCGACAACTCGTCCACCTACCCCTCAATGGCGGAAACGCTGCGCGGCGGGCTGTCGCTCGGGCTGTGCGGCTTCGGCTTCTGGAGCCACGACATCAGCGGGTTCATCGGCACGGCGACGCCCGACCTCTACAAACGGTGGGTCGCGTTCGGCCTGCTGTCATCGCACAGCCGCTTGCACGGCTCGTCCAGCGTGCGGATGCCCTGGCTGTTTGACGACGAAGCGGTCGACGTGCTGCGCTACTTCAACGACCTGAAGACGCGGATCATGCCCTATCTGATGGACGTCGCGCGGGAAGCGCACGAGCACGGCTGGCCGATGATGCGCGCGATGATGCTGGAGTATCCCGACGACCCGGCGTGCCAGTATCTCGATATGCAATATATGCTTGGTTCGGCACTGCTGGTTGCGCCGGTGTTCAGCGACACGTCCGAGGTAACGTACTACCTGCCCGCGGGCCAATGGCGCCACCTGCTGAGCGGGGAGACTGCTACCGGCCCGGCGTGGCGCACCGAGACATACGACTATTTCAGCCTACCGCTGTGGGTCAGCGTCGAACGCGGGCAAGCGTGGGAGTGCCTGCAACCCACCGCGCCAGACGCATAACCCGATCGTCTATCCTGACGGCTACTAGACACCCGCCTCTGCGCGGGTGTTTTTGCGCGGAGCGAGTGTGTACCATACACGCAGAAAGAATTTATTATCATCCACATAACAGTAATGAATTTATAAATAATCCTTTGATCAGACAACCATAGCCATGTGGGGGATTAATTCCTCACGCTGAAGTTTTATACTCACGCTCAGCGTATCACTTTAGTTTATCCACCTTCACACGTCAGAACGGTCTCGCGGCGCGAAAAGCGCAAGGGTGAACCGCTTTTGGGCGCGTAAGGCGTGGCACAAGGAGGTGCAGGCTGAATCGGTCTTTCGGCAATTCACCCTCGTTTGGCCCGGATAGTTCGAGGAGGTTCATCTCGTGAGTGAACAATCTCTGGTTGGGAAAGTGCTCACCGACGTCACCCTCAAGCGGCGCTCGTTCCTAAAATGGAGCGGCGCGCTGAGCGGCACGGCAGTTTTGTCCGGTGGGCTGCATCAGATCGCCAGCAAGGTCCCTTCGGCGACCGCGAGCGCGGCGTCAGAAGGTGAGTGGGTCACCGCTGCTTGCTGGCACAACTGCGGCGGGCAGCGCTGCGTCGTCAAAGCGCACGTGGTAGATGGCGTGGTCAAGAAGGTCAAGACCGATGACACGGTCGAAGACACAACCGAACAGCCGCAGATCCGCGCCTGCGCTCGCGGTCGCGCGCAGCAGCAGCAGTGCTTCGGCGCCGACCGTCTCAAGTACCCGATGAAGCGCAAAAACTGGGAGCCCGGCGGCGGCAAGAAAGAGCTGCGCGGTCAGGACGAGTGGGAGCGGATCTCGTGGGACGAAGCGCTCGACCTGGTCGCTGAGGAAATCAAGCGGCTGATCGACACTTACGGAAACGAGAGCATTCTCGAAGTCGGCAGCACGCTGAGCAGCGCGTTTACGCTGGCTGGTGGCGCCGTCAAGTCATGGGGCAACACGTCGTGGGGAACCTGGTACTACACCGGCGACGTCGTCGGTCTGGGCGACGGCCTCTCCAACACGACGCATAACGACCGCATCGAGATGCAGAAGTCAGACCTGATCGTGATCTGGGGCGGCAATCCAGCCTGGAGCGCGCAGGGCAACACCATGAATTACTACCTCGACGCCAAGAAGGCCGGGGCAAAGTTCATCTTTATCGACCCGTTCTACAATGACTCCGCGATGATCCTGGCGGACGAGTGGTTCCCAGTGCGTCCCACGACGGACCACGCACTGGCGCTCGGTATGGCGCACACGTTGATCACTGAGGACGATCCCGAGAGCAACCCGCTGATCGACTGGGACTTCCTCGACCGCTGCTGTGTTGGCTTCGACAAAGAGCACATGCCCGAAGATGCCGACCCGAAAGACAACTTTAAGGATTATGTCCTCGGCACGTATGACGGCGTTCCTAAGGATGCCGAGTGGGCGTCGGCCATCTGCGGCCTGACACCGAAGCAGATCCGCTACCTGGCGCGCACTATCGGCTCGACTCCCAAAGTGTCGCTGCTGACGGCCTGGGCGCCGGCTCGCGTCAACGACTCGGACTCCTGGCCGCACATGTTCATGACGCTGGGCGCCATGACCGGCCACATCGGCAAGTCAGGAAGCTGCACGGGCGTTAGCTGCTGGGAGCGCACCGCGGACGGTGGCCCGTTCCTGATTGGCTCCGGCGGCGCCGGCAACCCGCGCGTGCGCAACGAGAACGCGATCAGCATCTCGATCAACAATGGCGAGCTGTGGCGCTCGGTTCTGACCGGCCAGTACACCGCTGGGCGCGACGACGTGCGCGACATCGACATCAAGGCCATCATCCACGACGGGAGCAGCAGCCTGAACCAGAAGGTCGGCATGACCGAAGGGATCAAGGCGCACCGCGAGGTCGAGTTCGTGCTGTCGGTCAACTTGTTCCTGAACACCAACTGCAAATACTCCGACATTGTCCTACCCGCGACAACTCAGTGGGAGCGTTACAGCTACTTCAAGGGTAACCGCGACCACCTGATCTGGGCGCGCCAGATTACCGAGCCGCTCTTTGAGGCGAAGGACGATAGCTGGATCGCCGCCGAGCTGGCGAAGCGCCTGGGCTTTGAGGCGGAAGCCGCGGACATCATCGGTCTACCGCCGGCGCAGGCCCTGTTCAACCAGCTCTCTGGCTGCTGGGTCATCGCGGATAACGGCGTTGACCGCGAGCCGCTGCTGACGATCACGGCAGAAGACATCGCCGAGATGGGCGTCGAGGGTGAGCCGCAAGAAGGCCGCATCACGCTGCAAGAATTTAAAGAGAAGGGCGTCTACACGGTGCCGCGCAAGGAAGGCGACAAGCTCGGCTACATCGCGCTGAAGGACTTCCGCGACGACCCCGAGGCCAACCCGCGCAGGACCGAAACGGGCAAGATGGAAATCTACAGCGCGGCGCAGCAGAAGATGATCTACGACTTCGGCTTCACCGAGGTGGATCCCATTCCGTCTTACAACCCGCCGCGCGAAGGGTATGAGTACACCTTCGACGACTGGGACAACAAGGTCAAGGGCGAGTACCCCTTCCAGCTTTACACCATCCACTACCGCCGCCGCTCGCACTCGATCTTCGACAATATCCCGTGGCTGCGCGAGGCGTTCCCGCAGGAGTTCATCATCAACCCGCTCGACGCGGAAAAGCTGGGCCTTAAGCACGGCGATGTCGCCAAGATCAGCAGCCGCCACGGCGCGGTCATTCGCCCGGTCTTCATCACCGAGCGCATCCGCCCCGGCGTGGTGACGCTGGGTGAAGGCGCGTGGGCCGAGATCGATGAGGAAACTGGCATCGACAAGGCGGGCGCGACGAACACCCTCAACGGCGCGTTCACGACCGGCCAGGGACACCAGGGCTGGAACTCGTGCAACGTAAAGATCGAACGGTACGGCGGTCCTGAGGCGCTGGAGCAGGACTACCTTTGGGACCAGCGAATCCCGATTAAGGAAGCGTGATGAATCATGGCGAATCAAAAAGCCTTCTACTTTGATGCGAGTGCGTGCAACGGCTGTAAGGCGTGCGTGATCGCCTGCAAGTCGAAGAACGCGCTCCCGACCGGAGTTAACTTCCGCCGCGTGCTGCAATATGGTGGCGGCGCGTGGGTGCCGGATCCTGAGTATCCGGACATCCTCATGCCCAGCGGCCTTTTCGCTTACTCGCTGTCGGTGGCATGCATGCACTGCGAAGAACCGCCGTGCGTCGATATCTGCCCCGCCAAGGCGATCGAGAAACGCGACGACGGGATCGTGCTGGTCGACTCAGACAAATGCATCGGCTGCCACTACTGCGAGTGGGCGTGCCCCTATGGCGCGCCGCAGTTTGACGCGGACAATGGCACGATGATCAAGTGCGACTTCTGCGTGGATGTCGTCGACCAGGGCGAGGCGCCGTACTGCGTGGCGTCGTGCCCGATGCGCGCGCTGGACTTTGGCGAGCTTGACGAACTGCGCGCCAAGTATGGCGACGTCGCCGCGGTAGAGCCGCTGCCCTCAGCGGACCTGACCAAGCCGGCGTTCGTGATGACGCCACACCGGAGCTCCCAGCCCGTTGGCGCGGGCACGGGCCGCATCTTTGACGACGAGGTGTAAGCATGAACATGCGTGAATGGGCGCTTGTCGCCTTTACCATTCTGGCACAGATGTCGGTCGGGTCATTCCTGGTGTTGGGTGCGGTGCACTTCCTCGCCAAGCGTAAGGCCGGCGAGGAAGAAGCCGACCGGCTGAGCGACCGCGCGCTGCTGGCCATCGGCCCGGTGCTCGTCCTCGGTCTGATCGCGTCGTTCTTCCACCTGGAGAACCCCGCCAATGCCTACCGCGCCATCGCCAACGTTGGGTCGTCGTGGCTGAGCCGCGAGATTCTGTTCGGCGTCTTGTTCGCGGGCGTGGGTTTCTTGTTCGCGATCATGCAGTGGCGCAAGCTCGGCACGCCGAACGTGCGCATTATCGTCGCTGGCGTGGCGGCAATCCTGGGCGTGGGGCTGGTCTACAGCATGGCACGCGTGTATATGCTGCCGAACCAGCCGTCCTGGAACTCAGCCACCACTCCGCTGTCGTTCTTCACGACGACGCTGCTGCTGGGCGCGCTGGCAACCGGCGCGGCCTACAGCATCAACTACACCTATCTCAAGCTGCGCAGCGACAAGGGCCTGACGGTGCAATCCGGCCTGCTGCGTGACGCGCTGCGCTGGATCGCCCTGGCGTCAATCGTGCTGGTCGGCCTGCAACTGGTGCTGATCTCCGCAAACCTGATCAACCAGACCACGCAAGAAGCCAGCGCCGCCGTCGCGGAGATCGGCGAGCAATATCGCGCGATCTACATCCTGCGCGTGGCGCTGGTCTTCATCGGCGCGGGCGTGTTCGCATTCTTCCTGTATCGCTACACCGTCAGCGCGACGAAAGAAGAAGCGCTGGCAGGGCTGGTGTATGGCGCGTTCGCGCTGGTGCTGGTGGCCGAAGTGTTGGGCCGCTACCTCTTCTATGCGACGCACATCCAGATCGGCCTCTAACGTTCGAATGAGCGCGGTTCGGCTGCGCTGAGCCGCACACTACACACGCTCCCCCTGTCGTTTGCACGCACAGGGGGAGCGTTGATTCTGGCAGCAGAACATCCCCTCGCGCCCCGCCCGGACTCTTCATTATACAGGTAGCGTGCCGCACCAAGACGCCCAAAATTGGTGTGGTCATGGGCCGCTCCGCCAGAGTATGCTCTAGATGAAGTGACTTTCAATCGAAATCGTAAGGCGAGCCGGCGTCCGATGGTGTGGCGCGGCGCGACCACCCTGGTTGAGCCGCCAGAAAATGGTAGAATACGAGGCGCCTGCTTCGCCTGGAGAGGGAGATGACGCATCATGCTCAAGAAGCAGTTTCTCAAGCGCGGCACGGTTAAGATCGACTTCGTTCTGCCGCCAGCAGTCGCTGCCGAAGCATCCAGCGCATACCTGGTGGGCGATTTCAACAACTGGGACGAGACTGCAACGCCAATGAAGAAGCTCAAGAACGGGACGTTCAAGGTCACGCTTGAGCTGGACCCGGAGCGCGAGTATCACTTCCGCTATCTGGTAGACGGCAACCAGTGGCACAATGATTGGGATGCCGACCGTTATGAGCCGAACCCCTTCAGCGGGGATAATTCCGTCGTCAGCACGCACCCACAGTAAGCCGCCAGACCGCTTCCCGCAGCGGGGCTTGATGCTCCGAAAGATATCATGCAACCCGCCCGTACAACCGATGTGGGAGCGGTTCGTGCGGGCGGGTGTTTGCCCGCCCCTGGTCCGTGTGTACGGAGACACAAGTATGATTCAGTTTGGACGAGAAATAACCAGCAGCCTTGAAGCCGCGCTGCGCCGCGAATGGCTGATTACCAACGGCATCGGCGGCTATGCGATGGGCACGCTGGCCGGAGCGCGCACCCGCCGCTATCACAGTCTGCTGACCGCATCGCTTCACCCGCCCACCCGCCGCACTGTGACGGTCGCTGATCTCGACATGTGGATCGAGATCAACGGGCGGCGCTTTCCGCTGGTCACGCATGAATGGGCGGCGGGCGTGGTCTTGCCCGACGGCTACCGGCATCTGGAACACTTCGAGCTGGACGGCACGATCCCGACGTTCACCTGGGCGCTGGGAGATGTGCAGATTGTGCAGCGCATCTGGATGGCGCACGGCCACAACACGACCTACATCACGTACACGTACCGGCGTGGGTGCTCGCGCGTGCGGCTGGTCGCCCGACCGCTATGTACATACCGCGACCATCACCAACTGACGCGCGGTGGTTTTACGATTGACGTCGATCACGCCGACCGCGCGCCCTGGCCAGACGGGCACATGCTGACCGTCACCGCCCGCCCCGAGCGCACCGGACCCGACGCGCAGCCCTACCGCATCCTCACCAACCGGGGCAGCGTGCTCGACGAGACCGAGTGGTGGTGGAACTTCCACCTCTCGGCGGACAAGGCGCGCGGCGAAGACGACCAGGAAGACCTGTTCGCCGCCGCCACGATCACGACGGAATTAGAGCTTGGCGACACGCTTGCGCTGGCCATGACAACGGACGACGCTGATCCGCAGCTGTGGGAAGACGCGCTCCGCACCGAGCAAGATCGCCAGCGCGTCTTGATCGCGGAGGCCGCGCTGCCGCCGGACGCGCCCGCCTGGATCGAGCAGTTGGTGCTGGCCGCCGACCAATTCATCGTCACGCGGGCCATCGGCGACGAAACCGGCAAGAGCGTGATCGCGGGTTACCCCTGGTTCTCGGATTGGGGCCGCGACACGATGATCGCGCTCCCAGGGCTGGCGCTGGTCGCAGGCCGCGTCGAGGACGCCGCTTCGATCTTATGGACGTACGGGCAGTACATGGACCAGGGAATGCTGCCGAACCGCTTCCCTGATGATAATGCCGCGCCCGAGTACAACACCGTTGACGCGGCGCTGTGGTATTTCCAGGCCGTGTACGCGTGGTATCTGGCTGCCGGGTCGGACCACCCGCAACTGCCCGCGCTGTACGACGTGCTGGCCGAGATCGTGCGCTGGCACGAGCGTGGTACGCGCTTTAACATCGCGCGCGATCCGGCGGATGGGCTGCTGTTCGCCGGAGAGCCGGGCACGCAGCTTACATGGATGGACATTAAGACCGATGGCTGGGTCGCTACGCCGCGCATCGGCAAGCCGGTCGAGATCAACGCGCTCTGGTATGGCGCGCTGCGCGTCCTGGAAGAGTTGGGGAACGCGCTTGGGCGCGACGAAGACGCAACGCGCTATGCCACGCTGGCCGAACAGGTCTACGAGAGCTTTCACAAACGTTTCTGGTACACTGGCGGCTATCTCTATGACGTGGTGGACGGCCCTGACGGCGACGATCCCACGTTGCGCCCCAACCAGATTTTCGCGGTGTCGCTGCCGTTTCCGCTGCTCGAAGGCGAGCGAGCCGAGGCCGTCGTGCAAATCTGCGCGCGGGAACTGAACGTATCCTGCGGGCTGCGCACGCTCGCGCCGGACGAAAACAATTATCGCGGCTTCTATGGCGGCGACCGGCTCAAACGCGACACAGCCTATCACCAGGGGACGGCCTGGGCGTGGCTGCTGGGCGCGTTTGTCACCGCGCATTACCGTGTCTATGGCGACGCCGAGGTTGCTGCCAGCTATTTGCAGCCGCTGGCGGACCATCTGAACGACCACGGCCTGGGTACGATCAGCGAAATCTTCGATGGTGACCCGCCACACACTCCGCGCGGCTGTCCCGCGCAGGCATGGAGCGTGGCCGAGGTGCTGCGCGCATGGCGCGTGCTGTACCCCGATCGCGCGCTGGCGGCGGAGTCGATAGTTTCCGCATCAACACAAGAGACCGGCGACTGATGGGACAAGGCCCGCCCACCAACCGTACCTACCGCAACGCGCTAGCAATTGCGCTGGTGCTGTTCTTCGTAACCCTCACCGGGGCGATCATCCTGATGATCATTACTTCGGCGCGCGACGACAAACGTGAGGACGACTTCAACGCGACGGTGACCGCCGTCGTTTCGAGCGCGCAGCAAACCCTCGCCGCGCAAGCCACCCCACCGACGCCCGCGCCCGCGATCCTGTCTGGCGAATACACCTTCGCGCCAGACCTGCCTGCGCCGCGTTACAGCCCGTCCGATCTGCCCACCCGCCAGATTGTGCGCGGCCAGGTGCTGAACGAAGACGGCGAGTCCGAAGACCGGTTCAGTGTGATGGTGTGGGGTGATTACACGCCGCAGCAAACGCTCGCCACCGGC
>Ga0079224_100004948_pt1 | contig 17405 bp, 12 predicted proteins | sample Stecom2015_FD_80414 | JGI IMG/M metagenome (GOLD analysis project Ga0079224, IMG submission 80414) | Agricultural soil microbial communities from Utah to study Nitrogen management - Steer compost 2015 | ecosystem: Environmental > Terrestrial > Soil > Agricultural land | place: USA: Utah...
CCCAGCCCGGAGTCGAGCTCGCCCGCTCCGACGTGCAGCGCGGCGATGCCCTCGGAGAGCCGGCCGGCGCCGCCGGACAGCTCGCCCAGCCCGGAGCCCAGCTCGTCCGCGCCGGAGGAGAGCGACCCCAGCCCGGAGTCGAGCTCGTCGGCGCCGTCGCGGAGGTCGCCCAGTCCGTCGTGGAGCTCGTCGGCGCCGCCGACCAGCCGGCCCAGCCCGTCGTCCAGGTCCTGCGCGCCGTCGTGCGCGCTCTCCAGGCCGTCGCGGAGCTCCCGGGAGCCCTCGGCGAGGTCCTTGAGCCCGTCGTTGAGCTCGTTGATCTGGTCCCGGGCGTCCTCGGCGTCGTCGGCCAGGTCCGGCGCGGCATCTGCGAGCTCGCCGGCCAGGTCGGCGACGGTGCGGGCGTCGGCGGCCACCGCGTCGATGTCGTCCCGGTGCTCGGTGGTGAAGGCGTGCAGGTCCACGGCGAGGCCGACGGCCCACTCGGCGTCGCAGAGCAGCAGGTACAGGGCGGGGTCCTGCTCCTCCAGCTCCGGGTGGGCGGCCAGGTGCGCGGCGAGCCGGTCGCGGAGCCCGGACAGCACCTCCGCCTCCTCCTCGGTGAGGACCGGCAGCCCCTCCAGCGCGTCGGCGAGCACATCGGCGCCGTCGGCCACCGCGGTGGCGGCCGACTCGATGTCCGGGGAGTGCTCCTGCAGCAGCGGGATCCACTCGTCGGCCAGCGCGTTGAGCTCCTCGGTCTTCTCGTCCACCTTGGCGGAGGCCGCGCCCGCGCCGGAGGCCAGGGTCACCGAGCCGTCGTGCAGCTCGTCCAGGCCGGATTCGAGGTCGGAGGCGCCGCTCTCGGCGCTCTCCAGCCCGTCGAGGAGGTCCCCGGAGCCGTCTTCGGCCGACGCGGCGCCGTCGGCCAGCTGCGACGCGCCGTCCTGGGCGGTCCCGGCGCCGTCGGCGAGCCGCCCGGCGCCCTCTTCGGCGTCGCCCAGCCCGCCGGCCAGCTCGCCGGCGCCGTCCTCGGCGTCGCCCAGCCCGTCGTCCAGTTCACCGGCGCCGTCCTCGGCGTCGGAGGCTCCGTCGGCCAGCCGGCCGGCGCCCTCGGCGGCCTCCTCGGTCCGGCCGTGGATCTCGTTGAAGCCGACGAACAGGGTGTCCAGGTACTCCGCGATCGCGGTCTGGCCGACCGCCTGCTCGATCTCGCGGAAGCCCATGGTGAGCAGCTCGGTGGCGATGTAGTTGGTGGCGTCGTTGAAGTGCACCTGGAGCATGGCCGGGGTGGGGTCGTGCCCGGTGTCGGCGGGGGAGACCAGGTCGGCGCTGAAGTCGGCGGGGACGGTGATCGAGGCGTAGTAGCGGCCGTCGGCGACCCCCGCGGCGGCGTCCTCGGCGTCGGTCACCCGCCAGTCCAGGTCGCCGCGGTCCACCAGCCGCTCGGTCAGCTCCTTGCCGGCGTGCACCCGCCGGCCGTCGGCGGTGGCCGGGCGGTCCTCGTTGACCAGCGCCACCGGGAGGTTGTGCACCTTGCCGAACGGGTCCCAGAACGCCCACAGGTACATGCCGGTGTACAGCAGCGGGACCACGGCCAGTACCACCAGCGCGGCGACCAGCAGCGGGTGGCGGAGGAAGGAGCGCACCGACAGCCACCCGAGGCGCGGCGCGGGCAGCATGCGGGGCGGAGAGGCCGGCATTCACTCCTCCGCCCGGGGGAAGATCTCGCCCAGGGCCAGCGGCTCGGTGTCCCCGCCCCGGCTGTGCCGGCCCTTGGTCTGCGCCCCCGGGCGCAGTGCGTTCAGCACCGACCGGGCCAGCGGCTTGGCGGCGCGGGCCCGGCGCGGCGGGCGGTGGACCGGATGCACCGCGACGCCGTCCCCGGCGCCGCGGGCGTCGGCGCAGGCGGCGATGACGGTCAGCCCGGTGCCGGCCAGGTCGCGCAGCAGGGACCAGAACGCGCGCCGGTTCCGCTCGCCGAGTCCGGCGTCGGCGTCGTCCACCAGCAGCAGCCGGGGCTCCTCCAGCAGGGCGAGGGCCACCCCGAGCCGGCGCCGCTCCAGCGCGCTCAGGTCCTTGACCAGGGTGCGCGGGTCCAGGCCGGCCAGCCCGGCCTCGGCCAGCGCCGGTTCGGAGACCGAGGCCGGCGCCGGGCGGAACCGCAGCAGCAGCCGCTCGGCCATGTGCTCCGAGACGCGCAGCCGCTCGTCCAGGTCGTTGACGCCGGAGGCCAGGGCGAGCGCCGCGATCCGGCGGGCGCGGCGGGCCTGCCGGGGCAGTTCGTAGCCGTCCACCCGGAGCGCGCCGGAGGTGGGGCGCATCCGCCCGCCCAGGGCGAGCAGCAGCGCGGTGCGCCCGCCGCCGGCGTCCGCTTCGAACACGGTGAGCGACCCGGGCTCGGCGGTGAAGCCGATCCTGGAGAAGACCGGCCCCTCACCGGTCCGCAGTTCCAGCCCGTCGGCGTCCACGAGCGCCCCCGTGGCACGGCGCATCGGCTCGTCCCCCTCGCCCCGAGCGGTCGGGAAGGGCGCGGTGCGCCCCTTTTCAGGACACGAGGGTGGAATACGGGTGGGTTGCGGGCAATACGGCGCGCTGCGACTTGGCGTCCCTTTTGCCGCCACGTTCCGAGCCGGGGCCCGGTGGCTGCCCCGGTGTTGATCTGCGGTACCGAGGGTCCGCGTCGAGCCGCGCGGACGTGCGCCGCCGGCCGGACGGGGCGACCGCCCGCCGCCGCGTCCACGGCGACCACCCGGCCGGCGTCAGGGACCGACCGGCCGCATACCGGCGGCGGAAGGGACCGGAACCGCGCCCGCCGGAGGGGGCGGCCGTCGCGCCGCGGCCCGGCCGCCCGGTCGGCGGCCCGGTGCGCCTCCGTGCCGCTCACGCCTCTCGGTACGGGGTCGGGCACGCCGTTCCGGATGCCCGCCGGAGACGGACCGGCCGGCCGGTCTCATTCGATCCGCACGGTTCTCACTCCGGCCCAGTCCGGCGTCCCGGTCGGTCCGGGCGCTCCGGCGCGCGGCGGCCCCGCCAAGGCCCGGAACAGGTCCCGGACGCCGTGTTCGCGCGGGCCGCCGGGGAGCCGCCGCCCAGCGCCCGGGCCGAGCGAGCCGATCGCGACGGCCGCCGGGCCGGGCGGGACGGCTTCGGCCACCGCCCGCTCCGAGCCGGGCGGGGGCGGCGTCCCGCCCGCCCCGCTGCCCCGCAGGCCGCTCGGCCGTCGTGAGCGAGACCGGGCACCGGCGGCGCGGCCGGTCCGGCCGCTCAGTCCGGCCGCTCGGCCGCCAGGATCGCGTCGATCAGGCGCATCACGGCCGCGTGCACCTCGTCCAGCGGGCGGTCCGGGGTGAGGGTGCGCCACTCCAGCGCGGCGGTCAGCGCCATGCCGAACATCGCCGAGCCGGCCACGCCGGTGTCCAGGTCCGACCGGAGCTCGCCCGCCTCGACCAGCGCGTCCAGCAGCCCGGAGAGCACGTCGATGGCCTGCCGGCGGATGCGCAGCGCGGTGGCCTCCCATGCCTGGTTGGACCGCCATGCCTCGGAGAGCAGCAGCCGGGCCAGGCCCTCCCGGTCCCGGATGAACAGCAGCTCGGCGCGGATCACCCCGGACAGCGCCTCGCGCGGCGCGCCGGTGGCGCCTTCGCGCAGCATTGCGGCGAACCGGTCCACGCCCCACTCCATGAAGGCGGTGAACAGCTCCGTCTTGCCGCCGAAGTTGTAGTAGACGGTGCCCTTGGCGAGCCCGGCGTGCTCGGCGATCCGGTCCACGGTGACGTGCTCGAACCCGCTCTCGGAGACCAGTTCGAGGGTGGCCTCGAACAGCCGCTGCCGGGTGGCCTCGCGTCGCGCGCTCACGTGCTGCTCCTGGGGGCGGGGGACCGGGTCGGCAGTGGTGCTGCCGGTCATCATTATCGCGTCCCTTCTCGTCGCCCGGTCACAACTTCAGCGCCGGGTGCAGGTCGGTCATGGTCCACATCCGCTTGCGGGCCACCGCGAGCCAGGTGAGCAGCAGGAACGCCACCAGGTAGGCGGTGAGCACACCGCACGCGCCCAGCACCACGCTCACGTCGCCGCCGCTGATCAGCACCCGCAGCGCGGAGACCACCCAGCTCATCGGCAGGTAGGGGGAGATCGCCTGGAAGAAGTCGGGGCTGGTCTCGATCGGGTAGGTGCCGCCGGCGGAGGTGAGCTGGAGCATGAGCAGAACCAGCGCGACGACCCGGCCGGCCGAGCCGAAGCGGGCGTTGGCCCACTGCACGACGGCGGCGTAGGCGGCGACGGTCAGCGTGAGCAGCCCGGCGGTGGCCGCCCAGCGGGAGGCCTGCAGCCCCAGCAGGAAGTGCAGCGCGGCCAGGCTGACCACGACCTGGGCGACGCCGATCAGCAGCGCCGGGACCCAGCCGGCGAGCGCGATCCGCCAGGACGGCGCGGTGGAGGCCAGCGCCCGGCGGGACAGCGGCGGCAGCACCATGAACACCATCATCGCGCCGACCCACAGCGACAGGGCGATGAAGAACGGGGCGAAGCCGGTCCCGTAGTTCGGCGCCTCGTTGGAGGTGGCCGAGGAGAGCCGCACCGGCTGGCTCATCATGTCGCCGCGGGAGTCGCGGTCGTCGTCGTCGAAGGTGGGGATCTCCTCGACGCCGTCCGCCAGGCCGTCGGAGAGCTCGCCGGAGCCGTCCTTGAGCTGGCCGAGGCCGGAGTCCAGGTCGGACGAGCCGTCCTTGAGCAGTCCCAGGCCGTCGGAGAGCTGGCCGGAGCCGTCCTTGAGCTGCCCGAGGCCGGAGTCCAGGTCGCCGGCGCCGCCGGAGGCCTCCTCCAGGCCGTCGCGCAGGTCCCGGCTGCCCTCGGCCAGCTGGGACAGCCCGTCGTCGAGCTCGTTGACCTTGTCCCGTGCGTCCTCGGCGTCGTCGGCCAGGTCGGGGGCCTTCTCGGCGAGGTCGGAGGCGAGCGAGGCGACCGTGTCGGCGTCGTCCTTGACGGTGCTGATGCCGTCCCTGTTGGCCTGCACGAAGTCGTTGAGCTTCGCGGCCTGGTCGGCGGCGGCCTTGGCGTCGGTGAGCAGCGCGTACAGGTCGGGGTCGGTCTGCTCCAGGTCGGGGGAGGCGTCAAGCCGGGTCTGGATGCGCTCGGAGAGGTCCCGGGCGGACTGCGCGGCCTGGGCGGAGTCGTCCGGCAGGTCGGCGAGGGCGTCGGAGAGCGCGCTCGCCGCGTCGGCCACGTCCTGCGCGCCGCTCTCGATCTCCGGGGCCTTCTCGCGCAGCACCGGGATCCACTCGTCGGCCAGCGGGTCGAGCTTGTCGACGGCGTCGGAGACCCCGTCGGAGGCGGTGCCCGCCCCGTCGGCCAGGGTCTTGGAGCCCTCGTAGAGCTGGTCGATGCCGGAGGAGAGCTCGGAGGAGCCGTCCTTGGCGTCGCCCAGTCCGCCGTTCAGCTCGTCGGCGCCGTCCTTGGCGTCGGAGGTGCCGTCGGCCAGCTGCGAGGAGCCGTCCTTGGCCTCGGAGGCACCGTCGGCCAGCTGCGATGCGCCGTCGGCCGCCTTCTCGGTGGCCTCGTGGATGTCGTTGAAGCCGACGAACATCGAGTCCAGGTACTTCGCCACGGCGCTGTCCGCGGCGGCCGAGCGGACCTCCTTGAACGCCGAGGACATCAGCTGCCGGACGATGTAGCCGTTGGCGTCGTTGTAGTGCGCCTCCAGCATCGCCGGGATGGGCTCGGCCCCGTCCTCGCCGGGCAAGGAGAGCCGCTCGCTGAAGTCCTCGGGGATGGTCAGCGAGACGTAGTAGCGGCCGTCGGCCACCCCCGCCTCGGCCTCCTCGGCGTCCATCAGCTTCCAGTTGAGGTCGCCGCCGTCCAGCAGCTCGTCGGTGATCTCGGCGCCGGCGTTCAGCTCCTCGCCGTCGACCTTCACCGGGCGGTCCTCGTTGACCAGCGCCACCGGGAGGTTGCTCATCCGGTCGAAGGGGTCCCAGAAGGACCACAGGTAGAGCCCGGAGTAGAGCAGCGGGATGATGGTCAGCGCGGCGAGCGCCGCGGCGGTGAGCCGGGCGCGGAAGAACGAGCGGACGGACAGGCCGCCCAGCCTGAGCGAGGGGAGGGCCCGGGGCTTCCGGAGCTTCACGCGTTCTCCTTGTCGGACACGTCTTCGGGGGCGGGGGAGGAGGCCAGGGCGCGGGCGTGCCGGCCCGCCGGGCCCTGCTCGTCGCCGGTCAGCGCCACCACGTCGGCCAGTCCCTCGGCCGCCTCGGGGTCGGCGCAGGCCGCCACGACGGTGGGGCCGGTGTCGGCGACGTCGCGCAGCTGCTTGAAGAACTCCCGCTGCTGGTCGCGGCCGAGGCCGGTGTCGGCGTCGTCGACGACGATCAGGCGCGGTTCGTCCAGCAGCGCCAGGGCGACGCCCAGCCGGCGCTTCTCGGCCATGGACAGGTCGTTGACCATGCGGGAGGTGTCCAGGTCGCCCAGGCCGGCCGCGGCGAGCGCGGGGCCGGTGACCGAACGGGGCGCCGGGCGGAACCGCAGCAGCAGCCGCTCGTTCAGGTGCTCGGCGACGCGCAGCCGGTCCTCCAGGTCGTTGACGCCGTCGCAGAGCGCCAGGGCGGCGACGCCGCGCACCTTGCGAGCCTTCTTCGGCAGCTCGTAGCCGTCCACGGCGAGCGTCCCCTCGGTGGGGCGCATCCGCCCGGCGAGGGTGAGCAGCAGCGAGGTCCGGCCGCCGCCGGAGTCGGCGTGGAACACGGTGAGCGACCCCGGGGCCGCCGCGAGGTCGACCCCGGAGAAGACCACGCCCTCCTTGGTCCGCACCCCGAGCCCTTCGGCATCGATCCGCGCGCCCGTCGCACGCCGCATGCGCCCGCCTCCGCATCTCGTTTTTGCACTGACTGGTCAGTTCAAAAATAACGCACGGAGCGTCCGGTGCTCGTCCGGACGGGCGGTGGGCTGCACCACAGAACAGGCGCGAAGAAACGGCCGTATCGGGCCATGCACGACATCTTGACCCCGGCGGGGGTGGACGCAATAGCGTCGGTAGCCGGTCCCGGATCGGAGGTTCCCCCATGCCCTCGACGCCCCCCGTCAGGCTCGACGCACCGGCGGCCCGACGCGCGATGGCGTTCGCCTCGCGGGCCAACGCCGCCCTGTACCGGGCCACCGGCGGGCGCCTCGGCGGGAGATGGCGGCTGCACTCGGGCTTCCCCCGGGGCCTGCCGGTCTGCCTGCTCACCACGCGCGGCCGCAAGACCGGCCGGCTGCGCACCACGCCCCTGCTCCACCTGCGCCCCTGGCCGGACCGGGACGCCGTCGCGGTGGTCGCCTCCCAGGGCGGGACCCCGCGCAACCCGATGTGGTACCGGAACCTGCTGGAGGAGCCGCGCGCGGTGCTGCAGATCGGCCCCGGCCTGCGGCTCGTCCGGGCCCGCACCGCGGACCCCGCGGAGCGCGCGGAGCTGTGGCCGCTGCTGGTCGAGTTCTATCCGGACTACGCGGCCTACCAGTCCTGGACCGACCGGGAGATCCCGGTGGTGCTGCTGGAACCGGCCGCCGGGGAGGCCGAGCGGCGCTAGCGGCGCTCGCCCATCGGTACCGCCCCGCCCGCCCGTGCTACAGCCCCACCTCGTTGAGCCCAGGGTGGGCGAGAAGGCGCGGCGGGGTCGGGGCGCGGTCGGGGTGGGCGGTGGCGGGCGGAGGCTCGGTACGACAACCCGGAGCTCGATGAGGCGGGCGCGGGGCCGGAGACGTGAAGAGGGGCGGCGCGGAGGTCCGCGCCGCCCCTCGGTCTCTACTCGGGAGCCCTCAGGGCTACCAGCTGGTCGGCACCGGCTTGCCCTCGGTGAAGCCGGCGGTGCTCTGCAGGCCGACGGTGGCCCGCTCGGCGAACTCCTCCAGGCTGGTCGCCCCGGCGTAGGTCAGCGAGCTGCGCACGCCGGCGATGATCTCGTCGATCAGGTCCTCCACGCTGGGGCGCTCCGGGTCCAGGTACATCCGGCCGCTGGAGATGCCCTCCTCGAACACGGCCTTGCGCGCCCGGTCGAACGCGGAGTCGTCGGCGGTGCGCAGCCGGACCGCGCGGGCCGAGGCCATGCCGAAGCTCTCCTTGTACATCCGGCCCTGGGCGTCGCGGACGATGTCGCCGGGCGACTCGTAGGTGCCGGCGAACCAGGAGCCGATCATCACGTTGGACGCCCCGGCGGCCAGCGCCAGCGCGACGTCGCGCGGGTGCCGCACACCGCCGTCGGCCCACACGTGCCGGCCCAGCTCGCGGGCGGCCTCGGCGCACTCCAGCACCGCGGAGAACTGCGGGCGGCCCACCGCGGTCATCATCCGGGTGGTGCACATGGCGCCCGGCCCCACGCCGACCTTGACGATGTCGGCGCCGGCCTCGATCAGGTCCCGGGTGCCCTCGGCGGTGACGATGTTGCCCGCGACGATCGGGACCCGCGGGTCCAGCGCGCGCACCTTGCGCAGCGCGGCGATCATCTTCTCCTGGTGGCCGTGGGCGGTGTCGATGACCAGGGTGTCCACCCCGGCCTCGAGCAGCTCGGCGGCCTTGCCGGCGACGTCGCCGTTGATCCCGACGGCGGCCGCGATGCGCAGCCGGTTCTTCGCGTCGACCGCGGGGGAGTACAGCGTGGCGCGCAGCGCCCCGGTCCGGGTCAGCACGCCGACCAGCGCGCCGCCGGCGTCGACCACCGGCGCCAGGCGGTGCCGGGAGTCGTGCAGCGTCTGGAACGCCTCCTTGGGGTCGGTGCCGGCCGCGACCGTGACCACCTCGGTGGACATCACGTCGCGCAGCTGGGAGAAGCGGTCCACGCCCTCGCAGTCGGCGTCGGTCACCACGCCCAGCGGGCGGCGGTCGGCGTCCACCACGACGACCGCGTTGTGCGCGCGCTTGGGCAGCAGGTTGAGGGCGTCGCCGATGGTGTCGGTCGGGCCGAGGGTGAGCGGGGTGTCGTGGACCAGGTCGCGCTCCTTGGTCCAGGAGATCACCTCGGTCACCACGTCGATCGGGATGTCCTGGGGGATCACCGCGATGCCGCCGCGGCGGGCCACGGTCTCGGCCATCCGGCGGCCGGCGACCGCCGTCATGTTCGCGACTACGATGGGGATGGTCGTCCCGGTTCCGTCGGCCGTCGAGAGGTCCACGTCCAGCCGGGACCCGACGGCCGAGCGCCGGGGGACCATGAACACGTCACTGTAGGTCAGGTCGTGGACGGGGACCTGGTCGTTGAGAAAGCGCACGCCTCTACCTCGGTCGATGCTGTCCGGGGCCGGCCGCGCGGGACCCCTGCAGGGGATCCTGTTCTTCCGAACCCGTCTTACTTGTCAATTATGACCGTGCCGATTGGGAGTCCGGACACACGTCTGGCATGATCAACCGGCCGACACCCGCCCGCCATTCCTCCCTCCGGCGGATCGTCGGAGACGACCGCGCGCGAACGCGTCCGGAGACCGCGCGGCGCCGGGGGAGTCCCGCAGGAGATGACGACACATGACGACCTATACCCTGGCCGACGTCCGGGAGCGCACCTATAAGAGCAGGGACGCCTGGTGGACCGTGTTCCTGGTGGATCCGCTCGCGGCCCGGCTGGTGGTGTGGACGGCCAACCGCACGAACATCACCCCCAACCAGATCACCTTCGGGGCGGGCGTGCTCGGCCTGGGCTCGGCCGTCGCCTTCGCCATGGCCGACTGGCCCTGGCTGGTCCTCGGCGCCCTCCTGTTCCACCTGAGCTTCGTGCTGGACTGCATGGACGGCAAGATCGCCCGGCTCAAGGGGAACGGCTCGGTCTTCGGCGCCTGGGTCGACTTCGTCTTCGACCGGATCCGCTTCTTCGGCTGCATGATGGCGCTGTTCATCGGCCAGTGGGCGGCCACCGGCGAGGTCGTCTTCCTGCTGCTGATGCCGGTCGTCACCTTCCTGGACCTGCTGCGCTACCTCAACGGCGCGCAGGTCGCCAAGACCCGGCAGAGCATGCGGGAGAAGCTGAGGGACGCCGCGGAGGGCCGCCGGGTGGACGCGGCCGTGGCCGACCCGGAGAGCACCGAGGCCGATTCCTCCGCGGACGCCGCGGCGGCGGAGGACACCGAGGACGGGCCCCGGGTGGTCTTCATGGAGGAGGCGCTGCGCGAGGCCCCCGCGCTCGACCGCGAGCAGGTCTACGCGCGGGCCAAGGCGGAGGGCGTCCGGGTGGTGGACGTGCACGCCGGCTTCAGCGAGCGGATGGGCTGGTACGAGCGGCTGCGCCGGTCGCTGCTGCGCAGCCGGGTCCGCCCGCACCTGTTCAGCGGCATCGAGTTCGAGATGTTCATCTGCGTGGTGGCGCCGCTGACCGCGCTGGCCACCCCCCTCGCGCCGGTGGCCGGCGCGCTCATCGTCGGGGTGACGGTGCTGTCCTGCGCGGCGCTGCTCGCCTTCGAGGTGGCCATCGTCTTCAAGCTCTGGCTGGCCACCCGGGACTTCACCCGGGAGCTGGACCGGCTGGCGCAGGGCTGACCGCGCGGCGGCCGGGGCCCGGGGGCACCGGGAACCCCGGGGTCCCGGGAACCGGAGCCGGCGGGGTCGGACGGGGGAGTGAGCGAAGAGGAGGGGCGGGGCCGCGCGGCCCCGCCCCTCCTCTTTCTGCTCTACTTCTCCTGCTCTTCCCGGTTCTCCCGCCCGTCCGGCCGATCCGTCCGCGGCCCGCCCGGAGACCCCGCCCCGGTCCGCCGCGGAGGATCCGGGATCAGGGGAAGTTCTGCCCGGTCAGGCTGGGCGAGGGCTTCTCCTCCCGGTTCCGGCGGAGCATCCAGTCCAGCCTGGGCTCCACCAGCCACCCGGTGGCCCTGCGCACCGGAGCCGACATCAGCACCAGGGTGAGCCCGACGGCGAGCGCCCCGTTGAGCAGGAAGGCGCCGTGGTCGCCGAGGGCGGAGTTGGACCAGTCGTACCAGCCGAACTGCTCGGCGATCCGGACGACCAGGCCGTGCAGCAGGAAGGCGTACATGGTCAGCGCGCCGTAGCGGGTGAACCAGGTGGTGCGCCGCGGGATGAGCGAGAGCAGCGCCGCGGTCAGCGCGAACGCCAGCAGCAGGAAGAGCACCCGGCCGGGCAGGCCCACCGGCAGCAGGTCCATGTCCCGGTCGACCAGGCTCTCCCGCCAGTAGACCCACTCCCGGCTGAGCTGCTCCAGGTAGAGGTAGGACATCGCGGCGGTGATCAGCACCACACCGGCGGACCAGACGCGCACCCAGCCCGACTTGAGGAAGTCGAAGTGGCGCTGCTCCATCAGCAGCCCGGCCACGAAGAACGGCAGCAGGCTGAGGATGCGGGAGATGCCCAGCGCGTCACCGGTGGCCACCAGGCCGCCGGCCAGCGACAGCCCGATCGCCACCGCGAGCGGCCAGCGCACCCGCTTCCACAGCGGCACGCTCAGCCGCCACACGAACAGCGCGGCCAGGAACCAGGTGAGCCAGAGCGGCTCCAGCGGGCCGTCCGGCAGCGCGCGGCCGGACGACAGCGACTGCAGCGCGTAGATGCCCCAGAAGATCAGGTAGGGGCCGGCGATGGTGGTCAGCAGCTTGTCGATCCGCCGGCCCGAACCGTCCTGGGACTTCGACAGGTACCCGCTGATCAGCACGAAGGCCGGCATGTGGAAGAGGTAGATCCAGAAGTAGATCGCCTCGGCGATGCGCGACTCGGTGCTGGGCTCGATGGCGTGGCCGACGACGACCAGCACGATCAGCAGGAACTTGGCATTGTCCAGGAGGGCGTCGCGCTTCTTGGGGCGCGCGGCGCCGGCGGGGCCGCTCGGGGCGGGCCCTCTGTCGTCCTGGACGCTGATTGTTGAGGCCACGGGGTCTCCGAACTCACCTTCTCGGGGTTGGGGAGGGGCGGGCGCGGGATTCGGGCGCAGGCCGCTCGGGGCCGCGCGGCGGTCGGGGCCGCTCCGCGCCGCGGAGGGGCCGACCGCGGGCGGCCGGCTGAGAATCCTGAGAGAACTCCGAACGGGAACACTACCCGTACCGCCCGGGATCGGCCATACCCGACGGTATCGGCGTGTGCGCCCGGGGGTACAACGGCAGCTGGGGCGGTACGGCCGGGTCTCCTGGCAGACCGCGGAAGCGGTCACGCGACGATAACATCCGACGCGGTGGGTCGCGAAGAAACCTGGGATTTCTCACAGCCTTCACAGCGGGGTCCTACGCCGACCGGGCACCCCACGTTTGAGATTCCCCAGCCCGGACGAGAGAATCGGGCCCGGTCGGCGCTCCGGCCCGGACGGGCGCGGAAAGAAGCGCACGAAGAATCCTGAGTAAGGCGGTGGATGCGGTGCCGCACGCGGTCGATCCCTCCCGAGCAGCCCAGCACGGCGGTGCAGTCCTGCGGCTCGTCGACGAGATCTTCCCCTTGGTCGAGGGGTTCTACGTCGACCTGCACAAGAACCCCGAGCTGTCGCACCGGGAGTTCCGCACGGCCAGCGCCGTCGCGGAGTGGCTGCGCAACGCCGGGTTCGAGGTGACCACCGGCGTCGGCGGCACCGGCGTGGTCGGTGTGCTGCGCAACGGCGACGGCCCCACGGTGATGCTCCGCGCCGACATGGACGCGCTCCCGGTGGAGGAGAAGACCGGGCTGCCCTACGCCAGCACCGCCCGGGGCACCGACGAGGACGGCAACGACGTCCCGGTGATGCACGCCTGCGGGCACGACGTGCACACCGCCTGCCTGGTCGGCACCGCCGACCTGCTGGCCTCCTCGCGCGGCTACTGGAGCGGCACCCTGCTGGTGGTCGCCCAGCCGGCCGAGGAGACCATCGACGGCGCCGCGGCGATGCTCCAGGACGGCCTCTACACCCGGTTCGGCCGGCCGGACGTGGTGCTCGCCCAGCACGTCGGCCCGCAGCCGGCCGGCATGGTCTCGCACCGGCCCGGCATCATCCTGGCGGCCACCGCAACCCTGAGGATCCGGGTGTTCGGCACCGGCGGGCACGCCTCCCAGCCGCACACCACCGTCGACCCGGTGCTGATCGCGGCCAACATCGTCTCCCGGGTGCAGGGCGTGATCTCCAGGGAGGTCAGCCCCGGCGAGATGGCGGTCGCCACCGTCGGCGTGCTGCGCGCCGGCACCAAGGCCAACATCATCCCGGACGATGCCTACCTGGAGATCAACACCCGCTCGCTCAACCCGGCCGTCGCCGACCGGCTGATCGCCTCGATCAGCCGGGTGGTCCGGGCCGAGGCCGAGGCCTCCGGCGCGCCCCGCGAACCGGAGATCGAGGTGGTCCAGCAGGTCGGGGTCACCGACAACGACCCCGAGCAGACCGCGGGCGTGGCCCAGGCGCACCGCGCCTACTTCGGCGACGACTACGTGATCGAGCTGCCCGAGCCGTTCACCGGCAGCGAGGACGTCGGCGTCTTCGGCCTGCCCGGCGACCCGGACCCGGTGCCCTACGTCTACTGGTTCGTCGGCGGCACCCCCTACGACGTCTGGCAGGCCGCCCCGGGCGAGACCCCCTACGAGAAGCTCGCCGGGGTGCCCGGCAACCACTCGCCGTTCTTCGCCCCGGAGCGGGAGGCGACGCTCCGCTCCGGCCTGGCCGCGCTGACCGTCGGTGCGCTGGCCTACCTGGCCAAGGAGGAGGACGCCGCGCCGGTGATCACCCCGACCGGCGGCCAGGCCCCGCTGGAGGCCGATCCGACCGGAGCCCAGGCGCCGATGGGGCCGGGCCGGATCCCGCCGACCGAGGGCGTTCCCGCGCCCCCCGAGCCCGCCCCCTACCCGGAGCCCGACCCCTACGCCGAACCGGCCCGGCCGGACCCGGCCTCCACCCAGCATGCGGACATGGAGTCCCTGCTCGGCGACGAGCCCGAGCCGGAGGAGGGGCGGCGCTGGGACGCCCCGCCGCCCCCGTCCGCCGACCCCTTCGCGCAGCCGCCGCAGGGCCCGGCCTTCCCGGAGGGCGCTCCGCCGCCCCCGCCGCCGCAAGGCCCGCCGGTCGCCGCCCCGCCCCCGCAGGGTCCGCCGGTGAGCGCGCCGCCGCCGACCGACCCGCCGTCCGGCGAGCCCTACCCGGTCGACCCGCCGGAGGACCCGCCGCACCGCTACTAGGGTCCGCCGCGGAAGCGCCGGCGCCGCCCGGCCGCGATCGGATGGCTGACCGGGCGGCGCTTCTGGCATCACCTCCGGCATGGCCTCGGTAGTGCAGAACGCGGCGATCGACTGCGCGGACGCCTGTGGCCTGGCCCGGTTCCGGAGCGAGGTGCCCGGTCGCCCGCTGCACCGGGGGGCCGAGCCGGGCGATCCGGCGGTCGAGGTGATGCTGCCGGAGGGCCCGCTGCTCCACTCCGACCAGGTGCCGGAGCCGAAGGCGGTCAAGAACCGGGTCCACCTCTGCCTGCGCCCGGAGACCGCGCGCGAGGAGGAGGCCGAGCGGCTGCCGGGCCTCGGGGCCGTCCTCGTCGACGACCGCCGGGAGCCCGGCGGCGCCGGCCGGGCCGCCCCCGCCGACCCCGAGGGCAACGGGTTCTGCGTCCTCCGCAGCGCGGCCGAGCGCGCGGCGATGTCCTCCTGAGGCTCAGAGCCCGTTGGGTGAGCGGGGGCACCCGGTGCGGCCGCCTCGCGCCTCCCCGGCCGCGGTGAAGCCGGCCTGCGCCGAGCTCCGCGTTGCCGAGGACGGCACACCGCCCGCCCCACCGCCCCTCTGGCGCAGCGGGGCAGGGCGGTGGCGGGGCGGTGCACGGCCCGCCAACGCTCTCCCTCGCGGGGCCTCCCGCAGCGGTCACGGCGACCCCGGGCTCAATGAGGCGGGCTGCACCGCGAGGTGGCGCTGTACGGCGGAGAGCCCTTTCGCCGCCGGCGGTTCGGGCTCAACGGGGCCGGTCGGCGGCGGCCGGCTTTTCCGAGGCCCGGTCCTCGCGGGCCGGAGACCCGCCCTCCTTCCTCGCCCTGATCCCGCGGCCCGGTCCGGAGAATGGGGGCATGGCGAAGCTGTGGTGGGCGGGTGAACGGCGGCGCATCCGCGGGCTCCGGCACCCCTGGGAGAACCGGCTGCTCGTGCTCTGCGTGGCGGTCACCGCCCTGGCCGTGATCGGGGCGTCGGCCCGCGCGCTGGACGGCGACCCCGGGCGGCCGCTGATGCTGCTGGCCATCCCCGGCGCGGTGTTCTTCCTGCGCGGGCAGCTCTACGCCAAGCAGCGGGTGAACGGGGTGCTGATCACCGAGCGCCAGTTCCCCGAGGCGCACCGGATGGTGGCGGAGGCCGCGCGCACGTTCGGCATGGCCGAGCCGCCCGACGCCTACGTGGTGCCGGGCAACGGCGTGCTCAACGCGTTCGCCTCCGGGCACGGGTTCCGCCGCTACGTCGCGGTGCACAGCGACCTGTTCGAGGTGGGCGGGCGGCTGGCCGACCCCGACGCGCTGCGCTTCATCATCGGCCACGAGGTCGGGCACATCGCCGCCGGGCACGCCTCGTTCTGGCGCCAGTTCGGGGTCTCCATCGCCAACGTCATCCCCGGCGTGGGGACCACGCTGAGCCGGGCGCAGGAGTACACCGCGGACAACCACGCCTTCGCCTACCACCCCGCCGGAATGCAGGGCCTGCGGGTGCTCGCGGCCGGCAAGTACCTCTACCCGGAGGTGGACTTCGACGCGATCGCGGCCCGCGCGGCCACCGACAGCGGGCTCTTCGTGATGCTGGTCAACCTGCTCTCCAGCCACCCGATCAACACCTGGCGGTTCCAGGCGCTGGCCGACCGCACCCGCCCCGGCCGGGTGCTGTGACGGCGCCGCGGCCGGGGCGCCGGGTGCTCAGCCGCTCTTCGCGGCCTCCTTGGCGTACTTCGCGGCCAGCTGCGGCGGCAGCGGCTCGTGCCGCAGGTAGCGGCGGCTGAACGTGCCGGTGCCGTGCGCGATCGAGCGCAGGTCGATCGCGTAGCGGACGGTCTCCAGCCGGGGCGCCTCCGCGCGGATCAGGGTGCGGCCGCCCTCCACCGGCTCGCTGCCCACCACCCGGCCGCGGCGGGACGACAGGTCGTTCATCACCGCGCCCATGTACTCGTCGGAGACCAGCACGGTCAGCTCGTCGAACGGCTCCAGCATGGCCATGGACCCCTGCTCGGCGGCGTCGCGCAGCGCGAGCCTGCCCGCCTTCTGGAAGGCCATGTCGGAGGAGTCCACCGAGTGGGCCTTGCCGTCGTAGAGCGTCACCCGGATGTCGACGATGGGGTAGCCGGATTCGCCGCCGGACTCCATCTGGGCGCGCACGCCCTTCTCCACCGACGGGATGAACTGGCGCGGCACCACCCCGCCGACCACCTTGTCCACGAACTCCAGGCCGGAGCCGGAGGGCAGCGGCTCCACCTTGATCCGGCAGATGCCGTACTCTCCGTGGCCGCCGCTCTGCTTCACGTTGCGGCCGAACCCCTGGGCCGGGACGGAGAACGTCTCCCGCAGCGGGATGCGCACCTCCTCGGTCTCCACCGGGACCCCGTACCGGCCGGACAGCCGGTCCAGCGCCACGTCCAGGTGCGCCTCCCCGGTGCACCAGAGCACCATCTGCCCGGTCTCGGCGTTCACCTCCACCCGCAGCGCGGTGTCCTCGGCGGCCAGCCGGGCGACCGCCTGGGAGAGCTTGTCGTCGTCGGCGGCCGAGGCGGCGCGCACCGCGATCGGCAGCAGCGGCTCCGGGAACGACCAGGGCCGGATCAGCAGCGGGTTCTCCCGGTCGGAGAGCGTGTCCCCGGTCTCGGCGGCGCCGAGCCGGGCCACCGCGCCGATGTCGCCCGCGATGACCTGCGGGACCGGGACCATCCGGCGCCCCATCGGGACCGAGGGGGATCCCAGCCGCTCGTCGGCGTCGCGCTCGCTGCGCCCCCGGTCGGCGTCGCCCCGGCCGGCGATGTGCACCGGCAGGTCGGGCCGGAGCGTCCCGGAGAACACCCGCACCAGGCTCACCCGGCCGACGTAGGGGTCGCTGATCGTCTGCACCACTTCGGCCAGCAGCGGGCCGTCCGGGTCGCACTCCAGCCCGGTGACCGGGCGGCCGCGCAGGTCCTCCACCTCCGGCATCGGCCGCTCCAGCGGCGAGGGGGTGGCGCGCGGCAGCTCGTCGAGGAGCTCGGCGACGCCGACCCCGTGCGCGGGCGAGACCGCCAGCACCGGGTGGAGCCCGCCGCGGGCGACCGCGGTCTCCAGCGAGGCGATCAGCGTCTCCGGGGAGAGCTCCCGACCCTCCATGTAGGCCTCCATCAGGGCCTCGTCCTCGCTCTCCTGGATCACCTCCTCGATCAGCTCGGCGCGCAGCCCGGCCACGCGCGCGGCGGCCTCCTCCGGAACCGGGCCGTCGGTGGAGGCGGGGCCGGGCGCGCCGTCGGGGGCCGGCCGGGTGTAGTCGTAGAACCGCTGGGAGAGCAGGCCGGCCAGGCCCTCCAGCACCCGCTCCTCGCCCTCGCCG
>Ga0079224_100004949_pt1 | contig 17404 bp, 17 predicted proteins | sample Stecom2015_FD_80414 | JGI IMG/M metagenome (GOLD analysis project Ga0079224, IMG submission 80414) | Agricultural soil microbial communities from Utah to study Nitrogen management - Steer compost 2015 | ecosystem: Environmental > Terrestrial > Soil > Agricultural land | place: USA: Utah...
ATGGACATACTGAAACAATCGGATTTAGCAGCCGCAATCAATGAAGCAGCTGCCGGCGGCAAGCCAATATTAGGAATTTGTCTCGGCATGCAATTATTTTATGAAAAAAGCTTCGAAAACGGTAAATGGGAAGGCTTAGGCTTGCTGAAAGGGACAGTCTCCCGGATTCCAAATACGGTAAAAGTGCCCCACATGGGATGGAACACCTTAATAAAACATCTTGACAGACCGATCTGCAAAGGAGTGGACAGCAACGCTTATGTCTACTTTGTCCATTCCTATTTTCTCAGTTCATCGTATGACAAAAATACGGTTGTTGCCAGCAGCCATTACGGCGAGCCGATTCCTGCCATCGTACAGAAAAAAAACATCATCGGCATGCAGTTCCATCCGGAAAAAAGCGGTGTGACAGGTATGCAATTACTCAAAAATTTCAGGGAGATGATTTAATGATAATATTTCCAGCAATCGATATTCTTCGGGGCAAATGTGTCCGTTTAACCCAGGGAGATTATAACAAAGAAACGGTTTATGACAATTCCCCGCTCGAAGTTGCCAAAACGTGGGAGAAAAAAGGAGCTTCCTGGATTCACGTCGTCGACCTGGATGGGGCAAAAACAGGGGAAAACGTGAACAGACAGACCATTAAGGAAATTGCAAAACAAGTAAATATCCCGATACAAACCGGCGGCGGCATCCGTTCCCTAGCCGTCGTTGAAGAGTATTTACGTGCCGGCGTGGAAAGAGTAATTCTCGGCACGGCAGCAATTAAAAGTCGTTCCTTTCTCCAAGAGGCAGTAGGAAAATTTGGTTCCCGTATTGCTGTATCCATTGATGCAAGGAATGGCTATGTTGCCACGGACGGCTGGACGGAAGACAGCGGCCTAAAAGCGATTGACCTGGTGAAACAGTTGGCGGCCATTGGCGTTGATACGATCGTTTATACTGATATTATGAAAGACGGCATGCTAAGCGGTCCCAATTTCGCCGAATTAGAGACAGTGAACAAAGCAACCGCAATGAAGGTAATCGCTTCAGGGGGAGTATCTGCAAAAAATGATGTGGAAAAATTAACGGCTATGGGAATATACGGTGCGATTATCGGAAAAGCATTGTATGACGGAAGACTTGAATTGGAAGAAGTATTGGAGGCAGAAAAAAATGCTCGCTAAACGAATAATTCCTTGTCTCGATGTGGATAAAGGCCGGGTTGTAAAAGGGAGAAAGTTTCAAAATATCCAAGATGTTGCCGACCCGGTGGAATTAGCCAAACAATATAATGAAGCCGGTGCAGATGAACTTGTACTTTATGATATTACCGCATCCAATGAAGAAAGAGATATTTTTCTTGATGTCGTTGAAAAAGTTGCAAAGGAAATTTCCATACCATTTACCGTCGGAGGCGGAATTCGGACCGTTGATGACATCCAGCGCGTCCTTCGTTCCGGAGCCGATAAAGTATCCATTAATAGCGCTGCTGTCACAAACCCGGATCTTATTGAAGCAGGCGCAAATAAATTTGGCAGCCAATGTATCGTCCTTTCTATCGATGCAAAGGAAACATCCCCTGGCAAATGGGAAGTGTTTATCCAAGGCGGACGAAAAAATACCGAAATTGATGCGGTAGAATGGGCGAAACGAGGAGAGCAGTCCGGTGCAGGAGAAATTGTCATCAATGCCATCGATACGGACGGGGAGAAAAACGGCTATCACCTTGCTTTAACGAAGGAAATTGCCGGTGCAGTTAATATTCCGGTTGTTGCTAGCGGCGGTGCCGGCAAACAAGAGCATTTTTTAGAAGTATTAACCGAAGGCAGTGCTGATGCAGCTTTGGCTGCCACCGTCTTCCATTATGGAGAGATCCCCATTCCTAATTTAAAGACATACTTAAAGCAGCATGACATACCTGTAAGGGGGAGCTATTAATGGACATCAGTATCACTGAATTGCAATTTGACGAACACGGTTTGATTCCTGCCATCGTCCAAGATATCCGTACCGGCAAGGTTTTAACATTAGCTTACATGAATAAAGAATCATTGCAAAAAACGATAGAAACAAAGGAAACTTGGTTTTTCTCGCGAAAGAGAAAAAAGCTGTGGAATAAAGGAGAAACTTCCGGAAATAAACAAAAGGTGCGGAAAATTGCCTATGACTGTGACGGGGATGCTTTGCTCGTTTACGTATCCCCCCTCGGCCCGGCTTGCCATACCGGTGAAGAAACGTGCTTTTATCAAAGTTTGTATGCGGAAGAAGAACCGGTTCACGATATCATCTATCAGGTTGTCGATATTATTAAAAACCGCCGTCAGCATCCGACAGAAGGATCCTATACTGCCTATCTTTTTGAAAAAGGCGTCGATAAGATCCTTAAAAAGGTAGGAGAGGAAACGAGCGAAGTAATTATTGGAGCAAAAAATGCGGATAAACAGGAGCTGACCAGCGAAATTGCCGACCTCACCTACCACGTTCTTGTTTTAATGGAACATGCGGGTGTCACATTGGATGATATTAAAGCCGAATTAAAGAGACGGCATATGGAAAAGGAAGGACAAGAAAAAGATGCATAATAAAATGGGCTAGGACAGCTTGTGTCCTAGCCCTCTTTGATCAAACGATTGTTTTATTTACATTCTTATTTTAATTCAGCTAATACTTCCTCGATTTTTGCAAGTTCTGACTGTAATCCGCCGCCGCTTAAGTACCAAAGAGGACCATCTAAATAAACGATCCGATTTTCTTTGTATGCTGTCGTTTGTTTAATAATGTCATTTTCAATATCTTCTTTGATATTGGAATTGCCGGAAACTGCAGCAGTACGGTCAATGACAAATAACACTTGCGGATCAAAATCTAAGATCGCCTCGTAACCGAAGTTAGAACCATGTGAGGAAGCGTTAATATCCTCGGTTACCGGTTTGAATCCGTAATTTTCATAAACATATCCGAATCGGGAGTTGGTGGAAAACCCGGATAATTCGCCTTCATTATACATGGTGACTAAACTTGTATCATAGTTTTCCGCTAAAGCATTAATTTCTTCCAGAGCAGAATCAATTTTCGCAAGGTATTCTTCTGCTTCTGCTTTCTTATCAAACGGCTTAGCTGCAATATCTACGGAAGCAAGAAACGTATTCCAATAGTCATCATCAACTGTTCCTACGAAGACGACATTTGGGGTAATTTCCTTTAATTGTTCGTAAAACGTTGCTTGACGACCAGAAATAAAAATTACGTCCGGCTCAAGGGCAGCAATATCTTCAAGCAACGGCTCTTTTAAAGTTCCGATATTTCCATATTCATCAGCTGAATATTTCTCTAAATGTGCCGGCAAAGAAGAATCCTTCGCCACACCAACAATCCCCTCTACTCCAAGGGCATCTAATGTATCTAAAAAGCCATAATCAAATACAACAATTCTCTCAGGCACAGATTCAAAGGTAACTTCTTCAAACGTATATGTCTCGCTGCCATCTCTATTTTGGCTGGAAGTAACCGTTGGAGAAATGGTCATCGGAAAGCCGGAATCACTGTCAGCTGATTCTTCAGCTGTTGTCCCTTCTTCATTGGCTTGATCCTCCGCTGGTTCATCAGATCCGCCGCAGGCAGCAAGAATAATACCTAGCAACGCAAAAATAAGAATTAATAATTTCTTATTTTTCATTATGTATTCTCCCCTTCATATTTAAATGAATTGATAATGATAATCGTTATCAATTATAAACATCTTCATTATATGACGGCACAGCGATGTCGTCAATATTAATTTTGCACAAAAATAAAGAAAATTTTCCTTCTAAGATTCCTTTCATATTTGGCTTGATATCCCATTAGTAAAACCTCCTGTTATGAACGTTTCGTTTTATCTTCATTAACAGGAGGATTGGCTAAGGCTATTTCATTGGCATTTGGTGTTGGATGCTCTGGCTCTTCTTATTATTAAGCATGGGAATTAAAATATACACAAATCCGGCAGCCATTCTGTTCTTGGACCGGGATATGCATATCATATATTTCACGGAGTGATTCAGAGTTAATAATTTCTTTCGTAGGTCCGTTCTTCACTAATTTTCCATTTTTCAAAGCAATAATGCGATCGGAGTATACCGACGCAAAATTAATATCGTGCAGTACAATAACAACGGTTTTGCCAAGTTCATCCACCAATTTGCGCAGAATTTTCATAATTTGTACTGAATGTTTCATATCCAGGTTATTTAACGGCTCATCCAGCAATACATAATCCGTGTCTTGGGCAATAACCATGGCAATAAATGCCCGCTGCCTTTGACCGCCGGACAATTCATCAATAAACTGGTCCTGCAAATCATGTAAATTCATATAATCAATTGCCTGTTCTACATGCTTTTTGTCTTCCTCTGTCAAACGTCCCTTCGAATATGGATATCTGCCAAAAGAAATCAAGTCCCGAACGGTAATGCGGACATTCGTGTAGTTGGATTGTTTTAAGATGGATACCCGTTTGGCAAATTCCTCGGATTTCCATTTATTTACTGTTCGTTGATCGAGCAATACTTCACCTGTATCCGCGTCTAATAAACGGCTCACCATGGATAACAATGTTGATTTTCCGGCTCCATTCGGACCAATAATCGATGTAATGGCTCTTGGCTGAATTTCTAATGAAACTTTATCTACAACGTTTTTCTTACCAAATCGTTTTGTCAGTTCCTTTATTTCAATCATCCAGCAGACCTACTTTCTTTAAGTAATAAGTAAATGAAGTAAATACCGCCTACAAAATTAATGATGACACTAATGGTCGTACGCAATTCAAAAATATGTTCGGCAAGAAACTGTCCGCCAACGAGCGCAATGACACTTATCAGACTGGCACCCAATATCAATGTTGAGTGTTTATATGTGGCTAAATACTGATACGACAGATTGGCTACGATTAAGCCTAAAAATGTTATAGGGCCAACTAGAGCAGTGGATGTGGCAATGAGTACAGATGATAGGATTAAAATATTCATTACCATCCGATCATAGTTAATCCCAAGGTTAATTGCGTTTTCACGGCCCAGTGACATAACATCCAATTTGCTCATAATCTGAAAACCATAAATAAATGCGATTAGCAAAATACCCATGGCAATATATAAAAGCTCTGCTTTCACATTGGTAAAACTGGCAAATAAACGAGTTTGCAAGCTGAGATATTCCACCGGGTCAATTAATACTTGCAGGAACGTTACAAAACTGCCTAACAGTGTCCCTAAAATCATCCCAATCAGCAGCAATAAATAAATGGGATATTTATTGGTTCGGAATAAAAACCGGTATAATATTAGGGCGAATAAGACCATCGCAATGATTGCTGCCCCAAAATTTAAATATCGATTAACTACCCAAATCGACATGGATCCCGCAAAGAAATATATCAACGTTTGAACAACTTCATACATGGAGTCCATCCCCATTACGGAGGGGGTCAATATCCGATTGTGGGTAATTGTCTGAAACACAACAGTAGAATAGGAGATGGCAATTCCAGTTACAACCATCGCCGCAATTTTAATGACTCGTCTTGGAAATGCGTAATCAAAGCCGCCTTTTATATCATAAAATCCGTATAAGAGCATACAAATGATTGCCAGTACTGCCAGAAATATGATTTTCGTCTGATTACTTCGCATATGCTCTGCCCCTAAACAACATAGTGAGGAAAATTACACTTCCTATGACTGCTACGGTAATATTGACTGGTATCTCATACGGATGAATGATAATACGGCCCGCAATATCACAGATTAATAAAAATACAATTCCAAGAATCATCGTATGCGGTATTGTTTTACGCAAATTATCCCCCAAGTACAGAGAGACGATATTAGGTACAATCAGGCCTAAGAAAGGAATTACCCCGACGGTCAGGACGACCGATGTAGAAATAATGGCTACAAGGGTTAGCCCGAGATTCAGCACAAACCTGTAACTTAATCCTAAGTTTTTTGCAAAATCCTCCCCCATACCGGCAACCGTAAACTTATTCGCATAAAGATAAGCTAAAATAATGGCCGGAATACTGACGTACAGCAGTTCATAGCGGCCGGATATAACTAAAGTGAAGCTCCCCATTAACCATGAGGAAATATTTTGGAGTATATTTGCTTCGTATCCCAAAAAGGTAGTAATTGCAGACAAGATGTTTCCATACATAATCCCAATCAGCGGGACAAAAATAGCATCTTTAAATTTGATGCGATCCAAAATTTGCATAAAGACTAATGTCCCGATTAAGGTGAAGATAAAACAAAAAATAATTTGCTGTATATAGGTTGCGTTTGTAAAGAACAGCATCGACAATATAATTCCCAGTTTAGCCGCATCTAATGTTCCGGCTGTCGTCGGGGAAACAAATTTATTCCTGCTTAAACTTTGCATAATTAAACCAGCAATACTCATGCCTGCTCCTGCCATTATAATTGCCAATAATCGCGGCACTCTGCTGATTAAAAATATTTGTGTTTCATCGGAACCCCAATCAAGCAAGTCGCTCGGCCTAATGTCGATGGCTCCGACAAATAGTGAAATAAATGACAGGATAACACTTGCAATTATTAGCATCCACAGTCTCATATGTAAGCCTCTTAACTAATTATTTTAAACAAACGTTTGAACAAAGTGTGTATTGCCTAAATTATCGGGTTATAGAAATGTAAATAATAATAGTTATTATCTTTGAATAAGTCTAAATAAGAATGATATTCATTATCAATTAGTTGTCAATTAATAGTATAACAGAATTATAAGTTCCGTCAATATAAACTAAGATGAACAGCCTTTATTCCAAACAAAAAGCTGACACAAAATGTGCCAGCATTCCATCGACTTATTTTTCTTTTATTTCGCACCCTTCATCGGTACAGTAGGATGTTTCGGACTGTTTCGGATTTAAAGGCTGCAGTGCGGGTTTTTCCTTCTCTTCTTCCCACACTTTTTCCAGCGCCTGAACAAACACTTCTTCCGGCTGGGCTCCAGACACAGCATACTTTTCATTGAAAACGAAGAATGGAACTCCCCTTACTCCGATTTGCCGGGCAACATCAATATCTTCCCGGACCTCCCGCGTATATTTATTCGATTTCAGTACGTTCAGTACCTCCTCCCGGTCTAACCCGACCTCTTCCGCCAAGTCTGCCAGCGTTTCGTGGTCGCTGATTAATTTTGACTCGGTAAAGTAGGCAAAAAGGAACCGTTCTGTTATTTCCTTTCCTTTGCCGGCTGTTTCCGCATATTTCGCCACCCGATGGGCATCAAATGTATTGGCATATTGCATCGTATCGAAGCGGTACGTGAGTCCTACCTTTTTCGCTTGTTCACCAACTTGTTTATTCATTGCAATTACTTGATTTAACGGCATCCCTTTTAATTCAGAAAACGTTTCATAGAAACTTTTTCCTGGAATATGCCGGGCATTTGGATCCAGCTGAAAACTTTTATATTCGATCGTTACCGAATCACGATGAGGGAATTTTTCCAGCGCATGTTCCAAATGTCTTTTACCAATATAGCAAAATGGACAAACAAAGTCTGACCATACTTCAATTTTCAATTTCAGCACCTCCTCCAGTTTAAAAATGCACATAGATGCAAAGTCGAAAAGCAGCATCAACCGTTTGAAAAAGCTTTACACTATTTTATCACGGCTGTTTCTGTACATAAAGCAATAGATGTCATGGATTAGATTCCTGTTATTCCAGCAATGACTTCCCCATAACACTGACACGTTTTGTATTTTTTAATTCGGTTATATTTTTCGCACCAATACCAAACATTGTCATTTTCAATTCTAATTCAATTTGTTCCATCGTTTCTATGACCGCTTCTGCCGACTCGGTGGCAGCCTTTAGCAAATGACGGGCAAAACCGACCATATCTGCCCCAATTGTAATCGCCTTTGCTGCATCCATGCCATTTTTCATCCCCCCGCTGGCGACGAGCGGCACATTAGGGAGCTTGCTCCGTACCGATACAATACAATCCTTCGTCGGTATTCCCCAGCTGTTAAATGCCTCAGCTGCCCGCTTTTTTAACGGGTTGCGTGACCGCAGCTTTTCCACTTGACTCCAGGAAGTTCCTCCTGCACCGGCTACATCAATATATGCAATGCCAGCATTGTAAAGCTTCTCTGCCACCGTACCATCAATGCCAAAACCTACTTCCTTGACACCAACAGGAACTTCCAGCGTTTTGCACACTTTCTCGATTTTTGGTAGCAAATTCTCGAAATTTAAATCTCCTCCATCTTGTACCGCCTCCTGCAAGCTGTTCAAGTGGAGAACAATGGAGTCCGCATTCGTTTTATCAATAATTTGCTGACATTCTTCCGGACCATAGCCGTAGTTCAATTGGACCGCACCTAAATTCACAATTAATGGAGCTGTAGGGGCTTGCTCGCGAAGAAGAAATGACTCTTTATAAGCATCGCTTTCTAAAAAAGCTCTCGTCGAACCGATGGCAAGAGCCCAACCTTTTTCCTCGGCAGCAACCGCTAAGTTTTGATTAATCGTGATTGCCAGATCCGTTCCTCCCGTCATTGAACTTACTAGAAATGGCGCTTTTAATTCCCGGCCTAAAAAGGAGATTCGGATATCGATATCGTGAAAGTTAATTTCCGGCAGTGCATTATGGATAAATTCAATTCCTTCTAACCCTGTCGTTTTATTAACCCCTTCCACTCTTCCTGTCAAACAGAGACGGATATGCTCCGTTTTTCGCTGATTAATTTCTTTTTTCATCTTGAATGCCTCCACGAATAAAATATATGTTTATAGTTTACCCATTTCTCACGCAATTTGAAAGTAAAGCCTTTTCAAAAGGACTTCTTATTGTATAATAATGGGTATACAGTCTCACAACAATTGCTTTACTAGTATTTATTCATTACTGTTTATAAAATATAATTAGAAATTGAGGAGAGATGCTTTTGAAAGAAAAGGCAAGAGCATTTTCAACAGAAGCCCACAAAGGCCAAATTCGCAAAATCTCCAATGAACCTTATATCAATCATCCGATTCAAGTTGCACAATACTTGGAACGAGCAGGTTTTTCCGAAGAATTAATATGTGCCGGTTATTTGCATGACATCGTTGAGGATACTCCTTATAATATAGAAGATATTGAAAAATTATTTGGTCCGACGGTAGCCAATCTCGTTTCGGCACATACGGAAGACAAAGGAAAAAGCTGGAAAGAACGAAAGCAGCATACAATTCAAACGGTAAACAATAGCAGCAAAGAAATAAAATATTTAATCGTCGCAGATAAACTCGATAATTTGCTCGGAATAGAAAAAGGACTGCAGCAATATGGAGCTTCCATCTGGGAAAAGTTTAATGCAGGGTTTGAGCAGCAGAAGTGGTATAACGAATCGATTGCTGCCTCGATGTACCATGGCTTAAATGAGGAAGACATCCCTTTTTACTTTTACGAATACGAAGATGCTGTGAAAAGGGTGTTTTCGTCTTAATATTACATAACTAAAGGGCATATAAAACAAAAAAATTTATTCGTGATGCAGGCAAAGGAGAAGTTACAATGAAGATTAAAACACGGGGGAAAAACAATCTAAAGAAAAAAGGAACAAAATTTAAAAAAGGAACAAAATTTTCTTTTCAAAATTTAAAAATCGGCTATAAATTTGGAGCTGCTTTGCTTATTGTTAATATCCTGTTTGTCATTGCCACGCTAATTATTTTCTTCCAATTAAATATCGGAAAGAATGATATTGCCGAGATTCATAGTCAGAGTGAACGGGTCCGGAACATGTCCAGATTAGCTACCGCCATTCAAACCCGGGATATCGATATCGCTGATTATATTAATTCCGGGGATAAAGCGTTTGAAAAGAAATTTGAACAGCAGCAAGAAGAGATTGTTCAGCTGGTGGACAAGCTGCTTGCTGAAGCAAATACAGACAGAGAAAAGGAATTATTAGAAGATATCCGTTCCATGACAAGCATTATTCATTCCAGTTTTATCAAAAAAATTATCCAACATGTCAATAATGAAGATACTTTGCTGGCAAACGTAAGCAGAAAGTCATCCACTATTGTACGTACAGATATTATTGAAAACGTCAGGGAATTGATGGATATCGTCAGTGAAGAAGAAGCAGCATTAATTAATTCGACAACTGAAAGAATGAACGGAATTTCTTTATTGCTGCTGACTGTCAATTTAGTGGCAATTGTCATCGGGTTATTGCTGATGTTCTTAATAAGCAGGAGAGTCTCCCGCAGTCTGCACCAATTAGTTGAAGTGACGAAGGATGTCGCCGCCGGGAAATTAAACGTCCCTGCAATTCAGTATCAAGGCAAAGATGAGGTTGGCCAGCTATCCACCGCAATTAATCAAATGAAAGATAATATCCATCAAATTTTATCAAAAGTTATTGATGCAAGTAACTCCCTCGCCCAAAAGAGCGAAGAGTTAACGATTGCATCATCGGAAGTAAAAGAGGGCAATGAACAAATTGCCAATACGATGCAAGAGCTGGCAGCCGGTTCAGAAACGCAGGCAAACGGCGCATCTGAATTGTCGGAAAAAATGGGTGAATTTGTCCAAATGGTGCAGGAGTCGGAAAACAGCGGGCAAATCATCGAGAATAATTCGCGGCATGTACTCACGTTGACCGACGACGGAAAAGTATTAATGGAAAAATCTGTGAAGCAGATGAAACAAATCGATTCCATTGTCTCCCAATCGGTGGACAACGTGAAACAGTTAGACAGGCAGTCCTTAGAAATACAAAAATTAGTTTTAGTCATTAAAGACATTGCCGAACAAACAAATTTATTGTCTTTAAATGCAGCTATAGAAGCAGCAAGAGCCGGAGAACACGGCAAAGGGTTTGCAGTAGTGGCGGAGGAAGTAAGAAAACTGTCGGATCAAGTTTCTTCTTCAGTAGAAGAAATTACATCGATTGTAACTGCCATTAATACTCAGATTAATCATGTTGTAGATTCCTTAGGAACTGGCTATAAAGAAGTAGAAGAAGGCACACGGCAAATAGAAGAAACCGGCCAGAAGTTTACGACGATTCAGCAGGCTGTTTCTGAAATGGCAGAAAAAATTGCTGCCATCTCGGAAAACTTGCAAGAGATTAATGAAAACAGCAATTCGATGAACACAACCATTGAAGGAATTGCATCTATTTCGGAAGAATCCGCAGCAGGTGTCGAACAAGCATCGGCATCCGCACAGCAAACCGCCGGTTCCATGGATGAAGTTGCAAATCACGCAAAAGATTTAGCTGCCTTGGCGGAACAGCTAAAAGCAGAATTAAAAGTATTCAAGCTTTAAATTAATATAAAATATCCCAGCCTTCTTAGGCTTGGGATATTTTTCATTCGGCAACGGTACATTATTCTTCCCCTGTTGCAACTTCGTTTTCCTCGTAAGAAATCCAATCGCTAAAGCTTCCGGGATATAGTTTCACCTTTTCATAGCCCGCCAGTTTTAGCGCTATGAAATTGGGACAGGCAGATACGCCGGAACCGCAAGATACAATAATTTCCTCTCCTTTTGGCAAGGTTTGAAAATGCTTTTCCAGTTCCGAGGGATCCTTCCATTTTCCCCCTTCGGTAAAGACGTCTTTCCAAAAATAATGTTTTGCTCCCGGAATATGGCCTGCTTTTTCGTATAGCGGCTCTTCCAGTCCTAAGTACCGTTCTTTCGACCGGGAATCTATTAAAATTGCCCTTTTATTCCGGATCTTTTCCTTTACCTCTTCCATCGTTGCAACCAGCTCCGGTCGGACAGAAGCATTGTATTGCTTTTGCGGATAATGCGGCACTTGTTCTGTTGTTTCGTAGCCTAGCTCTTTCCAGCGTGAAAATCCGCCTTCTAAAATATACATTTCTTCATGTCCCATATAATATAAAAGCCACCAGCATCGGGAGGCGTACATGTCATTCTTTTGGTCGTAAATGATTACCTTCGTCTCCCGGTCAATCCCCAGATCTCCTAATCTCTTGGCAAATCGTCCTTCGTCCGGAAGAGGATGATTCCCCCCGTGTTTCACAGGTTTACTCGATAAATCCTTATTTAAATCTAAATATACCGCTCCCGGAAGATGTTCTTCCTTATACCACCTTCTCCCCGCTTCCGGTTCCTGCAAATCAAAGCGGACATCAATAATTACGACATTTGTTCCTTGTTCTAACTCATTTTTAAGCTCTTCTGCCGTTACCGTAAACGCCATGTATATCCCCTCCTCTTTCATTATTATATGAATTCGCTCTTCCCGCTCCGATTCCTGCTAATCATTCAAAAGGAAATGAACGATGTGGTAGAATAATTAAAAGCACTTTCAACATAGCGATAAGGAGGTTTTTTTCTATGAAAGATGAATTGATCCAGCGGCTTACAACATATACAAAAATTGACACCCAATCCAACGAAGCGTCGGAAACGACCCCCTCAACGCCGGGACAGTGGGATTTAGCAAATCTCTTAGTCGAGGAGTTAAAAAGCATCGGGATGGAAGAAGTGGAAGTAGATGAAAACTGTTATGTCATGGCAACCCTCCCTGCCAACACGGATAAAGAAGTGCCAACGATTGGCTTCCTTGCCCATTTAGATACGGCTACAGATTTTACCGGTAAAAATGTGAACCCGCAAATCGTAGAAAATTACGATGGAGAAGATATCATTCTTAACAAAGACTTAAATGTCGTGTTATCTCCAAACGAATTTCCGGAACTTGCGAAATATAAAGGACATACATTAATTACGACGGACGGGACAACTTTGCTTGGTGCCGATAATAAAGCCGGAATTGCTGAGATTATGACAGCAATGCATTATCTGATTCAGCATCCGGAAATAAAACATGGAAAAATCCGTGTAGCATTCACCCCCGATGAGGAAATTGGTCGCGGCCCGCAAAAATTTGATGTAAAGAAGTTTCAAGCTGATTTTGCCTATACGGTAGACGGCGGCCCCCTCGGTGAATTGCAGTATGAAAGTTTTAACGCTGCCCAGGCGAAGGTAACTTTTAACGGAAACAGCGTCCATCCGGGTACAGCAAAAAATAAAATGGTGAACGCCGGGAAAATCGCAGCGGAGTTTGTGCAAAAATTCCCAGCTGCTGAGGCTCCAGAACATACCGAAGGATACGAAGGGTTTTATCATTTAATTTCCATCCATGGAGACGTTGAAAAAACCGAGGTCCACTATATTATCCGCGACCACGACCGGGATAAGTTTGAAGAACGAAAACGAACAGCAGAACGATTTGTTGCCGAAATAAACGAAAAATATGGCGAAGGTACAGCGGTACTCCAGCTAAAAGACCAATATTACAACATGCGGGAAAAGATTGAGCCAGTAAAAGAAATTGTTGAGATTGCCAGCCAGGCAATGGAAAACTTAGGCATCACACCCGTTATTGAACCAATTCGCGGCGGAACCGACGGATCCCAGCTTTCTTTCATGGGACTGCCAACTCCTAATATTTTCACTGGCGGAGAAAACTTCCACGGGAAATATGAATATATTTCGGTAAATAATATGGAAAAAGCGACAAAGGTTATTGTAGAAATATGCAAATTATTTGCAGCGAAATAAATATCGTAACGCGAACAAGTGGAGATAACGTATACATTCTCCACTTGTTTCTATAAATCTTTAAAGAGCAGGAGCAACGGAAATAAGCCGAAGGATTTCCCGCCATTTTCCTATTGCCAAGCATTTTATCTATGTGAGAGAATAAAATCTGTGAAGATTATCCCTTGCATATAAAGGAGTTTATCCATGGTCCATTTTAAAAAAAACATCATCTTTGTGTTGACAATTGTACTCTTGGCCATTTCCGGATGTTCTAATGATCATTCCGATTCTAATAATCAACAAGAAAATCCGACAACCAATCCTGCTCTGGAAGAATATGAAAATACAGAAAAGGAAGCGTTAGAGGAAGTGAAAGAATTAATTGTACCAGATCAAGAGCTGGAGAAAAAAAGCGAAGGCCGGGATGTTGAATTATTGCAAAAAGCTCTAATTCGTATCGGTTATCCTATTACCGTGAATGGCATCTATGATGAAGCGACAACTTGGGCTATTACCGATTTCCAGCTGCAGCATGATGAACTGCCAGCCCTCGGAGTATTTAACAAAGAAACAAAATCCGTATTAGAAAAATATATTGAAAACGAAGAAAGCATTCAAGCTGGAAAAGCTCTGCCGCCAGTAGATGAACCGGTATTTACGAGCGAAGGGAAACATATTTTGGGCAACCCCTACGATCAATTGGCAATTATTAATAAGGAAAATACGTTGCCTTCTGACTATGAACCTGACGATTTAGTCGTCCCGGATGTCCGATTCCCGTTTACAGAAGATTTGCCGAAGAAAAAAATGCGGAAAGTCGCGGCGGACGCACTGGAAAAATTATTTGCAGCGGCAGATAAGGACGGTATCAAACTATATGCCCAATCCGGGTACCGTTCCTATGAAACCCAGGAAACCCTTTTTGCCAATTATGTTCAGCGGGATGGGGAAGAGGCAGCAAATAAATATAGCGCCAGGCCTGGTGAAAGTGAACACCAGTCCGGTTTGACGATGGACGTTACGAGTGAAGCGGTAAATTACGAGTTAACCGTTGAATTTGGTGAAACGAAGGAAGGCAAATGGCTGCAGGAACATGCTGCCGACTACGGCTTTATCATCCGCTATCCGAAAGGAAAAGAAGAAATTACCAAATATCAATATGAACCGTGGCATATCCGCTATGTCGGCAAAAAAGCTGCAAAAGCCATTATGGAAAACAATATCACTTTAGAAGAATATTTTTCTCAAGAACAATAATCGAGGGCTGCTACGAGCAGCCCTCGATCTGTTAAAATGGTTTTAAAATCATTAAAGTAATAATAACGACAAAAATCAAGTTTTCCACATGTTCCACTTGAAAAAGCCTTTTCGATAACCGGTAATATTCCTCCGGTATTTCTTCCCCTTCGTATGTCTTAAATAACTTTTTAATCGGTACGGAACGGGGCTTCAGCAGAAACGGCCCAAAGGATAGGGCAATTAAATATAATATGAGACTAGTAATATACCAGCCTTGGCTAAACCAATAAGGATTAAGGATACCCATAATTAATCCGGTTACTAATAGCAAAACCCCGCCGATCATCGTTAAAATATGCAAGGAATTCCTGATGGCAAAGGCGTGTTTTAATTCGGTCATATTTTTTGGCTTTGCGCTAGTAACGACAAAAGTCATCACTAATCCCGGGCCCATCCCTAAAATGGCAGAAAAAACATGGATAAATACGAGTAATTCATAAAAGGTCACGGTGCTCCCCTCCTATTCCCTTTTATTATACACAAACTTGAAATCCAAATTGTGACGGCACTCACATATACACTTATGAATGTTACAAATTCATAACATTCACTATTGTATTCTAATAAATAATGAAACTTTTTATCTTTTGCAATCGTATCAATGGCAAATAATTTAAGGGAGCGATAACATGAAACCAATTACAAAAAAGCGGGCCAAAGCTTACTTTATTGATGCAGCAATTTCAGCAGCCGTTACAATGGGTGTGGAACAGGTGCTTCGTAAAAAGGTGAAAAACGAGTTTGTTCATACGGTTATTAATCCGACGCTGATTATGTGGTCACTGGAATATTTCCAATTGCGAAAATCCGGGCAAACTTACGGCATGAAAAAAGCAGGGTTAGTTCTTAAAGATCAGCAAGGCAACGATTTAACTTGCAAGCAGCTAGTTAAACGGATGGCTTACCGTGATATTTTAAGCACGTTCAAATACATAGGAAACCGGGAAGCGTTTGAAGGGAAAGACGGCACCGTTTTCCCGCATGATGCATATGCTAATACGGTAATAAAGGAAATTTAAGAGAAAACATCCTTCGCCTAAATGGTGAAGGGTGTTTGTTTTCTGACCAATTCCTTGATAATATGGAGTCCATCGATTACTATGTATCATTGAAAACAATTATCTGATAACAGTGAGAGAGGTTATGGGAGTGGAACATACATACTTGGCAGAAATTATCCGCAATCGGCGGGCCGTTAAAAAGGGGTATATCGATAAAGAAGTTTCCGAAAAATTAGTCCGAGAACTGCTCGATACCGCGATTTGGGCTCCAAACCACGGGATGAGGCAGCCGTGGCGGTTTATCTTTATTAGCAAGAAAGCATTGCCAGATTTTGCGAAAAAGGTTGCCGCAGCTTATCCGGAAGAAATGCAAGCCAACCGGGAAGCATACTTAAATGAACCGCAAGCGATTCTCGTTGTCATTATGGAAAACTCAGATATGCCTAAAAAACAGGATGAAAATTTCGGGGCAACGGCGGCTATGATTCAAAACTTCTGGCTGCTTGCATGGGAACGGAATCTCGGCGTCGTCTGGAAGACGAACCCTCATATTTATTTTCCAAAGGTGAAAGAACTATTAGGGGTTCAGGAAAACGAAAAAATTGTCGGCTTCCTTCATCTTGGCTATTTTGAGGAACAGCCTATCCGCAAGGAAAGAATCCCTGTATCAAAGAAGTTTATGACGTATGAACAGCTTCTTGGGAAAAAATAATTTTTGTAAATGCTATTGACATTTGAAAAAAACTGAATTATTATATGTTTTAATATTTAAAATAAACAGGCAATGATGAAGAAGAGTAGTCTATTTTGCCACAGAAGAGAGCTGGTGGGTGGTGCGAACCAGCGTGGTCCAAAATAGATGAATGGGCTTCTGAGCTCCAAACCGAACCATCATGGATGCAGTAGGCTTTGGCGGTTTACGTCTTTCCGTTACAAAAGACACATATTAAGCTTTACGCTTGATATGAAGAGTTGAGCTTTAATAGCTAATAAAGGTGGCACCGCGGTCCCTCGTCCTTTACGGATGGGGGGCCTTTTTGCATATAAAAATTAAATACATGGAAATCGATGAGTAAGAGGAGTAGGCAACCGAGAAGCATTACAGAGAGCCGGTGATGGTGGGATGCCGGCATGTGGACGGCTGCTGAATGGACTTACGAGAGGCTTCCTGAAGCTTTCAGTAGGGATGCCCGTTGTTCCGACGTTACACGGATAGGATATCGGATTAGTAATAATCCTGTATCTGAACGAGCTGGGAAGTCTTTTCCAAACGAGGTGGCACCGCGGTGATGGATCGTCCTCGATAAACACTTGTTTTGTGTTTATCGAGGTTTTTTTATTTCCATATGAAAGGAGTTATCAAGATGTGTATGTATAAACTTGCTGAACTCCCGGCAAACAAATTAACCCCGGCAGAGATTTATCTTAAGCTTTCGGGCAGAAAAAAATTTTTGCTGGAAAGTACGTTTGGGCATGAAAAAAAGGGAACGTATTCCTTTATCGGAATGAACCCATATCAGGAA
>Ga0079224_100004950_pt1 | contig 17404 bp, 13 predicted proteins | sample Stecom2015_FD_80414 | JGI IMG/M metagenome (GOLD analysis project Ga0079224, IMG submission 80414) | Agricultural soil microbial communities from Utah to study Nitrogen management - Steer compost 2015 | ecosystem: Environmental > Terrestrial > Soil > Agricultural land | place: USA: Utah...
CTCGGGATCGGATGGGGCGGCGGCCAGCTCACCGGCGAGCACGTACGCCCCGATCAAGGCCATGGCCGTGCCCATTCCCGACAGCGGTGAACCGCAGTATCCGGCGTCGCCCGACAAGACGATCCGCCCCGCCGACAGGTTCGGCATGTCGACGCGGGCGAGTTCGTCGAAGTAGAAGTCCGGCGCCTGGGGCATGGCCTCGAGGATGTACGGGGCGAGCCAGCCCGCGTCGGCGAGCAGCTCGCGGAGCAGCTGCTGCTGCGCGACGACATCGCCACGCAGCGCCGGATCGGCGGGGACACGAAGGATGACAAGGGCTTTCGCGGTGGCGGGGTCGCGGTCCGGGCGCAGTCCCACCACGGCGCGAGACGCCGGGCGCATGGTCATCCACCCCGGCTCCAGCCCGTCGGGCCTGGGCACGGTGAAGTAGGACGTGTAGCCGCCGAGGTAGGTGGAGAACCGCTCTTCGGGACCGAACGCCAGCCGCCGCGTCGCCGAGTGCACGCCGTCCGCACCGACGACCAGGTCGTAGGTCTCAACCCGTCCCGAGGCGAAACGGACCTCGACACCGTCGTCGTGCCGGGTCAGCGCCTCGATCCATTCGCCGTACCGATAGTCCGCCGCGCCGCCGGTCGCGCCGAGTGCCTCCAGCAGCACCTCGTTCAGATCGCCGCGGGTGATCTCGACATCAGCGACGGGACCGTTGCCGCCGAACAGGTCCGCGGGCATGCGAGCGTAGGCCCGGCCGCGGCGGTCCACGTAGACCATGCCGCGTTCGTCCAGTTGCCTGTCTCGGATGCCGGGCATCAGCCCCATCCGCTCCGCCACCTCCCGGCTCGCACCCCGTAGGTCGACGGCCTGTCCGCCGGGCCGGGGCGCGCCTGCCCGCTCGACCACCGTGGTGCGGATGCCCGCCCGAACGAGTTGCAGCGCAACGGCATTGCCCGCGATGCCGCCACCGCTGACCAGAATGTGCGTTTCCTTGCCCACGTGCCCTCCTTGAACGTTCGTCTCAGACAAATGTCTAACAGGGTTTGGCACACCTGTCTAGAACAAATGTCTGAGACGTTGTTACGCTCCGGGGCATGGGAAACCGGGAAGACCTGCTGGCGGGGGCCCGCAAGGCGATTCTCGAGCGCGGGCTGGCCAAGGTCACCGCACGCGACATCGCCACCGCGGCCGGGGTGAGCCTCGCCGCCATCGGCTATCACTTCGGCTCGAAGGATCGCCTCGTCACCGAAGCGCTCACCGAGGGCGTGGGCGGCGGCATCGGCGATCGAATGGAGGAGGCCATCAGAGCCGTGGCCGGGCGGTCACCGGGCGACAGCGTCGGCGACACCTGGGACGGCATGCTCGCCATCATGCGCGACCACCGCGAGGACATGATGCTGAGTCTGGAGAACATCGTACGGATCGCCAGGTCGCGGGAATCACAGCAGTACATGGCAGAGGCGTCCGCGCACGCCCATCACGACCTGGCCGCCGCGCTCGGCGAAACGCATCCCGATCTCACCGATGACCAGGCGCACGCGCTGGCGAAACTGTTGTTCACCCTGTTCCAGGGGGTCGCGATGCTCTGGCTCGCCGCGCCCGGCTCGGATCTGCTCGACGGCGAGGAGCTGGCGCTCGCGGTCGAGGCGCTGAAGAAGACCTGACCGAGGTCAGGCACCCACCGCCGCGGGACGCGCCGCGGCGTCCCGCTTCTCGGCACTCCGCCCGGCGAGCATGCGGCCGAGCCCGATGCCCGCGAGGCCGGGCACGAAGATCAACAGCAGGAAGAACGCCGAACACGCGGTCAGCTCGAACAGCATGCCGTTGTCACCGAGGTCGAAGCCGGGCAGGAAGTCCAGCAGCCAGCACACCGCACTGCTGCCGATGCCGCCCAGCGCGGCGGCCTGCAACCAACGGATGGTGAGATCGGATCCGCGCTCGGGGTCGGGATGGGCCTCCCTGTCACGCCGCCCGTCCAGCATCCCCCACGCCACCACGGCGCCGAGGAGGACGAGCAGGCACAGCAGCCGGAACCAGACACCGTTCGTCGGCCAGTTCGCCATGGCGAACCCGAGGGCGACCCGCAGCGCGACGATCAGCGCACCGAGCAGCAGCCCGCGCACCATCCAAGCAATCATGGTCAACACCATAACCGCCGGGACGGCATCGGATAACTAGAACCGGTGTCAGAAATTCGACAATCTCACGAGGTCAGCGCGGCAGCCATCTCGGCCTTCGGGGCGGGCTGCCCGGTGAACTGCTCCACCTGCCCGAACGCCTGGTTCAGCAGCATGCGCAGACCGCTCACCACCGTGTGCCCGGCCGCCTCCACCGCGGTGGCCAGCGGAGTCGGCCACGGGTTGTAGATGGCGTCGAGCACCACCGGCGCGGCCGCGACCGCCTCGGCGACCAGTGCGCCCGCTTCGGCGGGGATGGTGCTGACCACCGCGTCGGCCCGCGCACAGGCCGCGCCGACGCCCTCGGCCCCGAAGGCGACGAACTCCACCGCCATGTCCAGGCGCTCGGCCAGTTCCAGCGCCGAGCGCGCCCGTCCCGCGTCCCGGGCGACCACGGCCACCGAGCGCGCGCCCAGATCGCGCAGCGCCAGCAACGCGGGCCGCGCGGTGCCGCCAGCGCCGAGCACCACGCCGCGCTCGACGCCGCGCACCCCGCCCTCGCGCAGCGCGCCGAACACGCCGTCGACGTCGGTGCAGTCCGCCCGCCACCCGGTCTCGGTGCGGACCAGGGTGTTGGCCGAGCCGACCAGCATCGCGCGCTCGGTGCGCTCGTCGGCGTAGGCAAGCGCGGCCTCCTTGCCCGGCATGGTCACCGACAGCCCGACCCATTCCGGGCCGAGGCCGTCGACCAGTCCCGGCAACTGCGCGGCATCGCACTCGATGCGCTCGTAGGTCCAGTCCAGCCCGAGCGCGCGATAGGCCGCCAGATGCAGTTGCGGCGAGCGTGAGTGCGCGATCGGCTTGCCGAGGACGGCGGCACGCCGTGTCCCCGCCGTCGCCTGGCCACCGGCAGCGGCCGAGGGCCCCGCCGCCGTCGTGTCACCGGCCACTGTTGAGGATCCCGCTGTCGAGCGCCTGGTCGATATTGCTCAGGTGCTGGGAGTAGCTGTCGGTGAACAGGGTGGTGCCCTGCATGTCGATGGTCACGAAGTACAGCCAGTTGCCGGGCTCCGGCGATTCCATGGCTCGCAGCGCGTTCAGCGAGGGCGAGGCGATCGGGTTGGCGGGCAGGCCGGCCATCGCGTAGGTGTTCCACGGCGTGACGCGGGCGCGGTCGGCATCGGTGGTGGCCACCTCGGTGGTGTCGAGCGCGTAATTGACCGTGGAGTCGAACTGGAGCGCCTGGCCGATCTCCAGCCGGTTCACGATCACCCGCGCGACCTTGCCCATGTCCTGCGGCAACGCCTCGCGTTCCACCAGCGAGGCCGCGATCAGCGTCTCGTAGGGGCTCAGGCCGGTGTCGGCGCCGGACTCGAGCAGTCCGGTGGCCTCGTAGCTCGCGGCGCTGGAGGTGATCAGCTCACGCAGGATCGACGTCGCGTCACCGCTCGGGTCGAAGTCCCACGTGCCCGCGGCGATCAGACCCTCCAGTTGCCTGCGCTGGTCCGGCGCGGCCCGCACCTCGGCCTCGGCCCACGCGGGCACGCCGAGCGCGGCCAGATCGTCGCTCGCGCCTGCCGCGTCGAGTTCCTCGTAGGTCACGCAGCGCGCCTCGGCGCCTTCGCCGACGCAACTGGCGGCGGCGATCTTGGTGTAGATGCCCTCCTTGATCGCGCCGGTGTTCACGTCGGTCTGGTCGTGCAGCTGGCGGCCCTCGGAGATGACCATGTTGCCGACCCGCGCCTGCGGGGCGAGCAGCGCCGACACCGCGTCGACGGCCGGGCTGTTGCTCGGGATCTGGTAGTAGCCGGGCTGGACGGAGTTCATGCCCTCGTTCTGCACCGCCGCCTCGTAGAAGGCCGCGGAGCTGGCGACCACACCCTTGTCGTACATCTCCTGGGAGATCTGGGTGGCGGTGTCGCCCGGCTCCACCCGGACGACGACCAACGGGCCCGGTGGGCCCGCGAAGTCCTCGGGCGGGGTGTAGCCGCCGGTCATCTTCATGACGCCGTACGCGCCGACGCCGCCGAGCAGCAGCACGGCCAGCGCGATCAGCACCCAGCGGGTGTGCCTGCGGCGGCCGCCGTCGTCGTCGCGGGCGTCCGTGCGCCGCCGCGCCTGCTGCGCGCGCAGCGTGCGCTCGGTCTGCTTGCCGCGCGCCGGACCGGCAGCAGCCTTGGCCGACTTGGCCGGGCGACCGCTCGGGGCCCGGCGGTCGGCGCCCGTCGCGCGTCCGGCCGGACGCGAGCGCGACCCGGCCTCGGAACGGCTCGCCGGGCGGGCGGGCGCGTCGGCCTCGTCCTCGTCGAGGTCCGCGGCGGCACGAGCGGCCGCCGCGCCCCGACCACCGCGCGCGGCGCGGCTGCGCGCCACCTGCGCGTAGGCGGGGTCGTCCTCGCGGTAGCGCGGGATGACGGCGGTGTCGTAATCGTCCTCGTCGTTCGCCGGGTGGCCACCGGCCGCGTGTTCACCGTCCGCCTGATAGCCGTCCGCGTAGCCCTCGTCCTGGTACGCGGCCGCGTAGCCGGAACCATAGCCGTCGACGTCGTCGGCGTAGCCGCGCGCGGGCATCCGGCCCGCAGGCTCGTCGTAGTCGTCCCGGTCGTCCCAGGACTCCTCCGGCTCGGCGTGCCCGGCCGCACGTTCCCATGCCGCGTCGTCGCGGCGGTACCGGCGTTCGGCTGCTTCCCGCTGCCGGAACGCCTCCTCGGCTCGCGCCCATCGATCCGTCATGCATCGTCCCCGGACGACGCGTCCCCGACCGACTTCAACACCGCACTCCGTTCGTCCAACCATCCTTGCAGGATCGCCACGGCCGCCGCCTGATCGATCACCTGCCGCTGGCCACGTGCTCGAACTCCGCTGTCGCGCAATGCACGTGCAGCAGACACCGTAGTCAAACGTTCGTCGGAAAGGCGTATCGCCACGTCGGGCAATTCTGCCCGCAATCTTTCAGCGAACCGGATGGCCATCGTGGCCGAGGTGCCTTTCTCCCCGCGCAGAGTGCGCGGCAAACCCACGATGACCTCGACGGCCTCGTACTCCCGCACAATCTCGGCAATTCTCGCGATGTCGGGCGCGGCGGCGCCGCGCGCGACCTTCTTCGCGCGTGGCACCGTCTCAACGGGCGTGGCGAGGATGCCATCGGGGTCACTGGAGGCGACACCGATGCGGACACTGCCCACATCGATGCCGATGCGTCGGCCCCTGCCGGGGTCGGTGGCTGGGTCGGGGCGTTCGGAACGCTCCTGCTCACCCATGTCAGCCGGCGATTTCGGCCACCCGTGCCCGGACCGCGGCTAAACCGGCGGGGATGCCCGCGGGGTCGGTGCCCGCGCCCTGTGCCATCTCGGGCTTGCCGCCGCCGCGACCGGAGATGCTCGGGCCGAAAGCCGACACCAGCTCACCGGCCTTGAAACCGAGCTCCTGGGCGGGCTTGTTGACCGCCACCACGAACGGCACCTTGCCGTCGGCGTCGCCGAGCAGCACCACCACGGCGGGCTCGCCGCCGAAGCGGCCGCGGACGTCGGTGGCCAGGGTGCGCAGGTCGGCGGCGGCCACGCCCTGCGGCGCGGCGGCGGCGACCAGCAGCACGCGCCCGACGCGCTCGGCCTCGTCCACGTACTTGCCCGCGGCGGCGAGCACAGCGGCGACCTTGGTGCGCTCCAACTCCTTCTCGGCCACCTTCAGCCGCTCAACCAACTGCTCGACGCGGGCGGGCACCTCGTCGCTCGGCACCTTCAGCGAGGACGCGACACCGGCCAGCAGCGCGCGCTCCTTGGCCAGATAGCGGTAGGAGTCGAGGCCGACGAAGGCCTCGACGCGGCGCACCCCGGAACCGACCGAGGACTCGCCGAGGATGGTGATCGGGCCGATCTGTGAGGAGTGCTGCACGTGGGTGCCGCCGCACAGCTCCATCGAGAACGGGCCACCGATCTCCACGACGCGCACCTGGTCGCCGTAGTTCTCGCCGAACAGGGCCAGCGCGCCCATCTTCTTCGCCGAGGTCAGGTCGGTGACGAAGGTGTTCACCGGGAAGTTGGCGCCGACGGCGTCGTTGGACACCGCCTCGATGTCGGCCTTCTGCTGCTCGGACAGCTGGCCCTGCCAATTGAAGTCGAAGCGCAGGTAGCCGGGCTTGTTGAGCGAGCCCGCCTGCACGGCGTTGGGGCCGAGCACCTGGCGCAGCGCGGCGTGCACCATGTGCGTGCCGGAGTGGCCCTGGGTGGCGCCGCTGCGCCAGGACGGATCGACCTGCGCGAGCACCACGTCACCCTCGGTGATCTGCCCCTGCTCCACGGTGGCCTTGTGCACCCACAGCTTCTTGGCGATCTTCTGCACGTCGTTGACGCGCAGCTTCAGCCCGCTCGCGGTGAGCTGGCCGCGGTCGGCGATCTGACCGCCGGACTCGGCGTAGAGCGGGCTGCGGTCCAGGATCACCTCGACGTCGCTGCCCTCGGTGGCGGTGGGCACCCGCACGCCGTCGGCGATCAGCGCCAGCACCCTGGCTTCGGAGGTCAGCTCGTCGAAGCCGGTGAACTCGGTGGCGCCGCGGTCGACGAGCTCCTTGTAGATGCTCAGGTCGGCGTGCGCGTGCTTGCGGGCGGCGGCGTCCTCCTTGGCGCGACGGCGTTGCTCGGCCATCAGCGCGCGGAAGCCCTCCTCGTCGACCGACAACCCGGCCTCGGCGGCCATCTCCAGGGTGAGGTCGATGGGGAAGCCGTAGGTGTCGTGCAGGGTGAAGGCGTCCGAGCCGGAGATCTTGCTTCCCCCCTCGGCCTTGACCGCCGAGGCGGTGTTGTCGAACAGCGCGGAGCCGGTGCTCAGGGTCTTGAGGAAGGCGGTCTCCTCGCCGACGGCCACGGTGCGGATGCGCTCGAAGTCGGTGGCCAGCTCCGGGTAGGAGGGCGACATCAGGTCGCTGACGACCTTCATGAACTCCGCCATCACCGGCTTCTCGGCGCCGAGCAGGCGCGCGGAGCGCACGATGCGGCGCAGCAGCCGGCGCAGCACGTAGCCGCGGCCGTCGTTGCCGGGGTTGACGCCGTCGGAGATCAGCATGGCCGCGGTGCGGGCGTGATCGGCGATCACCCGGAAGCGCACGTCGGAGGCGTGCTCGACGCCGTACTTGCGACCGGTCAGCTCCTCGGCGCGGTCGATGATCGGCCGCAGCAGGTCGGTCTCGTAGACGTTGTCGACGCCCTGCAACAGCATGGCCACCCGCTCGATGCCCATGCCGGTGTCGATGTTCTTCTTCGGCAGCGAACCCACCGGCGGGTGGCCCTGCTTGGGGCTCAGGTCGCCGCGGATGTCCTGCATGAAGACCAGGTTCCAGATCTCCAGGTAGCGGTCCTCGTCGGCGACCGGGCCGCCTTCCTTGCCGTACTCCGGGCCTCGGTCGAAGTAGATCTCCGAGCAGGGACCGCCGGGACCGGGCACGCCCATGTCCCAGTAGTTGTCCTTGCCGTCGCGGAACTGGATCCGCTCCTTCGGGATTCCGGCCACCCGGTGCCAGATCTCGGCGGCCTCCGGGTCGGCCTCGTAGGCGGTGACCCAGATCCGCTCGGGATCGAAGCCGAATCCACCCTCCTCCTGGGGCTTGGTGATCAGCTCCCAGGCGAGGGTGATGGCCCCCTCCTTGAAGTAGTCGCCGAAGGAGAAGTTGCCCGCCATCTGGAAGAAGGTGTTGTGGCGGGTGGTGACGCCGACTTCCTCGATGTCACCGGTGCGCACGCACTTCTGCACGCTGGTCGCGCGCGGGAACGGCGGCGCCTCCTGGCCCAGGAAGTACGGCTTGAACTGGACCATGCCTGCGTTGACGAACAGCAGGTTGGGGTCGGCCAGGATCAGCGAGGCACTCGGTACCTCGGTATGCCCGGCACGGACGAAATGGTCCAGGAAACGCCGTCGAATCTCGTGGGTCTGCACAGGTATCGAGCCTACCGGTGCCGCGCACCCGGTTTTTCATCGCCCGGCCCGCTCCGGGCCGCGTGTCAGCGCCCGCGGACGATGCGACGCAATTTCGCCACCCGCGAGCCGATCTCGCGCTCGTATCCGTGGTCGGTCGGCCGGTAGTAGTCCGCGCCGACGATCTCGTCCGGCGGGTACTGCTGGGCCAGCACCCCGTCCGGGTCGTCGTGCGGGTACCGGTAGCCCTGCGCGTTGCCCAGCTTCGCCGCGCCCGCGTAGTGGCCGTCGCGCAGGTGCGGCGGCACCGGCCCGGCCTTGCCCGCGGAGATGTCGGCCATCGCCGCCGACAGCGCCGCGGGGACCGCGCCGGACTTGGGCGCCGTGGCCAGGTGGATGGTCGCGTGGGTCAGGGTGAGCTGTGCCTCCGGCATACCGATCAGCTGCACCACCTGCGCGGCCGCGACGGCGGTCTGCAGGGCGGTCGGGTCGGCCATGCCGATGTCCTCGCTGGCCGCGATCACCAGCCTGCGCGCCACGAACCGCGGGTCCTCGCCCGCGCTGAGCATTCTGGCCAGGTAGTGCAGGGCGGCGTCGACGTCGGAGCCTCGGATGGACTTGATGAACGCGCTGACCACGTCGTAGTGCTGATCGCCCGCGCGGTCGTAGCGCACCGCGGCGCGGTCGACGCTGGCCTCCACCAGCGCCAGGTCCACCGTGCCGTCCAGGGATGACTCGGCGGAGGCCTCCAGCGCGGTCAGCGCGCGCCTGGCGTCGCCGCCCGCGATGCGGACGATGTGGTCGAGCGCCTCGTCGGTGACCCGGTAGGCCCCGCCGAATCCGCGCTCGTCGGCCAGCGCGCGCTCGAGCACCGTCCTGACATCGGCGTCGGTGAGCGAGCGCAGTTGCAGCACCAGCGAGCGCGACAGCAGCGGCGAGACCACCGAGAACGACGGGTTCTCCGTGGTGGCCCCGACCAGCAGCACGATCCGGTTCTCCACCGCGGCCAGCAGCGCGTCCTGCTGGGTTTTGGAGAAGCGGTGCACCTCGTCGATGAACAGCACGGTGCGTTCACCGGCGACCAGCCGCCTGCGCGCCAGGTCGATGACCGCCCGCACATCCTTGACCCCGGCAGAGAGCGCGGAGAGCGCCTCGAACCGGCGTCCGGTGGCCTGGGAGATGAGCGCCGCCAGCGTGGTCTTCCCGGTGCCGGGCGGACCGTAGAGCAGCACCGAGGCCGCGCCCGAGCCCTCGATCAGGCGGCGCAACGGCGAACCCGGCCCGAGCAGATGCTGCTGGCCGACCACCTCGTCGAGCGAGCGGGGCCGCATCCGCACCGCCAGCGGCGCCTGCTCGCCCGGCCCGCGGAAGTCCACCCCCGCGCTGTCGTGGCCCGTCTCCTGCACCGCCGCACCCGGCACATCGAAAAGCCCGTCGCTCATGTTTTCGACCGTACCGCCGCCCACCGACGAGCGTTTCCCCAGCTGTGCGGGCGCGGGCGCCGCCCGATTTGCGAGGACCGCCCCGATCGGCTGGGATTCTCGGGTGGCCGAGATGGATTCCTTCGCCCGCCGGACTCTGCTCAAGGGCGGTGCGGCCGCCGTCGCCGCGACCGCGCTGACCGCCGTGCCCCGCGCCGATGCCTCGATCGAGATCTTCGGACACGGCGTCGCCTCCGGTGACCCGCTGCCGACCGGGGTGATCATCTGGACCCGCGTCACCGTCTCCGAGGACGCGACGCCGGGCTCCGGCGAGGGCGAGCCCGCGGCCGTCTACTGGGAGGTCTCCCGCGACGAGGAGTTCACCCAGGTGGTCGCCTCCGGCGCGGTCATGACCTCCGCCGATACCGACCACACCGTGAAGGTCGACGTCTCCGGTCTCGCCCCGGCCCGGGACTACTGCTACCGCTTCACCGCCTTCGGCAGGCACTCCCCGGTCGGCCGCACCCGCACCGCGCCCGCCGCCGGCGCGTCCCCGGACCGGCTGCGCTTCGGCGTGGTGTCCTGCGCGAACTGGGAGGCCGGGGCCTTCGGCGCCTACCGTGCCCTCGCCGAGCGCGGCGACCTCGACGCCGTCGTCCACCTGGGCGACTACCTCTACGAGTACGGCCGCGGCGAGTACGGCACCGGCTATCGCGCCCACGATCCCGGCCACGAGATCGTCACCCTCGCCGACTATCGGATCCGTCACGCCCAGTACAAGACCGATCCCGGCTTGGCGGCCCTGCATGCGCGGGTGCCGTTCGTCTGCACCTGGGACGACCACGAGTCGGCGGACAACTCCTGGTCCGGCGGCGCGGGCAACCACGACCCCGCCATCGAGGGCGCCTGGGCCGATCGCCGCGCCGCCTCGGTGCGCGCCTATCTGGAGTGGATGCCGGTCCGCGTGGGCGGCGCGGGCGACGAGCTGCGCATCTACCGGCGACTACGCTTCGGCGACCTCGCCGAACTGTCCATGCTCGACCTGCGCAGCTACCGCGACCAGGAGGTCCTGCCCGGAACCGACCGGCGCGCCGTGGACGCCCCGGAACGCACCCTCACCGGCCACGCGCAGATGGAGTGGCTCACCGCCGGCCTGGTGTCGGCGCCGGTGCGCTGGAAGCTGGTCGGCAACTCGGTGATGATCGCCCCGCTGCGCTTCCCCGCCCTGGACGCGGCCACCACCAGGGCGTTGTCGAGCGTGCTCGGCCTGCCCCGCGACGGCGCCACCGTCAACGCCGACCAGTGGGACGGCTACACCGCCGACCGGCGCAGACTGTTCGAGGCGATCACCGCCGCCGAGGTCTCCGACGTGCTCTTCCTCACCGGCGACATCCATTCCTCCTGGGCGGCCGACCTGCCGCTGAACGCCACCGATCCGGCCGGGCCGAGCGCGGGCGCGGAGTTCGTCGTGCCCTCGGTCACCTCGCCAAGCATCGGCGATCTGCTCGGCGCGCCGCCGCGCACCGCCGCGGTGCCGGTGGAGAACGCCATCGCCGCGGCCAACCCGCACCTGCGCTATGTGGAACTGGAGTCGCACGGCTACGGCGTCCTCGACGTGACCGAGGAGCGGGCCCAGATGGACTGGTTCCATCTGACCGACGTCCGCGACCCCGCGTCGCCGGTGCGTCACGGCGCGTCCTTCGCGGTGCCGAGCGGCGGGCGGATCGAACGCCGCACCGACCCGATCACCTGAGCGGCAGCCTGCCGACGCCCGAGCCCTGCCGAACCCCACGGGCCACCAGGCCAGAGACGGGCGGTTCCGCCGAGGCACACCGCCCCGGCGGAACCGGTCACTCGGCCCAGCGCTCCTCGAGCAGCGCGGAGACCTCGTCGGCGAAATCGCCGACCAGATCGTCGCCCATGATCCTGGCGTCCTCGGCCAGCGCCGCCCACCGGTTGATGAGCGCCGCCGAGCGCGGGATCGACAAACTGTGCTCGCGGGCGGCCGCGATGCGCGCGTGATCGGCGGGCAGGAACCAGAAGGTGGTCAGCCAGACCCAGATCAGGCGCGCCTCGAGAATGCGCTCGGCCAGCACGTCGTCGTCGGCCAGCGCGGGGAACACCCCGACCACCTCGGCGCGCCAGGCGTCGACCATCTGCCTGGCCCGGTCGCGGGACAGCTCGACATCGCACAGGCAGCCGGGGAAGGACACCAGCGCGTAGGAGATGTCCAGCGTGGCGTCCCGGAAGCCGCCCCACTCGTAGTCGAGGAAGCGCGCGCCGTCGTTGTTGATCATGACGTTGTCCGGGCACAGGTCCGACGGACTGAACGCGCGGAAGCGGCCCGCCGAGAACAGCCGGTTGCCGCGCACGATGCGCTCGGCGAACTCGCCGGGCACCTCGATGCCCAGCTCGCGCTGCAACAGCCTCGGCACCTCCACGACCGAGGCCTCCGCCTGCTGGGCGATGGGGTCGGCGCGGTGGTGCAGCCCGTTGGCCCGGCGCAGCAGCGCCACGAAGTCGGCTTCGCGGCCCACCGTGGCGGCGTGCATGCGGCCGAGCGCCTGCGCAAAGGCCATCAGCGCGTTGCGGACGGTGGTCTTGTTGCCCGAGCGCAGGGCCGCGGTCATGCCCGCGTTCTCCCCGAGATCGGACAGGATCAGCAGGCGGTCGGGCAGGCTGTGCGCGACCAGATAGGCGCCGGGCCGGTGGTCGCGTCCGAGCGAGGTGGTGAACTGGTAGGACACCGCCTCGCGGAGGAACGCCGAGTCGCCACCGGCCACGCCGGGCGCGAGCGCGCCCGTGGCGGGGTCCTCGGCGGCGGCCCGGACCTGCTTGACGATCAGCGTGCGCGGTAGCGAGTACGCGTTCTCCGCGACACGGACACGCAGGACGGTGGTCCTGCCACTTCCACTGAGTTCGATCGGATCACTCAGCTTCACCGGAGCACCCATGCGCTTGGTGAGCAACTGTTGTGCTGCGGATACGACGTCGGCGGCGCGTTCGGCCAATAGTGCGGTCATCGCCTCTCAAGCTACTCGCTCCGGGACACTTCTAGCGAGCGGTTACCCAACCTTTCCGCGTCGCTCGGCGTGTCCACCTGTTGTGGGCAACCGGACGCCCTCGACCGGGCTCGACAACCCGCCACCACACCTCGGCAGTCCGCCTTGACACCATCGCGCGTGTCCGGTTTTCTCATCGTGAACTGCTCTGCGCCACTTCGCAAACCAGTTGTCAGGAAAGGTCTGTCATCGTGACCGAAACACCACCTCCGGCCCCGCGCGACCCCGCTGTCGGCGACGGCCCGGCGCAGGCGGGTGATCCACGGCGGGCCGATGGCGGACAGTACTCCGCCGCACCCCAGCCTTCCGGCCAGGACACGCCGCGGACCCGGGCGCAGCCGCAACAGGCGGGCGGGGAGCCCGAGTACGGCCCGGCGGGGACGGGACCGGCGTTCCCCCAGCAGCCGGTGTACGGCTACCAGACGGCGACCTACCGGCTCGACGTCGGTCACGCCATCAGCTACGGACTGGACAAGTTCCGGTCCAATCTCCTTTCCTGGCTCGCGATTGCGGCCGTCGGGGTCGTTCTCTATCTGACTTTCCTGCTGTTCGTGCAGACCTTCGATCCCACCTCGTTGAGCGCGCTGGTGTTGCTCTTCCTGGTGGTGATGGTGTCGCTGTGGTTGCTGCAGGCGATGATGGTGCGCGGCGCGCTGCTCGAAACCGACGGCCCGAAGCCCGATTTCAACGACTTCGTACGGAACCTCAACGCGGGCAACGTGCTGCTCACCGCCCTGCTCGCCTTCCTCGGCACCTGGCTGGGACTGGCGTTGTGCGTGGTGCCCGGGTTGCTGGTCGGCGTGTTGTGCATGTTCGCCCTGCATTTCGTCATCGACCAGAACATGGGCCCCATCGACGCCATCCGTGCCAGCGCCATGCTGGTGACGGCGAATCCGTGGAAGGTCTTCCTGCTCGCGCTGTCGGTCGCGGTCATCACCGCCGTCGGCCTGCTGGCCTGCGGCATCGGCCTGCTGCTGGCGGGGCCGGTGTGCGTCATCGCGGTCACCTACAGCTACCGCGTCCTGGTGCACGGGGTGGTCTCCCCCGCCTGAGGCCCGCGAGCCCGTGCACACCCCTGAGCTGCACACCCCTGAACATACGGCACACCCCTGAACGCCGACGGCGTCCGTGATCGGTCGATCACGGACGCCGGGTGTCCTGGTGGGGGCCGGTTACCCCGCCTCGGCCCGCGCGGGCTGCGGAGCCTTGACGCCCTTGCCGTCCTGCCGCGGCTTGACGTCCAGGCCCGCCTCCTTGCGCTGCTGCTCGGTGATCGGGGCGGGCGCGTCGGTGAGCGGGTCGACGCCGTTGCCGGTCTTCGGGAAGGCGATCACCTCACGGATCGAGTCCACGCCGGCCAGCAGCGCGGTGACCCGGTCCCAGCCGAAGGCGATGCCGCCGTGCGGGGGCGCGCCGTAGGCGAAGGCGTCCAGCAGGAAGCCGAACTGCTCCTGGGCCTCCTCGGGGCCGATGCCCATGACCTCGAACACCCGCTCCTGCACGTCGCGACGGTGGATGCGGATCGAGCCGCCGCCGATCTCGTTGCCGTTGCAGACGATGTCGTAGGCGTAGGCCAGCGCGGAGCCCGGATCGGTGTCGAAGGTGTCCAGCGACTCCGGCTTGGGCGAGGTGAAGGCATGGTGCACGGCGGTCCAGGCCGAGTGACCCAGCGCAACGTCGCCGCCGGCGGCGGCGTCCTCGGCGGGCTCGAACAGCGGCGCGTCCACGATCCACACGAACGCCCACGCGTCCTCGTCGATCAGGCCGACCTTGCGCGCGATCTCCACCCGGGCCGCGCCGAGCAGCGCGCGCTGCGCCTTGGCCGGACCCGCGGCGAAGAACACACAGTCACCCGGCTCGGCGCCGACATGCTTGGCCAGGCCGTCGCGCTCGGCGTCGGACAGGTTCTTGGCGACCGGGCCACCGAGCGTGCCGTCCTCGTTGACCAGCACGTACGCCAGGCCCTTGGCGCCGCGCTGCTTGGCCCACTCCTGCCAGGCGTCGAGCTGACGCCGCGGCTGACTCGCACCGCCAGGCATGACGACCGCGCCCACATAGGGCGCCTGGAACACCCGGAACGGGGTGTCGGCGAAGAACTCGGTGCACTCGGTGATCTCCACACCGAAGCGCAGGTCGGGCTTGTCGGTGCCGAAGCGGCGCATCGCCTCGGCGTAGGTCATGTGCGGGATCGGCGTGGGGATCTCGTAGCCGACCAGCTTCCACAGCGCCGAGAGGATCTCCTCGGCCAGCAGGATCACGTCCTCCTGGCGCACGAAACTCATCTCGATGTCGAGCTGGGTGAACTCGGGCTGCCGGTCGGCGCGGAAGTCCTCGTCGCGGTAGCAGCGCGCGATCTGGAAGTAACGTTCGATGCCGCCCACCATGAGCAGCTGCTTGAACAGCTGCGGGCTCTGCGGCAACGCGTAGAAGCTGCCAGGCTGCAGGCGGGCGGGGACGAGGAAGTCGCGCGCGCCCTCCGGGGTGGAGCGGGTCAGCGTCGGGGTCTCGACCTCGACGAACTCGTGACGGGCCAGCACCTCGCGGGCGGCGGCGTTGACCTTCGAACGCAGCCGGATGGCGTGTGCGGGGCCCTCGCGGCGCAGATCGAGGTAACGGTGCTTGAGGCGGGCCTCCTCGCCGGGCTGCTCGTCGAGCTGGAACGGCAGTGGCGCGCTCTCGTTGAGCACCTCGAGCTCGGAGACGTTGACCTCGATCCGGCCGGTCGGCAGCTCGGGGTTCTCGTTGCCGTCCGGCCGCTGCTCGACCACGCCGGTGACCCGCACGCAGTACTCGGCGCGCAGGCGGTGGGCCTGCTCGGCGGCGGCGCCTTCGCGGAACACGACCTGGGAGACCCCCGACGCGTCGCGCAGATCGATGAAGATCACGCCACCGTGGTCGCGCCGGCGGGCCACCCATCCAGAGAGGGTGACGGTCTGACCGGCATGTTCGCTTCGCAGCGAACCAGCCAAGTGGGTGCGCAGCACGGGAATCCTTTCGACGAGGGTGTTCGCACCGGCGCGACGAAAGACCAGGTGCGGTTGCCATCGTAGTGAGACACATCCGCCGAGTGGAAACCGATATCGGCTCACGGCGTGGAAAGCTAGGAGCGAACCGGCCGCGACCGGCTCCGCAGCACCCGCCCGCCCGTGCGGGCCGAACCACAGAAAGCGACGACGATGACCTTCAACGAGGGGATGCAGATCGACCCGAACCGGGCGCGCTCCGGTGGCGGTGTGGGCCGGGGCGGCACGATCGCGCTCGGCGGCGGAGCGGGCGGCCTGATCCTGCTCGTGATCGCGCTGCTCTTCGGCGGCGGCGATCCCGGCTCGCTGCTCGGCCAGCTCACCGGCGGCGAGGAGTCCGGTCAGTCCCAGCCCGGCCTCGAGGGCACCCCCGACCACTGCAAGACCGGCGCCGACGCCAACAGGTACGCCGACTGCCGGGTGGTGCTCACCGCGCAGAGCCTGGACGCGGTGTGGTCGGAGGAACTGCCCAAGCAGACCGGCGTGCGCTATGAGGAGCCCGGCCTCCGCCTGTTCACCAACGCCGTGTCCACCGGTTGCGGTAACGCGACCAGCGCGGTGGGCCCGTTCTACTGCCCCGCCGACCAGACCGCCTACTTCGATGTCGCCTTCTTCCAGGAGCTGGTCACCCAGTTCGGCTCCAGCGGCGGCCCGCTGGCCCAGGAGTACGTGGTGGCCCACGAGGTCGGCCACCACATCCAGAACCAGCTCGGCGACCTCGGGCGGTCCCAGCGCGACCCGCGCGGCCCGGAGTCCGGCGCCGTGCGCACCGAGTTGCAGGCCGACTGCTACGCGGGCATCTGGGCCTACTACGCCGACAAGTCCCCCGCCCCCGGCGGCAGCGAGCCGTTCCTGAAGCCGCTGTCGGACACCGACATCCGCGACGCCCTCTCGGCCGCCTCGGCCGTCGGCGACGACCGCATCCAGCAGTCCACCCAGGGGCAGGTGAACCCGGAGGCCTGGACCCACGGTTCCTCCGAGCAGCGCCAGAAATGGTTCCTGTCCGGCTACCGCACCGGCCGGGTCGACGCCTGCGACACCTACGGGGCGAACGATCTGAACAACCCGCCCGCCCTGCGCTGACCCGTCCGGCTGTAACGCCTCGCGCGCCGAGGCGGAAACAGTGTCAGGACACACGGTGTGACGGTTCCCACCCGGGCGCCGTCACACTGTCATGATCTACGCCGTCGCCGCACCGTGCGGCCCCCGCAGTGTCGCGGGTACCCCTTTCCATCGATGAGGACGTGACATGCGAACGATCGCGTCGGCGCTGCTGGCCGCGACCATGACCCTGGGCAGCCTGTGCGGGGTCGCGACCGCCGAGCCCGCAAGGGACACCACCGATTTCGCCCTGATCTCGCTGACCACCATCCCCGGCGGCTGGACCTCGCGCACCGACCTGCGCGCCCAGCTCGAGGTCGACGCCGACGGCACCGCCGTCCACCGCCCCGATGTTCTCTCCTCCGACCGGCCCGCCGACACCGCGCCCCGCGAGGTGCTGGGCAGTATTCCCGCCGACGAACTGGACAAGGCGCTCGAACGCATCCGCGCGCTGCGCGAGACCGACTTCGGCGTGCCCACCGTCACCGACCACGGCATCCAGATCATCGACCTCATGCCGGAGGACCCGGCCGACGACGTGCACCTGATCCTCTACGCCCCCGAGGCCACCGAAGGGCTCACCGACGAGCAGCGCGCCGCCCGCGCCAAGTTCGACGAGGTCTTCGACGGCTTGATCGACGCCTTCGAGGAACAGAAGTAGCGTTCGCCGGTCCGCTCGGCGGTCCGCCGCCCGGTAGTCCGTTCAGTAGTCGTCGTCCGGCCGGAGCCGGTCCACCGCATGGTCGATCCAGCCCGCGAAGTGGCGCGTGAGATCGGCGGGC
>Ga0079224_100004951_pt1 | contig 17402 bp, 13 predicted proteins | sample Stecom2015_FD_80414 | JGI IMG/M metagenome (GOLD analysis project Ga0079224, IMG submission 80414) | Agricultural soil microbial communities from Utah to study Nitrogen management - Steer compost 2015 | ecosystem: Environmental > Terrestrial > Soil > Agricultural land | place: USA: Utah...
CGTACTCAATCGCGGCGGTCAACGAGTTCGATCCGCTGTTCGATGACATGTATGCGTACTGCGAAGCGCAGGACATCGAGATCGATACGCTGATTCACGAGGACGGCGCTGCGCAGATGGAGATCAACCTGCTGCACGGCGACGCGTTGTCGCTGGCTGACCAGGTGTTCTTGTTCAAGCGCACGGCGCGTGAGGCGGCGTTGCGTCACAAGATGTACGCGACCTTCATGGCCAAGCCCATGGCTCGCGAGCCGGGCAGCGCGATGCACGTGCATCAGAGCATCATTGATCGCAGCACCGGCGCGAACGTGTTCAGTGACGCCGAAGGCGGGCCTTCGCCGCTGTTCTTCTCGCATATCGCCGGCTTGCAGAAGTACCTGCCGGCCGCGATGTCGCTGCTGGCGCCCAACGTGAATTCCTATCGTCGCATCACGCGGCACTATTCCGCGCCGATCAACACGCAGTGGGGCTACGACAACCGTACTGCCGGCCTGAGAGTGCCTGTATCGAATCCAGCGGCGCGCCGGGTGGAGAACCGCATCGCCGGCGCCGACGCGAACCCGTACCTGGCGATCGCCGCCTCGCTGGCGTGCGGTTATCTGGGCATGATCGAGGGGCTCAAGCCGAGCGAGCCGATCACCGGCAGCGCCTACGATCTGCCGTTCTCGCTGCCGCGGAACATCGAGGATTCGCTGCGACTGTTGCGCGACTGTCGTCCGTTGATCGATATTCTCGGCGAGCGCTTCGTGATCGCCTATGCGGCGGTGAAAGAAAACGAGTACGAGACGTTCCTGCAGGTGATCAGTTCGTGGGAGCGGGAGCACTTGTTGTTGAACGTGTAATAGCGAGAAGCGGATAGCGGATGGCGGATAGCGGATAGTTCCGAGGAACTGTGCCAAGCTGCACGAGCGAAACGCCGCTCTTTGACTATCCGCTATCCGCCATCCGCTATCCGCTTCCAGACAGCCATGACCATTCCCCCACGCACCACCGCCGAGTGGCGCGCCCTGGACGCCGCCCACTACCTGCATCCGTTCACCGATCATGCGGCCCTCGGCCGCAAGGGCGTGCGGGTCATCACGCGCGCTGCAGGCGTGTACCTCTACGACAGCGACGGGCGACAGATCCTCGACGGCATGTCGGGACTGTGGTGCGTCAATCTGGGCTACGGCCGGCGGGAGCTCGCCGAAGCGGCGTATCGGCAGATGCTCGAGCTGCCCTACTACAACAGCTTCTTCCAATCGGCGCACCCGCCGGCGATCGAGCTGGCGCGGCTGCTCGTGGAAGTCACGCCGCCGCAATTCAACCATGTGTTCTTCACCGGATCGGGCTCCGAGGCGAACGACACGGTGGTGCGCACGGTGCGCCGCTACTGGGACGTCGTCGGCCAGCCGCAGCGTAAAGTGATCATCAGTCGAGTGAACGCTTACCACGGCAGCACGATCGCTGGAGCGAGCCTCGGCGGCATGGCGCCCATGCATTCACAGGGCGGGCTGCCGATTCCCGACATCGAACACATCCGCCAGCCATACTGGTACGGCGAGGGCGGCGGGTTGACGCCCGAGGAGTTCGGGCTCGTGGCGGCGCGTGCGCTCGAAGAAAAAATCCTGGAGCTCGGTCCCGAGCGGGTCGGCGCCTTCATCGGCGAGCCGATCCAGGGCGCGGGCGGCGTGGTCATCCCGCCGCAGACCTACTGGCCCGAGATTCAGCGGATCGTCGACAAGTACGGTCTGCTGCTGGTCGCGGACGAGGTGATCTGCGGCTTCGGCCGCACCGGCCGCTGGTTCGGTTCGGAGCGCTTCGGCATCCGGCCCGACCTGATGCCGATCGCCAAGGGCTTGTCCTCCGGATATCTGCCGATCGGCGGAGTGATGGTCGGCGATCGCGTCGCGCAGGCGCTGATCGAGCGGGGCGGCGAGTTTCACCACGGCTTTACGTATTCCGGCCACCCCGCGGCATGCGCTGTGGGATGCGCCGTCATCGACATCATGCGTCGCGAGGCCGTCGTCGAGCGCGTACAGGAAGACGTCGGCCCCTACCTGCAGCGCCGCTGGGCCGAACTGGCCGAGCATCCTCTGGTGGGCGAGGCGCGCAGCGTCGGGCTGATCGGCGCCTTGGAACTGGTCGCCGACAAGGAGCGCCGCACCTTTTTCGACGACCCCGGCGAAGTCGGCGGGTTGTGCCGCGACCTGTGCATCGCCAATGGCCTGGTGATGCGCGCCGTGCGCGACACGATGATCATCGCCCCGCCGCTGGTAATCACTCACGCGCAGATCGACGAGCTCATCGACAAGGCCCGTCGCTCGCTCGACATGACGCTCGAAACTTTAAGACGATGAACCGCCGCCGAACGCCCCGACTCCGCTGAGCGCGAAGCTCTCGCTGGTCGCAAGACCAGCTCAACAAGAGATCCGCAGCCAGAGACGCAAAGACTCGCGGGCCGTGACAGGACGATGAACCGCCGGCGAACGCCCCGACTCCTCTGAGGCGCGACGCTCTCGCTGATACCGAACGCCCCGACGCCCCTGAGCAGCTCAGGCGTCGGCCGGCGCGCTTGCGCCGCCGTAGCACGCGCCAAGCAACTGCGCTACGCTCGCGCGCGAGTGCGCTGGCGGCTCTGCTGGCGCCGTCCACAAGACGCGGAGATCACGGTTCGATGAACAAAGTAACGCGCGCCCTCCTGGCGACGACGTCCGCCGCCCTGGTGATTTCGGCGTGCGGCGGAAGCGATGAGGGTCAGCCGGCGCAGGGCGTCGATGGGGTCGCCCGGGAAGCGAAGGTGCTGCACGTCTATAACTGGTCGGACTACATTGCCGAGAACACCATCCCGGACTTCGAGCGGCAGACCGGAATCAAGGTGACCTACGACGTGTTCGACTCGAACGACGTGCTCGAGACGCGCCTGCTCGCCGGCAATTCCGGCTTCGACGTGGTGACGCCCTCGGCGTCGTTCCTCGAACGGCAGATCAAGGCCGGCGTGTTCCAGAAGCTCGACAAGAGCCAGTTGCCGAATCTCGTCAACATGGATCCGCAGATCATGGAGCAGGTGGCGCAGCACGACCCCGGCAACGACCATGCGATTCCGTACATGTGGGGGACGACCGGCGTCGGCTACAACGAGGCGATGGTCAAGAAGGCGCTCGACGGCGCCACGCCTGATTCCTGGGACTATATCTTCGATCCGAAGCTGGCGGCGAGGCTCGCGGACTGCGGCGTCTCACTGCTCGATGCGCCTGACGAGATTCTGAAGTCGGTGCTCGTGTGGATGGGTCGCGATCCGAACAGCCAACGGCTCGAGGACCTGAAGGCCGCCGAGGAGAAGCTCGCGGCGATCCGGCCCTATGTGCGCAAGATCCACTCCTCGCAGTACATCGACGACCTCGCCAACGGCGAGGTGTGTGTGGCGGTGGGCTGGAGCGGCGACGTGCTGCAGGCGCGCGACCGAGCCGAGGAAGCCGGGCGCGGCGTGAAGGTCGGCTACGTGATCCCGAAGGAGGGCGCGATTCTGTGGTTCGACGTGCTGGCGATTCCGGCGGACGCGAAGCATCCGGGCGCCGCGCACGCCTTCATCAACTACCTGATGGATCCGCAGGTGGCGGCCGACAACTCCAACTTCGTGAACTACGCCAATGCGAACCGCGCGTCGCTCCCGATGGTGAGCGAGAAAGTGCGCAACGATCCCGGCGTCTATCCGCCGCCGGAAGTGCAGGCCAAGCTGTTCCCCTCGCTCGCCTATGGCGAGGAGTTCCAGCGCGCCATGAACCGGATGTGGACCAAGTTCTCGACCGGCCGCTGATCGCGGCCAACGCGCCGGGCGTCACGGGCGCTGCGCCGGCCGACAGCCGTGCGCAGCGCCATTACTGAAAGCCGCCGTTATCCGTACTGCGATTCAAGATGCCCTCCGCCCGTCCTGAGCCAGCGCTCGCGCCCTGGAACGATCCCCAGGCCGTCCCGTACGTCAGGATCGAGAACGTCACCAAGAAGTTCGGCGACTTCACCGCGGTCAACGACGTCTCACTCAAGATCTATCAGGGCGAGCTGTTCTGTCTGCTCGGCGGTTCGGGTTCGGGGAAAACGACGCTGTTGCGTATGCTGGCGGGCTTCGAGGAGCCTACCAGCGGGCGGGTCTTCATCGACGGCGTCGACATGACCGGCGTGCCGAGCTACGAGCGGCCGGTGAACATGATGTTTCAATCCTACGCTCTGTTTCCGCACATGACGGTCGAGCAGAACGTCGCGTTCGGGCTGAAGCAGGACCGCACGCCGAAGAAGGAGATCGCCGAGCGGGTGGCGCAGATGCTGGACATGGTGCGTCTGACGCAGTTCGCCAAGCGCAAGCCGCAGCAACTCTCCGGCGGACAGCGCCAGCGCGTCGCGCTCGCGCGTTCTCTGGTCAAGCGGCCGAAACTCCTGCTGCTCGATGAGCCGCTCGCGGCGCTCGACAAGAAGCTGCGCGAGCACACGCAATTCGAGCTCGTCAATTTGCAGGAGCGCCTGGGCGTGACCTTCGTGGTGGTCACGCACGATCAGGAGGAGGCCATGACGCTCGCTTCGCGCATCGGCGTGATGGATGCGGGCCATATCGTGCAGGTCGGCGCGCCGCGCGACATCTACGAATTTCCACGCAGCAGGTTCGTCGCAGAATTCATCGGCAACGTGAACATGTTCGAGGGCCGCCTGATCGAGGACGAGCCCGATCACGTGCGCATCGACAGTCCCGAGTTGGGCGCCGTGATCTATGTCGATCATGGCGTCAGCTCGCCTCCGGATGCGGTCGTGTGCGCGGCCGTGCGTCCGGAGAAGATCTCGATTTCCACCACGCCGCCGCAGCAGCAGGAAAACGTGGCGCGGGGCGTGGTGAAGGAGATCGCTTACCTCGGCGATCTGTCCGTGTACCTGGTGCAGCTCGCCAGCGGCAAGATGGTGCGCGTCACGCAACCGAACATGTACCGACACGCGGACGAGACGATCACCTGGGAGCAAAGCGTGTATCTGCACTGGCATCCGTCCAGTCCGGTGGTGCTCGTCGAATGAACGAGGATCTTGATCCGCGACCGCCCAAGGCGAGGGAGCGGATGCGGGTCGGCGACGGCGAATCCGTCTCGGCAAGCACACGCCGTGCTGCGGAAGGTCGACAGCGCCAAAAGGGCGTCGATCAGTCGCAAGCGGCGGCGCGCCTGGTGGGAGAAACCCTGCCCCGAGCGACGCTCGTGCGTCGCTCGGGCGCCGCGCAATGGGTGCGCGCCGGCCTGGGCAGGATCGGGCTGGACGGACGCGCCATGGTGATAGCCGCGCCCTGCATCTGGCTGCTGCTGTTCTTTCTCGCTCCTTTCATCATCGTGCTGAAGATCGCGTTCTCGCAGGCGCAGATCGCGATGCCGCCGTATCAGCCGCTGATCGAGTGGCTGCAGGACGGCGTGCTGCAGATCCGCCTGAACATCGGCAACTTTCTGTTCCTGATCCAGGACGATCTGTACTGGCAGGCCTATCTGAATTCGATGCGCGTGGCTGCGGTGTCCACGCTTCTTTGTCTGCTGATCGGCTATCCGATGGCGTACGCGATCGCGCGCGCCGAAAGGCGCTGGCACAACGTCCTGCTGATGATGGTGATCCTGCCGTTCTGGACGTCGTTCCTGCTGCGCGTCTATGCGTGGATCGGCATCCTGAAGAACAACGGCCCGATCAACAATTTCCTCATGTGGCTCGGCGTGATCGATCAGCCGATCGTGATGCTGCAGACGGATTTCGCAATCTATATCGGGATCGTCTATTCGTACCTGCCGTTCATGATCCTGCCGTTGTATGCGAATCTGGAGAAGATGGATCTGACGCTGCTCGAGGCGGCGCAAGATCTGGGCTGCCGGCCTTTCAAGGCGTTTCTCACGATCACCGCGCCGCTCTCGGCGCCCGGCGTGCTGGCGGGCTCCATGCTGGTGTTCATCCCGGTGGTCGGCGAGTTCGTCATCCCCGCGCTGCTCGGCGCGCCGGATTCGCTGATGATCGGCAAGGTCTTGTGGACCGAGTTCTTCAACAATCGTGACTGGCCGGTCGCGAGCGCCGTCGCGGTCGCTCTGCTCGCGCTGCTGGTTCTGCCGATCGTTCTGCTGCAGCGCTCGCAATCCGCTCAGCTGGCCGGAGGGCGGCGATGATGCGGCGGCGCTCCACGTTCCGGCTTACAGTCCTGGTGTTCGGCTTCGCCTTCCTGTACTTGCCGATCCTGTCGCTGGTCGTCTACTCGTTCAACAAGTCGCGCCTGGTTACGGTCTGGGGCGGGTTCTCCACCGAATGGTACGGGCGGCTGTTGCGCAACGAGCAGATCCTCGATGCGGCGTGGCTTTCGCTGAAGATCGCCGCCATCAACGCTACCGGCGCAGTCGTGCTCGGAGCGCTCGCCGGGATGGCGCTCGCGCGCTTTGGATCCTTCCGCGGGCGCACGCTGCTCACCGGCATGACGACGGCGCCGCTGGTCATGCCGGAAGTGATCACCGGCCTTTCACTGCTGTTGTTGTTCGTCGCCATGGAGCAGGCGTTCGGCTGGCCGGCGGGACGAGGCATGACGACGATCACCATCGCGCACATGACGCTGACGATGGCCTACGTGACGATCATCGTGCGCTCGCGACTGTCCTCGCTCGATGAGTCGCTCGAGGAGGCCGCCATGGATCTCGGCGCGCGGCCGGTCAAGGTGTTTTTCGTGATCACGCTGCCGATCATCGCGCCGGCGCTCGTTTCCGGATGGTTGCTGGCGTTCACCATTTCGCTCGACGACCTCGTCATCGCCAGCTTCGTCTCCGGTCCCGGCGCCAGCACGCTGCCGATGGTGGTGTTCTCGAAAGTTCGACTCGGCGTGAGCCCCGACATCAACGCGCTCGCCACGATCATGGTGCTGTTCGTCTCGATCGGCGTCGTGATCGCCGGCCTGTGGATGGCGCGGCAGGAAAAGCGGTTGGGGAGCGCGTGAGCGTCGGGTGGGGACCCCCAGATCTCCGCCGTTCGATCTGCACATCCGGTGGTCTTTCTCGCCCAGATCCCGCCGCCCCGCCCTGGCGCCTGTCGAACTGCACGCTTCCGCCTGCCCCGACCCTGGACGCCGGCAGGCGCGTCCTGAAGGCCAGCTTCGCTCTGATCCAGGACCAGGCCCGCCCCGGACAGCCGCCCTCATTGCCCCATAGCCGCGCTCCTGGGCGTCCGCCTCCCGATCCGGACCCCCAGAGATCCAGATCCCAGAGATCCAGGCCGGGACGCCCACAAGGCTCGATCCTGGACGCCGTGAAGTCCGCCGGCGCGGCCGCCCTACCCCGGATAGGCCTCCAGAAAACAAGCCTCTGAGCCGAGCCGGCCGATCTCGTTCGGGGTTCAGACGACCGGCGTCCGGGTCGCCTGGGACGGCGGCTTGCGACGCGGGGTCCGGCGTTCGAACCCACGGCGCTCGCCTGGCCCGCATCCGCCAAGCCGATTTCAGGCGTTCGCGGCTACACTTGGGGCCTTCATCCGCGGAGGGCTCAATGAAAGATCAGACTATCGCTATTCACGGGGGCTACGAGACCGAATCCACCACTCATTCGGTCGCCGTTCCCATTTATCAGACAGTCGCTTACGAGTTCGACAGCGCACAGCACGGCGCGGATCTGTTCAATCTCGCCGTTCCGGGCAACATCTACTCACGCATCATGAACCCGACGTGCGACGTGCTCGAGAAGCGGGTCGCCATGCTCGAGGGCGGCGTGGGCGCGCTTGCGCTGTCGGCCGGCAGCGCCGCTATTCACTACGCCATCATCAACTTGGCGGAGGCGGGAGACAACATCGTCACGGTGCCCCAGTTGTACGGCGGCACTTACACGTTGTTCGCGCACATGCTGCCCAAGCTCGGCATCCAGGTGCGGTTCGCTGACGGCGATTCGCCGGCGGCTCTGGAGAAGCTGATCGACAAGCGCACCAAGGCGGTGTTCTTCGAATCCATCGGCAATCCGGCGGGCAACATCATCGATGTAGCCGCGGTGGCCGCCATGGCGCGCAGTCACGGCGTCGCAACGATCTGTGACAACACTGTGGCGACGCCTGTGTTGCTCAAGCCGGCGGCCCACGGTGTGGACATCGTGGTGCATTCGGCGACGAAATACATGGGCGGTCATGGCGTGGCTCTCGGCGGCCTGCTCGTTGACTCGGGCCAGTTCCCCTGGGCCGAGCACAAGGCTCGCTACCCCATGTTCAGCGAACCGGAACCGTCTTATCACGGCGTCGTCTATGTCGACGCGCTTGGACCAGCCGCCTACATTGGTCGTGCGCGCACGGTTCCGTTGCGCAATACCGGGTCCGCTCTTTCGCCTTTCAACGCCTTTCAGTTGCTGCAGGGACTGGAAACGTTGCCGTTGCGCATGGAGCGGCACTGCGAGAACGCCCGGAAGGTGGCGGAGCATCTGCAGTCGCACAAGGCGGTGGAGTGGGTCAGCTACGCGGGACTCAAGGATCATCCACATTACGCGCTCGCCCAGAAGTACATGAACGGGCGGGCCTCGGGCTTGCTCCAGTTCGGCGTGAAAGGCGGATTCGAGGCCGGCGTACGCTTCTACGATGCACTGAAGTTGTTCAAGAGACTGGTCAACATCGGCGACGCCAAGTCGCTCGCATGCCATCCAGCCTCGACCACCCATCGACAGCTCACGGAGGAGGAGCAGCGCAGCGTCGGCGTCGCTCCGGAGGCGATTCGCCTCTCGGTGGGCATCGAGGACATCGACGATATTCTCGAAGACCTCGACCAGGCGCTGGCTGTCGCCGCGTAGGCGTGCGCCTGTTGCGGCCGCCTCTGAGCCGGTCCATCTCTTTCGAGAGATGGGCCGGCGCGGCCGTTCGTTCTTCCGGCGGCGGCTTCAGCCGGACGGCGGCGTAGCCGTGCAGCAGGATGGTCGATGCGCACTCCTGTACAGATGCGCTTGAGTAGATCCGAAAGACACCCGATCGCCTGACTATCCACTATCCGCTTCTTGACCCTCGGGCCGCCTTCGTCCCTCTCCGTCCTCATGCTCAAGTCCAAGCTTCCGCACGTCGGCGCCACCATTTTTACGGTCATGAGCAACCGGGCGCAGGAGCTGGGCGCAGTGAATCTGGCGCAAGGATTCCCGGACTACGATCCGCCCGAGCGACTCAGGGCGCTGCTCGCCGAGCACGTCGAGCGCGGTCGCAACCAATACGCCCCAATGATCGGAGTTGCGGAGCTGCGCGAGGCGATCGCCCGGCAGCTCAAGGGCGATTACGGCCGTGATGTCGATCCTCAGCGCGAGATCACAGTAACGCTCGGAGCCACCGAGGGCCTCTTCTCGGCGATCCTGGCGCTGGTGCATCGCGACGATGAAGTTATCCTCTTCGATCCCTCCTATGACTCCTACGCGCCGGCGGTGCTGCTTGCGGGCGGACGTCCCGTGCACATCCCGCTGGAGCCGCCGAGGTTCCGCATCGATTGGGATCGCGTACGGGCAGTGCTCTCGCCGCGCACGCGGCTGGTGATCTTGAACACGCCGCACAATCCGGCGACCAGCATCGCGACCGCGCTGGATCTCGAGGCGCTCGCCGAACTCCTGCGTCCTACCGAAGCTATGGTGCTGGCGGACGAGGTGTATGAGCACATGGTTTTCGACGGCGCCCGCCACGCCAGCATCCTTGGCCATGCCGAACTGAACGACCGCGGGGTCGCCGTGTTCTCGTTCGGCAAGACGCTGCACGCCACCGGCTGGCGCGTCGGCTATACGGTTGCTCCGGCGCCGATCACGGAAGAGATTCGCCGCGTGCATCAGTTCAATACGTTCAGCATCGCTGCGCCGCTTCAGTATGCGATCGCAGATTTCCTGCGCGAAGCGCCCGGGCACAACACCGGCCTGGCGGCCTTTTATCAGAGCAAGCGCGATCTGTTCCTGGAGCGCCTGCGCGGCTCGCGCTTCAGGTGGACGCCCGCAGAGGGCGCATACTTTCAATTGCTCGATTACAGCGAGCTTTCGGATGAAGACGACGTGACGTTCGCGGATCTGGTCTTGCACAAGGCAGGCGTCGCCTCGATTCCTGTCTCGGTGTTCTACGCTCAACCCCCGCGACTGCGCCTGCTTCGTTTCTGCTTCGCCAAGCAAGACCGAACTCTGGAAGATGCGGCTGAGCGGCTGCGCGCCCTCGGGTGATGCGCTCCGCCGCGACGTAGTCAACAGGCGCCCCATATGAAACCGGCAACCCGTCTGAACCATCCTCCCGCGGTCGGAGTGCCGAGCGACAATCGGCCGCTGGTCGCTCCGATCTACCAATCGGTGAAGTTCACGTTCGATGACGTCGAGCAGGCGGCGCTGCATTCGCGGGGCGGCCGCGAGGGCTTCCAGTACTCACGGATCTCGAATCCGACCTTGCGTCAGCTCGAACTGACGCTCGCCGAGTTGCAGGGGCGGGACGCGTGCATCGTCACCGCGTCCGGCGTGGCGGCGGTGAACCTGACGTTGCTGGCGCTGTGCAAGCAGGGCGATCACGTGATTCTTTTCGCCGAGATGTATCAGCCGACGCGCTACATGGTGAGGCGTCTGCTGGCAAGGTACGGCGTGACGCACACGATGCTTTCGATCGAGGACGCCGAGGCGATCGAGCGCGCCCTGGCGTCGACGCCGACGCGGCTCGTGATTTTCGAGACGCCGAGCAATCCGATGCTCAAGGTGGCCGACATCGACCGCATCACCGCGGCGGCGCGAGCGCATGGCGCGCTCACGGTGCTCGATAACACATTCGCCGGCTTCCACAACCACGGTCAGTTCGACATCGACGTCTATGTGCACAGCCTGACGAAGTATGCTGCAGGCCATGGCGATGTGATGGGCGGCGCCGTCATCGCGCGTCGCGAGCTGATCGATGCGATGCAGGCGGATTTCGTCGTGATCGGCGCGACGCTCGATCCGCATGCGGCCTTTCTGATCCAGCGCGGGCTCAAGACATACTCGCTTCGCTACCAACGACAGTGCGCAAACGCGCTTGCCGCTGCGCAGTTTCTCGAGACGCACGCGGCGGTGGCCCGCGTGCGCTATCCCGGGCTGCAGTCGCATCCGCAATACTCGCTGGCCCGGCGCCAGATGCACGACAGCGGGACCATCGCGACCATCGAGCTGCGCGGAGGCCGGGACCAGGCGCAGCGCTTCGTCGAAAGGCTGGAGCTCTTCCCGATCTCGGCGAGCCTTGGCTCAACGGAATCGCTCTCGCAGCCCGGCCGGCTGATGACGCCTCGCGATCTCAACGCACAGGAGCGTGAATGGGCGGCGGTCACCGAGGCGACGGTGCGGCTATCATTCGGCATTGAGGACGAGGCGGACCTGATCGCCGACCTGAAACAGTCGCTGGACGCGTTGTAAGCAACGAGGGAGAGCCGGGTCTACCTGCGAAACAACCACAGCAGCACGGAGAGTACGACGCTCACGATGATCATCGTGGTGATCGGCAGGAAGAATTTGAATCCCGGCCGGTCCACGACGATGTCGCCCGGCAAACGCCCGATCGGCAGTTTGGAGAGCCAGGGCCACGCGACGCCGAGCAGGATGATCAGGGCGCCGAGGATGACGAGGGTGCGTCGCATGGCGGCATGCTAATGCAACGCCGTTCTTGCGACATCCGGAAAATCAGCGAGACGCCGCCGTGGAATCCTCAGTCCAAGGCCGCCGTCTGGCGCATCAGGCGCTGCTCAGGACGCGCACGCGGTGCCGATGATACGGCAGCACTTCCAGCACGTCGCCTTCGAGCAGACGCTGCTGAATGCCGCGCCACCAGTCCGCCGTCAGGATTTCCCCGTGCACTTCCAGGAAAGCCGCTTTCAGCTGCGGATCGAAACCGAGGAACTGAATGAACGTCTCCGGAAACACGTCGTTGTCATTGACGTGATACCACGCTTCGGCGCGCATCTCGTCCTCTTCGTGCCGCGCCTGCGGCACGTCGCGGAAGCGGCAATCCGTGACGGCGCACAGCTCGTCGTAGTCGTAGAAGATCACGCGACCGTGGCGCGTCACGCCGAAATTCTTCAGCAACAGGTCGCCGGCGAAAATATTGGTGACCGCCAGATCGCGAATGCACTGGCCGTAATCGAGCACGGCGCGCACCGCGTCCTCGCGTGATGCGTCGCGAACGTAGAGGTTCAGCGGCGTCATGCGACGCTCGATATACAAGTGATCGATCGTGAGCTCCTCGCCCTCGAAGTGCACCGTGTTCGCGGCTTCCGCGCGCAGTTCCGCCACCACTTCTTCGCAGAAGCGGGCGGTGGGAAACTTCAGTCGCTTGAACTCCTGCGCATCGACCAGGCGTCCGGCGCGGTCGTGCTTGAAGACCAGCTCGTACTTTTGCAGGACTTCTTCGCGCAACACGTTCTTCGGATAGGGAAAGCGGTCCCGAATGATCTTGAAGACGACGTCGTAGGAGGGCAGGGTGAAGCAGATCATCACCAGACCTCGGTCCCCTGGTGCGTGCACGAACTGGTCCGAACTCTGCTGCAGGTGGCGGAACAGCTCGCGATAGCGCTCCGTCTTGCCTTGCTTGGCGCGTCCCAGCACCGTGTAGAGCTCGCTGACCGGTTTGAGCGGCAGAATGCTCTTGAGAAACACGACGGCTTTGCCGACGTGCGCCAGGTCCGCATGGAAGTAGGAGCGCGTGAAGCTGAACAGGATGCTCACCGTGCTTTCGTCCATCATCACCGCATCGATGAGCACGCCGCTCTCGGAGTTCTTCATCGCCAGCACGAATGGGCGCATCCAGCCCGGCCCAATGATCCGGCCGACGATGTAGGCGCGGGTCATCTGGTAGAACACCGTGCGGATGAACTCGATGCGATCCACCTCCAACGGAGGATTGGCCGCATTCGTCTCGCACAGGGCGCGCACTTCGTTCGTGATCACGCGCACACTGCGGTCGAAATCGAGGTAGGGCGTGCGGAAGCGGAAATCCGCCAGTACTTCCTCGAACAGCAGCTCCAGTGAGCCGCGGTTCACGTACACGTTCGTCTCGATCGGCGTGGTGATGGACCCGATCGGGTCGAGATCCAGGGCGACGAACTCCACCGCCGCGTCCACGCCGACGGTGCCGAAGGTGCGTCTCGTGACGGAGTTGAAGAAGGTCTTGTCGAATTCCCGGTCCGGAAGGGCGTCGATCAGCTCGGTGAAGCGCCGCTTGATGGCGCTCCATAGAGCGCGCTCGGTGGAGTCCTCGCCAAGCCGGGCGCGCATCTGGGCGACGGCGCGATTGACGCATTTGTCGTAAAGCTCGATACGTTCGACGGCGTCGCGTTGACTGCCGCGCCAGTCGCGCGCCTCGAAGCGCTGCGGCGCACGCCGCGTGATGGCGCGATATTCGGCGTTGTAATCGGCGAACGCTTGGACGAGCGCAGCGGCGCACTGATCGACCAGCTCATCGCGCGGCGTGACAGAGGTGGCGGCTGACATGCGTCCATCCTATAGGAAACAGGAGGCGGGCCAAACGGTGGGCGGAAACGATTCGGGGCGCTTGCGCGCCCCGAATCTCATGCCTGCACCGAGCCCGCGGGCGCTTACAGGTTGCGAATCAGCGCGTCGCCGAACTCGCTGCACTTCACCTCTTTCGCGCCTTCCATGAGTCGGGCGAAATCGTACGTGACGGTCTTCTGTCCGATGGTCTTGTCCATCGCACTGATGATGGCGTCGGCCGCTTCGACCCAACCCATGTAGCGCAGCATCATCTCGCCGGAGAGGATCACGGAGCCCGGATTCACCTTGTCGAGGTTCGCGTACTTTGGCGCCGTGCCGTGCGTCGCCTCGAACACGGCGTGTCCGGTGACGTAATTGATGTTGCCGCCCGGCGCGATGCCGATGCCGCCGACCTGCGCGGCGAGCGCGTCGGAGAGGTAGTCGCCGTTGAGGTTCATGGTGGCGATCACGTCGAACTCGTTCGGCCGGGTGAGCACCTGCTGCAGCGTGATGTCGGCGATCGCGTCCTTGATGAGAATCTTGCCGGCCTTGATCGCCGCATCCTGCTCCTCGTTGGCCGCCTTCTCGCCCTTCGCGGCCTTGGTGCGCTCCCACTGGTCCCAGGTGTAGGTCTGGGCGGCGAACTCGCGCTCGGCGAGTGCGTACGCCCAGTTGCGGAACGCGCCTTCCGTGAACTTCATGATGTTGCCCTTGTGCACGATCGTCACGCTCTTGCGCTTGTTGGCGACCGCGTACTCGATGGCCGCGCGGAACAGCCGCTCGGTGCCCTCCTGCGAAACGGCCTTGATGCCGACGCCCGAAGTGTTCGGGAAGCGGATCTTGCTGTAGTGCTTGGGGAAGGCCTGCTGGAAGAGCTCGAGGAACTTCTTGTTCTCCGGCGTGCCGGCCTCGAACTCGATGCCTGCGTAAATGTCCTCGGTGTTCTCGCGGAAGATCACCATATCGACCTTTTCCGGCGCGCGCACCGGCGACGGCACTCCCTTGAACCAGCGAACCGGCCGCAGGCACACGTACAGATCGAGCATCTGGCGCAGCGCCACGTTGAGAGAGCGGATGCCGCCGCCGATCGGCGTGGTCAGGGGGCCTTTGATGGAGACGAGGTACTCGCGGCAGGCGGCCACGGTCTCATCCGGCAGCCAGGTGTTGAAGAGGTCGTTGGACTTCTGGCCCGCGTACACTTCCATCCACTGGATCTTGCGCTTGCCCTGGTAGGCTTTCTGCACGGCCGCATCGAGCACTCTCACCGAGGCCCGCCAGATGTCCGGGCCGGTGCCGTCGCCTTCGATGAACGGCACGATCGGCTGGTCGGGAACGGACAGCTTGCCGTTCTGAATAGTGATCTTCTGCCCTTGTGCAGGCACGTTCAGCTTGAGCGCTGTCGACATCGACGAACTCCGTAGACGCAGAAACGAGGATTTTGGGGGGCGGATGCTAACACAGGGGGGCAGCGGATAGCGGATAGCTGTCGGGAAGCGGATGGCGGATAGCAAACGGGAAGCGGATAGGGGATAGCAGATAGTTCAGAGGAGCGGCGTCTGAGGGGCCCAGCCAGGAGGGAAGTACTGGCGGCCTTCTGACTATCCGCTATCTGCTATCCGCTTCTCCTCCTCGCCATTTGATTCGCGCCGTCACGCCCTCTGAAGTATTTTCAAGGCGAATCGCCCAGCCATAGCGCTCGCAGATCCGCCGCACGATATACAGCCCCATGCCGTACCCGCCTGGATGCGTGGTGAAGCGGCCCGGAGATTGAGGCAGCTTGGTCGCGGGCAGCGCGCCTGCATTGCGTACGATCAATTCTCGATCGCGCGACCGGCACAGCACTTCCGTCCCGTCGCCGTGCTGCATGGCGTTGCGCACGAGATTGCCGATAGTCATGGCCACCATGCTCTCAGGCGCAGCGACGCTCGGCGGGCGAGCCGGGTCGATGTCGAGAACGATGCGTTTGCCAGGCGCGACGCTGCGCTGATCGTCGATGACGCGCGCCAGTACGGCGTTCACGTCGCAATACGGCTCGGCGGGCCCGTCGGCGAGTTGCTCGCGCGACAATGCGAGCAGGGCGTCGGTGAACTCGGTCATCTCGCGCACTGCGCGCTGTATGCGCTCGACCGCTTTGCTCGCGCCGGGGCGGTCGGCGAGCTGCGTTTCCAGCAGCTCCACTGCGCCGCGCACCACCGCGAGCGGCGTGCGCAACTCGTGGCTCGCGGTCGCGGTGAACGACTGCTCGCGCTCGACGAAGCCGTCCAGCCGCTCCATGAAGGCGTCCACCGAGCGCGCGATCGGCTCGAGCTCGGCGCCGGCGAACTGCGCCCCGATACGCACGTGACGCTCGCCCGGATCGATTTGCGTGAGCCGATCCGCCAGCGCGGTGATCGGTTTTACCAGGCGCCGCGAGATCGTCTGGGCCGCCACGCCTGCAATCGCCACGATCGCGATGACGCCGAGCGCAAGCACGACTATCGCGATCAATTCCTGGCGTGCGTGCGGGGTGACGTCGTACGTGATGTACAGGCGTCCGAAATCCGTGTCGCGCACCAGGATGTCGAGCATGCGGCCTTGTGATCGCACGCGATGCATGTGACCGGGCGGCAGCATGGCGATGTGACGCGGCAACTCGGCGATGTCCGTGGAGCGGTAAATGCGCAGTCGCGCCGAACGCAGCGGCTCCGCACCGCGGTCGATGCGCATGCGCTGCTCGAAATGCGTGAGCTCCTCGGAGAGCAGATCGAAAGTCACGCCGCGTTTGAGGCGCTCGTCCGCCATGTAGGCCCAGACGCTGAGCACCACGCCCGCCACCGCCACGAGCGCGATCATCGTGCCTGCGATGCGCGCACGCAGGCTGAGACGGGCGAAGCGCTCGGTCAGCCTACGAACGTATCGGTTCCGCTGAAAGGCGATAGCCGACGCCATGGACCGTGTGGAGCAGTTTGACGGGAAAGTTCTTGTCGATGGCGGTGCGCAGCGCGTGCATGTGGGCGCGCAGGAAATCGCCCGGCGGCGGCTGCTCGCCCCATAGCTCGCGCTCCAACTCGGCCCGGGTGACGACGCGGTGCGAGTTCTTGAGCAGCACGATCAGGAGGCGGCGCGTGGTGGGGTTCAGCTTCAGGCGCTCGCCGCCGCGCTCGCCTTCCAGGGCGTCCAGATCGAACCGCAGGTCGCAGACGCTGAGCACCCGGGGCGACTCGGTGACGCGCGCGCGTCGTACGAGCGCCTTGAGGCGCACGTTAAGTTCGAGGAGAGAGAAGGGCTTCACGAGGTAGTCGTCCGCGCCGGCCTCGAAGCCCTCGACCTTGTCGGCCAGCAGATCTTTCGCGGTCAGCATCAGCACTGGGACCCGGGTGCGGCCCGCCTGACGCAGTCGCCGGCATAGCGACAAGCCGTCCAGCCTCGGCAGCAGCAGATCGAGGATGATGGCGTCGTAATCGGTGCGGAGGGCTTCCTGCAGGCCTTGCGCGCCGTCGCTCATGTGGACGACGGCGTCGCCTTTGGCCGCAAAGTACTCGGCGATATTGGCGGCGATGTCGGCGTGGTCTTCGATCAGCAGCAGGCGCATGCGCCGATTGTATAAGGAGAGGCAGGGCGGGTTGGCGAACAACCGCGATCGGCGCAGGTCGTGGCTTGGCGGCGCCGTCGCGTTGCACGGCCTGGCGGCGCTCTTGTAGTATTAAAGCGCTACATACGGCTCGGGTGGTTTCGCGTGCAGGACTGGTGCGCGTGGCGGCCTTGCAAGCAGCGCCCGCTCTGAATGCATGTACGAGACGGAATTCGACGGTGAACGCAGCGACCGCCTAATGCTCGGCTTCTTTGACCACTTCCCAAATGTGCGCTCCGAGCGCGCCGCAAATGCGCTCGAGCGTCTCGATGCGGACGTTCTTCAGCCCGCGCTCGATCGCCGAGTAATACGTGCGGTGCATGCCGATCAATTCGGCGAAGTCTTCCTGACTCACG
>Ga0079224_100004952_pt1 | contig 17401 bp, 19 predicted proteins | sample Stecom2015_FD_80414 | JGI IMG/M metagenome (GOLD analysis project Ga0079224, IMG submission 80414) | Agricultural soil microbial communities from Utah to study Nitrogen management - Steer compost 2015 | ecosystem: Environmental > Terrestrial > Soil > Agricultural land | place: USA: Utah...
AACATTGATTTTGCGGCCGGATATCATGATGTATGATGAGCCCACTGCAGGACTTGATCCGATTACCTGTTTGGATATCAACACATTGATCAACGAGGTGCAAGAACGTTACCAGACCTCATCGATCATTATTACGCATGATTTAGCTTGCGCAAAGATGGTGGGCGATCGCATCGCCATGCTGTTGGATGGTAAATTTGAGCGAGTAGGAACGTTCTCGGAAATTTTTGATACAGATGATAAAAGGGTCAAACCTTTTTACGATTATAACTTTATTGTATAACAGAATATATGGCAACATCAGAAAGAAAACGATCGATAATCGTGGGATTGTTTACCTTCATTGGACTGATTATTTTAGTCGCTGGGATTTTGGTTTTGGGTACTCAGCAGAATAAATTTAGCAAGAACCTTCTGGTAACGACGTACTTTAACGATGTCAAGGGCTTGAAGGTCGGCAATAACGTTTGGTTCTCAGGAGTGAAAGTCGGAATAATAAAAGAAATCACGTTTGTGGATGTAGAGCATGTCCGAGTCAGTATGAATATTGAAGAGAAATCGAGCAAGTTTATACGTAAGGATGTCGTGGCGACCCTCGGTTCAGACGGTTTAATTGGTAATGCCATAATCAGTTTGGTTGGAGGTACCGATACACAGCCTCAGATCGAGGATGGCGACGAGGTCAAATCTGGTGCTGCTGGTGGAATGGATGCCATGTTGGCGACCTTACAGGTCAATAATGAGAATTTGGTGGAAATTACGAAGAACTTTGCGGCGCTGTCTAAAAACTTGTTGGAAGGGAAAGGCGCGGTCGGCGCCATGATGACCGATGATCAAATTGCGAAAGATCTCCGTCAAGCCGTTTCTTCTCTTAACGGTACGATGCAAGAAGCGAATCAAGCGGTGGGTAATCTAGCCGTCCTATCTGAAAAACTGAACAGTGAACAGGGGTTGATTCATGATCTCACTACCGATACTGCCGTATTTTCGAGTCTTCGTGAATCGGCGGCGCAGTTGCAAGGGGTCACGCAGACTGCATCGGCTTTGATGTCCAATTTAAATCAAACAACAGAGCGGTTAAACGATAAGGACAACGCCATAGGCGTGTTGACGAATGACCCGGCAGCTGCTGAGGAAATCAGGCAAATACTACGGAACTTGAATACCAGTACGGAAAAACTGGATGAAAATATGGAAGCGCTACAAAGTAATTTTCTGTTGCGGGGATTCTTTAAGAAAAAAGCCCGGGAAGAGGCTACGGCCCCTACGGAAAAGGAATCCAATTAAGGAGAGGGCTGAGGCGTTCGCTTAAAAGGAATCGAAGTCGATTGGAAGCATAGGATAGAAATGGAAATTACGCAAGAAGACGTCTTATACGAAGATAATCACCTCATCGGAATCAATAAGCGAGGAGGGGATATCGTCCAAGTTGACCGTACAAATGATCGATCAATGGAGGAGATGTTAGACCATTTCCTGACAAAAAAATACCACAAGCCTAATAAGGCATTTGTAGGGGTTATTCATCGATTGGATCGACCCGTTAGCGGCCTGATTTTTTTCGCTAAGACGAGCAAAGGATTAGACCGTATGAATCGATTGTTCCACGATCGCGCTGTTAAAAAAGAGTATTTGGCGCTGGTTCGTGAACGTCCGCCAAGACTCAGCGGTGTGTTAAAAAATTGGTTGATACGTGATCGAAAGAAAATGATTACCCGAGCGTACGATAGGGAAGTGAAAAATGGTAGTTACGCCGAATTGTCTTTTGAGGTGCTTGGTGAGTTGAACGGCTATTACCTGCTGTCTATACGGCCGATTACTGGACGTACGCACCAAATTCGATGTCAATTAGCATATATGGGATGTCCCATTGTAGGAGATAATAAGTATGGTTATCCTAGAGGTGGGCAGCGTCGGACCATTTGCTTGCATTCCCGATCTTTGGCTTTTCCACATCCTGTAAAGGAGGAGTGGATGGAGGTCCGAGCACCGCTTCCTCAAGATGGGTTCTGGGAAAAGTTTAATGTTTTGCTCTCCTGAAAAACCTTAAACCTTCGGTGTAAAGAATTCAGATAGAAACACTACCTTTGTATTATGACAGGTCTACAATTCATACGTGTTCGAATATTTGTTGCTCTTTTCGTTTGCGTGCTAGCTATAGCACCGTTGAGCTCAAATGCGCAATGTGCGATGTGTACGCTTAACGCAGAGAACAGTACCAAAGAAGGAAATACGCAGGGTAACGGTCTGAATAGTGGGATTCTATTTCTGCTATCGATGCCGTTTATCATCGCCGGCGGAATTGGCGTGTTGTGGTACACTAAGTTCCGACGTCCGGGACAGGATAGCGTCTCGGCGACATTAAAACAGGTCAACGAATAGAGTAAGCATCAAGACGGTGGGCTCGTTGATGTGAGTTTAACCCGTTTGGGTGTACTTTTCTCAAATCGCTCTAGAAACTACTCAATTTTGATCTAAGCCAAGTACTCCATCACACTTTCAAATAAAAACGCTTTTTCACGGTGATGATGATCAATATATTGTTGTAGTTCGCTGATTAGCCCTATGCGTAACTCCTGGATGTCTTCTTGGCTGTCGACTTCCACTTGTAAACAATAGGTGTGGCCTTCGTGGGGAGAGTCCAACATTTTTAACAGTCTTACAGCGGTCGATTTTGTGGCTAATAGCTGTTTCGTCCAAATTATAAGGTCGTTATGAACGGATTCTTCGACAATAAGAGAAGCATTGTATAAATACATGTTTTAAAAAGCTTTAGAATATTGGCTGTAAAATTAAGGTTGCAAATCGGATATTACGCTATTTTTTTTAATATTTGAGTCTAGGCAAGCGAAAAATATGAATATAATTTCTTTATTCTCTGTGTTGAGTGTATTGATTCTGTGCCTATCCTGTAAGCAAGAGCAGAGCGATCAGCCACGTGTACCGATTGAAGATTTCTTCGTGAAGCCTGATAATTACTCCTTTAAGCTTTCGCCCGACGGGAGTAAAATTGCCTATTTAGGTGAGCACGATCATTGCAAGAATATATTTATTCTCAACCTGAATAATGCCGACTCATCCAAACAACTTACTTATCAAGTAAACCTAAACGTCCAGCATTTCTTTTGGGTGGACGACGACTATATTGTTTTTTCAAACACCGAGTCTCCAGGTGATAGTTTGCGGCTGTATCGGATTCATACCGAGACCGAACGGCGAAACGCGATCATGGAGCCGGCGGATGCGAAGCTGCGTTGGGTGCACCCTATCCTGGTTCGAGACGGGGGATTAATGGCGGGAATGAATAAGCGCGATTCTTCTCTATTTGATCTCCATCAAATCTTTCTTGATGGTCGACCCGAAAAATTGATTTATCAAAACCCAGGGAATGTAACGACTTGGATCGGTTCTCCCGATGGGGTGGTTCGTCTGGCACTCACCAGTGATAGCGTACAAAGCACCCTGTTATATCGGCAGAACGATCAGGCTCCGTTTCGCGAAATTCTGAAAAATGATTTTGACACTTGGTTTACGCCTCTGGGCTTTGTAAAAGGTTCAGATCATCAAATATACGCCCTGTCGAATAGAAACCGGGATAAGCGAGCGCTGGTGGAATTTGATCTTCATACCGGAGAAGAATTACGATTAATTTACGAGCATGATCGCGGCGATCTGAGTAATGAAGGGTATTCAGCGGAATTAGAAGGTGTCGCGTATACCACGTCTTTTGTGGATAAGCATCATAAAGTTGTTTTCGATCCTAATTATCAAGAAGTGTATGATGCGATGAAAGCCAAGTTCCAGGGTGCTGAGGTGGAGTTTTTGGACAATGATTCGACATTAAACGGGTTTATCGTCCGGGTATATAGTGATGTACACCCGGGAAAGACTTACTATTACAATCGAACATCAAAAGACTTGAAGTTATTGAGCGAAGAGAATCCTAAATTGGCAGACATGACGTTTAACCCCATGGAGGAGGTTAGTTTTCTCGCGCGCGACGGCAAATCGATCAACGCATTTCTTACCTATCCCAAATCACGTCGCACGAACTGTCCTGTCGTGGTGTTGGTCCATGATGGACCGAATCGACGTACCGAATGGGGATTCGATCCAGAAGTGCAGTTTTTGTCCAATTTGGGGTATGCGGTGTTTCAGCTTAACTATAGAGGGTCTACCGGATACGGCAAGGCGTTTTGGACTGCGGGATTTAAAGAATGGGGTGGCAAAATACAAACAGACATTACAGATGGCGTCGCTTGGTTGATTCATCAGGGCATTGCCGATAAAAACCGGATCGCCATCATGGGGGCGGGATTCGGCGGCTACTCTGCGCTCCATGCCGCTGCGTTTAATCCGTCACTCTATCGTTGTGCCATCACTTCTTCTGGTTATAGTAATCTGTTTACGTATTTTCGAGAAATCCCACCGCATCTGAAACATTATGTTCAGCATTTTTACCACATCATTGGAAACCCAGAAACTGAGCCGGAACTCTTTCAAGCCATTTCACCCGTTTTTCACGCCGATAGAGTCCGTATACCGGTCCTCTTTTTTCAAGGTGGAAAAGATAAATTTAGTTCGGTTACGGACGCGAACCAATTTGTAGGAAAATTAAAAAACAATGGTATCCCCGTTCGATATGTTTTCAAAAAGAATGAGGGTAAGCGGTTCAAAAATGCGGAAAATGTAGTCGAATATTATCAGGAGATCGAGACATTTTTGGAGCGATATTTACAATAGCTATGGTGAAAAAAGCTAGTAAATATAGAAAGAATATAGGCTTATTGATAGCATTTATAGCCTTTCTTACGGTCTTGTATATTGTGTCCGTCTTTCTGGCTAGAACGGTCACCTCAAATTTTGTGGAGTCGGAGTTTTTTAATAGGCGAGTCGATGTGTTCGACGCGACATTAAAGCCATTTAATAGCTTTTTCAACAACGATATATCCGAAGTATCAAACTACCAGGGGTATTTGGATTCTACGCACGCGGTAACCTATTCGGAGAAAATTCTTAGACGAAATTCTTTTGTAGAGGAGATCGTGTTCTACGATGTGATTTTTACCAATCAAAATGCTTCAACGACCGGCGTGAGGTTCCAAAACTTATTGATCTATCCCCGATCCATATTCTCGTACCGTTTGGATGAAGAGCATCGCTTAATTCGGGAAAGTATGAGCTCGACAGAGAGCAGACCAACCTCGGATGATTTTAATAACATGGCCATAAAAATGGTCAACTTTTTAGACGTTTTACACGATTCGACCTCGTTGACTGAGAATGATATTTATCGGGTTTTTTATCATACGATGCCCGGCAAAATCGCCTACCTGAATATTCCGAGGATAAGCACGTTGAAAAGTTACAAGGCCTTATTGGCGGATACATCGGCGACTACCATGCCCGTGGCATATGATCAGGATTTGTTCATATATCACCTTAACCCTCAAAAACTAAAGATTGTCAATAATCAGCCTCGTTTATACGAAAACATTCGGATCCTGGCGATTGCTGACCCAAATGTTATAGAAGAAGAGTCGTTTCTATCTACAGACATGCCCTTACCCGGCTCGCTCTCCGAATTTAAACTTCAATTCGACTCTTCTGAGCAATTTTTACGAGGAGAAATCAATCGGCGTTTTTTTCCGGTTGTTTTGGGCGTTTCTCTGCTCTACATCGTTCTGTTGCTGATTGTTTATTTGATTTATCGAAATATTGCCATAAATAGCCGGCTATTTCAATTGCAGTACGACTTTATTAATAATTTAACGCATGAGTTTAAAACACCTGTGAGTGTCATCAAAATAGCTGGAAATAATATTCGTAGTGCAGAGAATATAACACACCAGGAGCGCAATATGTACGGGAAAATCCTAGATCAGGAGGCCGATAAGTTGAATAACTTAATGAACAAACTGTTGTCGTTCACGCAAATTGAGAACAAGTCTTTAAAGTTCAAAGGAGAATATGTGGATTTGATTACATTTTGTGAGGAGGTGTTTGATGCCACGAGGATAAAATACCCAGATTTAGACCTGTCGTCACACTTAGACGTTGATAGCAAGATGTATACAGATCCAGTCCTTTTACACTCGGTGTTTCAGAATTTGATTGACAATGCCTACAAATATTCCGAAATTTCGAGAAAAATTATAGATATTAGTGTGCAGCAAACGAAAAAGAGTTTCGTCATGACATTTGCTGATCGTGGGATTGGGATTAGCAAGGCGGAGTTAAAGAATATTTTCAAGAAATTCTACCGAGTTAAAAATCAGTTTAATCAAGGTGGAAGCGTTGGTTTAGGGTTGGCGTTTTGTAAAGAGATTACCGAGTTTATGGGAGGTGAGATCCGGGTTAGTAGTGTGGAAGGGGAGGGAACGACATTTACGTTGATCTTTCCGAAATAATCTATAGGATATGATGAATAAGGACATAACAATTGCAGTGGTGGAAGATGATGATAACCTTCGATTTTTGGTTACCCATCGCTTGCAGACCGAAGGCTTTCAGGTCATTCAGTGCAGTGATGGATTAGAGGCTGAAAGAGTCATAGTCGATCAACAACCTGATATTGTTCTCTTAGACTGGATGTTGCCTGGAAAGGAAGGTATCGATGTCTGCGAGGCCGTAAGAAAAGGTGGTTTTGAAAACATCATTATTATGATGACGGCGAAATCTCAAGACATCGACAAGATTGATGCATATAGTTATGGGGTAACAGACTATATCACCAAGCCGTTCAATATGGATGTGTTGGTTGCCATGATCGAAAACAAAGTTCGATTTTTTGTGCCGAAAACGCAGAATGAAATATATCATTTTGGCGATACAGAGCACCATCCCAATGTGCATTCGCTCATACGAGACGGGAAGAAGATTGAGTTGACGATATTGGAGAATCGAATTCTTTTGCACTTTCTTCAAAATAAAGGTCGTGATATTACGCGAGAGGAGCTCATGGAAGTGGTGTGGGGCTACAGTTCAAATGTCAATACCCGCACACTAGATATGCATGTGGTTCGTTTGAGAAAGAAAATTGAGACCAATCCAGATAAACCCTATTATCTTCAAACTGTGAGGGGCTTGGGGTATCGTTTTATCAACGAAGAAAGTGAAAACCAAGAGTAAAAAATTGTTTTTATGATATAAATCTCTTATCTTCGTAAGAACAACAAGACCATGCTATTCGGAAACGGGGAGTGTGGTCTTGTCTTTTTTGTTAATTAAATGATCATTTAAGAAAAGCGTAAAAGTTAATATTATGGCAGAAGTAACTTATTACACAGAGGAAGGGCTGTCCAAATTAAAGGAGGAACTTCAATATTTAAAAACCGAAGGTCGTTCCAACATTGCTAAGGCAATTGCAGAGGCACGTGATAAAGGAGACCTTTCTGAAAACGCGGAGTACGATGCCGCTAAAGAGGCGCAGGGGCATCATGAGGCAAAGATAGCAAAGCTCGAAGAGGTCTTGGCCTCAGCACGTATTATCGATGAGTCCAGTTTAGACACAAGCAAAGTATTGGCGCTTTCACATGTCAAAATAAAAAATGTGAAAACAGGTGCAACCATGGCGTATCAATTGGTGTCCGAGACAGAAGCTGACCTTAAAGCAGGTAAAATATCCGTTAAGTCTCCGATTGCCCAAGGATTACTAGGGCTACAGGTGGGTGACGTCGCTACGGTAACAGTACCTGCAGGCGAATTGCAGCTTGAAGTTTTGGAAATCTCAAGATAAGCGTTAAACAGGTTATGTGCGGAAGCCATAACCGCACAGCGCATAAGTTATTGCCCCAAAGTTTGGGGCTTTTTTTATTTGCATCAACCCGTAACCATTCGTAGAATCGCTACAAGAAAAAAGATCGAGTGTCTGTGGGATTATTCTGGCTATCGCGCGACAATATTAAGCTGGGATTTGGTGCGTAGGTACAAAAAAAGTTGTATATATTTGCAATATCGGTAAACGAGAAAACTAAAGTCTTTTTGTCGTTGTGCGAGCAAGTCGACAAAATATAATAGCGAGGAAGCTACCGATTATATGATTGGGCTATCGCAGATTTCCTGTGGGTGCCGCAGTATGAAAACGTAATATATGTCTACAATATTTTCAAAAATAATCGCAGGAGAACTGCCTGCATTTAAAGTTGCCGAAAGTAACGATTATCTTGCTTTCTTGGATGTGAACCCCCTCACTGAAGGACATGTCTTGGTCATCCCTAAAAAAGAGACCGATTATGTGTTCGATATCAATGATGACGAATATATGGGACTATGGGTTTTTTCAAAAATTGTCGCTCAAGGAATCAAAAAAGCTTTCCCATGTGAGAAGGTGGGGGTTGCGGTAGTTGGTTTGGAGGTTGCGCACGCGCATATTCATCTTATGCCCCTGAATCATGTTCACGACATGAATTTTGAGAAGCCGAAACTGAAACTATCTGAAGACAGACTGTCCGCTATTGCGGATAAAATTAGGGAAGCTATTTCTTCTATCACAAATCCCTGATGATTGATGCACTTGCGTTGGGAGCTTAGCCGATCATGGTTATTCCCCGATAGCAGTGAAAAATATATACCATGCAAGAATATTTGTTGTCCTTTCAACAATTGCTAGATGCAGAATACCTACTAAGCCATGGGGGCTTTTATATAGTTTGTCTGATTGTTTTCGCAGAAACTGGGCTCTTTTTTGGATTCTTTCTTCCTGGTGATTATCTTTTATTTCTTGCAGGTTTGTTTTGTGCATTGGAAAAGATTGATGTTGACATAACCACCCTGTACTTTGGTATTTTGGGAGCGGGTATTTTAGGTAATTTTGCAGGCTATTGGTTTGGGCACCGAACCGGTCCGATGCTTTTTAAACGAAAGGATTCGTTCTTATTCAAACGGAAATATGTGATTATGGCCGAGGAGTTCTTTCAAAAATACGGGGGTACTGCCTTAATAATTGGAAGATTTGTACCCATAATTCGTACATTTGCTCCCATATTTGCCGGTGTAGTGCAGTTGAATTTTAGAAAATTCGTATTGTTCAATGTCTTTGGAGCTATTTTATGGGTTTCCATATTGACGTTGAGCGGTTATTTTCTAGGAGTGAAATTCCCCTGGATAATCAACTATGTAGAGATTATTATCGTTATTTTAATAGTGGTTGCATTTTTGCCAATAGCAATTGCATTATTGAAAAAATGGCTAAAAAATAGAAAAAACAAATAAACAAACAGTATTGATTTAATGAGTACACAACATCCATGGCATCAAGTTTCTCCTGGTGAGGACTTGCCTAACTCCGTAAATGCCATTATCGAAATCCCTAAAGGTTCAAAAGCAAAGTATGAAATTGACAAGGACAGCGGACTGATCAAATTGGATCGCGTATTATTTTCCTCGGTCATGTATCCAGCTAATTACGGGTTTATCCCGCAAACGTATTGTGATGATAAAGATCCATTAGATATTTTAGTAATCTGCTCAGTAGACGTTTATCCGATGTCTTTAGTAGAGGCGAAAGTGATCGGTGTGATGCACATGATCGATAATGGTGAACAAGATGATAAAATCATCGCGGTGGCAAAAAACGATATGTCGGTGAATTATATCAATGATTTATCAGAATTGCCTCCTCATACCATGAAAGAGATTGTTCGGTTTTTTAAAGACTATAAGACGCTAGAGGGTAAGAACGTAACCATTGAGAATCTATATGGACGATCATACGCGCAGAATATCATCACCGAGAGCGTTGAATTATATAATAAGGAAATTAGGAACAAATACTAGATTGATGGACCCTTCCCCCAGATTATCCGCGCTTCAGTCGCTCCATAGGCTAGCCAATTCTAGCGTGGAGTCATTAGCGTGGAATTCAAAAGTAAACATGAATTCACTGCCGCGAAAGGCAACTGCACCCCTGCTTGATCAAATGCAATGTAACGGCTCCGATCGACAAGCAGGGATGCTTAGTTATATACGATTCTCTCTGAATGCCGCGTCTACGGTAAAAACATTTCGAGCTAAGGAGGCTTTGGGATATGGGAATTGATTTGTTTTGGACCGTGTTTTTGGTGCTCGCTAACGGCTTCTTCGTTGCTGCGGAATTCGCGATCGTTAAGGTGCGCGCCTCCCAGATCGAATTGCAGGTGAAATCAGGCAGTAAAGTTGCCCGCATCGCACAAAATATCATTAATCATTTAGATGGGTATTTGGCAGCGACGCAATTGGGAATTACACTGGCATCCCTCGCTTTAGGATGGGTTGGGGAAGCCGTCATGACGGAGGTCGTCCATCGTTTTTTTGGGTTATTCCATGTGGAGTTAACGAGTGCCATAGCCTCGAATCTAGGTTTAGTACTTGCCTTCAGCATCATTACCTTTCTTCACATTGTGTTTGGAGAATTGGCTCCCAAATCAATTGCGATTCAAAAGCCCGTCGCCACGACCATGAAGATTGCGCTTCCCCTGCAGTTTTTCTACTATGTGTTTAGGCCGATGATTTGGGTTTTAAACGGCTTCGCCAATTTCTTGTTGCGCCTCATTGGCATACAAGTAGGCGCGCACGAGGCAAACCATTCGTCAGAAGAACTGCAATACCTTCTAGAGAAAGGGAAGGAAAGTGGGGCACTGAATAATGCAGAGCATGAGCTGCTAAAAAACGTGTTCGATTTTAATGAACGGATTGTAAAAAACATTATGGTCCCTCGGACCAAGATCGTAGCGGTAGACCACGAAGATTCTGCTGAGGAATTTATTCAGACGGTGACCGAAGAGGGGTATTCAAGAATACCTATATATGATGATAATATAGATCAGATTGTCGGGGTGGTTCACACGAAAGATATTCTTCCGTTAGTAGTGAAAGGAAAGCCGGTCATTCTTAGGAATATCATGCGTAAGCCGTATTTCATTCCCGAGACGAAGAAAATCAATGATTTGATGACTGAGTTTCAACAAAAGCGCATTCAAATCGCATTCGTTTTAGATGAGTTTGGCGGTACGGCCGGAATGGTTACGTTGGAGGATATTGTGGAAGAGTTAGTCGGCGAAATTCAGGATGAATACGACGAAGAAACGCCTTTAGTCGAGCGTATTTCCGAAAATGAATTTATGGTGGACGCAGGAGCGAGCGTACACGACGCCAACGGTTATCTTCCATTGGAACTTCCGGAAAGCTCGGATTATGACACTATGGCGGGGTTAGTTTCTCATTTATTTGAGAAAATTCCTGATGTAGGAGACAGTACAGAGGAACTTGGCTATCGCTTTACCATCATCAAAAAAACACAACAAAACATCGAGTTCGTCAAATTAGACTTGATAGAAGTATCTACCGATGAGGAGATAGAATAGAAGGAGGCACCGTGCACTTGTTTTATACCCCAGACATTCAGTCCGACCAAAAGACTTACCAGCTCTCCGAAGAGGAAAGTAAACATGCTATCAGAGTACTTCGACTGCGTGTAGGCGATAGTGTTTCACTTGTTGACGGTATAGGGGGCTTTTTTGAGGCGGAAATTTCAGATGCGCATCCTAAACGTACCCAGTTGGGGATACTTTCGTATCGATCCGATTATAAGAAAAGGAGCTATCGTTTGCATATTGCCGTTTCGCCGACGAAGAATATAGACCGCGTGGAGTGGTTTCTGGAAAAGGCGACCGAAATTGGCATTGATGAAATTACGCCGCTGCTGTGCGATCATTCGGAGCGTAAGGAAGTAAAGCTCGACCGATTAAACAAAATTGTCGTAGCGGCAAGTAAACAGTCTTTAAAGGCATATGTCCCGCAGTTGAATCCGATGATCCCCTTGGATGTGCTTGTAGATCAAGTGAAGAACGATCCGGGTCTTACCAAGGGCATCGCTCACTGTGAAACGGAATCCGACAAACGTTTCATCAGCGAGGGCTTCGTGGCGAATGGAAATTATTTATTGCTTATCGGTCCGGAAGGCGATTTCTCGCCTCGGGAAATTGAGCGTTGCCGTGCTGCAGGCTTTATTCCGATCTCTTTAGGAGAGTCTCGATTACGTACCGAAACTGCAGCGGTGTTCGCCTGTGCGGAAGTGGCGCTTCTTAACCGCTCGTGTTAATTCATTAACTCCGCGTTCACAATCTGAATTTCTGCATTTCCCTTTAAAGGTTCGGGATTAAACACCATTTTTCCTTTGATCTTAATCGGCTCGTCAGTGAATTTCACGGTTCCCTTTTTCATAAATATCTCGACCATTGGAGGGATCCCGTTGGTTCCACAAAACTGACATTGGGTAATCGGTAGTACAGAGAGCATATAGGTGTCGTGGTGACGGCCACTTTTAAGAGGAACCATATAACCCGGGAGTTCAACCACAGTGTTTTCTAATTTCTTAAGAGGCTCTGGATAGGCCGGCGTATATACTTTTTTATTTCCCTCGGTGGTGACCTTATACATCATTTTGTCAATAGCTTCCCAAGTGCTATTCATCATCGGTGTATGATCGGGAATTTGTGCTTCGTTGAAATTTCCGATTTGGGCATTAGCGATCCCAACTAGGCCGCTAAGTAAGAGTAGTGTAACGATGTAATGTCTCATTTTTATTTATTACCAAGTATTGTCGATATGCTTGTTCGATACGCTTTAATGGCTGGAATCAATGCGGAAACCATACCGATCAGACAAGCGATTAGTAAAATTAACCATTCTTTTCCGTAGAATTTAAAGGCTGGTAAAATGGCCGTGCTCTGACTGGTCTGTTGTCCGATAAGGTACACACCAATATGTCCAAGTAGCAAACCAATAAAACCACCTATTAACGTGATCACTAAACCTTCGACAATCAGCATCGTGAAAAGTTTAAACTTGCTTGCGCCCAAGGTGCGCATAATCGCCAAGTCGTACTTCCGATCTTTCAATGCGTTATATAAGCTGATGAATACACTTAGACCCGCGATAATCATGATGATGTAAGCCAATATCTCCAACGAATCAATGCCTACTCCCATTAATGAAAACAGTCTCGCTGTTTCCAAAGCTGGCGAAGCGGCTTGCATGTTGGTCGATTGATTAATTAATCGTGGTATTGTCCCGATTGCGGCGGGTGAACTGAAGGTGACGAGCAGTGCCGTGATCTCCAGACTTGTGTCTCTTACGATATCGTCAGCAATATTTTTTATGAACACGTCGGCTACCGGTCGTTCGGCGACCAGCTCTTCAACTTGCTCCTGATCCGTTACGCTGTCATGATTTTCGGGATGGTCTCCGTGTAGGTGTACGTGCTGATCGGTGGATTCATGCTCGTGAAGCTGGCCCATATCATGCGGGTGATCATGATCATGGCCGTGGTCGTGATCGTCATCGTGGTGGATCCCGTGAATATCCCAAACACTTTCCAAATTGGTTAACAACAGGTTGTCAACCACAGTTCCAGAGGGTTCAAGTATGCCTACTATAGTGAAGGGATGGTCCTCGTGCACATGTGCACCCTCGGATAGACCGTGCGCTCCATGGATATGGTCGCCCAGTTGGAGCCCGTTTTTCCGTGCGGTTTCACTGCCAATAACGACCTCGAAGCCCGTTCCCCATAATTCCCCTGCCGCTATCTCTAAATCATACAGGCCCATGAAACTGGTATCTGTTCCGATAATCCGGTGTCCCTTAAAATTGTCTCCCAAGGAAATAGGAACAGCGAGTTCGATGAAAGGATTTTCCTGAAGCGAAAGGGCTTCGCTTAATTTGATATTGCCGGTAGGGTTGTCCACATGATACAGCGTGCTCAAAATAAGTTGTAATGGGCTGCCTTTGGCACCAACAACCAGGTCAACCTGCTTACTGTTGTTATCCATCTGCTTCTCAAAGGAATCGCTGGTGATATACAGGCTGGTCAAGATGGCGACGCCGAATGCGGTGAGTAAAATACTCAATACGGTGGAGGCCCATTGTTGAGAAATGTTCTTCCAAACAAGTTGAAGTGTGTTCATCTTTTTAGGCTTCTAGAATGTAACTGTTGTTGAATTGATCCTTCAGACGCTTGTCGTGTGTTGAAATCAGTAGTGTACTGCCTTGCTGATCTGCTAACTCCTTTAACAAATCTATAACCAGAAATGTGTTTTTATCGTCCAAGGAGGCGGTAGGCTCATCGGCAATTAGCAAGGTCGGTTTATTGATTAGAGCTCGAGCGACTGCTGCACGTTGTATCTGGCCACGACTCAACTGGTTGGGACGACGGCTCGAAAAATTATCCAATTGTAATTTTCTAAGTATATCGTTGATGGACGGTTGATCAACGGCAAGTCCAGCTAAACTCTGCGCCAATTGTATATTCTCACTGATTGTTAAGTTTCGAAGTAGATGGGCTTCTTGAAAGATAAAACCTAAGTTTTGTGCGCGGTACCGATCCAATGATGTGCCGCTAAGTTCATCGAGTACTTGGTTGTTTACTTCAACTTGTCCAGTGTGAGGGTATGAAAAGCCACCGATCAAATTTAATAGGGTCGATTTACCGGATCCAGAATCACCCAGTACAAGGGTATGTTCTTGTTTTTTTAGTTGTAAATCTTTGAAGACCAGCGTTGATCCTCCTGGATAAGCATATGATAAATTGGCGGTTTTTAATACAAAATCACTCATGACATATCTTTCTTGCAAAGTAGGATTAATTGTTGGGTTTTGCCAATTCTTTGACCAAATTAAACAGTGATCTTAATCGGTTTTATAGCTTTTCCATTAGCACAGAAGGCTTGTGTTTGTGACGAAAAAAGAGGGCAAATAATACTGCTACAATGAGCGTATAAAGTGCGAAAGTCAACCAGATGTGATGCCAGTCTTTAAGTCGAACAACCTGAGAGAGTAGGCCGTCTTCGAATTGTTGTATTCCCCGCGAACTCAAAAACTGAAGAAACGTGGAGTTGTCGATTGAGGTGTCCAAATACGTAGCTAATGCCTCCGAGTCAGTAAAGGTCAGTGTGAAATAGCGGTCGATCATCCAACCGGAGATCGATGAACCTAGCACAGCGCCCACGCCATTGGTCATCATCATGAATAGACCTTGGGCAGAGGATCTGATTTTATTATCCGTATTGGTCTCGACAAATAGGGATCCTGAAATGTTGAAGAAGTCGAAGGCCATACCGTACACGATACACGAAAGGATAATCATCCAAAGTCCGGCTGATGACGGGTTGCCGTAGGCGAATAGTCCAAATCGTAACACCCAAGCGAACATGGCGATTAGCATGACCTGTTTGATACCAAATTTTTTCAGGAAAAATGGGATAGCGAGTATGAATAGCGTTTCAGAGATCTGAGAGATCGACATGATGATCGTTGAATATTGAACCACAAACGAGTCCGCATATTTAGGGTAGAATCTAAACTCATCTAAAAACACATCTCCATAGGCATTGGTTAGTTGTAAAGCAGCGCCGAGAAAAACTGAAAACACGAAGAAAAGTGCCATCTTTAGATTTCCGAATAGTTTAAAGGCCTCCAAACCCATGATTTGAATAAGGCCTGCTTTCTTATCGGTTTGTCGTTGGGGTGGACAAGCGGGTAATTTAAATAGCGAATAGATCGCCAGTATGAGCGAACCTGTTGCCGCGATGTAAAATTGACCTTCGGTAGCTTTATTGCCACTTAAGTTGGTTATCCACATGGCCACGATAAAACCAACTGTTCCCCAAACACGTATGGGAGGGAAAGACTTGATTAAATCATGTCCTGCTTGATGAAGCGCGGTGTAAGCGATCGAGTTGGACAGGGCAAGTGTGGGCATGTAACAGCACATACTGAGTAAAATGATCGTAAAAAAGAGGCCGGGATCGTCGACTTGTGCTAAATAAATAAGTGCAAGCGCATAAAGGGTGTGAAGTATGCTGTAAAGTTTTTCGGCATTAATCCACTTGTCGGCGATGATTCCTATGATGGTGGGCATGAACAAAGAAGCGATGCCCATGGTCGAAAAAATCGCGCCGAATTCTGTCCCGCCCCAATCTTTCGAACCGAACCAATAATTCGCGATGGTGATTAACCAAGCCCCCCAAACAAAAAATTGCAGGAAGCTCATAACGATCAGTCTTAGTTTAACAGACATGAAACAGCATTTAAAATGGCGATTATATTTTTCGTTTTTCTATTTCATCTCTTATTTTAGCCGCCGTTTCATACTGCTCGTTGTCGATGGCTTTCTGAAGGGTTTTTTCGAGCTGCTCGATGGTGAGTGTTGCGTAGGGGGAAGGCATGTTTTTTCCAGAGTCTACATCGGAAGGTGCCTTTACGTCATTCTCTGCATCAGTCGCTTTGTAATTTCCGACGTTTTCCAAATTCTCTAAAAAAGCGAAATCGTTGCCTTCAATGACAATGCCTGCGGTATTCATAATGAAATCGTAGGTGTAGATCGGGCATTCGAACCGCACCGCCAGCGCTACCGCATCTGATGTTCGGGCATCAATCTCGATCGTTTGTTCACCGTCACTGCAGAGTAGTTTGGCGAAGAAGATGCCGTCCACTAAATTATAAATAAGTATTTCTTGGAGTGAGATTTCAAATGTATCAGCGAATGTCTTGAATAAATCATGTGTCAGTGGCCGGCTGGGTGTCATCTTCTCGATCTCTACAGCGATGGATTGGGCTTCGAAGCCCCCAATGATCACCGGAAGGCGGCGATTTCCCCCCACCTCGCCAAGCACTAATGCATAGGCGCCAGATTGCGTCTGACTGTACGACAGGCCGACTATATCTAACTTGATTTTCTTCATGAAATTGCGCTTTATCGTGATTACAAAGATGGGAATATTAAAAGCAAAAAAAAAGTGGCCCAATTTTTTTTTCGATGGGGCCACTGTTTCCTCGGTGTGTGTATTTTAGTTGTGCTTCAAGTTCTTAATCGCTTGGGTGAGTTGGGGGACGATTTGAAATGCATCCCCTACAATACCGTAATCTGCGACTTTAAAGAATGGTGCATCGGGATCCTGATTAATCACGACGATGGTCTTCGAATTGCTGACACCCGCCAGATGTTGAATGGCTCCAGAAATACCGATCGCGATGTACAAGTTGGGACTGACGACAATACCGGTTTGTCCCACGTGCTCCGAGTGTGGACGCCATCCTGCGTCCGAAACGGGTTTTGAACAAGCGGTCGCTGCACCTAAGGCATCCGCTAGCTCCTCAATCATTGCCCAATTTTCGGGGCCTTTTAGCCCGCGACCAGCAGAAACAACAATTTCGGCTTCGGGTAATGAAACCTTATCGGTTGACCGAATAATCTCTTGGATTACCGCGTCGAGATTTTGCGGTGAAAGTTCAGGTGAGAAATCCACTATTTCGGCTTCACTACCATCAATCAGTCGTGGCTCAAATGCGTTTGGTGTAACGGATATGACTTTATAAGGGGAATCTATCGATTTGAGAGCAAAGGCTTTGTTGGAAAAAGCGGATA
>Ga0079224_100004953_pt1 | contig 17400 bp, 10 predicted proteins | sample Stecom2015_FD_80414 | JGI IMG/M metagenome (GOLD analysis project Ga0079224, IMG submission 80414) | Agricultural soil microbial communities from Utah to study Nitrogen management - Steer compost 2015 | ecosystem: Environmental > Terrestrial > Soil > Agricultural land | place: USA: Utah...
ATAGCATCAGATCCGTACAGCGCAGCGGCACCATCTGTGAGGACTTCCATATGGTTGATGGAGGAGGAGGGTATGAAGGAAAGATCCGTGGCAGCAGAACCGCTGCTTGCCCCAACGTTGGAGGTGATGTGACGGCGCTTGCCATTGACCAGGACAAGGGAGTGGTTTGGCGAAAGCGCACGCATGCTGGCCGTGAGTGTCTGACTTGCCATGTCGGTGCCGCGTTGCTCTGCATTGTAGGAGGGAACCTGGTTGGCGATGGCGTTCATGAGGTCAGGTGCCCCACTTTCCACCAGCACGTCATTGGTGATCATCTGGACTGGTGCAGGGCTGTCGGATACCGCCATTCCACTGCGCCGGGTGCCAGTGATGAGAATCTCGCTGATCTCCGCTGCTGGTCCGGATGCTGCCTGTGCCAGAGCGTTGGGGGTGAATCCGGCTGTCATAACGCAGGATGCCAGGACGTATTCGGGCCTGACAATCGATTTTCGTGTCTTCATTCTGAGCCTCCAGATAATCGGATAATGAGAGCTTTGTGCAGACGTGAACTGAAACAGGGATGATTCAGTGCTCGCTTTATCAGGGGGTAGCAATAAGCAAGCCAATCGCGGAATCCGTTGGAAATTACAGCGATTGATGAATGAGTGATCTGTATTGGTGCGAAAAAAGTGTCCGGTTTGACACTTTGGCTGATAAGTGAGCATGCCTCTGAGGACAAGGCACTGCCATGTTCATATTCGGTGCGACGCTGCCACACATGAGCGCACGGCGTGTGCTCCATATAGCGGGTGCTCGGACTGCGATGTGCACCCATATGCTGCGGAATAAGGCAAATGTTTGATATGGCGCTTCGCGGAGAGATGTATCGTAAAAAAATGGGAAGCGCTTCCGCGCTTCCCCAAGGGAGCCTCGCCTTCATCCTGACTTGTTAACCGTGGTCGATTGTTCTGCTTCGGGTTCTGAAAGTCCTCCCTGACATCTCCTCAATTCCTCCTGCTTTCTTCCTGGCACCAAAATTGCTCCGTTCATGCCAAATGGGAAAATCAGGTCGCGGCGCAACTGACTCCTGTGCGACCGCTGCTCCATTTCCCGGTATGCGTATCGAATCTCGACAGCACGGAGGTAGTTGTTATGAAACCCATCGAGGGCCATCAGATCATCAGAATCGATGATCTGCAGATTTCCCGGGAGAGTTGCACCATCGTGGAGGGGGAGCGGGAGGTCAAGGTTACTCCCCGAAGCATGGATGTGTTGATCTACCTGCTGGAGCACCGGGGCCGTGTGGTCAGCCCGGATGAGCTTCTTGACCAATTCTGGAGCCCTCTCGCTTCGGATCACGCGGTGCACAAGGCGATAGCCGAGCTGCGCGCCGCGATGGGAGACAGCGTGCGTCAACAGAGGTATTTGAAGACGGTCCCCAAACGTGGTTACAAACTGCTGCCCCCTTCGCAGGCAGCAGACCCGGCCGAGACCGCAGTTTCCCCCACCCTGTTGACAGCGCGTCTTCAGCACCGCCTGACGCTGAAGGGTTGGCCCAGGACCGTCGTGTGGTGCCTGTGCAGTGTGATGCTCATTGGGCTGGGGATGCTCGTGGAGGCCAGGCGTGAGGCAGTGGCATCTGTTGTTGTCGTGGAGACCGCGCCCCTGTGTCGAATAAATACGGGAGGCGAAGGCTATCTGCTGCTTGTGAGCGTCGTGCAGACGGATGCAGGCACAGCCCCGCCCCTGACGGGGCTCAGCCTCCGTCATGGCGATCTTCGGGACGGCAGGGAAGTGGCCGCCTGTGCCGGAGCTCCGCTGATGGACGCCACCGGCGGTTAGATCGTAAACTTGCGGGCGCCGGGCAGTCCGTCCGGTCTTCTAGAATCTCATGCAGTTTAGAGGAGAATCTCGTGCAGTGGTTTGACTCAAGAACCCGCTATGGCGTGGTTTCCCGCACTTTGCATTGGGGCATGGCCCTGATATTCGCCTGGCAGTTCACGGGCATGGCGGTAAAACTGATTGTGGGACGTGCGCCCCTGACCGCGTTCCTGGTAGGAACGCACCAGCCCGTCGGTGCGCTGCTGTTCCTCCTGATGGTGGTACGCCTGCTATGGGCACTGGTGAACTGGCAACATCGCCCGCTCTACGAAGCCGGCACAACAGGTCGGTTGGCATTCGCCGGTCACCTGGCGCTCTATGCCCTGATGGTAATCATCCCCACACTTGGTCTACTGAGACGCTATGGAGAGGGGGAGGGGTTCGCGCCTTTCGGGGTCCCTCTGTTCTCTGCAAGGGGTACCGAAATCAGCTGGATGATCCAGCCCGCAGAGCTACTGCACCAACCCCTGGCGTGGACGTTCTTCGTGCTCATCCTCGGCCATATCGCTATGGTCCTCGTCCATCGATTTCACTGGCGTGATGACACACTGAAGAAGATGGCCTGACAGCTTGCCCTCTCCAGGGGGCAAGCTTTTCCTTGGTGGTCCTGTCCTGAATTTCTTGCTTGCTCATTCCTTAATAGCGCCTGTGCTCACTCATAAATCCGGCTATTCTGTCGACGCAAAATATTCAAAATTTATAGTTAAAATCACTGAAATTTATGGCTGCTATTACTTCAACGCGTTTTACTTTCGTCTCAAATCATTGCGTTGAATAGCCAGAATCCTTTCTCTACACTCGGGTCTGTCCGACAAGATTTGCTGACCACAATTCAATAACTTTACGGACGCCAAACATGTGGAAACTGCGTTCCTGCAAGGATCGCCGGTGCGTGATTTTCACAATATAACTAAAATAAAAGGGGGTTTTTATGAAGAACGCCATTCCTGGCAAACGGAAGGCATTGTTTGTAGCAGTCGTGCTTGCCGGCTTGCCAATGTCTGTTCTGTCTCAGCAGCAACAACCGGAGATTGAAGAAGTCGTCGTCACCGGTTCACTCATCCGCGGCACGCCACTCGATGCCGCACTTCCCGTAGAAGTTTACAGCACTGAGGACCTGCAGCTTTCCGGCGCTCCAACGGCGCTTGAGTTCGCCAAGACGCTCAGTATTTCCGGGGCCACCAGCGGCGAGTCCTATTACTTCGGCGGCGCGGGACTGACCGGCAGCGTCAGTTACAACCTGCGGGGTCTGGGCTCCGACAAGACACTGTCGCTCTTCAATGGGCGCCGTGTCACCCAGAACACCTCTGTCATTCCCAGCGCAGCCCTGGCGCGAACGGAGATCCTGAAGGACGGGGCGGCGGTGACCTATGGGGCCGATGCCACCGGCGGCGTGGTCAACTTCATCACCCGCGACGCCTTCGAGGGTCTGGAGATCCAGGGATCATACAAAGCGATCGATGGTTCCGATGGCGACTATAACGGCAGCATCCTGACGGGTTTCAGCACCGATAACTCCGATGTGCTGTTTGCTTTTGAATGGGACCACCGCTCCCGTCTGGATGCCAAGGATCGTGACTTCACCAACCTGCCCTATGGGGTCAACCCGGCGCCGTGGTCCACGCTGACCAACCTGGCCGGGTATGTGCCGCGTGCTACGCTTCCCGCCGAGCCTGGCAATACTGCCAATGGAGAATGGGGTACACCGCTGGGTCTGGTATCCGACTTCACCCAGGAGAGCTGCGAGGCCGTCGGTGGCGTGTATCGTGACAGCTATACCTGTCTGTACAACTATATTCCCTACTACAATGTCGTATCGGACAACGACATCTATCGTCTCTACGGCCAGATCAACACCGAGCTCAGCGACAGCCTTAATTTCTACCTGCGGGGCGCCTACTCCATGGTGGACACGCCCTATCAGTACGGCTCTCCCTCACAGCCGGTCACTCGAGGGCCTGCCCGGGCTACAGGGGCCACCTACCAGCTATACGTGCCGAAGACCAACCCGTACGTGGCTGACTTTGCCGAGCGCACGGGCTGGGCAGACAACCCGCTGTATGCTCTGACCCAGGGCTATACGCCAATCACCTATCGCGCCTTTGCCCATGGCGGTCTGGACACCTTCGCCGAGAGTGGCAAGCACAGTACGCCGAGCGACATCCGCAACAAATTCGCTCACATCTCCACCGGCTTCAATGGCGATATCACTGATTCGATCAGCTTCGATGTTGGCCTCACCTACAACCAGTCGAACCTGTCCTCGAACAGCCCCGACATGATGCTCTATCGCGTGCAGCAGGCACTCAATGGCTTCGGTGGCCCGAACTGCAACGTGCCGGACCTCGATCCCAGCCGCTACGGTACCCAGAACCCTGGCATGGCCGGGAGTGAAGGCTGTAGCTGGTACAACCCCTTCGCCTCCAACTTTGCCGGCCAGCCCGTGCTGGGTCTGAGCAACCCCAGCCATGTGCCTGGCAGCGAAAACCCGGACGAGCTGATCGAATGGCTGTTCAACGAACGCTACTCCGAGGATCTCAACTGGAACGCCACGGTGGATGTGGTCTTCAGTGGTGAGACGCCTCTGCAACTGCCAGGTGGCAACATAGCGTGGGGTGCAGGTGCGCAGTGGAGGAAAACCGAGAACCGCGAAACCGTGGATGATCCCTTCTTCAACGGTAGTGAACCCTGCCCATGGCCCGCCAGTTCCGGCCAGATCCCGCTGGACCCGACGGATCCGGGCTTCACCGGCTGCACGCCTGATCGCCCCGGCCCGTTCCAGTTCTTTGCGACCAACGTGCCGGACAGCGCCTATCAGGACCAGGAGTCCTTCTTCGGCGAGCTGAGTCTGCCGGTACTGGATTCCGTCTACCTGACCGCCGCCGTGCGCTACGAAGAGTTCACCGGTGGTCTGGATGCCACGGTGTACAAGGTCTCCGGTAAGTGGGACGTGACCGAGAACCTCTCGTTCCGGGGTTCGATCGGCACCAACTATCAGGCACCGGGCCCGGATGTCATTCCCGGCGAGGTCGTCAACAACACCAACAGCTACACGATTGCCGGTGGTGCCTGGCGTGGTGCGCAGACGGTGACAGTGGCCAACATCGAGCCGGAAGAAGCTACTGTCTGGGGTCTGGGAGCCATCTGGCAGTCCCAGGGCTTCACCGCCGACAGCTCGGTACAGCTGATCGTCGACTACTTCGACATCGAGACCGAGAAGGAGCTGGGCTTCCTGGCAACAGCAAATGAAATTGCCGATGCCGTGTTCAGCATCTCGCCGAACGGTGGCCCTGTGCCAACAAATGGCAGTGCGCTGGCGGACTGTTCCCATCCTCTGATCGGACGGGTCACCTTCAACGGTGGGGCGTGTGTGCAGGGTGTCAGCACTGCTGCAGACTTTGCTGAAATCCGCAGGGACTACGGTAACGGTCCGGGCCAGATCACCAAGGGCTTCGATATCCAGGCGACGTATGATGTGCCTGTGTATCGTGGTGATCTTACCCTGGGGCTCACCGCCACCAAGATCAACGAGTTCAAAAGTACTGCCACCGTGCTTGATGGCTATCAGCTGAACGCCGGTACAGATCGCCTCGGCAAGCTGAACTTTGCCACTATTGCTAATGCCGCTTCGGAGTGGCGCGCAAACATGACGGTGAACTATCGTCAGGGTATCCACAACATCCGCCTGATGACGAACTATGTCGAAGGCGTGATCGATGAGCGCTTCTTCACCGCTGACGGCTCCTTCGCGGGTCCTGCGGCCGTCACACCGGCTGGCCGCCAGCCGGGCAGCCTGGAGCTTTACGGGCCCACCATGTACGGGGTGAAAGGTGAGGACTGGATCTCCCTGGACCTCCACTATACGGTGGATCTCCCCTGGGCGACCGTGACAGCGTCAATCGCCAACATCCAGGATCGTGAGCCGCCGGCATCACGTCAGGAAATGGGCTACGATCCCCGCATCGGCAACCCTCTGGGTCGCACCTTCGAGATCGGTCTGCGCAAGACCTTCTAGAATGGCCGCAAGGCAGGCATCCGGAACGGGCGGTCCATGGGCCGCCCGTTCTGCTTTGTGCGATCTGCGACGGGTTCCGCATATGAATTGTCAACGCTCCTGACACCCGCTATAGTGCTATCCGATAATGATTCTCAATTGGGTGACGCGCAGATGACAACAAGAAGCTTGATATTCCTGGCCGCCCTCGGCGTGGTTGGCTGCGATCAGCAGAGAGACATTGCTTCCACTACGGAGTCCGCCACCTCTGTCCAGCCGACACAGAGCGGGGAGGAGCCGGCCGACGGTGCAGCAGGTGCGACGGCAGTGAGCGCCCCGGAAACCGCCGCCACGGGACCGCTGTACGAAGATCAGCTACTGCTCAACACCTATCAGCTGGTCACCGAGGGCAAACGCTCCGGTGAAGGTTACTTCAGCGCCGATGGCACGCGGATTATCTATCAGGCCGAGGTGGAGGGGGATAACCCGTTCTACCAGATCTTCATCCGGGACATCGCAGCCGGCACCACGCAGCGGGTGTCACCGGGCATCGGTCTGACCACCTGTGCGTGGATCCATCCGTTGGAAGACTTGGTGATCTTCGCCTCCACGCACGAAGACCCCGGTGCCCTGGGCAAGCAGCAAAGCGAGATCGAAATGCGCCTGAGTGCTGAGCCCCGCGGCTATGCCTGGGACTATGATGAGCACTACGAGATCTATCGCGCCAACAGCGACGGCAGCAACCTCGTCAATCTGACCAACAGTCCGGGCTATGACGCCGAAGGCTCCTATTCCTCGGAGGGCAGCAAGATCATCTTCGCCTCGAACCGCGAAGCCTATAGCCGCCCGCTGAGCCAGGCGGAGCAGCGCCTGTTCGAGGACGATGCCTCCTACTTCATGGACCTGTACATCATGGACGCAGACGGCAGCAATGTTCAGCAGCTGACGAACTCGCCCGGCTATGATGGCGGTCCTTTCTTCAGTGCGGATGATCAGCAGATCGTATGGCGCCGCTTCAATCCCGACGGCAACAGCGCCGAGATCTGGACCATGAATGCTGACGGCAGCAATCCGCGCCAGCTGACGGATTCCGCGATGGTGTCATGGGGGCCCTACTTTCACCCGAGCGGCGACTACATCATCTACTCCAGCAACGTGCTGGGCCATGCCAACTTCGAGCTGTTCATGATCGATACGCTGGGGCAGCACGCGCCGGTTCGGGTCACCAACACGGACGGCACGGACATCCTGCCGGTATTCACGCCCCAGGGCGACAAGCTGGCCTGGAGCAGTACCCGCACGGAAGACGGCACCTCGCAAATCTTCATGGCAGACTGGAACCATGAACTCGCTCTGGAGCTGCTGGGGCTGTAGCGCTCGCCCTTTGGGAGAGGAAAAATGCTGAGAATGGCGGCGTGTGTTCTGATGTCCCTGTACGCGACGATGGCGCAGGGACAGCAGTACCTCCATCACGACTTGAGTGTGACAATCGACCCTTCCCGGAGCTATCTGGAGGTCAACGACACCCTGCAGCTGCCCGGTCATCTGCAGGCGGCTGATGAGATTGTCTTTCGCCTGAACAGCAGCCTCGCCCTGGATGCCCTGCAGGGAGACAACTACCGGATCGAGCCGCTTGATATGACCGGCGGCAGCAGCGTTGCCGACGCAGGTCGGGAAATCGCATCCGCCAACCGCTACCGTCTGCTGCTGGAGGATCCGGCTGCGCCTTTCACGCTTTCCTATGCTGGAATGGTCAATACCGAACTTGCGCGGTTGAGCGAGGAGTACGCCCAAAGCTTCTCCTCGACCACAGGTATCATCGGCGAGCAGGGCGTCTATCTTGACCACAGCAGCGTGTGGGTGCCCGATTTCCAGGACGGTCTGATGCGCTTCTCGCTCGACGTGACATTCGCGGGCGAGGCGCAAGGCTGGACAGCCGTGAGTCAGGGAGACTCGCAAGGGGTCAGGAATCACTGGGTCAGTGAACAGGCAATGGAGGAGGTCTACCTGGTAGCGGCCGACTTCACTACCTACACCGCTGAGGGTGAGGTCGATATGCTCGCCTACCTGCGCATGCCGGACCCCAACCTGGCCACCCGCTATCTGGAGGCCACGGAGAGATACCTGGCGCTGTATGAGTCGATGCTGGGCGATTATCCGTTCAGCAAGTTCGCGCTGGTCGAAAACTTCTGGGAGACCGGCTATGGCATGCCGTCTTTCACCCTGCTGGGGGAACAGATCATCCGCTTCCCCTTCATCCTGGAGTCGTCCTATCCCCATGAGATCCTTCACAACTGGTGGGGCAATTCAGTCTATCCGGACTACGACAGCGGCAACTGGAGTGAAGGGCTGACCGCCTACCTGGCAGACCATATGTTTCAGGAAATGAATGGGGCGGGTGCGGAGTATCGCAAGGACATGCTGGGCCGCTATCGCAGCTTCGTGGACGATGCAGCCGATTTTCCACTGTCCGATTTCACCTCCCGCAACTCTGCTGCGTCCCAGGCGGTGGGCTACGGCAAGACTCTGATGCTGTGGCATATGCTGCGCCTGGAGCTGGGCGACGAACTCTTCCTGCAGGGGCTTCGGGAGCTGTATGCCCAGCGGCGCTTCACCCGCACCTCCTTCGATGACATCGCCACCCTGTTCTCCAGCGTGGCGGATCGTGATCTGCAGCCCTTCTTCGATCAGTGGGTGGAGCGTCCCGGCGCCCCGGTTCTCTCGGTGGAGGTCAGCCGACAGGACAACGGTGCGGCGCGCATCACCCTGACGCAGTCGCAGCGCGGCGGCCTCTACGAGCTTGATGTTCCCGTAGCCCTGTATTATCAGGACCAGCCCGAGGCGGAGATTGAATGGATTGCCATGAGCGGTGCCGAGGCCGCCATCGAACTGCCGGACTATGCGCGGCTTCAGGCGGTGCTGGTGGATCCGTACTTCGATGTCTTCAGGAGGCTGGATGCCAGTGAGCTGCCGCCAACCCTGCGCGAGATGTTCGGTGCCCAGCGCATCGCTTTTGTCGTCCCGCAGGAGAACCGCGCGCTGTGGATGGAGATGGCCGAGTTTTTCACGGCAGGGAGCAATGTCGACAGTGAGATCATCCTGGAAGAGAACTTCCGCATGCTGCCGTCAGACCGGGCAGTGTGGGTGCTGGGCCGGGACAATCCTGCCGCCGAAGTAGTGGCGCAAGCGGCGGGCTACTACGGGGTGAGGTGGTCCGATGCCGGTCTGTCGCTGCTGGGCAGCGAGCTGCATTTCTCCGACCGCAGCACCGTACTGACAGCGGCTCATCCGGATGATCCCGAGCTGACCATCGGCTGGATTCATGCCCACTCTCCCGAGGCAATGCCAGGCCTCACCGAGAAGCTCCCCCACTACGGCAAGTACTCGTATCTGAGCTTCATCGGCAGTGAGCCCACCAACGACGTAAAAGGGCAGTGGGAAAGTCCGGACTCACCGCTACAGTGGCGTCACCCCGACCTGGCGCCCGGTACACAGCTGGCCCTGTTGCCCGCCCGTGAGGCACTGGCCGAGCTGCCGCCCAAATACCTGCCTTCGGGGTTGCAGAGTCACGTCGAGGCGCTGACGGACGGCCAGATGCAGGGGCGGGGTCTCGGCAGCAAGGGGCTGCAACGGGCTGCCGACTTCATCGCCGCCCGCTTCCGTGAAGCGGGGCTGGAGGCTCCGGACGGGCACCTGCAGACCTGGACCGAGACCCTGCCCGATGGCACAGAAGTGGCGCTGGCCAATGTCATTGGCATCCTGCCGGGGACCGATCCCGTGCTCAGCCGGCAACCCATTGTGCTGGGTGCCCACTACGACCATCTGGGGACGGTGGAAGAAGCGGGCCAGATGCAGGTTTATCCCGGTGCCGATGACAACGCTTCGGGCGTCAGCATTCTGATCGAGGTGGCGAGCAAGCTCAGCCAATCATTCGCGCCGCGACGCTCGATCATTTTTGTCGCCTTCACGGCGGAGGAGTCGGGGCTGCTCGGTTCCCGCCACTTCGTCGCCAACCCGCCAGGCGGCTTCCGTCAGGAAGACATACTGGCGATGATCAATCTCGACAGCGTCGGTCGCCTGGAAGGACGCACGCTGCAGGTGTTTGCTTCCGACAGTGCCTACGAGTGGCCATTCATGGCCCAGGGGATCGGCTTCACCATCGGGGTGCCGTCGCAGTTTCCGGCTCAGTCAGTCGCCGGCAGTGATCACGTCAGCTTCCTGGAGGCGGGTATTCCGGCCATCCACCTGTTCAGTGGTGTCCACACCGACTATCACCAGCCCGGGGATCGGCCGGACAAGCTGGATCTGGCGGGGATGTCAGACATCGCCCTGTGGGTGGAGGAAGCCATGGTCTATCTGGCTGACCGCGAGGCGCCGCTGCGGGCGAACCTGAGCAATGCCCCTGTGCGCGACGTGACAGCGGTGAGCGGTGAGCGCGAGGCCTCACTGGGTACCATCCCGGAGTTCAACTATGCCGGCGAGGGTGTGCAGATTTCGGGCAGTACCCCCGGAAGCGCCGCCGAGGAGGCCGGGCTGCTGGCCGGTGACGTGCTGCTGCAATACAACGGCCAGCCCATCACCGATCTGCAGGGCTATTCCAACATGCTGCGTGCCTCCGCCCCTGGCGATGAGGTAACACTGCTCGTCAGGCGCGGCGAGGACACGGTGACAGTGCGGGCGGTGCTCAAGGCTCGGTGAATGACCCGCTTGCAGGCCGGAGGAGGGATACGGTTACTGCAGGAAAAAGTACAGGACGCTCATGACGGTGCTGAAGGTGATGACGATGAACAGCACCTTCGGTCCGACGCTGTGTTGCCGGCTCCAGTTATAGGGCTCCTCATCTTCGATGAAGATCGGGTTGAGGCGATGTCTGAAAAATCTCATGGTGACCGTGACTCCGCTGGATGGATGAGGGGACATTTAACCCCGGTCCCCGGCCAGCGGAGTGAAAAAATCGTGGCAATGCAGGGAGCAATTCTGATCAATTGTGGCACCCCCTCGCGGCGACAGGGCGCAAATGTAATGCTTTGTCATAAGTAACGGGCCGGTGCTTTTCTCCCCCGACACAACTGGTATTATCCGCCGCGATAACAATAATTGCCGAGTGCGTACATCATGAATTATCGCTCCACCGCCCGCCGGGGCTGTCTGCTGTTGCTGCTTTCCTGCTTTGTCCTTCCTCCTGCACTGCCTCACGCTCATGCCCAGTCGGGCACCTCAGCTCCACCGTTGACCCGCATGCCGGACAGTGATTCCCGGATCCGGCTGGATGGCGTCCTTGATGAGCCGGTGTGGAGCCGAGTGCCCGTGATGGATGCGATGCGCGTTGTCAGCCCCGATACGCTGGAAGCGGCGTCCCTCGAGACTCATACCCGTATCTTCTACAACTCCCGTGGCCTGTACGTGGGGGTGATGAATTACCAGGATCCCGACACGCTGGTTGCCCGTCGCAGCTCCAGGGACACCGGCATTTTTCGCGACGGCTACGTGCTCTCCATCGACCCCTCGGGTGAGGGTTTGTATGGCTACATGATGCGCATCAATCTGGGGGGCACGCTTTCCGACGGGACTATCCTGCCGGAGCGCGAGATCAACCGTCAGTGGGACGGCCCCTGGGACGCCATCGCCCGGGAAACGGATGAAGGCTGGGTCGCCGAGATTTTTGTGCCCTGGTCGATGATGACCCTGCCCGCCTCCGGCCCGACCCGCCGCATTGGCCTGTACACCGAGCGCATGGTGGCCTCCATGAACGAGACCTGGTCCTGGCCCGCGCTGCCGGAGACCAACAGCGAATATCTGTCCGCCTTCCAGAAGTACGAGCTGACCGACGTCAATCCGGCCACCCAGTTCACATTCTACCCTTACGCTTCCACGACGTTCGACGACATGAAGGACGAGACGGACTATCGGGTAGGTGCCGATGTGTATTGGCGCCCCAGCTCCAACATGCTGCTGTCCGCGACACTGAATCCGGATTTCGGCACCGTCGAATCCGATGACGTGGTGGTCAACCTGGGCGCCTTCGAGACCTTCTTTGAAGAGAAGCGACCCTTCTTCCTGGAGGGCCAGGATGTCTTCACGGCATCCCAGCGCCAGCGCGGAGGCGGCTTTGGCCCGACCACTCTGCTCAATACCCGCCGCATCGGTACACAGGCGATCTACGACATTCCTTCCGATGTGCGCGTAGTCGGGACCGATGTCACCCGTCCGTCCGATCTGCTTGGGGCGGTGAAGTTCACCGGGCAGAGTGGCAACTGGCGCTATGGCACCCTGCTGGCATCAGAGGATGATTCGGTGTTGCGGGGCTATCGTGCCGACGGCAGCAGGGTCAATATCGAAGCCGAAGGCCGGGATTTTGCGATCGGGCGTCTGCTCTACGAAGACACCAATGCGGGTGGACGGCGCGCCATCGGCTGGTTGGGTACAGATCTGTCGCACCCCGATCGCGATGCCACGGTCAATGCGGTCGACCTGCACTACTTTTCCGCAGACAACCGCTGGGTAGCCGAAGGTCAGATGATGTTCAGCGACGTTCAGGGCGTCACGGGACAGGGGGGCTTCTTCGACGTGGACTATCGTCCCGAGCGGGGTGTCCAGCATACTTTCACCGGCACCTATCTGGATGACACCCTGGAGCTGAACGACATCGGCTACGTGCAGCGCAACGATCACGTGCAGCTCGACTATCGTCTGCAACTGACCGAGTCCAATGTGCCGGGCCTGCGCACCCGCACCCGCTCCATCAGTGTGATCAACCAGTGGAACACGGACGGCCGGCCAGTGCGCCTTGGCCTGTTCTTCGCCCAGAACATGACCTTCCTCAACAACTCGACGTTGAGCGCCAACCTGCGTTATTTCCCGCCGCGCGTGGACGACCGCCTGAGCCGGGGCAATGGCACCTACAAGATCCCCCATCGCTGGGGTGTTGACAGCACTTGGCGCAGCGACCGGGCCCGTCCGGTGTCGGTCTTCGCCACGCTCAACAGCACAGAAGAGGATCTCGGCAAGCAGAACTTCAGCTACACGGCAGGTGTGACCTGGAATCCTACGGCCAGTTTCTCGATGGACTTCAGCGCCAAGTATGTTGACCGCGAGGCGTGGCTCATCCATCAGGGGGGTGGACGTATGACCGCCTTCGAGGCCAACGAGTGGTCGCCAAAGCTGGAGATGGATTACTTCATCACTGCCAAGCAGCAGCTGCGCTTCAGCCTGCAATGGACGGGCATCAAGGCCTTCGAAGACCGCTTCTACCAGGTGAACGCGGCGCGGGTAGAACACCTGAATGAAACGGGAGACGTGACAGCAGGAAGCGACGACTTCTCCGTGAGCCGCATGAGCTTCCAGGCTCGCTATCGCTGGGAAATCGCCCCCCTGTCGGACCTGTTCTTCGTGTATACGCGCGGGGGCAACCTGGCGCGGGATTATGAGGATCAGTACTACGGCATGTTCGAACACGCCTGGACGGAGCCGATCGTTGACAACTGGGTGATCAAGCTGCGCTACCGTCTTGGCAGCTGAGCGCTGAAGCAGACAGCCGGGATGGATTGGTGGATTGCCGCGCTGGCAATCGGGAAGCTATCCTGTCGTCATACTGACATACTGGTGACATAGGCTTGTGGTTTCGCTGCCGATCGGGAATCACGATGCCTCTGCGCCTGCTTGCTGGGATCCTTGCCATGGTTGTTCTGCCCGCTGGTGTCACTGCTGACCGGCTCGATGCCTCCGGACCTGTCGTTATCGCCCATCGTGGAGCCAGCGGCTACCTGCCGGAGCACACGCTGGCGTCCAAGGCGATGGCCCATGCGATGGGGGCTGACTTTCTGGAGCAGGATGTGGTGATGACCCGGGACGATCAGCTTGTCGTCATGCATGACATCACCCTGGACCGCACTACCGATGTTGCCACGCGCTTTCCCGGGCGCAGTCGCGAGGATGGCCTGCACTACGTCGTTGACTTCACGCTGGCGGAGATCGAGTCATTGCAGGTCACCGAGGGCGCGCGCCGGATCGGTGGAACCCGCGAGGCAATATACCCGGGCCGCTTTCCCGTGGGTCTGTCCTCCTTCCGGATTCACACCCTGGCACAGGAGATTGAGCTGGTGCAGGGGCTCAATCGTTCCACCGGCGCCGATGTTGGCATCTACCCCGAGATCAAGTCTCCTGCCTTCTTTCACGCCGAGGGCAAGGACCTGGGCCGGGCTGTCCTCGCCGTCCTCAGGGACTATGGCTACACTTCGCGCAACGACAAGGTCTTCGTGCAAACCTTCGACTTCGAGGAGCTGAAAAGGCTGCGTCATGAGGTCATGCCGGCGCTGGGGGTGGATCTGAAACTGGTCCAGCTGCTGGACGGCGGCACGGAGAACGCGTGGATGCAGACCGCCGACGGTATCCGGGAGATCGCCCGTCACGCCGATGGGCTGGGACCTGAAAAGGGCCTGATCATCGCCTACAACGCCCCCTTTCATGACCTGCGCGTCAGCGACCTGGTAAGTCACGCTCACGCGCAGGGTCTGAAGGTCCACCCCTACACCTTCCGCCTGGATGAGGGGCAGGTTCCTCCTTACGCCCGCGACTTCGAGCATCTGCTGGCGCTGTTCTACGAAACGGCCGGGGTGGATGGGGTGTTCACCGACTTTCCCGACCGGGCGGTCCGCTACCTGCAAAGCCGATGATTGACGCTGGCTCCCGTCCGGTCATTGTCGTATAATCGCCGCCCGTTTGAATCTCAGCTGCTCTCCGCATACAGTTTTCCGCGTCAGTCGTTACGCTTTCCGCTACGCAACCGTTACCGCACCAGCATACAAGGCCCGATATGTCATCCAGTACCCGTCCGGAACTCAGTTTCGCTGAGCTCGATCTCCCCTCATCCCTGCAGGAAACCCTGAGCAGGGTGGGCTACGAAAAGCCGTCGCCGATCCAGCAGGCAACGATTCCCATCCTTCTGCAGGGACGCGACGTGGTGGGCATGGCCCAGACCGGTACCGGCAAGACTGCGGCCTTCGCTCTGCCCATACTGGCGGGAATTGATCCGACCCAGAAACACGTGCAGGCGTTGGTGCTGTGCCCCACCCGTGAGCTGGCCATTCAGGTGGCTGAGGCATTCCAGACTTACGCGGCCGGCATGCGTGGGTTTCAGGTGCTGCCTATCTATGGCGGTCAGGAAATGGGACGCCAGCTCAGCGGTCTGCGTCGAGGTGCGCAGGTCGTGGTGGGAACCCCGGGACGGCTGCTCGACCATCTCAATCGCCGCACCATCGACCTTACCCAGCTGAAGACGCTGGTGCTGGACGAGGCGGATGAAATGCTGCGGATGGGCTTCATTGATGATGTAGAAACGATTCTGGCGACGACGCCGAAAGGGCGTCAGGTCGCGCTGTTTTCCGCCACCATGCCGCCGCCGATCCGCGCTGTCGCCGAAAAGTATCTCGACAAGCCCGAAGAGGTACGCATCCAGACGGCCATCACCACCAACGAGAACATCGAGCAGTTCTACTGGCTGGTGCAGGGCACCAACAAGCTGGATGCGCTGACCCGCATCCTGGAAGTCGAAGAGTTCGACGGCATGATCATCTTTGTGCGCACCAAGACCAGCACGGTGGATCTGGCCGACAAGCTTGGCGCTCGTGGTTTTGCGGCCTCTCCCCTCAACGGGGACATGAACCAGGCTATCCGCACGCGCACGATCGAGCAGCTCAAGGCGGGCCACATCGATATCCTGGTGGCGACCGATGTGGCGGCACGCGGGCTGGACGTGGACCGGATCAGTCATGTCATGAACTACGACATTCCTTACGATGACGAAGCCTACGTGCACCGTATTGGCCGTACCGGTCGTGCCGGACGCAGCGGCAAGGCCATTCTGTTCGTGGCGCCTCGTGAGCGACGCCTGTTGCAGTCCATCGAGAAGACGACCCGCAAGAAGATCACCCAGATGGAGCTGCCCACCCGTGGCGAGCTGATCGAAAAGCGCAGTGCCGCGTTCAAGGAAGGCATCAGCGAGACCATTCGCGGCGGCAACCTGGACTTCTTCCGCACGCTGGTCAGTGAACTGTGCGAGGAACACAGCTGCGATGCAACACAGGTCGCGGCCGCGATGGCCTACTTGCTGCAGAAGGATCGACCGCTGGAGCCTGTCATTGCCGAGGAGACCCCGCGTCAGACGCGCAGCGCCATGCCCGGCAGAGATGACTGGAAGGGCGCGGCCAGCGGCAGGTCGAGCGGTAGGGAGCGCGCTGCGCGCCCCAGCGCTGACAGGCAGTTCGAACAATTGTTGGACGAGGATGGCCGCCAGCGCCGTCCGCGTCACGAGCACTCCGCGGAGGAAGACGGACGGGCCAAACCGCTGCGCGATTTCCCCGATGTGAAGATGGAGCGTTTCCGCATCCATGTGGGACATGCTGATGGCGTGACGCCGCGCGAGGTGGTGGGCGCCATTGCCAACGAAGCGCAGATCGAAGGCCGCTACATTGGCCACATCCGCATCTACGATGACTACTGCACGGTGGATCTGCCGGCTGGCATGCCGCGCGAGACCATGCACATCCTGGCCAAGACACGCGTGCGCAACAAGCCGTTGAAGATCGAGCAGGTGGCCGCGTCCAGCAGTAGGCCAGAACCCAGGAAACCAGAGCTCAGGAAACCAGAGCTCAGGAAACCCGAAAACAAGAAGTCAGAATTCAAGAAGCCAGAGCTCAAGAATTCAGAGTTCAAGAAGCCAGAGCTCAACAAAGCAGATGCAAAAAAGGCAGGTTCCAGGAAAGCCGGGACAGCGACCGGGCGCAGGACTGACGGATTCACGGGCGGCGCCGAGCGTCGGTCGGTGATTGAGAGCAAGGATATCACCCGTGAAGTGTTGGACCGCTTTCCCAGCCTCGGTGCCAAACCGCGCTCCGCGACACCCGTGGCCGGCGCTGAGCCCTCGCCGCGCGTACGTACCAAGCCCAAAAGCAAGCGCGTGGACAAGGACAAGGGTAAGCGTCGCAAGCCCAGTGACAAGCCGAGGGTGTCCTGACGCGGGGACACCGGATCCCCACTGTCATGATGCAGGAACTACTCCGGTCGCCACATGACGTAGCCGTCGTTCTGCGCGGCAGTCCTGAGCATCTGCAGCAACGGGCTGGCGCGGGTGGACAGCGCGACGGGAATCTCGGCGTCCTCATCCTCCTCGTCCGCGCCGGGCTCTGGCGGTTCGTCCCGATGTTTCAGTGACGCTTCGAGCCTGCTCAACGCTACCGAAAGGTCGTCCCCGCTCACTGCCCCTTCGCTGGCGCCGCTGGTCCCCATCATTTTCAGCAGGGGTTCCGCCACGTGGCTGAGCATCACGAATTCGCCGGAATCTTCACTCTGGAATTTGATAATCACACTGATTTCCTCCCTGTGGTTTTGTATATCCCCACACAGTCTCCTCCCCCCTGGGCCGGTCCACAAACCAGGCAGGCGCAAAGGGCGACCCACCGCACCTTTCAAGGGCAGGGAGTCAGGGGCAGAGATGGGAGTGCGAGTTAAAAAAATTATCGTTACGGTAACAACAATATATTTTCAAAAAT
>Ga0079224_100004954_pt1 | contig 17398 bp, 18 predicted proteins | sample Stecom2015_FD_80414 | JGI IMG/M metagenome (GOLD analysis project Ga0079224, IMG submission 80414) | Agricultural soil microbial communities from Utah to study Nitrogen management - Steer compost 2015 | ecosystem: Environmental > Terrestrial > Soil > Agricultural land | place: USA: Utah...
ACACGTCCAGCATGCGGTTCTTGATTAGCTGCTTGTCTTTCCAACCTGTGGCCCGTAGCGCAAATTCCAAATTCTTCTCGACCGTACGGTCAGTAAGTAGATGAAAATCCTGGAATACGATGCCCAGTTTACGTCGCAAGAACGGCACCTCGCTCTCGCGCAAGCGCTTGAGATCAAATCCGGCCACCATCCCTTCCCCGCTGGCGATATGGAGGTCTCCATAGATAATCTTCAGCAAGCTGCTCTTGCCGCTACCCGTCTGCCCAATCAGGAAGACAAACTCGCCCTTGTCAATGTTCAGGTTGACATTCGTCAACACCAAGTGCTGGGGCTGGTAAATATCGACGTTCCTGAGGGTGATTACGGTATCTCCGACCATAGTGTTCACAAGTCTAATTTTTTGATTTCACCAAAGGGCATTGCGCGCACGATATCCATGATTTGATCGGCTTGCTCTGCCAATCCCAGTTTTTCGAGGGATTTGTCTGGGCGATCCACCCGAAAATAAGCCAGCAACGTAAATTCCTCATCGCGCAACTGCACGTAATCGGGAATTTTAGCAACACCTTTTACTTTGATAACATACATGGCTACGCAAAGGTAGCATAAATCAGCGTGTAAACACAACGGCACCTTGTTAATTTCATGCCGGACGACGCACCATTCCCTACACCTAGTGGCTAGCGGTGCCCCGCCAGAAAATCCAGCGTATTGACGCCGTCCGCGTAGTCGTCCAACTCGGGCGTTTGGCTGTGACCAAACGGAAATACAGGAACCGTAGTGTCCAGCCCCTGTCGGCTCACCGCACATTGCAATAGTTCCGCGTCTGCATCCAGCCGCCTCACCAGCTCGCCCTTATCCGCATATTCCTCACTGTATACTACGGCCAGCGGCGAGGCTATGCGGGTATCGGGCTTCACAAGTAAAAAACCATTATCGAAATGCGCGTCGCCGTTGATGAGGTATATGGATTTGTTGTAATCGTAATTGTTAGCGTACTTGTGATGTTCCATGACCGAGCTGAACGAAGCAAGGCCCTCAAAGAGCGTCGATATATCATAGCCCACGGGCAGGTAAACCTTGGACACATTGCGGCACCCCAGCCCAAAATAGTCGAAAATATCATGGCCGAGGGCCTGCAGCTCGACGTGGCTTTCACCGCCGTCCAACACGGCCACGCTGTTCCTGTTTTTTCGGATAATGTGCGGCTTGCCGCCGAAATAATGCTCAAAATAACGCGCGCTGTTATTACTGCCCGTAGCAATAACCAAATCGAAACCCTGCAGGCGCTCCACGGTCACTAACCGATCTGCCAACGACGGCCCGAATTCGATCAGCTTGTGAAGGAGATGCTTGGTCAAGTGTGGGTCCGCCGAGGAAAATTTAACCTGCGCTTTAAAACCTGCCGCCAACACGCAAACAATGTCGTGCCACCCGACCAGCGGGATATTGCCTGCCAATACCAGCCCCACCGTGCGGTCGACGTCCCCATCAAAATCATAGGCGTCGAGCCAGTCGCTCAGTTTCTCATGTGTAAGTGTCGATGCCCAAGCGGCCACCGCCTGCCGTATACTCTCTGGAGTATACCACGCATACTGCGCAGATGCTTGGGCCATAACCCCTTCCAGCTCTTCATTGGGCTCCGCGAGGTAGGCTCCTAATTTCGCTAATGCGTCTATTCGTTGATGCTTTGTCAAAATCCGTTTTCCTTATCCAACTAACCTGAGATTTGTTGTATATTTGCCTTAAAAATTTGGCAGTCCGATTAAAGACTACTAACTTTGTAGATTACTGTGCTCTCTAGCTTAGGAAGAGCGGAAGGCAAACATAGGAAATAGTTTCTTGATCATAAAGGAAGGATATCGAATAAATGGCTATTAAGATAACAGACGAGTGCATCAACTGCGGGGCTTGCGAGCCGGAATGCCCTAACAATGCGATCTACGACGCGGGGGTAGCTTGGCGTTTTTCAGACGGGACGGCGTTGTCGGGCATGATTGATTTCGGAGACGGAACCGCGCTGAACGCCGACGAAGAGCAGGCAGCGATTTCTGACGAAGTGTATTACATCGTATCAGACAAATGCACCGAGTGCGTCGGTTTCCATGACGAGCCGCAATGCGCCGCCGTATGTCCGGTAGATTGCTGTGTGGATGATGAAGACGTGCGCGAGACCGAAGAAGAGCTATTGGCCAAAAAAGCTTGGTTGCACGCTGAATAGGCCGTACTCCGAAAGACAAGCAAAAAAGCCTGATAATCTTCTTATTATCGGGCTTTTTTCATCTTTGAGGCGTCCGCTTAGTTATCCTTCTTGCACGGCACCACCAGCACGGGACAAAGCGAACGCCGCACGACGCTCTCCGACACGCTGCCCGATAGGAAGTGATCAAAACCTGTCCGTCCGTGCGTACCCATAATGATGAGGTCCGCATTCCACTCCGCCGCCACGTCCAGTATTTCCTGCCTCGGTATACCCACCCGATGAAACGTGTACAGCTCTTTCACATCCGAAAACTGCTCCGCAATTTCGTTAAGCAGGGCCTTGGCATGCTCCAGTTGGGCGTCGGTCGTATCGGGCACGACGATCGGCTGCTGGCCGAGTAAAGGATCCGACACATAATTGGTCTGCGCGGTCACTTCCATCACGTGGACAAGTGCTACGGAGGAATTGTTAATCATTGCGATGGTGTGCGCATGGGCGAGTGCTTTCTTGGCACATTCGCTTTCGTCTGTGGCCACGAGGATGCGGTTGTATTGGATACGTTGGCTTTTCATGGTCTTAGTTTACTGGTTAATGCCTTTAAAACTAAACAAATAAATCGGATATTGGTTTCTTTTTCTTAATAATGCCCCCGATCCACCGTCATGGCTGCGCCGCTGCCGTCCACGAACTAGCTGAGCTCTTTCATCAAGTTGTCGAAGGCTTCACGCAATTCCGCCAGGTCCTGTTCTACTTTTGCCAACCGTTCTTCCAGTTGAGATCCTTGCCCGGTTTCGGCATAGCCATCGGACACGGGTTCCTCATCCACGATATCCGTGCCGCCCAGCAAATGTGCGTAGCGGGCTTCCTTTTGGCCCGGCCGCTTGGGCAACTGCAGTACGTACGGCACTTCGCCTCCCGCCAGCTCATCCAATAGCTCCTGGACCTCCGCTAGGCTTTCAAATTCGTATAGCCTCCCGGCGTTGGTATTGATTTCGCCCGGCGTCAAGGGACCCCGAAGTAGCAATAGGCAAATGACGGATATCTCGGCGGGAACCAAGGGATGGACAATCGCGAAATTATGCTTGTATTTGGTCACGCGGCTGGAACCGCCCGTAGCCGTTGAGACCAGTCCCTTACGCTTGAGGCTGTCTAACGCGGCGATCACGGTATGTTCGTCGTAGCTGACCACGGGCCTGCGAGACGTCTTTTGGTTACAGGCTGCCAACAATGCATTTAAGGTGAGCGGGTAATACTCCGGCGTCGTCCGGGCTTTTTCCATGAGTGCGCCCAGCACGCGCTGTTCTTCGGCTGTCAAAACGGGAAGTGTGGGTGTGTGTTCCATGAGATTTAGTCGAGATTGATCTCAAAAATGGGATATTTAACCGAATTACGCAACCAAAAGGCATGCGACGGCCGACTGTGCTGGACTAACGTGCCGCCTGAGACGATTCACGTAGGACGCTGTGGTAGATGTCCATCAACAAGGCCTTGTTTGTTTTGGCGCTATACTTATCCTCGAAATCCTGCCGTGCCGCAGCTCCTAAGCCATCCTTCCTGGGAACATCGAGCGACCGCCAGCGCCGGATGCACACACGCAAGGCTTCCGCGCTGCCCGCCTGAAAAAGCAATCCATTTTTCCCGTCCAACACCATCGATGGCATCGCGCCGAGGTTGCTCGAGATGACGGCAGTAGACGCGGCAAACGCTTCAATAATCGTCATGGGCATCCCCTCGTACCATATGGACGGAAAAACCAGTGCCGTGCAGCGGCTAAGCAGGACGGCCACCTCTTCGCGCGCCAAACTCCCTACGTAGTGGATATTGGGATGCGAAGCAGCGTATCGCGCCACCACTTCCTTCAATGGTCCGTCGCCGGCAATCATCAACTCCGATCCATCCTCCGCAAATGCCTCCAGCAATACACGGACGCCTTTCTCTTCTGAAAGCCGCCCCACAAACAAGAAAAAGTCCTCGCGCGCGCCGCGGCGGACCTCTGGGGCAAATAGGAAATTCGGTTTCACCGCGATATGTGCTTCATCGATTCCCAGCGATGATGACAGGACCAGTTCCTTGGCAAACGGGGTCAGCGCAATGTAGCGGTCCACCATCTCCCAGGTGCCCGCCACACGGTGCAGCCAGTTGGTCGCGGCCAGCCAAAATGTCTTAATGACCGAGTTGCTATGGACGCCCTTGGCGACCGCGCGCCACGGAAATGCGGCCGTTATGCTGTCCGTGAATGGCCGACTTTCGTGAAAAAGCGTTGCCGATGGACAAAGCAAACGGTAGTTGTGCAAAGTCATCACCACGGGAACGCCCATGCGCTTGGCCAACCGGACCGCCAATGGCCCAATAGCATAATGAAGGTTGTGGATGTGGATAATGTCGGGTTTAAACTGTCGAATAGTTTTTGCCAGCGAGCGGACTGCCCAGAAATTCCACGGCGAAAGGGCCGTCTGGACCAATCCTCGCCACCCTCGCCGATTGCGGAAAGTCAACACATCCACGTCGGCCGTTTCCGCGAGCAGGCGATGCTCCTGGCTGACAACCGTGTCTTCGCCTCCGGGATGCTGGTAGTAATTGTGCACGATCAAAATTCGCATAGCCTGTCGCTTATTGACAAAGCTACAAATCGTCATGGGATTTCGAAATCTACCCTCCGTTTCCATTGTATACGATGGCCACGCGTCTCGCTTTATCCGGCATCCCTGCTTTCATTTCGAAAAAAGAAGCTATATTTAACTGGTTTTTTTGCAACAAGACGAACACCGCTAACCATGGAAAGAACATGCTTAGATTGTGGACAAGCCGTGATAGGCCGTGCTGACAAGAAATTTTGCGACGACGCATGCCGCAGCAATTACAACAATCGCCAGGCGAGCGAAGAGACGGCATTGCTACGAAGGGTCAATAACATCTTGAAGCGAAACAGGCGCACGCTCGAAAAGCTAAATCCGGATGGCAAAGTGAAAATAAAGCGAAAACTGCTCATAAACGAGGGCTTTCAATTTGACTACATCACCAGTACCTACGATACGAGCAAAGGGGTCCAATATCGCTTTTGCTACGAGTATGGGTATCTCTTGCTCGACAATGAAGACGTGTTGCTGGTAAAACGTACGGAAGCCTGAAACAAACATCGGTGGTCGAGCCCTTTAGCCAGCCTGCGTTGCAAGCTAAACAAACAAAAAACACTACGACAACGAACTGCATGACATTCTACCGCTTACGCCTTGCACTGCCCATCATCGCCGCGTGCATAATTTCCGCCTGTTCCCCTACCCGACATCTCCATGTCCTTAACCCCGCTTCCCCGGACGAGCTGCACCGCCTCTTCGAATACCAGCCTCACCGTATGGTGATCAGCGGGCATCGGGGAACCACCGAATTGGGCCTGCCCGAAAATGCCATCGCTTCCATGCACGCCGTATTGCAACACACCCCCGCTTTCTTTGAGATCGACCCTCGGCTCACTAAGGATAGCGTGGTAGTGCTACTTCACGATGCAACGCTCGACCGCACTACCGATGGCTCGGGCAAAGTAGCTGATTATACTTGGGCGGAACTCCAAAAACTCCGTCTTAGGGACCGTGACGGCAACCTGACGGAACACCGCATACCTACCCTCTCCGAGGCCATCCGATGGGCCAAAGGAAAGACGGTACTCAACCTGGATCGCAAGGACGTGCCCATGGACATGACCGCCGCGCTCATTCGGGAACACAACGCCCACGCCTGGGTAATGGTGACCGTACATTCGCCTGAGCAGGCGCGCTTTTACTTGGATCAATCCCCGGACCAAATGCTGTCGGCACATATCCGTTCGGTAGAACAGTTCGAGGCCTACCGCGATGCCGGCATCCCGTTCAACCGCATGATCGCCTATATCGGCCCTCACGTCAAAGACGAAAACCAAGCGCTCTACCGCTTGCTACACGAACAAGGCGTGATGTGCATGATTTCAGCAGCGTCCAGCTATGATAAGTTGCGCACCGTAGCCGAACGCGCCGCCGCATATCAAGCCATACAAGCCGATGGAGCTACGATATTGGAGTCGGACTTCCCAATCGAGGTTTCACAAGCGCTAAGCAGCACAAAAAGGAGCACCAAATGAAGCCATTACGGAAAAACCACGAGCCTTTCGATTGTTAGGGTTTACAAAAGGAACCAATTTTTATCTTAAGCTATAAACCAAAAAACATGAACCATTCACGTCGCGATTTTATCCACAAATTAACAGCTTCGGCGGTGCTGCTTCCCCTTGCCACGCCGATGATTTCGCAAGCCACTCCCTACCGCCCGCATCAGCAGGGCAAAACATTGCGCGTTGCCCTGATGGGGCTCGGCGGTTACGCACAGCGCGTCGCCGAAGCGATGCAATCCTGCCAGCGCGCGGAGATTACGGGCCTGATCAGTGGCACGCCGCAAAAACTCGAAGAATGGTCCGGGAAGTACAACGTACCTAAGAAGAACTGCTATAATTACGAAACCTTTGACGCGATCAAAGACAATCCCGAGATCGACGCGGTATACATCATCACGCCCAACGCCCTACACCATAGCCAAGCACTGCGAGTGGCAGCGGCGGGCAAACATGTGATATGCGAGAAGCCTATGGCACTCAATGCTCCGGAGGCCCGCGAAATGGTGGAAGCGTGCCGCAACGCCGGCGTGCACCTGCTCGTGGGCTACCGGATGCGCTTTGAACCCAACACTTTGGAGATCGTTCGCATGCGAAACGACGGCGAGCTGGGGAAGATCATGTTCTTTCAGGGACTCAGCGGATTCCGCATCGGCGACCCCAACCAGTGGCGGCTCAACAAGGACCTCGCCGGCGGTGGGGCCTTGATGGACATCGGCGTATATTCCATTAACGGAGCCCGCTACATGGTCGGGGAAGATCCCGTATGGGTCACCGCCCAAGAGACGAAAACCGAGCCTGGCCGGTTTAGCGAAGGCGTAGACGAAACCATTACCTTCCAATTCGGATTTCCCAGCGGCGCCACGGCGTCCTGCCTTTCCACCTACAACATGAATTACCTAGACCGGTTCTTTCTGAACGGCGAAAAAGGCTTTGCCGAACTCTCGCCTGCCACGGGCTACGGCCCCATCCGGGGCCGTACTAACCACGGGCCGCTCGAGATATCGCATACCACGCACCAAACCGTGCAAATGGATGAAATGGCGGCGATTATCCTCGACGGCAAACAACCGGTATTACGCGTGGACGGCGAAGATGCCGTTAAGGACATGGTCATCGTCGATGCCATTTACGAAGCGTGCCGTACGGGCCGCAAGCAAGACCTTGTCTATGGGTAGCCCAGTGGGATCCAGGCTACCCACCCTAATAACTCCCGGTTAGGTACGGATTTCCTTGCGCATGAACAGGTAATACGCTAGGGCGAAGCAGACGGTAGTGCCGGCCAGCAAACCCGTTACTTGTGGCCATACGATCATCAAGCTCTCCTTAAGAGGCAACGGAGCAGGTATTGCGCCTGCCATCCGTTCCATGCTCAAGGGGCCCAAGCTACGCACCGACGGCATCAGTAATGTGGTCGCCGCGTCGGTATAAAGCTGGCTCGGTGCCAGCCGCAATAAGGAGAGCAACAAATTATTGTACGAAAGCAATTGCTCCGGTGCCAGGTAACCGCCTTTCGGGAGCATGGCATTCACGATCAGGTTAACGACGATTTGGTAGAAGACCGTAAAGAACAGCCAAATGCCTATCGCCGTCAGCGCCGAGGTGGCCGCATTGCGAAACCGAACCGAAAAACAAATCGACAAACTGAGCCAAAAACCGACATACACCACGCTTAACGCCACGAAGGCGAGGATGCGTGCCAACTCGACCGCCTCCAGCGGAGCGCCGGTCAGCAGCAAGCCGCCTCCTACCATCAGCAAGGCCAAGCTGAGAAAAAGCACGCTAACGACGATAAGCGACGCGGTGAACTTCGCGAGCAACAGATTGTCGCGGTAGATGGGCTGGGCCATCAGGCGAATCAACGTGCCGTTGTTATGCTCGGAGTTGATGGCATCAAACCCGAGCGCAATGCCTAGCAACGGCCCCAAGAAACTGAGGAAAGTGTGGAACGTGGGCAAGGTGCCATCCGACACGGTCAATAATTTTAGATAAACGAAGGTGCGGTCTGGGTCTTGCAAATTGCCCACCGCCTGCTTAATGTTCGCAAGCGAAACATACATCGTCCCGAAAAACGTCAGGAAGATCAGCACGAGCATCACGATAAAGCGCCAGCTCCGGACGTGGTCGCCCACTTCCTTGCGTACCATCACCCAAAAGGGAGGGCGTGGCCTTTCGCCGCGCCTGTTAGGGCTTGCTTCGCTTGAAAAGAGGTCTTTTAAGTATATTGATGGACTTTTCATCGGTATCTGCTGATATTAGGTTATTTTCAAAATAGCGTTGGTAGATTTCATCGAGGCCAAACTCCTTCTGTTGGACACCCAAGATGTCAAGGCCGTGGCTTACGAAAAAACGGACAATATCCGGAGTTACCTGCTCTTCGCAAGACAGCTCGACCGTGTCACCCGCGATTTTCACCTGCTTGACTCCGTGCTGCTGCCGCAACACCGGCTCATGCTCCCACGGCTCCGGCAAGGGCCTGCCGAGCTGTACGGTCACTTCGAAGGACTCCTCGTCAAATAAGTTGCGGGCCAAGGTTCCGATGGTGCCTTCCACGAGCAACCTCCCCTGAACAAAAATGCCCACCCGGTCGCAAACCTGTTGCACTTGGTGCAAATGATGGGACGAAAGCAACACCGTTAACCCCTGTTCGCGGCTCAATTGCCGGATTAAGGCCAGGAACTCTCGAATACCGCTCGGATCTATTCCTAGCGTGGGCTCGTCCAGGATGATAACTTCCGGTTCGCGCACCAACACGTCGGCCAATCCGAGGCGCTGTTTCATTCCCCGGGAATAGGCACCGGTTTTTTTGTGCATTTCGCCGGCCAAACCCACCGCCGTTAGGGTTTCCTCTGCTTTTCGCGCGATATCGGCTTCAGGAATCTCATTGAGCCGCGCAATATAGAGCAGGTTTTCCAACGCTGTCATGTTGTCATAAAACCCTAGGCTGTCGGGCATGTATCCCACTTTTCGCTTCACGGCGATCGGGTTGTTGGTAGCGTTCACCCCACATACGCGCACCGTGCCGGACGCCGGTTCGGAGAGGCCCAGCATCATCAGGATCGTGGTGGTCTTGCCCGCTCCGTTGGGACCCAGCAATCCGAAGATCTCCCCTTTTTTGATATCTAGGGAAAGATTGTCCACGGCCTTCACGGAACCGTAGTATTTAGTCAATCCCTCCAGTTCAATGATGGTTTCTCCCATAGCGGCACCTATCTCCTTCCGTATTTTCGAATCAGGTAATATACCATTCCCAAAGCCAGCAGGATGACCAAGATACCCACCCAGCCAGAAAGCAAGGAGGTCTTGACGGTCATGCGAAACGTAGTACTGGCGTTAGCATGGTTGTTGCGAACAGAAAAGGTCGTCACGTAGTCGCCGGCAATGGTCTTGTCGGGAACGCCCACCGTGGCTGCCACTTCCTGGCTCTGCCCGGGATCCAAGCGCTCGATTTGGGCGGGTTCAAACGTGGCAGTCCATTGCGTCGGGGATTGGGCGGAAAGTTCGAGTCCATCAAGCGGCAAGGTACCTGTATTGCGAATGGTCAACACGATACGCTTGCTTTTCCCTTCCGTGATATCATCGCTCAGCCGTCCTGTGGGCGTAGTAATTTCGACGTTATGATTTCCTCGAACAGCGGCCTCCAGTTCGAGCGTGACGGCCTCGCCTTCGGCGGTAGCGGTCAACGGAATATCGTACTTACCCGGTTCGGCCAGTGGCGCCGGCGTAATTTCCACCGAAATATCACGGCTGGCGCCAGCCTCCAGCTGCACGCCTGCCACCTGGCTGCCGTCGGCACGGAAAATGACATTCCAGCCATCGGGAGCGGTTGCAGCCAATTCGTAGCGCTTCGTGGCGCTCCCGCCGTTATGCAAGGTGGCATTGTACCGAAACGTCTCCTTTGCGGTAGCCTCCACGTTTACAAGTCGCGTGGTGAAGGTTGATCCATCCCCGCTGCCCTGGCGGGCGAACGCACCCGACGCGAAAACGAATAAAAAAACGAAAAAAGTTAATCGAAAAGAAGCCCTCCTTTTATGAGGGTTAGTGACATAAAATTGAGCAAACATAAGATTAATAAATGGTTATAATTCATTAATAAAACATGAGCTTAACTAGATGTGACTGTATCACGCAATAGGCAATCGCAAAGCTAAAAACCAAAAATGAAAAATAAAAGAGATTCCAAGCACAAAGCCGGCGCAAATAAAAAAACACTGATAATCAAGGAATAAAAATCAAATTAGCCACTTATCTGCCAAAAAATGCCGGGATGGGCGATATAGACGGGTGTCCGTTTCGAGGAATGCTGATGCCCCCGATATGGCTCAGCCGTTGGATGCTTTTATATCGCCCTAAATCAATTATTAGCATTCAAAATCCAAAGAAATATCCGTATTTTTACGAAATCATTAATATTGAAAATACATTTATCAATTTACCATAACCAAAGACATGAAGTTTTTCATTGACACGGCAAATCTAGGACAGATCAAGGAGGCACAAGACCTCGGCGTATTGGACGGCGTGACCACCAACCCCAGCTTGATGGCTAAAGAGGGCATTACGGGCGAGGAAAATGTCATCAACCATTACAAGGCTATTTGTGATATTGTGGACGGTGACGTCAGTGCGGAAGTTATTTCCACCGACTTCGATAACATCATCAAGGAGGGCAAGGCCCTTGCCAAGCTTGACGACAAAATCGTCGTGAAGGTTCCCATGATCAAGGATGGCGTGAAAGCATTGAAATACTTCAGCAGCGAAGGCATCAAGACTAACTGTACGCTGGTATTCTCTCCAGGTCAAGCCCTCTTGGCCGCCAAGGCGGGCGCCACGTATATGTCTCCCTTCATCGGCCGCTTGGACGATGTTTCTACAGATGGCCTGGGCCTGATCGAGGACATTCGCGTTATCTATGACAACTACGGCTTCGAAACACAAATATTGGCCGCATCGGTGCGCCACGTCACCCACATCATCGAATGTGCTAAAATAGGCGCAGACGTGATGACGGGTCCCTTATCCGCTATCCTGGCGTTGCTGAAACACCCATTGACGGATATTGGCTTGGAGCAATTCCTTGCCGACCACGCAAAGGCGGCCGCCGCAGCCAAATAATTAAGGCACCATAGCGCTGTTGGCGCGAGTAAGAAGAGACGCCCGTTTCCTATCGTCGGAAACGGGTGTTTGCTTTTATAGCGCTGGAGATCACCGTCAGGACTCGGACGAGACGTGACAATTACGGTACGTGGACGCACGTCGGATTTTGCAAGATTTTTCATTATCATTGCCCCATGAGTCTGCTCCATCAGATCGCGCTAACCAAGATAACCGGCGTAGGCCCCACCGTGGCGCGCCACCTACTTTCCGAATTTGGAGGCGCGGAGGGTGTTTTCGCCGCCCCTAGAAAAGCCTTGCGCGCCATCCCATATGTGCGGGAGTCGGTAGCGGACGCCATCGCGGCCGAAACACCACTTGCGGAAGCGGAAGCCGAATTGGAATTTGTCGAGAAACATGGCATACGGACGCTGTTCTTCACCGAAAAAAATTACCCCAAACGCCTGCGAAATTGTGCCGATGCGCCCATGCTCCTCTATTACAAAGGCCACGCCGACCTGGACAACACACGCGTGGTCAGCATCGTGGGCACCCGCAACGCCACAGCGTACGGCCTAGCCATGTGCCAAGAATTAGTCAAGGGCTTGCAGCCACACAGCCCACTCGTCGTCAGCGGGCTGGCCCGCGGAATCGACAGCTACGCCCATCGCGCGGCGCTCGCCCACGACATTCCTACAGTGGGTGTACTAGGCCATGGCCTGGACCGTATTTATCCGGCTGCAAACCGCAATATGGCAGCGCGCATGGTCGAACAGGGCGGCCTGCTCACCGAATTCCCCTCCGGAACCATACCGGAGCGGACGAACTTCCCGATGCGAAACCGCATTATCGCGGGCCTGGCCGACGTCACCGTCGTCGTCGAAGCGGCCTTCAAAGGGGGCGCACTCATCACGGCCGAAATTGCAAATAGCTACAACCGCGACGTATGCGCGTTCCCGGGAAACACGCAACAAGAGTTTTCGGCCGGCTGCAACTACTTGATCAAAACCCACCGTGCCCACCTCATCCAGGGCGTCGATGACTTGGCCTACTTAATGGACTGGACGGTAGACGAGGCTAAATCAGACGTCGGTAAACAATTGGCCCTACCTGTATCCCTAGATACCGACGAAAAGCGCGTCCATGACATCGTGCGCCAGGCAGGTCCCATTGCCATCGACGAGCTGATGATTCAATTACACTGGCCCCAGAGCAAACTGGCGATGACCTTGCTCCAACTCGAAATCAAAGGCATCGTCGTAGCCCTCCCGGGCAAGGTATACAAGGCCGTATGATTGAAACCTCCCCGCTCTCGGCACCCTTTCGCCCCGCTTAGTCCCAGCCCTATATTGGTGGTGTAGCCCCGGTTTTGTACCTTTGCGCACAAACGTATTTAGACATGACTTTATCACCGCTTACGGCTATCTCTCCCGTTGATGGCCGTTACCATAACGCTACCAGCGAATTATCTGACTACTTCTCCGAGTTCGCGCTCATCAAGTACCGCGTATTCGTCGAAATCGAATATTTTATCCGCTTATCCGAAACGGGCATCAGCCAACTCAGCCATTTTGACGGCAGCCTCAATGCCACCTTACGCTCGTGGCACCAAAACTTCTCGATGGCCGACGCGGAATGGATTAAAACAAAGGAGAAGGAAACCAACCACGACGTCAAGGCCGTCGAATATTTTATCAAGGACAAGTTTGAATCGCACGGACTGTCCGATTCCGCGGAGTTCATCCATTTCGGACTGACATCCCAAGACATCAACAACACGGCCATCCCCTACTCCTGGAAGGAAGCCCTGGAAAAGGCGTACCTACCGCAGTTGACCACGCTAGTGGCCGCGCTTCGCGATTTAGCCGAGGAGTGGGCCAATGTGCCCATGCTGGCGCGTACGCACGGACAGCCCGCGTCGCCTACCCGCCTCGGAAAGGAGATCCGGGTTTTCGTCGAACGGCTCGAAGGCCAGATCGAAGCCTTGCGTCGCGTGCCGTACGGCGCTAAGTTTGGCGGCGCCACCGGTAATTTCAACGCGCACCACGTCGCCTACCCCGATATCGATTGGGTGGCCTTCGGCAATGCCTTCGTCAACGAAACACTGGGCTTGCACCGCTCGCAAATCACTACGCAAATTGAGCATTACGACTATTTCGCCGCACATTGCGACACGTTGAAACGCATCAACAACATTTTGATCGACCTATGCCGGGATATCTGGACGTATATCTCCATGGACTACTTCAAGCAGAAGATCACCCAGGGGCAGATCGGCTCGTCGGCGATGCCGCACAAGGTCAATCCCATTGATTTTGAAAACGCCGAGGGCAACTTGGGGATTGCCAATGCGCTGTTTGAGCATTTGGCTGCCAAACTCCCCATCTCGCGCCTGCAACGCGACCTCACCGATTCCACGGTGTTGCGCAATATCGGCGTGCCAGTAGCCCATTCGCTGATTGCGATCAAATCGGCACTAAGGGGACTTAATAAACTGATTCTCAACGAATCCGAATTGTCCGCCGATCTGGAAAATAACTGGGCTGTAGTGGCCGAGGCCATCCAAACCATCCTGCGGCGCGAAGGGTATCCGAAGCCCTACGAAGCCCTGAAGGAACTAACCCGTACCAATACGGCAGTGACGCAAGAAACCATTGCCGCTTTTGTCGACGGTCTTAGCGTCAGCGAATCGGTCAAACGGGAATTGAAAGCCGTTACGCCACGCAACTATACGGGCATTTAGCCTACGCAGCTTTGACGATAGGCTGACGGAATACCGATAAAATATTTAATACCTTTGTAAAAAAAAACTAAAGCTATGGCTACCATCAACGTATATACTGAGCGCACACCCAATCCGGCGACCATGAAATTCTTGGTTAACAAGCTTCTGGTAAACGGCGCGTTGGATTACCCAAACCGTGAGCAAGCCCAGGAATCGCCTTTTGCACGCGAACTGTTTAAATTCAACTTCGTTGATGGCGTATTTTTCGCCAGCAACTTCGTTACCGTGACGAAGACCGCGGACGCCGAGTGGGAAGACATCGAGGCCCTACTGAAGGAATTTGTCAAAGGGGCGGTAGAGTCAGAGCTTAAAATCCAGGAAGTGGCGACCGACGAGCCTATCGAGTTTGAAGGCTCCGAGACCGAAGTTCGCATCCAGCAGATCCTGCACGACTACGTGCGCCCGGCCGTCGAACAAGACGGCGGTGCCATCGATTACCGCTCGTTCGAAAACGGCGTGGTTACAGTAGAGCTTCGCGGTTCGTGCAGCGGATGTCCTTCTTCCACCATCACGTTAAAAGCTGGAATCGAAGGCCTGCTCAAACGGATGATACCCGAAGTGGAAGAGGTGGTAGCCGAAGCCTTGTAGCCCATGCCGGCGCGCACGCCTACACGCCGCCCGTCTGCCGCCCGCATGCTCGGGCTCAGCTGGGTTTGGCTGTGCCTTATACTGGCCGTTTCCTGTACCAACTCCAACCAACAGCAAAGTTCGGTTAACGAATCCGGCTCTGTTGGCGCCAGCGATGCAGTCGCGGATTCGACCCAAATCGACAATATCCTCATTTTCGGGACTAGCCTGACCGCGGGCTATGGCCTGGATGCCTCCGAAGAGCCTTTTCCGGAGATTTTGCAACGACGGATCGATTCCCTCGGCCTACCGTATCGCGTGATCAACGCCGGCCTGAGCGGCGAAACCTCCGCTGCCGGAAAAGAACGGATTGACTGGCTACTCCAGGAGCGAGTTTCAATCTTCGTGCTGGAACTTGGCGCAAACGACGGCCTGCGGGGCATCCCGACCGAAGAAACTTACAAGAATCTCCAAGGCATCATCGATAAGGTGCTGTCCGCCTATCCCGATGCCAAGCTCGTGTTGGCAGGCATGCTGGTGCCCCCCAATATGGGCGACGCCTACGCACGCGACTTCGCCGCCGTCTTTCCCAAGCTGGCCGAAGCCAATGAAATGGCGCTCATACCCTTCTTGCTCGATGGCGTAGCTGGCGATCCTGCCCTGAACCTAAACGACGGCATCCATCCCAATGCCCGCGGACAGCAAATCGTTGCCGACAACGTTTGGGAAGTCCTGGAGCCCCTGCTTTAGGGAGCAATCCCCGCACGATCTACTTTTTGGTGGTGTTTTGTGCCCCTTTCCCCGCTCAGATGTCAAATAAATAATTAACTTAGCGGGCATATTTTCAAGAATATCCCTAAAAAAATGAGTTCAGACATCACAAACTTAGAAAAAACAGCCTCGCAAGTACGGCGTGACATCGTACGTATGGTCCATGCTTGCCAATCCGGCCACCCGGGCGGATCCTTAGGTTGCGCGGACTATTTCGTAGCGTTATATTTCCAGGTACTCCGTCGCAAGGAAGATTTTTCCATTGACGGCATAGGCGAAGACCTATTCTTTCTCTCCAATGGGCATATTTCCCCGGTCTTCTACAGCGTATTGGCGCGCTCGGGCTATTTTGACGTGGCCGAGCTAAACACCTTTCGCCAAATCGACTCGCGCCTGCAGGGTCACCCCACGACACACGAAGGGCTACCCGGTATTCGGATCGCGTCGGGTTCATTAGGCCAAGGACTTTCGGTCGCAATCGGTGCGGCCTTGGCCAAAAAGCTGAATAATGACGACCATTTAGTCTATGTCCTGATGGGCGATGGCGAGCAGCAGGAAGGTCAAATTTGGGAAGCGGCGATGTTTGCCCCGCACCATAAGGTGGACAACCTCATTGCAACCATCGACTACAACGGCCAGCAAATCGACGGGCCCACGGAAAACGTCCTTTCACTTGGCGACTTGCATGCTAAATGGGAAGCCTTTGGCTGGGACGTGATGGAAATGAACGGCAATGTGATGGCGGACGTGATTGACGGATTGGCCGAAGCTAAGTCCCGCACCGGCAAAGGCAAACCCGTCATGATCTTGATGAAAACCGAAATGGGCAATGGCGTGGACTTCATGATGGGTACGCACAAGTGGCATGGCGTGGCACCAAATGACGAACAGCTTGAGCAAGCCCTCTCTCAATTGGAAGAAACCCTGGGAGACTATTAAAACCATACCGACGTACCGACGTTTCTATCGAAGACAAAAACATGAAAAAATACACTTATACAGATAAAAAAGATACGCGTTCTGGATTTGGCGCTGGCTTACTGGAAGCCGGCCAAAAGAACGAAAACGTGGTCGCGCTTTGCGCCGACCTGATTGGCTCGCTTAAGATGGATGCCTTCATCAAGGAGTTTCCCGAGCGTTTTTTCCAAGTAGGCATTGCTGAGGCCAATATGATGGGCATCGCGGCGGGCCTGACCATCGGCGGCAAAATCCCCTACACCGGCACGTTCGCCAACTTCTCCACCGGCAGGGTGTACGACCAGATCCGACAGTCCATTGCCTATTCGGGCAAAAACGTAAAAATATGCGCCTCACACGCCGGCATTACGCTCGGAGAAGACGGCGCTACGCACCAGATCCTGGAAGATATCGGCTTGATGAAAATGTTGCCGGGGATGACGGTAATCAATCCTTGCGATTACAACCAAACCAAAGCCGCGACCATCGCCATAGCCGAGCACAACGGTCCGGTTTACCTCCGTTTCGGGCGCCCCGTGGTTCCAGTCTTCACGGATGCCGACCAGAAATTCGAAATTGGCAAAGCGTGGATGGTCAACGAAGGAGCCGACGTCAGTATCTTCGCTACGGGGCACTTAGTGTGGGAAGCCATCCAAGCGGGCGAAAAACTAGCGGAACTCGGAATCGATGCTGAGATCATCAACATCCATACGATCAAGCCCTTAGACGAAGAAGCTGTTCTGAAGTCGGTAGCCAAGACAGGTTGCGTCGTCACCGCTGAAGAACACAACCGCATTGGCGGTCTGGGCGACAGCATCGCGCAGGTATTGGCCAAGCACCACCCCGCACCACAGGAATACGTAGCCGTTGATGACAGCTTTGG
>Ga0079224_100004955_pt1 | contig 17397 bp, 24 predicted proteins | sample Stecom2015_FD_80414 | JGI IMG/M metagenome (GOLD analysis project Ga0079224, IMG submission 80414) | Agricultural soil microbial communities from Utah to study Nitrogen management - Steer compost 2015 | ecosystem: Environmental > Terrestrial > Soil > Agricultural land | place: USA: Utah...
AATCGGCGTTCTTTACGGAATGCTAAAAGCGCATTTGCGAAGCGAAATACGAACAAAAAAAGCGTTTAAAAACATTAAACGCTTTTTTTGATTCTTTTTGTGTCCCCGACGAGACTTCGCTCCTCACTCTATATCAATACTTTAGCCAAAAATTGCGAACATATTTACTTATTTCTGTTCGTTTTTATGCTGTATAGCGTCCAAAATCCGGCTTTTTTCAGCCCGCTTGTTCGCAATTAATTCGTTCAAATAGTCGTGTATGTCGACACTTGGATCTACCTTATGTGCCAGTTCAGCCAGCGCCATGAAAATGGTGTGCTGGGTAGCTTCTTGATCGGCTTTTTGTTCGATGGTGGTCATGGTTATAAAGTTTTAAAGTGGAAAGTCTAATTATTCGTCTAACTGTACTTCTTCTATCTCAACTGGGTCAATTTCGTTTTGATATTGTTCCCATTCTTCCTCCAGTTTCTTGTCCGTCTTCATCGCATTTTCAATAGCAATAGACTCACGATATTGACGCGCTTCTGCCGCCAGTGTCCATTTTACAGATAATCCAAGTTCTTCGACTGCATCCTTTATGTCGGTAAGATCGACCTTGAAGAACTCTTTTCTTGGATTTACTTTATTTAACTGCAATTTTAGAAAACGTCTATGCAAATCACGTTCTAATTGAGGGGCATTATCACAATAAATCATCGCATGCACGTCAAATTCAAATGGTACACTCGCATCACCTAACTCTCTGATTCTATCTAAAGGTTCCAAACGTCTGGTCATCCCTATTTTAAATACATCATCTCCAAAGGAACCGACATTAGAAATCACATAGACATTTCCTGCTTTAGTTTGCTGCGCCATGGAGATGGCCCTTAGGTTCTTTTCTTCTGCGGCTTTTAAACGTTCTTCTAACTCCATTAATTTTTGTAGTTGCGAAGCACGCTCTTCTTCGGTAGCCTTTGCAACGGCTTGCTCCGCCTGTTGAATTAATTTCTTTAGTAATCGTTCTTCTTTTTCGGCTTCCTTGATGGCTCTTTCATATTCGCGCCTAGCCTTTTCTTCCTCTCTAATTTGTTCTCTAATAATCCTTTGCTCTTCGCGTTCTTGCCATTTTAGTTCCTGAACGATTACAGCCCATTTTAATTCATCCAAACGAGACTGCAGATATTCTTCGGTTATACGAGCATCGCGAAACGCTCGTCCGTTAAGGTTAACTAGCGAATAGGCATCCCTTATCTTCTGCTCCAGCGTTCCGAAATTGTCCTTTTTTACTTTAGATAATATAGAATCAACCTTACCGTTAAAGGCATCAAGCACAAAATTAATAGCTGTTCTACGTCGATTGTTCTCAACGTATTCGCATGCTGCAGCAATGCCATTTGTTACCATAGAGTTATTGCGGTCTCTAGCTAACTTTAGATTGTGACCAGCGTCAGTATGGCTAAATTCTTCCGCTAAGTCATCTAGAAGGCTAAAGGTTGGCTTTAAATATTCATCACCGTAACCTTCTATGATGTTCTTCATTGCAGTTACAATTTGCTCATATTCGCCAGCATTTTTCATAGCTTCATAAGCTTCCCCTGCAATTTCCTTAGCTTTTTCCTCGGCCGCTTTAATGATTCGATTTGATTCTAATACAGACTGATCGATACGTTTTTGAGCCTGTTCGATTAATATTTTAGACTGTTCCTTTGCTCTATTGAGGTTAATATTTGCTTCCTGCAAGATCTTTTCCGATTCTTCAGTAGACGAAAGAATGATAGAAGAAGCTTCGGTATTAGCGTTCGATATAATTTTATTTGCTTCACCAGCAACATCAACAATATGTTGGTATTGCCCTAAATCGGAAACCTTATTTTCTAATTCCGTGTTCCGACGTTTTAGAACTTCTATTTCTTGCTGTTTTAAGGATACTGTATTCTTCTCTTTTTTAAGTTCTTTGTTCTGTTTTGTTAACTGAATAAGAAAAAAAATAATCAACGCAAGTATGATTCCTCCTAAAAATAATTCCATAACATAAATTTTGATTAATAACGGTTTGGTTAAATAATTAAACTAAGTGTAGTCCCCTTTCCTCCGCTTCTTTTTTAATTGACTGTAAAAAATTTGACATCTCCTTCGATACCGTATCGAACGAACCTTGCACAGTTAAACTGAAAGAAATTTGATTGGACTTTTCATATGACACAATCGGCTCTCTTGGAGTCGGAGAAATAATCGGTGTACCTAGCTCCTTTATATGATCTTTAAATTTGGAATTTTTTATATACAGCGTAAGAAAGTCAAATTCAAGTATTTTACTGGCTTCCAACAACTGATCTACATCCATCACTTCCTTTTTGAAGAAGTGGTATAAGTTACGTTCCTCCATGTTCATCATGTCGGCAAAGGCCTTATTTTTTAATCCCTTCTTTTTAACCCGTTTTTTTATTTCTTCACCAATTACGAAATCCATTTGACAAAATTCTGAAATTTTTTCTACCTCGCAATCAGTTGCTTATGAAAATAATTTGATTTATTCATGATATAAATTTGATTATACTAAATTTATTTACGTCTTTTGATGAAACAAATTTGAGTTAAATTATATGAAAACGAAATCCCATCTATCTACCAAAGATTTGACCACGATACGGAAAAATCTACCTCATGGTGGAATTAAACAAATCAGTGAAATAACCGGATTAGACCAGAGTACGGTTAGTAAGGTGCTCAAGGGAGTGTTTTTTAACGAGGCTGTTATAGACAGAGCACTGGAAATTATCGAACACAATAAATCAAAGGCTGAATCACTGAAAGAAAGAATCGGAAAATTATGATCAACCTAAAACTCATCCAACAGGCAATCCCTCCTGGGCTTGAAGACAAAGGCGTAGAATTTTACGTGTTTAACAATGAAATCAAATGTCTCCACGACGGCAAAATTTATGTATGGGGAAAATTCCCGCAATGGATATTAGATCGCATTGAGCAAGATATGTTAGCACATCCCGAAGCTATACAAGCCTTATTGGATTGGGATATCCGGCAAACGGAAGAAATGATGCGCCAATATATTATTTGTCGATTTGGCGGATTTGATAATGACCCGGATATCGATTCAGATGGAAACATAGATTATACGGAATACTTCGACTGCGGCCGTCGTGGCAATTGTGCACAGGAAGGCAAATTATGCTCCACCATTAAAGCGCCTAACGGACATCTTACCAAACAGGAATTGGCAGTATTGAAACTCGTTGCAATAAACAAGATGAATAAAGAGATAGCGGCAATTCTAAATATCTCCGAGGAAACCGTTTCCTCTCACAACCAAAATATCCAAGCGAAACTCGGCGTCGACAATAAATTAGGTATGTCCAGCTGGGCGAGATACAAAAACATTATTGACAACCAAATAAAACAGGTATGAAAATCACAGATAAGATAACGATCACTTGCGAAGATAATATGGAGATGATGGCTCGTTACCCAGACAAATACTTTGATTTGGCTATTGTTGATCCCCCATACGGAATAGGTCCCGATTGGAAGAAAAGAAAAAACACAGCAAATAAGTATCAAGGTGAATATACAAATCAATTAATCCCGAATGATGAATATTTTCAAGAACTTTTTAGAGTTTCAAAAAATTGGATCGTTTGGGGCTGGAATTATTACATCAATTTTTTCGAGCCTACAAACTATCTTATTGTATGGGACAAAAAAGTCCCAGAAAAAACGGCTTTTTATTCCCAAGTTGAAATTGCTGCCACAAACATAAGAATACCCGCATCATTATTCCGCTATTCTTGGGATGGCGGAAGGAAGGAACACGAAACAGGTATCTCTAAGATTCACCCTCATCAAAAACCGATACAGCTATATAAGTGGATTTTAAAAAAATATGCTAAACCAGGCTATAAAATTATCGACACGCATTTAGGTAGTGGAAGCATTGCCATTGCGAGTCATGACTACGACTTTGAACTGGTGGCCTGTGAAATTGATCCACATCATTATGATAATGCTGTGGATCGCATAAAAAAACACGTTGGACAAACTGCACTACCGTTTTTTAACATTAACCCCTATTAATATGCTACAACTAAACGTCTTACCTGAATCAAACAAGGTTTTGGTTCGGTATCCGAAAGAGGCGCGGATCCCCTCAAAAATGATAAGCATTTACACGCAAGCGCAATTACAGCGCAAGTGGGAAACGGAAACCCGTGAATATATCTACAGCACTTTACGCAAGTGGGTTTTACAACGCAATCATGCCTACAAAGCGAAGAAAGAACTTACGGGACCGCGTGCGGCCGCTATCGATAAGCTATTGCTGACGTTGATCAACTATCAATACAGCACGTTGCATTCGATGTGTCGCAAAGTGGTTGATAACTACGATCTGTTCTGGTCGATTATGCCATCTGCTAAAAGCAAGAATGTAGAGTATGCAAAGCAGGTTATCGCCCCTATCCTATTGTGGTGCAAAGAATATCGGGATCAAGTAAACGCTAAAAATGAAAAAATACACAGAGTACCGCCAAAAGTTCACGGTTGAACCAAAAGACGGGATACCAAAAACGGTAAAATCAATATCAAAACACGATAAGCTGGTAACAAAAAATGCTAATAGAGCGGGCAAAAAATCGCTCCGACAATCATTCAAAAACAAATTAAAATCATGGCAATTTCAAAATTCAGAGGAATCGTAAAAGATGTCCTACCTATCGAAACCTATGGCGAAGCATCCAATCAAGGAAAAAAGCAAACAGTTGTAATTTTTGTCCCTGGATACACCGATCCATTAACACAGGAAAAAAAAGGACCAGACGAAGAATGGGGCGTGGACATTTTCAATAACCAGATCGAAAAATTCAATTTGAACGTCAACAGCATTGATAAGATTGTCGACGTGGAAATCAATTTGCGCGGCCGTTCATATGATAGAACAGCGGGCGGCAAGGGTTATTCCATAAATGCAACGTTGAAAGATATCAAAATTGGCAACGCCGCGAATACGTCTTTCAAAGAAAGTGCATCGGTTGGCGAAGATGATCTTCCTTTTTAACCTTTTGAAACTCGCAACGGCATTTGTGTTTGCTTATGCCGTTGCTTCCATAGAATTAACGAAAAATAACAAGCCAATTAAATGAGCACATATACATTTAGTTACTATAACGGTCCGATCACCAATAAGAAGCCTAACGCAACGATGAGCCTTTTCGATGCGATGGAACTTATACGATCAGATAAATATAAAGAGCAAGTACAAAAGCTTCGGGATTGCGATAATCCAACTTTAAAAAAAACCTTAAAAAATTCGTTGCCTTACTTTACTTTTTCTGGAACATTCACGCAACGGAAAAATGAAGCGTTAAAAAATCACTCTGGACTGATCGTATTAGATTTTGATGGCTTAACGGATGATCAACGGGATTCTTTTTATGCCGATTTCCAAACTATTGAATGGGTTTGCGCTATATGGATATCGCCTAGCGGAAATGGCTTAAAGGTGATTGTTAAAATCAACCCAGAAGATCATTTGACAAGTTTTGAGGAACTGTATGATTTCTTTCTTGCCAATTTCTCTATCGAGATCGATATATCTGGAAAGGATGTTTCGCGCGCATGCTTTGCTTCCAGCGATAGTAATGCATATTACAACCCGAATGCAACGATCTATCAAATAGCTGGGTTTAAGACCTTAAGTGCAAAGAAGAAAGAACCAAAAGTAGTTGCGAAAACCGACACGAAGTTGACGCCACTTAAGATCGAACAATTGCTTAAGCGCGTTGAATATGTAGTTCAGCAAATTAATCGGGATCAGATCGATATTACGGACAATGATTACACAGCGCGAATGTCGGTTGGTTTTGCGCTGGCTACATTAGGGGAAAGAGCAAGGGAGTTTTATAAAAGCGCGGTACAATTTAATGATCATACGGATGATGTAAGTGATGATGATAAATTTACGGAAGCGTTAAAGAATGGAAAGTTTAAGAATCCGAACAAGTTTTTTTCGCTTGCTAAAGATTCTGGACTGGACACCAGTATGCCTAGAACCATTGACCAGGAGAATAAAGCAATTCAAGCAAAAGCTACAATTGGTAATCTTGAATTCTTTGAGGAATGGACAAAGTACGCTATCTATTTCAATAAAGAGGAAGGTATTTACTATTCACTCAATTCTAAGGGTACGCCAGTAGCTGTTACAAATTTTTCTTTGCGGATCTTATACCATATCAGTACAGGCGCGGATGAAGCCTACCGTTTGATGCAAATTAAAAACATTCATGGGCTTGAAAAAATCTTGCGCATTAATACGGATGATTTTGTCATGGCCGGATCTTTTAAAAAAATTATTGCCAGGCTAGGTAATTTTATTTTTAGAGGTGCTGATTCTGATCTGGTGAAACTTCAAGATATGCTCCAGCGCCACGAGGTACACACGGAAAATGTGGAGACATTGGGCTGGAACAAACGGCATAAGTTCTACGCTTTTGCAAATGGTTTATTTGACACTATCGAAAATGCTTTCCTTCCGATTGATAATTACGGGATCGTGGAAAAGGTTATAAACGGAAAGCCTGTTAATTTCTTTATCCCGGCACTATCCAGCGTTTTCCGCGACAAAGAAGATAAGTATGTCAACGAAAAGAAGTTCATTTATATCGATAGCCCGGTGAAATACAATGATTGGGCGACTCAATATGTAAAGGTGTTTGGTGAAAACGGGCGTATCGGGTTGGTTTTTTGGGCGTGCGCTTTGTTTTCCGATATCCTTTTTAAAGCAATGGGTTTACGGATGCCTATGCCTTTCTCCTACGGAAAGCGCGGATCGGGTAAGGGCACGATGACGCAATCGTTAACCCGGATGTGGGGTGAAAAGCAAGATCAAATCATGCTGGGCGGTGCTACTACGGTGGTGGGTTTTATGCGGAAGATGGCGCAATTTAGCAATGGCTTGGTGTGGCTGGACGAATACAAAAACAGCCTACACGGAAAAACAATCGAATCCATCAAGAACCTATTTGACCGGATCGGCTATGAGCGCGGTAAAAAGGATAATTCCTTTACGACGGAATCCACTCCTATCCTATCGGCTGTTTGGTTATCTGGGCAGGAAATGCCAACGATCGAACCGGCTTTATTCACGCGGACCATCTTACTGACGTTCTCCGAAACGAACCGTACAGAGGAAGCGCGCGAAGAATTTCGGAAGCTGCAACGTATGGAAGATCAAGGCTTGTCACACCTTACGATGAATATGCTTAAAAACAGAAGCTATTTCGAGGCGAATTTTCAGCAGATATACGAAAACACGTTACGCGATTTCTCCAATGAGATCAACAACCGGGATATCGACGAACGCTTGTTTGGCAATTATTCGATGTTGCTGGCTACAGCCAAAATATTGGAAGGTTTGAACATGCTTCCTTTCCCTCTACAAGACTTCCGTAACCAATGCAAGGAATTGCTACTACAGCAGTTTTACATTTTGAAAGGATCAGATGATACATCGAAGTTCTGGCAAGTTATTGAGCAGCTTGTAGGTTCGTACATCATTAAAGAAAATGATCATTACGCATTAAACGATGGTTACATCTATATATACATCCAAGATGTGTATCACCATTACGTTAAGGCGATGAATGATCGTCGAGAAATGAATATCCTTGACAAACCGACGCTGGAAAACTATCTAAAATCGGACACCAAGACTTTCGTAGCCCGCAAAAAGAAAACCATAGGACAAAAATATTCCTGGGCTTTCCAATTTAAATACAAGGAATTGGAAATCGATTTGATCCGCGGGGTGGATGAAAGGGAAATTCAGCAGCGATATACCGAAATGGGATTGAAATATAAAGAGGAAGGCGAAATCTTGGAAGATGGCCTTCCTGTGGTAGAACAAAAGAAAATTGATTTTTAAGTTATGAACAGCATTTATTTTAATGAACAAGAGATGATGGATTTTCTCAACAAACGTGGTTGGGATATCCAAGAAAAGGAATTCGAAGAATCGCAGCACCTTCATGGATCGATGTTTATGTTTCACCAGCGACGGGAATGGAAAGCTACGAAAGACGGGAACACATATGCACTAAAAGAGGCATTCACAAAGGAAATTAAACTTAAACTTCTGCACGAATGAAAACACCTAGAATTACAGAACGAAAGCGCTACCTGGTTCAAGTTAGCTTCACATCCGGTAAATATACTTTGAAAGAGATTGCAGCGAAATATGGAATTAGCACCGCAAGTGTGAGCAATATCTTAACAAAACAGCGAAAAATGAGAACGAAGGTGCAGGGATGATCGACAAACTAAGCTTTTTACTTAAAAATCATGACTAAAATACTAATAATGGCAACGCTTACGGTGATTCTAGGAATCATCTGTTGCTCGAAAGAAGATATTATCGGCGACTATGAACATAAAGATTTCGCCCTGATCGAGGTTTGGAAAGATAGCCTTTTTGTAGGTATGGTCGGCGCTGTTCCGGGTGATACGGTTATAATGGGAAAGTATACGGTGATTTATAATAAGAGGAAGTGATGGCTAAACAGCAACAATTAAAAGAGTAGGAAGTTCGCCTACTCTTTACCGTTACTGAACATAATAAATTCCGAATTGAAATGATGAATAACCTCTAAAGCATCATTTTTGAAAGACAATAAATCAGAACTACGTTTCAATTGTACTACAGCCCTTTTCCCTTTAATCTTCTCCAAAACAAATTCCATTTCTCTCTTCCAATTACCCCGGTCTGACAAGCCATCTGGCCAGTTTTCCAAAACCAAATCGGAATAACTTTTAAATGCATTGTACAAGTCTCCCCCTGTTTTTGCATCGTTCTTGATGAAATATCGTAAATCATCAAGCTGCCCTGTTATATGTTTTAAACTCATTGACACAAATATAAACAACGTTATTTAGCCATTTGAAAAGGGGTTTATCACACCCAAACAGCACCGATCAGATCTTCTTCGCGAATATTCTCCAACGCATCGTCAATCACCAAAATATTTGGTTCTTCGAATGGTATAACCGTCAAATCGTCCAAATAGTCCCAAATATCGCCAACCGCTTCCGGGTACCAGGTAGGATCCTCGTTATCGAGTGGCATCGGCGATTTGAGTATATTGTACCCTTTTGCCCGAAGCTGCCGCAGTACCGAATGTGTTAATCGAACAAATTGCATATAATTGTGTTGTTAATACTAAGATAATAATTATGTGCTACCATACCGCTACCCCCGACGCCAATGCGCTGAGAAAGACTTTTAAAGATATGACTGTGTTGTACGATCAACCCGAAATCTTCCACGTAAGCGGATTTACTCGCCCATATCTCCCTGTTACACTAAACAGCAATATTGATGAAATTGTTCCTGCACGATGGAAATTAATCCCCTTTTGGGTTAAGTCGGAAGTGGAGGCCGATAAATACGCCAACACACTCAACGCGAAAAGTGAGGATGTATTCGAGAAAGCTTCTTACAAGAACGCCATAACCAAGACTCGCGGCCTACTGTATGTAAAAGGATTCTTTGAACCACATGCAACCGACGGAAAGAAAAATGATGAAAGCTATTTTGTGCAGCTTCCAGATGAGGAAATATTTACGCTAGGCGTTGTATACTCGCACTGGAAGGACTACAACACCTTCTCAATCATCACGACCGAGGCAAACGAAATGATGGCTGATATCCACAATGTAGGCATGCGAATGCCTTTGATCATCCCTGCGGACTTGCGTCACAACTGGCTGCTAGCAGACGGGCGCGATGAGATAGAATCACTCATGGTGCCATATACCGGCGAAATGAAAGCCCATAAGACATACCGTGTTACATCAGCACGCGGAGTGGATACAAATAAACCGGAAATACAGCAACCTATAACTTGATAGTAATAATATCGGACAAACTTGTCGTGTAGCAAGGGGACAACTTTTCCTGTCTCATTTTCCACATACGCTGATCCTGTATACCCAATCTAACTTTGTTTTTACCGTATAGCATATTGAGTTTATCAAATGCTTTCATCAACAAATCATGTCTTGTATCTCGCTGCTTAAACATCGTGATTTGCTCTACTTCTGCCGGAGTAAAATTTTGAACGATCACACCGGCTTTTTTGTAAGCGTATCCATCTCTGTATATCTTACGTAGGGCTATCAGCGCGTATTTAGTCAGATCAATCGCCGAATTTGTGGCGTATGGTAGTTGAATTGTTATACTTCGATTGTATTGTGCTAAATCCTGCCTATGTCGATTGGTCAACAGAAATACACTTACTTCTCGGCAATTGCTTCCCTGCTTCCGTAGCTTTTCAGAACAAGCAGACGCAAAGCTTGCCACTCTTTCCTCAAGGTTAGGTAAATCACAAATATTTCGGTCAAAGCTCCGGGTAGTAGCGATATTCTTCTTTGCCTGGACTTCTTCTAACGCAAGCGTTTCAATGCCGCAGAGATCACGTTTTAAACGTATCCCAACGATGGCCATGTGTTTCTTTATCCAAAGATCCTCCAGCTGTGTAAATTGATATGCTGTATTTACCCCTAAACTTGTTAAACGTTTTGCGTGCTGACGACCAACTCCCCAAATATCTTCTACCTTTAGCCACTTTAGCGCCTTAATTCGCTGTTCTTCCGTTGCCATTATATGAACACTTCCTGTCTGTTGTGGATACTTTTTTGCAATTTTGTTAGCTAGTTTTGCCAATGCTTTTGTCGGGGCAATCCCTACCGATATCGGAATACCAGTTGCCGATAAGACTGTACTTCTCATAGACTGTCCATGATTGTAAAGGTCGAAGCGTTCGAATCCTACCAGCTTTAAAAAGCATTCATCAATGCTGTATATCTCCTGTTCTGGGCTGTAGTCGGATAATATCGTCATTACCCTATTGCTCATATCCCCATACAATGGAAAGTTAGCTGAAAATACCTGTACATTATTCTTGTCGAATTGCTCTTGATACTGGAATGCAGGCGCGCCCATCGGAATACCTAAAGCTTTTGCTTCATTACTGCGTGCAATCACACACCCGTCATTATTTGAAAGAACGACAATAGGAACACCGTTAAGATCGGGACGAAACACACGCTCGCAGCTTGCGTAAAAGTTATTACAGTCGATCAAAGCATACATATCTATACAGATTTGATTACATGTGTTACTACGCCCCAAACAATAAACTCATTGTCTTGAGTAAGCACAATCGGGCTATAATCGTCATTTTCCGGCATCAAGACGATCCCGTTTTTATTTATGCATATTCTTTTCGCAGTAAATTCACCGTCGATGAAACAAACAGCTATCTTACCATGAGCCGGTTCTAAACTTTTATCGATGACCAAAATATCACCATCATCAATTCCCGCTTTCTTCATCGAAAATCCTTTCACCCGTCCGTAATAGGTGGCTGACGGATGCTTGATAATTTCTTTATTGAGATCTATTTTAATATCCTCAAAGTCAAGCGCCGGCGACGGAAATCCTGCGCTTATGCCATTGACTACATATGTAAGAGGCAAACTACTACTTATATCCACTTTAGCGATTTCTATCATACCTGCAAAATTGCTAATTATTTTAGTATTTCTGCAATAGTAAAAATGTTAAAATGTCAATAGGTTCGATCTAGCAAGCGCCTACGGATGATGCATACATTATCTTTTTTGAAATTCCTTCCAGACCTGGATATATAGAATCATACGATATGCCTAAACGAAACAACTCTAATTTAATCATTCGTAATCTATTTTTAGGAATAATCACTTTGTGTAAAAACAAGTCCTTATCTGGATGTTTACGGAGCCCATCTTTTTCATGACCAAACAATGTAAAACACGCACTTTGATTTCTTAGGCGGTCATCAATATAAAATGGTTTTACGGCAACGGGATAAGTAGTTAGTTCATTTTTTCCTGTTAAAGTATAATCACTAAAATAAGTCTCTAGTCTTACGTTCCTATCTAGAGCTGTAAAAATCGATTTGCTATATTCATATTCATTCAAAATATCCAAATTCTTTAAAGTATACTTGTTTAGTAAATATGGATCCAATATCCATACGATAGAATCTTCCGCACTGTGTTCATTCTCAACAGCAAAAAATAAAGATATTAATGCATTTTCTGTCCAATCAAGAAGACGAGTATGCATACCGTAGTGCTGCATTAAGAAATACACCCCTAATGTGTGATCCCTTAGTTGATATTTAATTAAATGTTGGTAAGCTTCATTCTTGAAAGTTTCTACTAGGTTCGTTTCTTTCTGTTTAAAATTATCGACGGTTATTGGGGGAATGAAATATTCTCTATAAATGTTTGGGATAAGCTGCGTATCCTTATATTTATTACTTTCTGATCGAAACCATAAGTTATATTGGCTAGGCCCCTTTTCTAAACTGATTTTGCTGATATATTCAATAAAATCTGGTGTTGTTTTAATTTGTAGTTCCTCCATATTCTAGATACAAATGTACATATGTTTTCCTAACATAAAAAAATAGCGTGGACAGCGTGGACAGATGGACACAGAAATAGCAAATCTTTCTTATATGTATGATTATTAATATATTATATCTTTTAATACTTACATTTTCCTTGCTAATTATCCCTAAACCGCGTCCAACCGTGTCCAAGCCTGTCCAAGCTAAAAACCACAACATCAACAAAAATTATATATTTTTAAATAAATTATAGATTTTAACTATATATTGTTATATTTGAGGTAGTTATAACATTCACGCCATGAGTAATCTAATCAGAATCACCGTTTCGCCACACGTAGCCATCTACTTGGAACACCATTATGGCACCCGTATCTATCTATCAGACAAAAATCTGATAACCTCCACATTAAAGAACCTTCTACAGCCGTACGACAAACTGGATCCCTTCCGACTGAAAGGCCAGCGTAAGGAAAGCTTAGGCGCGTTCGTTGATGTGTTTATTTCTGACGGACTGTTACGCAAGTATGGCGGCCACATGAGCAATGAAGCGATAACGGAATTTGATGATAGCATCGACCTCATGATCAAGCAGGAAATGTACCGTTGGTGTAATCATCCAAACGCGTACTTTAAAGAAGTGGATTACAATATCAAGCGTTTTATAGACTTCTACGGTTTCGCGGAAGATGATTTGACTTTTGATAACTTGAAGCGCTGGTATTACCGCGAGCGCCAGCGTATTGCCGGTCGAAAAGAGAAAGCGCCAAAGGAGCCGTCGCTGACGATCCCGCTATTAATGACCTACCTGCCGGAAATTCCGTGTAAGGAATCACAATTAGCTATGTTTTAAAGTAACAAACTTCCAGCTTTTACACTGGAAGTTTGGAAGTTCCGCTCCTAATACCTAGATTTGAATATCTGATACAGGATGGATCCGATCGCGATGAGGTAGTGTAATATTGATAGTACAACCTCAACCTTTTGAAATGTAATAAGCATCTGGTAACCTCCTTTCTGTTTTTAGTAAGAAATTAAGCCGTCGAGCGTCCAAACTTAGACGGCTTTTTCTTTATTATACATTCTATTATTCACTCCCATTTGTATTTTGAAATTTATTCCAAAATTTTGCATCTCATTTCCTCAAACCTTACTTACAATAATACGAAGATAAATTTTAAGACAATCAATTTTTCTTAGACACCTTTTTCCGTCATTTGCTTTTCAAAAAGAATAAGCTTGGACACAGATGGACACAAAAACAGCCTAAAAACGCCTTTTTTTCGTTTGTGTCCAAAGGCTTGGACACAACAAAAACAAAATAACACACTACAAATCAATAACTTAATAAAAAAACTACCTTGCTTGTGTCCATCGTGTCCACCGTGTCCAAGCAAAAACATATGTCCATATAAAAAACACCAAAAAATAAAACAGTGTCTCTTATCCGTCCTTTCTTAAACCGCCCGCAAAATACTCCTTTGCAGTATGGGAAGGCTAAATACATTACACGAGGGCGACAACATAGGTGGCATACGCCGCATTCAGATCGCATTAATAACAGATTTCAAATCTTTTGCTCCGATCCAGTTTAAACCGGGAAAGAACTGGCAGGAAATCGAAATATATCCCGATTCCGGATTGTTAAAATCCGACGCACAGCACGGGGATAATGGCAAATACTACACCTATGCCGGTAGCTTCAAAATCCATCACCCCAGCCGAAAAGACGAAAATAGCATTGATCGGTTTATCGGTCCCGTATCTGTTATGCGCATTACGGACCATAACAAGTATGCCCAGGTGATCGGCACGCCCGATGAACCGGTGACGCTGGCACGATCATCCGATACCGGAACCAAACTAACCGATCTGGCGCACAATGCATTTACGTTCACGGTGTCACAACTCTATAAGGCGCTGGCTTAGGTGTCCTTTCCTACCCTAGCGACATCGCGCAAATTTGCATTCAAACAGATGATAACTAATTGTGTTGGCATGAGGCGTAATTTTTTTGAAGTGGTCAATGTAGGGAAAGATTCGACGGTCGGAAAGTTGAAGATATATGGCATTATCGGTGATTGGTGGGAAGGTAACACGGCCAATAGCTTCGTTCGCGCTTTCCAAGATCTGGAAGCGAAGTATGATGAAATCCATATTCATATCAATTCGCCGGGTGGTTCGGTACACGAAGGGTTGGCAATTGCCAACGCAATTAAATCATCCAAGAAAGATGTGCATACCTATGTGGATGGTATCGCCTACTCGATGGCGGCTATCATTACGGTATCCGCGAAAAAAGGGAACGCGCATATGGCTAAGGGGTCATTACTCATGTTACATAAGGCTTCGTCTGTAAAGCGCGGTAACTCCCAGGAGTTCCGCGACGAAGCGGATATATTGGATAAGTATGATGATACACTTGTTTCATTTGTTACATCTCGTACGGGACAAACAATCGAAGAAGCTAGGAAAGATTATTTCAACAATAAGGATAACTTTTTTACATCATCCGAAGCGATGGCGGCGGAACTGATTGATTCGGTCGAAACTTACGAAGCGGAAGATATGCCGGACAATGTTCGAAACATGACGCTCAATGAAGTGGCCGCCTGGTATATGGACGCCGAGCAAGAACCGTCCGATTCCTTTATGCAACGCATCATGTCGAAAGTAAAGAATGCGCTTAACCCGGAAACTAATTCAGAAAATATGTTTAATAAATATTCAAAATTATCCGCGCTGGCTAAAGTAGCAGCAAAGGATATCACCATTGATCAGTTGGAGGAAGTGAATAACGAGATCGTGAAATCCGGCGTCGAAGGTGTAACCGTGGTAACAGATAGTTATCTAGCTGGTGTGGCGGATTACGAAAACATCAAATCGGAAAACGACACGCTGAAAACAGATAAAACCAATCTGCAGACGAAGGTAACGGATTTGGAAACGAAAGTGACCGATAAGGATAACCGTATCAAAGAACTGGAAGATGAAGTGAAAGCGCTGGGTAAAAAGCCGGCCGGTGACGCAGGATCGCCGGAAAGCAAAGGCGGTGATCAGCTTCCTAGCGGTGATGGTGGTGAAGGCGACAAAGATGAATACCGTACATCGGTCGAAGATTGGGCGCGCAAGCACATCTAGGATTTTGTGGAGTAATTGATTAGTTGAGAAAATAATAAACAAGAAAATGAGAAATTTTATTTTAGGCCTGTCAGGATTGGTGTTTTTGATGGGTGTGATCGCTAGCGCCACGGGTAATCCATTGGTAGCTTTTGTGATTGGCGGGATGGCTTTAGTCAGCGGATCATTCAAAAAGGAATCGGGTGCTTTATTTAACAATATTGACCCAGATGTATCGGCACTTTCCGCCTATGCCGGGAAGTATTCGAAGAAGATCTACACCAAGTTTGATAACGCACTGGACTTCTTTAAGGATTTAACCGTTTTTTATAATATCAAAAGTGCTATTAACCTAGCGAGATTAGCGGTTAATGGGAAACCAAAACCGTTTACGGGTATTTTTAACGCGCAATCCGGTGATATCGTGTACAGTGATCAACGGTTGACCGTAGAAAAATGGCAACGTGATTTCCAGATCATGCCGGATAATTACCGTAACACATATCTGGAAGAACTACGCGGTGCCGGTGAGGGAGCCAATAACATGAATTTTCCTACGCATGTTTATGACGTAGTGATGAACAAACTAGCCGGGGATATCAACGATATTTTACCGTGGCATGGTGTAGGTCAAGCAGCGTTCACAGCTTTCGATCCAGCTGCAGCGTATACGGTAGGTTCACGGATCAGCTACACGCAAAATGGTGTCGTTCGTTATTATGAAGTGGTTGCAGCTACCACGGCTGGTGAAACACCGGTATCTGCGGAGGCGAAGTTTGAAGATGGCTCTGTTAAAGCCATTACGGAAGGATTGGGAACAAAACTTCGTAAGCTTCGTACAGCAGGTGATATTTCGCGCGTTGCTTCAACTGGTGCTATTACCCAGACCGACGCTTATCAGCAACTACGGTCCGTATGGGCGAAAGCACCGGAATGGGTTCGCCGTCAAGGTGGTTTGATGTACATGTCCTTCACCGTATTCGAATATTTATTGGCTTCATTCGAAGATATTTCGAAATACACCGAAAAGGATGGAACATTAACGCATCTACCATTGACAAACAAAAAATGTAAGTTGATGCCGGTTAGCTGGATTACAGATTCGGATATGGTGGTGGTTACACCGAAGGAAAACCTTTTGGCGGCTACTGATCTAGAATCGGATTATCGCAAGATCAGAACAATTCCGCAAATGTATCACCTTGATTTCGGTATGACCGGTGTTTTAGGTTTCGGTGTACAGGATCCGGAGGTTATCGCGACCAACGATAGAAACTAATTCATGTGTAGCTGGCTCATGCTGGCTACACCTTTTCTTTACGTAAAAAATTACAGAGATGTCAAATAAAAAGTTTAAAGATCTGGAAGAAGCGCAAAAAGCCTATGATGCTCTTGTCGCGGATCAACCCAAAGCTATCGAAAAAGCGGTAGCGGATGCCGTTAAAGTCAAAGATGATGAAATTGCCGCTTTGACAAAACGCGCGGAAGATGCCGAGGAAGTGGCGAAGGATGCCGTGGAGAAAATCGACAATCCCAACGGTGTAACCGTTACCGTCGATAAGGTGAAATATCGTATCGCTTTCGGCGTCGATGGAAAATCGAAGGAAGAACTTGCGGCTGATCAGAAGCTATTAAAGGAACTGATCGAAAAGGGTTCCGCCGCGTTGGTCGAAATTAAATAAGTGTTGGTTTTAAATTGATTTCAAAATGAATTACGATAATATTACAGATTTGGCGGCGACCTTCGTCGATGGACACGACAATACGTCGGGTATCGCGGAACAAGCGTACTTCCTACCTTACTCCTGGATGGAAGACATCAAAGAAC
>Ga0079224_100004956_pt1 | contig 17397 bp, 14 predicted proteins | sample Stecom2015_FD_80414 | JGI IMG/M metagenome (GOLD analysis project Ga0079224, IMG submission 80414) | Agricultural soil microbial communities from Utah to study Nitrogen management - Steer compost 2015 | ecosystem: Environmental > Terrestrial > Soil > Agricultural land | place: USA: Utah...
CGGCTTCGCGAGCACGTGGTTCGCCCTGTAGGTGTGCCTCCAGTACGTCTCTCAGATGGGTCACCGACAGCTCGTTGCTGAAGCGGAGAACACGAATCATCGCCTCGAGCACTGGGGTGGGTGAGGGACACACGCCCCCGTTGTTCAGGTTGATCATCGTGCGAGCGGCATCGAAAGCCCGCTGGTTCTCGGCCCAGTAGTCCTCGTCGTCGGCCAATGCACTGGCGCTCAGCCGGGCGGTGTCTCGACGAGTGGCGAGGGCGCGGGCAATCGCGTCAGGACGGAAACCGGGCAGCGCGGCGGCGAATCCGGCGGCGCTGGCGACGAAGGCGCGGCGGGAGGTCATCGGGATGTGTCCTGGGAAGGGAGAACCCGGAAAGTAGACCAGCGCGTGGACTGCGGCGAGCCCCGGGGCAAAATCGGCCGGCTCAGGCCTCGGCGGCGCCCACTCCGTGGCGCGCGAAGAAATCCTCGATCCGGGTCCGGACCTGGCTCCAGTGGCCGATAACGCGGTCCGCAGGTGGCAGTCCCTCGAGCAGGGCCATTCCGTAGCGCCGATTCACGACGCGAGGATCCAGCAGCACCACCACGCCGACATCGGCCGCGCTGCGAATCAGCCGGCCGAACCCCTGCTTGAGCTTGAGAGCCGCGTGCGGCAGCAGGTAGCCGAAGAAGCCGTCCTCCCCCTGCTCTGCCAGTCGCTCGAGGCGAGCAGCGGTTATCGGCTCGCTCGGTACCTTGAACGGCAGCTTGGCGAGGACCAGCCCCCGCAGTGCACGGCCCGGTACGTCCACGCCTTCCCAGAAGGAGTCGGTCCCGAGCAGGATTGCATTGCCGGCCTCGCGGAAACGTCGCAGCAGCAGATCGCGACTGCCGTCGCCCTGGACCAGGATCGGGAATCGGGACCCGAGCACCGGCTGCAGCGCGGCAGCGGTGCGCCGCAACTGGGCGTGCGATGTGAACAGCACGAAGATCCCGCCATCCGAGGCCCACGCGAGGTCCTGCACCACGTCGGCGACCGCTGCGTCGTGGCCTGCGGGATCCTCTCGCGGATCGGGTACGTCGTCGGGAACACCGAGCAGGCACTGCTCGGCAAAGTCGAACGGCGAGGGGAAGATCTCCTGCACCGTGACCGGGGAATCCTCACCAGCGAGACCCACCCGGGATGCGAAGAATTCGAACTCGCCGCCGGCGGCGAGAGTTGCGCTGGTGAGCGCTACGGTCTCGAGTCGATCGAACAGCAATTCACGCAGCAGTGGTGCGAGGTCGAGCGGAACTGCCGCAAGTTGCGCGGTGCGCCCCTGGGGTCCGGTGCGCTCGATCCAGCGGACGTCGGGGACGCGCTGGCGCGCCGGCCTAAGTACCGCGCCGAGCGCATCGCTCACCGATTCAAGTCGCCTGATCACGCCGCGGCACTCGAGCAGCAAGCGATTTCGTGACTCGGTCAGGTCGACCTGCGCCAGCCGATCCGCGACCGTCTCCATGTGTTCCTTCAGCGAATTGAACGCCATCAGAGTGGCAGCAAGCTCGCGTTCCAGCCCCTCTTCCCAGATCGGATGCCTGGCGAAGTCGTCGTCGAGTCGCAGTGGTCCCGGACCGCTGGCCTCCAGCAGCGCGAAGATCCTCAGGAACAACGCCTCGGAGGCGCGGCGCGATTCCGCCGCCGCTGGCAGCAACCTCTCTCGCAGCAGATCGAGCGAGGCCCGCGACAACAGGTCCGTGGCGCTGGCGAGGTCGCGCATCAGGGACGGCAGCAGTCCCTTGCCGTTCCTTTCAAGGCGATTGAGGAGTCGAGCCACACCGCGACTCGACACCTGCCTGCCGAGGTGATGCGCAGCCACGTCCTCGAGGTGGTGTGCCTCATCGATTATCAGCCGCCGGTATGCGGGCAGCACCGCGGCCTCGTCCCAGTTGTCCGATGCCTGCCGAACCGACAGGTCGGCAGCCAGCAGGTGGTGATTCACGACCACGACGTCCGCCTGTGCGGCACGTCGGCGGGCCTGGAAAACGAAGCAGCGATCGAAGTGCCGGCAGCGAAGCCGCGGACACAGGTCCGGTTCGGCGGCCACCTCGTCCCAAACCTCGGAGGTCGGCGGCGTGGGAAGATCCGCGATCGACCCATCGCTGGTGTGCGAGGCCCAGGCTGTGAGCTGGATCAACTCGTCGTGCTTGGCAGGCTCCAGCAGGGACTGCTGGCTGCGCACTGCACTATCGAGCCTCGCGCGGCAGAGATAGTTGCGCCAACCCTTGAGCAGCGCGAAGGTGGGCCGGTACTCGTCGTCTCCCAGTGCATCCGCCAGGAATGGCAGGTCCTTGCCTACCAGCTGTTCCTGCAGGTTGATGGTGTTCGTGGAGACGACCGTGCGTTCCTTGTTCGCCTTCGCCCACGCCAGCGCGGGCACCAGGTACGCGAAGGACTTGCCCACGCCTGTCCCGGCTTCGAGCAGCAGGACCCCGCCGTCGTTGTAAGCGTCGGTCAGGTGCGCCGTCAGGTCGCGCTGGCTCTGGCGATCCTCGAATGAACCCAGCGCGCGCGCCACCGGACCGTGCTCTCCCAGCAGTGAGATCACCTCGAACGGATCGAGCGGCTGCCGCCTGGGTACCTGGGGAACCTCGACGACCACGTAGAGGCGCGTCGCGGCATTGTCGACGATCCCGAATCCGATCCCGTCGTCGTGAGCGCGGACCGCGATGGAAAGGTCGGCCTGCGACGGCTCGAGGTGACCTCCGGGGTGGTTGTGCAGCAACATCTCGCCACGCTGCGCGACGCCGGGAAAGGCGAGCACAGCGTCGACGGTGCCGCGCGCGATCACCCGCGCGGACACGATCACGCCAGACTCGTCGAGGGTTCCGACGAACGAGACCTCATTGCCGCCTGCTGCCGCGATCTCTCGCCGGATCAGCTCGGCGGCAGCAATTGCAAGCCGCTCGGTCAGGTCTTGAGTTCCTTCTTCTTCGCCGCGGGGAAGAGCACGTTGTTGAGGATGAGTCGGTACCCGGGCGAATTGGGATGCAACGACAGGTCGGTTGGAGCATCGCCGATCCCGTGCTGCGGGTCCTCGGGATCGTGGCCGCCGTAGAATGTCCAGGTTCCCGCGCCCCGGTCACCGTGAATGTACTTGGCCCAGGGTGCTCCCGGCTCGTCGGCCAGGATCGTGACTCCCGGCTTGATGGTGCGGCGCGTGAACGAGGTGGTGAGGCCGTAGAAGTCCGGGATCACCTGGCGGTGGTTCTGCACCAGCATCGCCGCCACGGGATCGACCTTGGCGGAGAAGTTGAACAGCGTGAATGCCCCCAGTGGCTGCCGTGCGATTCCGTTCACCTGGTGACCGTCGATGCTGCTGAAGCTGGCCATTGATGGCGACAGCTCGAGCTCGGCGTCGGTGAAGGCCAGGGCACGGCTCCAGTTCATCCGCGAGCCAGCCAGCGGATCCATCGGAGTGCCGTCGGCATAGGCGGCGGCGATGTCGAGTCCCTCACTGGCGAGCGCGAGGTCCAGGGTTTCCGTGGCGGTGCACATCGCGAACAGGAAGCCGCCCTTCTCGACGTACTCCGCGATCCTGTTGGCAACCGCACGCTTGAGCGAAGGCACGTTGGCGAAACGGAGCTGGGCGGCCACCTGGCGGTTCACCGCGATCATTTCCTGCAACCACGGCGCCCCGGCCGAGTTGATCACGAACTTGGAGAACTGGCCGGTGAAGTCCTCGTGGTGCAGGTGCAACCATTCCCAGTCACTCAGGCGACCGCCGATGACTTCCGGATCCCAGACGCGATCGTAATCGATGCCGGCGTACTCGAGCGCCATCGTCACCGCGTCGTCCCAGGGAGCCGCATTGGGTGGGGCGTACACCGCGACCCGTGGCGCCTTCTCAAGCGGCACCGATTCCTGGTTGCTGCGGGTGATACTTGCCTGGATGTTGGCCACCTCCGCAGCATCGACCGGTTCCAGCGTCACACCCTCGATCGACGCATCACGCTGCACCGCCGACGAGGCCGGCAACAGGAACGAACCGCCACGATAGTTGAGTAGCCATTCGCCGGTCTCACCACGCTGCAGCGCACGGAACGCCACCCCGTATGCCTTCAAATGCTGAGCCTGGCTGTCGTCCATCGGCACCAGGTACGAGGCCACACCGGAGCCGTGCAGGAACCTCGGCAGTGCGTGCGCGCCGACAATCATCGCACTCGCACGCACGAAATCGCGTCGCTTCATCGACCCGCACCTCCATTCGGCACGGCACCACGCAGTGCGTCCCGGAACCGGCGCGCGGCAGGAACCACGGCGCTGTCGGGATGATTCAAGATGATCTGCTCCAGCAGTCGATTCGCCGCCTCGACATCTCCCCGTGCCGCAAGGATCTGGGCTCGCTGGAAACGCGCGGCTGGTGCCGACGCCGGAGCCTGCTCATCGTCGGCCTGTTCAAAGAGCTGCATCGCCTGCGCAGTGTCACGCACCGCCAGAGCCAGCTCGCCAGCGTAGTATCGCACCGCGGCGGCGGCGCCGGGCTCCAGTTCCGGTGCGAGCCGCACCAGGCCGACCACCGCGTTGCTGGTGTCGCCCTTCGCCAGCAGCACCAGCGACCGGCCGAGTTGTGGCAGGGTGTCGCGACCGACGGCCTGGATCAGGGCCAGCAATCGGACCCGCTCCACCGCATCCTCACGGTCGTCATCATACGGTCCGGCGAGCTGCAGCCAGCCGCCCGCACCGACCAGGTCTCCCTCGAATGCGCGAAGCAGGCCGCGCAGCGCAAACCCGGTCACGGACGAGTCCGCCTCGATCAGCTTTTCGGCGCGCGCCAAGTTGCCGCTCAATCCCCACGCCAGCGCCACCCGCCGGGCGTCCCGATCGCGATCGTCCATCGTCTGGTTGGGAGCCAGGGTGGCGAGTAGTGATTCGGCTTCGGCCGGCTTTCCCTCCGCCAACAACACGCCAAGCAATGCACTCGACGCTGCGGTCGCCACTCCCTGCGGAGCCTCAGGATCTGCGGCGACCTTCGCAAGCAGGCGACGAGCATCCTGCTCGGCACCCGCATCGGCCCAGGCGCGGGCCGCCTCCATCCAGGTACGCACGCGTGCGATTCCGGACTCGTGCTCGGCCTGCAACTCAAGGGCGATTCCTCGGGCTCGCAGTGACGGCGGGTCGGTGCGATTGCGAAGCTGGTCGATCGCGATGCGGATCAGCAGCAACGCCTGGCTGTGATCCTCGGGCATCGCGGCCGCCAGTCGGCTCAATCCTTCCTCCGCCCTGCCCCAGCGCACCAGCAGCAACCCCTCGATCCTTCGTGCCTCGACTTCGGTGCTCGCCGCGAGTGCACGGGACACGATCTCACGATTCGCCGGGGAGACATCGCCGAGCATCAGGATCGCGCCGGGCCGGTACACGGGGGCATTGGTGACGGCGCGAACCCACTCCGAAGTCGCACCAGCGATGTCGCCCTCGGCCTGTCGCAGCTGGGCGAGTTCGGGGGCGAGTGCTGCCGGATGCGCGATCCTTCGACGCCCGGTCTCGAGCGCGAGCTTGGCGGAGGCACGATCACGCGCCTCGAGTGCAGACTGGGCCCACTCGCGAAACGGTTCCTCCTCACCCTCCACCAGAGCGGACCAGCGTTCGGCATACCGCCGCGCCGAATCGGGCCGTTCAAGCAACGACCAGGTGCGAACCGCCAACGACAACAGCCCAATGTTGGTCGAGTCGCGGGCCAGCGCATTCCTCAGCACCGGAACCAGTTCTTCGCGGCGGTTGAGTGCGGGCAGGACCCGCGAGAGCCCGAGTATCGCCTGCGACTCGTCGGGGTTCTCGGACAACACGACGAAATAGTTGGTCGCCGCAACCTGGAAGTCTCCCCGACGTTCCGCACCGAGCCCGATGGCGAGCGGACCGGTGGCGCCCTGTCGCTGCGCGACCACTTGCACGACCGGTACGACCAGGAACGCGATCAGCACCGCAACCCGCAGCATCACGGCGATGACTCCGTCAGGCGGCGGAAGTAGTCCAGCACCCTGCGCCTGTCGTCGGGGCCGAGTCTCTGCAACTCCTCCCAGCTCGGCGGTTGGAACTGATTGCTCCGGAGCAGGGCCGGATCGAGGGCGCCGGGACGGGCGCGCTCCGTGGTGCGCGCCGACTCGCTTTCCCGTTCCTTGTTCTCATCGCGCTCCTCGCCCTCGAGCGTGCGACCCGCATCGAGCATCCTGCGGAACAGCCGTTCCTGCCTCGCAACGGTCTCGGTATCGAGGCGACCCTGCTCGAGCGTGCGGGAAATCTGGCGCGCCTCGGCGGCCATCTCCCCTGCCCCAGGCATCTGGCCCTGCGCCCGCATCCGTTCGAGTTGCTGGGCGATCGCGCGCTGCTGGGCGGCCATCCTCATCAGGTCGCTCAACTCGCCGCCGCCCTGCTGCATCATCTGCTGGCCCTCGTTGGAAAGCTGACTCTGCTGCCCCGCCATCGACTGCATCTGCGCCATCGCCTCGGCCAGTCCCGAACCCGACTCCGAATTCTCGACGTTGTTCTTCGAACGGAGCAGTGCGTACGCGGCGAGCGACAGGTAGTCGACGGCATCCGCGGCGCGATCCGCGGCCAGCCCGATGCTCGGGTTCGCCGATGAGGTCGCATCGATGACACCGCGGATCCCGTCGCGCGCTCCGGCAAGTGCGACGCCAATCATCGGCGAGATCAGGGCGTTCTTGCCGGACACCGCGATCACCTGCTGGAACAGCTTGGCGGTGGCCTCCTCGATCATCGACTCTTCTGCGCGGATCGGGCCCGCCAGGGCACCGCGGTTGAGTGCATCCGCGACTTGATACTGCCGGGTGAGCACACGAGTGGTTTCCGCCAGCAGCCGATCGAGTGCGTCGAGCACCTCCTGCTGCATCGCCTCCTGCATCGCCTCGCGACCCTCGCGGATCTGCTGCTCGATCGGCTCCAGCATCTCACCCGCAGCGCTGGCCTGCTGGCGTGCCTTGTTTCGCTCCCCCTGGCGTGCGGACTGCGCCGCACTCCGCATCTGCTGCGCGGCCTCGCGGACGGATTCCGCCGAACGCTCCAGCGCGGCCTCGGTCTGCTCCGCCGGAACCTGCTGGGCCGATTGCTCTAGGGCTGCCGCGAGCGAATCGGCCGTGGCGGCGAGCTCCTCCTGTCGTGCCGCAGCCGAGTCGGGGTTCTCCACCATCGCGTCGGCGACCTGCTGCTGCTCCGCTGCCAGCTCGCTCGCCTGCTCTGCGAGGGAGGCGAGTTGTGCCTCCAGCGCTGCACGCTCGAAGAGTTCGCGAGCCCGATCAATCGCCTCCCGCATCCGGTTCTGTTGACGGGCGAGATCCTGCATCGCCTGTCGAGTGCCCTCGCGATCGAGTTGCTGGAGCGACTGCTGCAGTCTCTCCATCGCCTCACGCAACTCGGGGGTCATCGCAGACTCCAGCAGTTCACGGATCTCCGAGAGCTGCTGGGCCAGTGCGGAGTCGCCGACACCGGCGTTCTCCGCGGCACGCTCGAGTTCGGCGACCCCCTGTCGCATTTCCTGGAGACGCTCGGCGACCTCTCGCTGGGCTTCAGCAACCTGCTCCGCGCGCCGGGCTGCCTCGGCGGTCATCGGTTCCTGGTCGGCCTGGTTCCCGGTGCCCTCGCCCCGCTGGCGACTGCGCGCCTGGTCTTCCGCCTCGCGTTGGGCATTGCGCGCCGCTGCCCGGAGCGAGTCGAGCCCGGCACGTGTCGACTCGGTCGCTTCTGCCTGGCGTTCACGTTGTTCCTGTACGGTCGGCACCCGGACTGCGAATTCCCGCGAGCGGCCCACCTGACCAGCGGGATGATTGTCGCGCGCGAGAGCGACGTAGTACAGCGTGTCACCGGGCCCGAGGTCGAACACGTCGAGTGGAAGCTGCTCGTTGATCAGGGCACGATCCGAACCCTGCGGGCCGGCCTGCAGCTCGATGCGACGAACCTGACCCGTCCGGGCGTGGCGCACTTCGAGTGCGGCGCTCACCAAGCCGTGATCGTCCTCGATCGCGATCATCAGCGGCAACTGCATCGATGGTGGTGCGATCGTATCGACACCGGGGACGGGGATCGCAACCGAAGGCGCCGAGTCGGGGATGACCTGGATCACGATCGGCTCGGGGAGTCCGTCGAGCACACCGTCGTCGGTGGTGCGCGCGGCGAGCGACCAGACTCCGCTCCGAACCGGCACGACTTCACCGGCGAACGCGGCGTTGTCGACTGTCAATGCGAGCGAATCGCTCCCGCTGATGAAACGTGCCATCGCAAGAGCAGCGGTTGCGCGACCCGCAATCGAGAGGCGAGTACCCGCTGGGATCAGCAGCGTGTCTCCGCCGACGCCCAGCACTTCGGACTCGAGGCCGAGATAGGCCGGATAGTGGGCCGTCAAGGTGAACGAGCCGAGAAATGCCGGCACCCTGATCGACACCTGGACCTCATCGGAGGTGCGTCCTCCGGCACTCACCCGGGCGACCAGCGTGTTCTCCAGCGGTGCAGTGCGGAATTCCGCGCGACCCTCGGCGTCGAGGTCGATCACGGTGTCACGCCAGGCCTCGCCAGGGGCTCGTTGCCGCAACGTGGCTCGCTGCTGCCCGAGGGCAACGATATGCAGCGTGACACTACTGCCACGATCGACCACGTCGCTATCCGCAATCAGGCGAACCGGATCGGCAAGGGCCTTGAATGCCTGCCACGGCTGCCACAGCATCGCTGGCGCACCACCCAGCGGACGTGCCAGCACCAGCAACATTGCGCCGACGAGCAAGACGACTGAAGCGGTGGTCACCCCGCGCTTGTGACTGGCGATCACCGGCTCGAGGACTTCGCTGCCGTGACGGGAGACCCATTCCGACTGGCTCGCCGTTGCAAGTGCGTGGAGTTCGGTCGAGGTGCCCGCCACCAGCGGGTCGAGCAACGTGGTGAGCGAACCGCGGCGTACCCCGCCCTGCGACTCGATTTCCGCGGCGATTCGCGGTGGCGCGACCTCCTGGCTGGCACGCAATCCACGCCACGCTGCAAGGAGGACTGCCGCCAGGAATGCGGACCAGCCCACCAAGACGGAAATCGCAGCGAAGCCGAACCCGAAGCCGGCGAGCCAGGCGGCAACGGCGAACGCGAGGGTACCGATCACCAGGGGCGGCAGGGCCCGGCGCAACAGGTGGACGCGGCGCAGTCCAATCCCGGCTTGTGTCAGCGAATCGTGCAGCGTCACGGCACGTGACCCAGTGCGTATGCGTAGAGATTCACGCCCATTCGGAGCGCCGCCTCGCGCGCCTCTGGCGTGTCCCCGTGGACCTCGGGATCCTCCCAGCCATCCCCGAGATCGCTTTCATAGGAGTAGAAAACCGCGAGTCGGCCATCGATGAAGATCCCGAATCCCTGGGCCGGCTTGGCGTCGTGCTCGTGAATCTTGGGAAGCCCTTCGGGGAACTGGTACACCAGGTTGTACACCGGGTGGTCGAGCGGCACTTCCACCAGTGGGTGGTCGGGAAGCACCCGCGAGATCTCACGACGGAATGATTCGTCGAGCCCGTAGTTGTCATCGGCGTGCAGGAATCCGCCGCGCACGAGCCAGCGTCGCAGGGTCGCCACTTCAGACTCCGACAACGAGATGTTGCCGTGTCCAGTCAGGTACAGATAGGGGATCTGCCAGAGCGCCGGATCGTCGAGCTTCACGACCTGCTCCCTGTCGGCGGTCCTGATCGCAGTCCGTTCCCTGATGGCGCTGAGCAGGTTTGGCAGGCTGGACGGATTGGCATACCAGTCACCACCGCCGTCGTAGTGCAAGCGACCGATGGTGGGCAGCGCAGACTGTGCCCCGAGCGGCGCGAGGGCGACGCACAGCAGCGACAGCATCAGCCATTCGGGGTGGAACCTGCGAAACATCAGCTCTCCATCACGATTCGGTAGGCCTCGTTGCGGGCCAGGCCAAATGCCTCGGCCACCTTACGGGCCACCGCCCGCCGGGATTCGCCGGCATCGAGCCATTCACGAATCGCCGATTGGATCTCGTCGCCGGACGCGGCGTGGGGTCCACTCACCGGTTCTGACGCAGGAGCGAGCAGCAGCGTCACCTCGCCCTGGGGCGGCCGCTCCCGATAGTGATCGGCGAGAATCGAAACGCCGCCGCGACGGATTTCCTCGTGCACCTTGGTGAGCTCGCGACAGACCACTGCGATGCGGTCCGGAGCGGTCATCGCGATCAAGTCCTCGAGCAGTGCGACCAATCGGTTCGCCGCCTCGAACATCACCACCGTCCATCGCGAGGCGATCGCCTCCTGCAGGAAGTCACGACGCTCGCGACCCTTGCGTGGCGGGAATCCCAGAAACAGGTAGCGGTCACCTGGCAATCCGCCGGCCGAGAGCGCCGTGGCAACCGCGCTCGGACCCGGAATCGGGACGACCCTGATTCCCGCTTCGTGCGCTGCGGCAACCACCTTGAAACCAGGGTCACTGACTGCCGGTGTACCGGCATCGGTGACAAGCGCGACATCTTCACCGCCCTGCAACAGCTCGATCAACAGCGACTCGCGTCGTTCATCGGAGTGGCCGTGGTACGAGACTAGACGACGCGGCTTCGCCTCGATCACGTTCAACAAGCGGCGTGAGTGACGAGTGTCCTCGGCGGCAATGATCGGCACGCTTCGCAGCGTCTCGACCACGCGCTCGGAGAGATCGCCGAGGTGGCCGAGTGGGGTGGCGATCACGTAGAGGGTACCGGCGGGCATACCTGAAAGAAAACCGAAGGCCGCCCCCGATGCTTCGGAGGCGGCCCTGGCTGGGGTCTGGCCTGCCTACGCGGCCAGGTGCTGCTGGATCTTCTGCTCGAATGCCGCGCGGGGGTAGGCACCGACCAGCGAGTCGACGTGCTGTCCGTCCTTGAAGAAGAGCACCGCCGGGATCGAGCGGACGTTGTACTTCATAGCGGTCTGCTGGTTGGTGTCGACGTCCAGCTTGGCGATCTTGGCGCGACCGGCGTACTCGGTCGCCAGCGCGTCAAGCGTCGGCGCGATCGCGCGGCATGGTCCGCACCACTCGGCCCAGAAGTCGACCAGGACCAGACCCTTGGCCTGAGTCACCTCCGAGTCCCAGGTCTCCCCAGTCACCACCACAGGCTTGCTCATCTCGAAATCCACTCCTCGTAACCCACAGGTTGATCAGGCGTCGGTCGACCGGTTCAGGCGCTAAACGCTGGGTCAGCCGTCAAAGTTCCCGGTGGCTGTTCCCTCGCAGGGGCGATTGATCCCGTCCCAGATCGACGGCAGGTCGAACCTCCGCACCAGCCAACCATCGCGCGACCGCACGGCAGTCACCGGGACCACCACCCGGCAGTTGCCGCGCACCACCTCCGTGGTCACCACCATGTGATCCCGCTCTGTGGTGGCAGTCTCGGCATTGGCACGCACGGTGATTCCGGCGAGGGCGGCCTGGATCACCACCATCCGCTTGGCGTAGTCGTCGGGATGACCGGTACGAGCTGCCGAACCGCGGTCGGTGCCGAAGAGTTCGGCCATCCGGGTTAGGTTGCTGTCCGACGCCGCGCGCATAAACTCCTCCACTGCAGCAGATGCAGTGGCAGCGCCGCGCACCTCGCGCTGGGCGAGCAGCGGCGAGCCGAGCGAGGCCGACAGCAGGATCAGGCAGCAGAGTCTGGGAAGGAACTTCACGGCACTCCTCCGGGATTGAGCCGATTCGGAAACGTAACCAAGCGACACGGGGACACGCACGTTGCGCCTCTATGTGAACATCGACCACGTGGCGACGGTCCGCGAGGCGCGGAGGACCGACCAGCCCGACCCGACCGCTGCAGCGCTCGAGGTCGAGAAGGCCGGCGCCGACGGGATCACGTTTCACCTGAGGGAGGATCGGCGTCACATCCAGGACAGTGATGTGAGGTCGATCATCGAACGTGCCAGAGTCCCCACAAACTTCGAACTGGCAGCACGGGAGGACATCGTCTCCCTGGCCGTCGAACTCAGGCCCTACCAGGCCACCCTGGTCCCCGAGCGTCGTGAGGAGGTCACCACCGAGGGCGGCCTGGACCTGGGCCGCGACGATCCGGGACTGGTTCGGGCGATCGCGAGACTGGCCGAAGCCGGCATCCGGGTGTCACTTTTCATCGATCCCGACCGGGGCAGCATCGAGGCGGCCCGCCGCCTGGACGTGCCCGCGATCGAGCTCCACACCGGCCGATACTCCAACACCTGGACCCGGGACGATTCCGCCCTGGCCCAGATCCGAGATGCAGCGGCCCACGCGGCCTCGCTGGGGCTGGCGGTTCACGCCGGACACGGCCTGACGCTCGACAACGTGGCCCCGGTGGCCGCGATACCCGAGATCGAGGAACTCAACATCGGTCACGCAATCGTTGCACGCGCCATCACCATCGGCATCGCAGCCGCGACCCGGGAGATGGCCCAGGTGATCCGCGAGGCGCGCAAGTGAGCAGCGCCAGCCGTCGCGCCGAGTTCTTCGCGCTGGAGGCGACCGAGTACCTGTCGGAGCTCGAGCCGCTGGTGAGTCGTGCCGACCCGCCCGACCTCGAGCGGCTGGTGCGCGGCGCCCGTGCCCTGCGCGGCGCAGCCCTGATGGCCGGGCTCGGCACCTTCGCCCGCGCTGCTGCGGGCCTGGAGGCAGTGTCGCGCCAGGTTCGAGACCACGCCATCGGGTGGGATGGCCCGGCACAGGCCGGGTGGCGTGAAGGCGTGGGGACCCTTCGTGCGCTAGTGGCCCGTGCGACCTCGTGGGAGGCCGGCGATGATCGCCAGGCACTGGCACTGGCAGAGCGACTCGAGCGAGTGGCAGCTGGCCGCGCCGAGATGGTCGAAGCGCTCCAGCAACCTACGCCGCAGCCTCCACAGGCAACCCAGGGTTCGCTGACCCCGGGCGTGCGAGCGTTCATCGCGCGCGAGTCCGAGCTGATCGCCAGTTCGCTGCTGGAGGCCGCGCACGCACTCGCCCCGCTCCCTCCCGCCGCCGCGCTCACTGCAGTGCTGGAACGGATGCGTTCGCTGCGGGGGCTGGGTGCCGCCGGCGATCTCTCGCCGCTCCCGGAACTGTTGGAGGCGATGGAGGCCACGACCAGATCGCTACTGTCCGACTCGGCGCCGCCGCCAGGTGTCGCCGAGGTGTTCGCCGACGCCGCGGACGCACTGCACGAGATGGCACGCACGGTGGCCCAGGAGGGCCGCGTGCTGGTGCCCGAGGGACTCGACAAGGTCGCGACCCGACTGCTCCAGGCGTTCACGTCGGAGTCCGATGTCGTTGCGATCGAATCACTCGGTTTCGCGAGCGGACCGGTGATGGTGAGTCGCGGCGAGTCCCAGCACGAGAAGCCCGCCGACCCGGTGCCGATCGAACTGATCGGGATGGGTGACTACCTGCTGGTGCAGGCAGACGAACTCGAACATCAGGGTTCGCCGACCGCCCGTGACCTGCGGTTGTTCGTGCTGCAGCGCACGCTCGACACGATGCCCACCGACAGCGGCACCGGTCGGTTCCTGGCGCCGCTCATCCGCGCCATCCTCGTGGCCATTACGTCCGGCATGGCGACCACCACCCCCGATCGCTTCGCACGCGCGTTGCGCTCGGCAGGTGAGTTCCTCGGTGGTGTGGCATCGCGCCACGACGTCGACGCGCTCGCGTACGAGCGTGACACCCTGGCGCGTGAATTTGGGGCAACCGTCACTGCAAGAATCTCTGCAGCGGTCGAGCCGCAGGACGCTGTCGTCGACATCGACGCCCTTGCTCCCGATGCGGACGAGGAGAGCGAGACGAGCGATGAGACCGACGTGGTCGAGATCACCTCACTCGCCCCCGAGTCGGTCGCTGAGCTCGAGATCGTCGACATCGAGTCACTGGCCCCGAGTGACGATGTCGTGGTCGACATCGTGTCGCTGGCACCGGATCCTGTTGCCGACGAAATCGTCGACATCGACTCACTCGCCCCCGACGACCACGCTGACGGCGACGTGGTGGAGATCGAGTCGCTAGCACCCGTGTCGGGCACCGACGAGGTCGTCGACATCGCGGCGCTCGCTCCAGATACCGCCGCGGATCGGCTCCAACGTGCATACCGTCGTCGCGCAAAGCTGATCCGCGAACAGGGCCTGGCGGAGCCGTCGCTGGCCGGTCTCGCCGGCGCCGAGACAGTGGTGCCGGTCGAGGCACTGCTCTATCGCGGCCAGCGTGCGCTGCATCGGGCCGAGGAGCTGAGGTCACAGATCGCGATGGTGCTCTCGGAACCGACGGTGTCGCTGGATCGCTTGCGTCCCCTGGTCGACGAGCTGCTAGACCTCGTGCCGTTGGCTCGTGACGCAGCCTGAGTCCGGGGCTCGGCGCTGGCTCCAGTTGCTGATCGGCATCGCGGTTTCAGCCGCGATGATCTGGTATGCGTTCCGCGAGACAAGGTTCCAGGATGTGTGGCAGCAGATCACCGCGATGCGCATCGCACCGATGCTGCTCGCAGTCGTCCTTGCGACACTCCCCTTCCCGCTGCGCGTGCCCCGCTGGTCGCTGCTCCTCACGCGGCCCGACGGCAGCACAATACCGCCCCAGAGTCTCTGGCACGCGGTCGCGATCGGCTTCGCAGCGAACAACATCCTGCCCTTCCGACTCGGGGAAGTGATGCGGATGGGTGCGATCTCGCGGCTGGCACCTGTCCCGTTCCCCTCTGCGCTGGCTTCCGTGGCCGTCGAGCGGCTGCTCGACGCGCTGGCGGCGATCGGCCTGCTGGGGATTGCACTGCTGGTGGTCGAGCTTCCCACCGATGCGGGCATCGCCGACGCGGCGACATCGATGGGCCTGCTGGCACTGGTTGCACTCGCTGCGGCGGTAGTGGTTGCGCGCTGGCCAACGCTCGCGACGGCGCCGCTCGAACGAGTCCTGCCGGACTCGCGGTTCAGGAGCGCACTGCTCGGCGTGGTGGCGAGACTGGCCAATGGCATCAAGGCGCTCGCGGAACCGGCGCTCGCAGTGCGGGCGGTGGGCTGGTCGATCGCCATCTGGACCGTCAACGCCGCCGCGTTCTGGGTAGCGTTCGCAGCGTTCGGAATCGAGGTGCCCTTCGGCGGTGCGATCATCCTGCAGGGAGCATTGCTGTTCGGCATAGCGCTGCCAAATGCTCCGGGATACGCGGGCGTGTTCGAGACGGTGCTGATGCTGACACTCGCCAACCTGTTCGGTGTCGAACGCGATGTCGCGCTGGCATACGCGATCAGTTATCACGTGCTGACATTCGTGCCGATCACGCTGATGGGTGTGTGGTCGGCACTCACCACCGGCCTCACCATTCGCAAGGCCACTGAAGGCCCAGAGTGAACCCGAAGCTGACTGTCGGCTGCCCAGCCAAGCTCAACCTGTTCCTGCACGTGCTGGCGCGCGAATCGAGCGGCATGCACGGACTTGAGACGCTGCTGTGTCGGCTGGAGCTGACTGACGAACTCGAGATCGAGAGAATCGATTCGGGGATCGAGCTTGAGGTCGCCGGCGCCGATGTCGGACCCAGCGAGGAGAACCTCGCGTGGCGTGCCGCTGACGCGGTGCTCGAGTCGACCGGCAGGAAATTCGGAGTCCGGATGCGACTCACCAAGCGCATCCCTGCCGGGGCCGGGCTCGGCGGGGGTTCCAGTGATGCGGCGGCGGCACTGGATGCAACCAACCAACTGGCAGGCAACGCGATTCCGCGTGGCGAGCTGATGCAGATGGCCGCGCGACTCGGCAGCGACGTGCCGTTCTTCCTCGCGCGCACTCCCCTGGCACTCGCGTGGGGCCACGGAACCCGGATGGTCCGGTTCACCGGCCTGCCCTCCCGGCCGATCCTGCTCGTCGTGCCGGACGTGCGCGTGAACACCGCCGAGGCATATCGGGAGATCGACGCGATACTCGGCGACCACGCCAACCGCGGCGCGGTGGCGATGGACGCGGCAATGCTCTCGAACTGGGGCGACGTGGCCAGGATGAGTGGCAACAGCTTCGAGGCAACGATCTTCGCGAAGCATCCGGAGATCCGGGCGGCGTACGAGGCGCTGGCCTCCACCACCCCGATGCTCTGCCGGATGACCGGGTCGGGGAGCGCGCTGTTCGCGGTGTACCGCAACGAGCGCGACCGCGATGACGCCGCCTCGAGTTTGGGCGGGCGCCATGGAGCCCTGATCGCCACCACCAATCGCTGAACCGCCCTCGGAGCGAGGCCTCCCCTGGGCTAGATTGTCGCGCTGCTGCCCCGTCGTCCAATGGCAGGACTCCGGACTTTGGATCCGGCTATGGTGGTTCGAGTCCACCCGGGGCAATCGCGGTTCCCGCCCGACCTGGCGCCGATCTCGTCGCTTTCGGGAACGCACCCCTCCCGCATTCTGACACCACCCGTTTAATTACGGAGTCTCCGATCGGCCGTCTCGGTCGTATCCCGGGGACAAACCGACCCGTTCTCTCCTCCAGGAGCCCGTCCAGATGTTCACCAAGCAGTTCGCGTCCCGTGCCTTGGCTACCATCGCTGCTGTTGGCCTAATCGCCTGTGGTGGCGGAGATGCCGCAGATCCCGCACCTGCCAATGACGCCCCTGCAGCGTCCGAGGCGACCGCTTCTGCCGGGCTCAACGGCGAAGCCGAGTACATGGCCACCTGTGGCACCTGCCACCAGGCCGACGGCAACGGCATGGCTGGAGCGTTCCCTCCGCTGACCGGTTCGCCGATCGTTACCGCCGACAACCCCGCTCGCCAGATCGCCATCATCCTCAAGGGCATCACCGGCCCGATCACGATCAAGGGCCAGGAGTGGAACAGCGTGATGGCTCCGTGGGAGCACCTGACCGACGAGCAGATCGCGGCGATCGCCACCTACGAGCGCACCTCGTGGGGCCACAGCGCCTCGCCGGTTACCGCCGAGCAGGTCGCCGAGGTTCGCGCCAGCGTCGCCTCGCGCACCACCTCGTGGACCATCGAGGAACTCGAGGCAGCCGTCCCCGAGTGATCCTCGCCTCCACAGGCGCATGATGACCCGGCGGGTGGCTGCGACAGGCGCGGTCACCCGCTTCGGGTTTCCGGGGGACCCCCCGACAGACTCCACCAAGGAAGGGAGGCAGCCGTGAAGGACAAGCAGCTCGAGGCCCTGATCCGGAAGACCACCGGCAAGGTGGCGCAGTCCAAGCCCCGCCAGGCCCGCTTCGTCGATCCCACCCTGGTGGCGACCCGACGACCCGAGGAAGAGGGCAAAAGCGAGGACTCCCAGAAGCTCTTCAAGGAGATGAAGAAGCGGGAGTTCTGAGCCTGACCGCCTGTCGCAGTTGACCACACCCCGCCGCGCCCGGTATCTTTCCGGGCTGTCGTTATGGCGGAAATGTCCCTGGTGTCCAAGCCCATGCTCCTGATGAGCGGGTCGGCCAACCGACCGCTCGCCGAGGAGATCGCCCAGCA
>Ga0079224_100004958_pt1 | contig 17395 bp, 19 predicted proteins | sample Stecom2015_FD_80414 | JGI IMG/M metagenome (GOLD analysis project Ga0079224, IMG submission 80414) | Agricultural soil microbial communities from Utah to study Nitrogen management - Steer compost 2015 | ecosystem: Environmental > Terrestrial > Soil > Agricultural land | place: USA: Utah...
CCCGGTTCAGTATGGCGGTGTTTTGAGAACACCGGTGCAGAACAGGTCATCTTCCCCCTGCGTGGGTTGTGGATGACGGGATAAAAGGGACAGGGCGGGTCAATCCGGGGGCGTGAGCGTACCCGTGCATTGTCTCCTGGCGCCGGTAACGCATTAAACGGAGATAACCATGACCAATCTGACACAAATAAACGTGAATACCGGGCTGATCCGTCCGCAGGACGTGGCCCGCATCGTGCAGCGGCAGGGCATGAAGCAGACGCTTGAAGGCGTGATGAACTATATCCTGTCAGACTATTTGCGCTGGGATGAATTTGACAAGTCATCCCGGGTTGCCAAATATGTGCAGGACGGCGTAATGGAATTGATGCCCATTGCAGATAAACAGAATTATTCGTTCAAGTATGTCAATTGTCATCCTCATAACCCGCAGGAGGGGCTATCGACGGTGCTGGCATTTGGGGCGCTGGTTGACAACAGCACCGGCAAACCCGAGGTTATTTGTGAATTGACGCTGACCACGGCGCTTCGAACGGCAGCCATGTCGGCATTGGCGGCAAAGCACCTGGCGCGCAGCAACAGCCGCCGGATGGCCCTGATCGGCAATGGCTGTCAGAGCGAATTTCAGGCGCTGGCCTTTCATTATCTGCTGGGCATTGAGCACCTGAGCGTTTATGACCTTGATCGTGCCGCGTCCCAGAAATTGGCCGATAATCTGCGCCACACCGGCATGACCGTGGACATTGCCGATAGTGTGGCCGATGCCGTCCGGGGAGCCGACATTGTGACAACAGTGACTGCCGAGTACTCCCGGGCACATATCCTGACGCCTGAAATGATCAAGCCCGGCATGCATATCAATGCAGTCGGCGGCGATTGCCCGGGTAAGACCGAGCTGCATCCTGACATTCTGTCGCTGGCGACTGTGTTTGTCGAATTCGAGCCGCAAACCCGCGTGGAAGGCGAATTGCAGAACGTGGATGCAGACTTTCCTGTCCGGCATTTGTGGCAGGTCTTTCAGGGCCAGGCCAAAGGCCGTGAGGATGATACGCAGATTACCCTGTTCGATTCCGTTGGTTTTGCGCTGGAAGACTTCTCGGCGCTGGTCTACATGCGGGACACGGCGCAAAAGCTGGGTCTGATGCAACCCATTTCGCTGGTGCCCGAGCTGGCTGATCCAAAGGATCTGTTTTCTTATCTTGGTATTGGCCAGATCCAGCGCGAAGCTGAGCCGGTTGCTGCATTACCCTGAGTGGCCGAGAAAGCGGGCCTTGCGCCGTGTCCCGTTGCGTACGACTGCATCGGACAACCGGGATGGCAGGCGCGAGGCAGGAATCCATCAAAATCATTCATCAAGATGGGCCTGCACATGGCGTGAGTACGTACAATGGCGTCATTGCCATTCCGGTTATGTGATTCATGCCATTTTCCGTTTCAGAGCAGCCGGCGCTGCTGCAGCTGTGGTTTGCCGGCCCTGCGTTGCAGGTAGAATACGACCCGCTAGCGCTGTCGCCAGACGATCGCGCCCGCGAAGCGGCGCGCCTGAGTGCGCGTAAAGCTTACGAGTGGCGTGTCAGCCGTGCCCTGCAGCGCCGTCTGCTCCATCCCTATCGATCATCAAGTCTGTCGCATAGTGCCGGTCATGCCTTATGGGCGGCATCGTCGCTGCATGAGCAGATCGGTGTTGATCTGGAGCGGATACGCGTCATTGATGAGCTGGCGCTGGCTGAGCTGATCGCCCGGGATGATGAGAAGCGGCTGCTGCGCAGGTTGCAGGGACAGGACAGAACCCGCTTTTTTTTCCGGCTGTGGACGCTTAAGGAAGCGCTGGTCAAAGCGGCGGGCGGCGATTTTCCGGCAGACATGCTACAGGTGGGGATCCGGCCTTGTGCCTGCACCACAGCGATAGACGATGGCATGACGGCTGCCGCGACCGGGATATGGCCCGCAGACGTTGAGCGTGCCCTGACTGTGTCTTTGCCTGAGTCATCCCAGGCTGCAGACGCTGTGCAGCCCTATACGTGGCGCCTGGAAGGCCTGGGAAACCGGCGCTGGCATGGCCGATCGGCCATGATCGGCGAGCACTGGATGATGGCGGTTGTGTGGCCCGCTCAGGATGTTTCGATACCCGTCAGGATGCTTGTGCGACAGGCGACGCCGGGCGACGCGCGAGTCCTGCCGCTTGAGCATTCTGTGGTTTTTGGCATCTGACCACAGCCCGGGCCTGATGGCACCGTGCCGAGGACAGGACTTCACGGGCGCCAGGCCAGGGACACGTGTCGGCTGGCCTGGTCCGGTGTGGCGGTGGCCGTCGTCAATCCTGTCTGCGGAATATCAGCGACGTATTGATGCCGCCAAAGGCAAAATTATTATTCATCACATATTCGGTATCAATGTAACGCCAGTCATGTTGCAGATAGTCCAGTTGCGCGCAGCGTGGGTCCACATTGTCCAGATTCAGGGTAGGCACGAATGCGCGGTCGTGCATCATGGCAATGGAAAACCAGGATTCCAGCGCACCGCAAGCGCCAAGGGTATGCCCCAGGAAACTTTTTTGCGAACTGATGGCTGCGCGTTCGCCGAACAATGTTGCCGTGGCATGTGATTCAGCGATATCGCCCTGTTCGGTTGCCGTGCCATGTCCATTGATATAACCGATCTGTTCAGCGTGTATGCCTGCATCTTCAATGGCAAGTGTCATGGCCCGGTGCATGGTGTCGGCCTGGGGACGGGTGATGTGGGCGCCATCCGAATTGCTGCCGAACCCAACGATCTCTGCATATATGCGCGCGCCTCGCGCCAGGGCGTGATCGCGCTCTTCCAGGACGAACATGCACGCGCCTTCGCCGATCACCAGCCCATCGCGATCGCGGTCATAGGGGCGTGGCGAAGTATGTGGTGCGGTGTTGCGCTGACTGGTCGCATACAGAGAATCGAAGACATAGGCTTCGCTGGGGCACAGTTGTTCACCTCCGCCGCCAAGCATCAACGGAATCAACCCATATTTGATGGCTTCGTAAGCATAACCAATTCCCTGGCTGCCTGAGGTGCAGGCGCTGGAGGTGGGGATGACGCGCCCTTTAAGGCCAAAGAAAATGCCTATATTGGCTGCCGTGGTGTGCGGCATCATGCGAACATAGGTGTTGGCATTGACCCCGTGCGATTCGCCATGCATGAGCAGGGCTGCCAGGGCCTTTACGTCTTCGGTGCTGCCTGTGGACGAGCCGCAGGCCACACCCATGGCGCCGGACTGGATGAGCGGATCGCCCAGCAGGCAGGCATCGCCTAGCGCGCGTTCGGCGGCGTCCACACACAGCTGCGACACCTTGCCCAGGCTGCGCAGCTGCTTGCGCTGCCAGTGCGAAGGGCAACGATAGTCGACAATGGGGGCGGCCAGGCGGGTGTTCAGTTCGGTATAGCGATCCCATTCGGGCATCGTGCACACGGCGCTGCGTTTTTCCGTAAAGGCCTGCCGGATCTGCGCCCAGTTGTGGCCCAGCGCGGTAATGCCACCCATGCCCGTTACAACCACACGTTTCATTAGCACAATCCCCCGTTGACCGAAAGCACCTGGCGGGTAATGTAGCCGGCTTTTTCGGACATCAGGAATGTGACGGCGGCGGCCACTTCTTCGGGATTGCCGGCGCGCTGGGCCGGAATCATTTTGAGGATTTCGTCCACGGGCACCTGCTGGTCAAGCATATCTGTGTCGATCAGGCCGGGCGCCACGCAATTGACGGTAATGCGACGTTTGGCCAGTTCCACGGCCAGCGCCTTGGCGGCGCCGATCAGACCGGCCTTGGAGGCGCTGTAGTTGACCTGTCCGCGGTTGCCGATAAGCCCGGATACCGATGCCATGCAGACGATGCGGCCAGGCTTGCGCCGACGAATCATGGGCATGATCAGCGGATGCAGGACGTTATAAAAACCGCCCAGATTGGTGTCCAGCACCTGGTCCCAGTCTTCATCGGTAAAGGCAGGGAAGGCGTTATCGCGCGTCAACCCGGCATTCAGGACCACGCCATAGAAGGCGTCGCGGCTTTCAAGGTACGTTTCCAGCGCCTGTCTGCAGGCACGGCGATCGGACACGTCAAACTGCAGGATGTCGACCGCCCGGCCCAGGGCCTGGATTTGTTCGGCAATCTGCTCTGCTTGGTCCCGTCGCTGGCGGCAGTGTAAAGTGATATCGAAGCCGGCCTGCGCCAGATCAAGGGCGATGGCTTTGCCGATACCGCGGCTGGAACCGGTGACCAAAATACGGGAAGCGGTCATGCTGTTTGCTCCTGTAAATAGTGCTCAATATCCGGTGGACTGAAAACACTTAATTTTGCTGTGGCGACGGTTGGTGCGTGGTCGATACCGATGTCTGCGGTGATGTCGATGCCGATTGCATCGGCGTCCTGGACGATGGACAGGCGGCAGTCGAAGACGCCGAAGCCGCTGGCTTCATCCCGCGTTGATGCGTCGACCTGCACGCATAGCAGGCTGCCTTGCGCAACAGTGGGGCGCAGGATGTCAATCCGCCGGCTGCCGAGCAGAAAACCCAGCCTGGGTGGCTGGCCGGCATCGTGAGCATGGCAGCCTGCCAGCGCAGCCACTCCCTGCGCCATGATTTCAATAGCGCACCACATGGGCAGTCGTCCGTTTTCATCCAGAAAGAGGTGATCGGATCCGATACGGGCCAGGGCCTGCAACTGCGAGTCGGAGTAGGCGACAATTTCGTCAAGCAGGATCATACTGCCGGCATGGGGCAGTAAGGGCGCCAGATGGCGTATAGGCGTCTGCATCGTCAGGCTTCTCCCAGTATCAGAACGGCATTGTTGCCGCCAAAAGCGAAAGACAGGCTCATGCCGATGCGTGGTTGTTTTTGCCATTGGGACTGGCTGTCCGTTAGCGTGATCGCAGGCAGCGCGGGGTCTGCCTGGCCGTCCCAGAGCTGCGCAGGTAGCTGTCCGGCGGGGTTGTGCTCGGGATGGATGACGCCCCACAGCAGCGCCGCCTCCAGTGCGCCGGCAGCGCCCAGGGTATGGCCGGTGAGCGGTTTGGTGCTGGTGCACGGCACGCCTGCGGCGAAGCAGGTCGCCATGGCCAGGCTTTCCATGCTGTCGTTCAGTTCCGTCGCCGTACCATGCAGATTGACCCAGCCGATGTCTTCAGCGTCGCACCCGGCCTGGGCCAGCGCCTGGCGAATGGCGAGAATCGCGCCTGTGGCCTTGGGGTCGGGCGAAGACATATGCCAGGCGTCCGCGCTGTTGCCATAACCCAGTAGGGGCAGGCCATCGCTGGCCTGGCGGGTCATCACAAAAAGGGCGGCGGCTTCGCCGATGTTGATGCCCTCGCGATTGATCGAAAATGGATTGGCTATGCCCGCGGACAGGGCCTGCAGGGCGTCAAAGCCGTTGATCGTGAGGTGGGCCAGCGAATCAACGCCGCCGCAGATTACGGCATCACATAGCCCGCTTGCCAGCAGCCGATGCGCCGTGATAATGGCGCGGGCGCCCGACGTGCAGGCAGTCGAAATGCTATAGACCGGGCCGCTCAGGGCAAAGTGATGGGCCAGAAAATCGGCCGGCGCCGACAGCAGCTGGCGCTCGTGCCGGTACAGGTCTTTGTCCCAGTGCCCGTCCCGGGCGAAGGCGCGGAAGGCCGGGTAGTTATCGTCAACGCCCGTGGTGGTGGTGCCGATAATGACGCCGATCCGATGCCCGCCATACTGCGTGCGGGCGCGCTCGATAGACGCTTGCAATTGGCTGGCTGCCTGCCACAGCAGGCGGTTGTTATGTGTGTTGAAGTGCGCCGGTGTGCCGGCTGGCAGAGGTGGGGGCGCGACGGCCGGGCGACCGGTATAGATCGTCTTGCCCGGCACCCATTGGGTTTCCGGCGTCAGCGGCGATACGGTGGTGTCAAACAGCGCCTGCATGGTATCTGCAAAGGTCAGCCCCAATGCGCTGACTGTGGCGGGCGGGCTCAGGTAACTTCTCATGGTCTTGCGGGCAGCGGAGTCAGATTCCATTGGCTACGGTCCGGCAGCGTGATCGCGGCGGCCGCCGTAACAGCGGACGTATCCGCTTGCGGCTTTCCTGCGGCAGTGCGCGTAGGCGGCAGTTGCAGCGACCATAGCATTTGTCCCTGCCGGCTGAATGTGTAGGTTGCCCCGCTGCTGCTGTCTGTCTTGCCGATATCGATATCGGGATAGGCATCAGGCCATTGCGAGCGCGGGATCTGCGCGGCAATAATGGCCTCGAACAGCTGGCGCGCCCGCGGATTGGGCGGCGCAAAGCCATCGGTGGTCCATTGACCGTTGCGCAGCGACAAACGGGCCAGCGGCGCGCCCAGTGCATTGGTCTGAATCCAGCGGCTGGCGCCTGCGGCTTCAGGCTGTACGATCAGCAGGCTGTCTTCGGCCTGACCAGGCGCCGTGACCAGGCTCAGCTTATACGATTGGACCCGGGCTGGTTGATCGTATTGACGCGGCAGCGTCGACGTGGCGGCGCAACCGGCCAATAGCAGCACCAGCAGCATGCCCAGCCAGGCGCCGGCAAGGCTGCGATCAGGTATCCAGTTGTGCTTCACCACATATCTCCGCCAGCGCCTTCAGGCGCCGTTCCGATTTTTCAACATAGGGGTTGCGGGTATCCCACGCATATCCGGCCAGGATGGCGGCAATCATGCGCCGGATATCCTGGTTGATGTGTCTGGAGTATATAACATCCTGGAAGCTGCAGTTGTACCAGCCCGCAACATAGGTTCTGAAGGTGTCGATGCCCACGCGCAAGGCGTCGGTGAAGTCCCTTTGCCAGTCTGCTGACTGGCCGCGCAGGGTTTTGTCTACCAGCGCAGTGGCCAGCTTGGCCGAGTGCATGGCAATGGTGACGCCCGAAGAGAAAACAGGGTCGAGAAATTCAGCGGCATTGCCCAGTAGCGCAAAGCGCTGGCCATACAGGCTGGTGACATTGGCCGAATAGCCGCGCAGCGGGCGCACCGGCGTATCCCATTGAGCGTCGGCCAGCAGATGGCGCAGGCGTGGTATTTCGTTCGTCATGGCCTGCAGGAATGGTAGCGGCTCACGCCCGTTCATGGCCAGGCGCGCGGGCTCGCCGACGACGCCGATGGAGCAGCGCCCATGACTGAAGGGAATCAGCCACATCCAGATGGCGCGGTCTTGCGGGTGGGTCGCGATGACGATTTTCTCACGGTCGAACCCAGGATCGCTGATATTGTCCTGGATGTGGGTAAACCAGGCTTCACGCATCGGGAAGGTCGACGGTTGTTCCAGATCCAGCAGGCGTGGCAGCACGCGCCCGTAACCACTGGCGTCCAATACGAATCGGGCCTGCAGCGTATAGGATTCGTCCTGATCGGTGGAAACCGAGAGCGTGGCGTGCTCGGGAGTACTTGTCATTTGGGTGACGGTGTGGCCGAACCAGACCTGCGTGCCCTTTTTTTGCGCTTCCTGGATCAGAATCTGGTCAAAGTGCGCGCGCTCGACCTGAAAGGTAGTGCCCGGTCCTGCGGAAAACTTGTCGCGAAAGTCAATTGCGCTTTCCCGGTCTCCCCAGGTGAAAACTGCGCCGTTTTTGACCTGGAAGCCGGCAGCATTGACGACCTGCAGCAGATCGGCTTCCTTGAGAATTTCCATGCAGTAGGGCAGCAGGCTTTCGCCAATGGAAAAACGCGGAAAATGCTGACGTTCGAGTACGCACACCTGCCAGCCGCGCTGGCGCAACAGGGCGGCGGCAACCGATCCGGACGGTCCGGCGCCGATGATGGCGATGTCAGTACTGACGGGTAAGCTGGATGTTTTCATAAAATGACTCATTCAGGGTTCAGGTTCAGATACGGGCGTCAGAAAGGTTCGCATATACCAGAAAGTATATATGACGTTGCATAGCACCCCCAGCACCACACTCAGGCCGAACGTCGCTACTGCGGGTGTGGAACTGAAATAAAGCAGGCCGAAGGTAATCATGGTGGTGACCGACGTCATGAATATTCCGGCGGCTTTTTCTTCGGCGGGCAAAGTGGGCGTCGAGGCATAGACGGCGTAGTCTATGCCGATCGCCGTCACCAGCAGCAGACCGAAAATGCAGAACAGGTTCAGGGGCATGCCGATCAGTCCCGCCAGGCTCATCACCGTTACCGAAGCCGATAGCGGCACCAGCAATATCCGCAAGGCAGGCCGGGCGCCGAAGACGCGATACAGGATCAGGAAGCCCAGGGTGTACGACAGCAGTTTCAGGATGATCGCTTGCTGACGGGTTTGGGCAAACAGGCTATTGATATGACTACGTTGGTCCACCAGTGTTACGCCCGGCAGGTTTTGCACGAGCGCCGGCAACACTGCGGGGTCTTGCAGACCGTTCATCGTGACCATGCTGCTGGGCCGCCCCTGTTCGTCGGGCCCCAGCCACAGGTCGCGCCAGGGTTCGGCCAGGGCGCCCCGCAGCGACTGCTCAATGGTCAGCACCGGCTGGTCCTGACGCCGTTTGAGTTCGGCCTGCAGGGCGGCGTCCGGCACACCCAGCGCACGCAGCGGCGCCCAGGCCTGAGGTTGCGCCGCCAGCGCCGCCAGGGTAGCCTTGAGCGCCTGTTGTTCGCTGGCCGGATTGATCCATTGGCTCAGGGCGCGGTAGTTGCGTAACTGTCCCTGGGCGACCAGAGCGTCCAGTCTGGCGGACAGGCGCTGCTCGGTTCGCAGCAGGCTTTCCTGGTCTGCGGCCTGCACGATGAAGTACTGGCTGGTGGGTTCGATACCGGTCAGACGCCCCACTTCCATCGCCTCGGAGAGTAGCGGTTGAGGTGTGTTTACCCAGTTGCGAATATCGTCCTGCCAATTGCTCAGATACAGTCCGCTACCGGCAATGACCAGCAGCAGTAGCGCCAGCGCGGGCGTGTGGCGGATACGCTGCCCGGTGCTGCGTATCCCGTGACGCAGAGCGTCCAGAAGCGGCATCAGTCCCGGGGTCGGGCGCGGTTGCCAGCGGTTGAACAGGGCCGGCAGCAGCAGGCGCGTAAACAAGAAAGTGCTGATGACCGCGGCCGACGAAAAGACCGCGGTCTGTTGCAGGATCGGCAGGGGCGTCAGCAGCAGGAACAGGTAACCGGTAACGGTAACGGCAAGGCTGATGATAAAGGGACGGGAGACGCGTCTGACGGCTGGCCAGGGCTGCCACCGGGCATCAAGGGTGGCGTGGCTGAGCCAATGCAGCGGAAAATCGACCACCAACCCGACCAGGCTGGTGCCGATAATGAGCGTAAGAATGTGAATGGAGCCCAGCAGGGCGATGCAGGCGGCAAAGCCGGCCAGCAGCCCGGCCGCGACCGGCAGCGCCAGCAGAAGGATGCGGGATGAGCGGAACATCAGCAACAGAAACAGGATGGTCAGAATGCTGCCGGTGATGCTCATCCAGGCGCTTTCCCGGCCGCCTTCCGCTTTACCCTGTGCGCTGTAGATGGCGCCGCCGGCCATGAGTACGCGCACATCCTGCTGTGCGGCCTGTTGCCGGGTGTGCTTGATCAGCGCCAGCAACTGTTCATCGCGGCCGCTCTGGCCCGTGGCGTTCAGTTGCGCGCGCATTACATACCAGATGCGATTGTCCGCCGCCAGTTGCATGGTGTTGCTGGCTATATCGTAGTGAACGGCAGAGCTTGCCTGCAGTTTGTCTGACAGGCGGGAAGCGAATCCCAGCCAGTCCTGATCGGCGGCGATCAGGGTCTGCTCTCCCAGCGGCGACATGATGCGCTGAGCGCGCTGGCCAAACCATGCCTGCGGATCGTGCGCCAGTGCTTCGCGCGCCTGCGGCGGCAGGCCTGCCTGATCCATGCGGCGCAATTCCTGGCGCAACTGGTCCAGGTCGGTGGCGACATGCAGGTCCACGTGTTCGAACAGGGCGCTGGCGGACCATTGTTGCGCCTGTTTTTGCGCGGCAGCCAGGGCCCTGGCTGCGTCGGTGGCGCCGGTCAGTACAATAATTTGCCGGTTCAATGACTGTCGGATGGTGTCCCGGGCCCGGACCTGAATGGCGCTTTGCGCGCCATCGGGCGGCAGCAGCGTCAGCAGATCGGTATGCACAGGCTGGCGAAACGCAAGTTGCCAGGCCGCATACAGCAACAGCCCGAGCAGCCCCAGGATATAAAGCGCTGCCCAGCCTCGTTCAGCGTTCAAGCGCATCTTGGGCAGCGGGCGGCAAAGGTTGGTTGATGCGCAGATTCGAGAACAGGATCTCGGTCCTGTCGCCCTGTGTTTCGGCCAGGGTAACCTGGTCGACCGAGCGTCCGCCTTTTATCGTAATGCGCTGGAAAATCTGTTTTAATACCGCCGATGTCGGATCCAGCGTCAACACCCAATGTTCCGGGTCGCCCTGCAGGCTTTGCGCAAATTGTCCGGACAGACTGCGGGTGTTGCCCGACAGCAAATCCATAAAAAGCCGGATCTGTGTCTGGCTGCCTGCCCCCTGTTGTTGCAATGGCTCCCAACGACCCGCACTGTTCTGGTGCATCATGCCTGCCGGCGTGATGCGAATGACACTGGCGATCGGACTGCGCGTCTCCCAAAGCAGCCCTTTGTCTGCCGCCATCACGAACCGACCCTGGCTGAGCAAGGGTTGTGCGAGCGAACGCAGATAGCGTTTTTGCTGCACGTCGCCCTGTACCGTCTGGTGGGCTGACAGCTGTTTCTGCAGGTCCTCCAGGGAAAAGGCCTGTGCAACATGGCACAGCAGTGTCAGGGCCAGCATGACAGCCATGCGCGATAGGAAAAACAGGGGCTTGATGGTAGGCATAAAAGGTATACTCCCTACAAAAATTCAGACTTCCGACTGCATCGCCCGGCGGATAATCTCCTGCCAGTCTGGCGGGGTGTCAAATTGCATTTCGCGGTTTTCCAGCGAGACGGCCACCTGGATCGTTTCGGCCTGGGTCAGGCGCTCGCCCGAGGCGGCGTCGGTAATCACATACACGATGCGCAATCGCGATTCCCATTCGCGGATGCGCGCCTCAACCAACACCTGCTGTCCAAAGACAGCGGGGCGCACATATTTCAGCTGCATGGTCACGATCGGCCAGACGTAGCCGGCGGCACGCATGGCATCGTAGTTGTAGCCCAGTTTGTCGAGCAGGGCGCAGCGGGCAATTTCCAGGTATTTCACATAATGCCCATGCCAGACGATATGCATCGCATCAACGTCGAAAAACGGAATAGTCACTGGCACGCGAATGCTCAGGCCCGGATGCTTAGTCATTGCGCTTCCAGAAATCATAGAAGTTGAACCACTGCAGCGGCGCTTTCACGCAAACCTGTTCCAGGCGTTGCGCATAACGCTGCACCCATGACCGGATCACTTCATCGCGATCCTGCCGCGCCCATTGAATGCGATCGCTCATGCGCTCGATATGCAAGGCGTAGCGACCCTGCTGGCGCGTGCAGAACAGCGTATTGACGCTGGCCTTGAGCAGTCCGGCCATGAGCCAGGGACCCTGTGGAAATGCGACGGTATCGCCCAGGAACGAGACCGGCACGACTTTTTCGCCGCGCACGGGCTCGCGGTCTGCCGCGATGGCGATCCATTCCCCGTTGTCCACCCGCTGCTGGAGCATCATCATGGTATCGATGTCCAGATCGGTCACCTGCAGCAGGCGGATGTCGTTGTCGGCCCCCAGGTCGGCCATGACCGCGTTGTACATCCGGGCATGCTTGCTGTGAATCAGGATATTGAGCACCAGGCCTTTGTGATGGGACACCAGGGCGCGGCTGATTTCGGTGTTGCCCAGATGAGAGCAGATCAGTATCTGGCCCCGGCCCTGGGCATAGAGCATTTCCCTATGAATGCCTTCGGGGTCTTCAATGACGATATGTTCGTAACGCAGGCGCCCCTGCCAGACCGCAAAACGATCAACCAGCGCCTGGCCGAAAGCGACAAATTGCCGGTACACAGGAGCAAAGGCGGGTAGCAGATCGGACCGGCCGGACCATGAGCGCAGATGTTGCTGGTAGTCGCGGATATGGCGGCGCTCGGCGGGCGAGGTGACGAAAAAATACAGCACAACGATATGTGACAGAATGCTCAGCAGCCACATGGGGCAGTACCGGATCAGCCTGGCGACCAGCCTGAGCGCAAAAAGATTGCCCCGCTCCTGTTTGGCGGCCCAGTGTTCACTCATGACCCACCTTTGGCGAAGGCGCGCCGCAACAGCGAGGGCAGAAATGGCAGCATATGCAGGCAACTGCGCGTATGCATGCGCGTAATGAGCAGATTGTCGCGCACCATGCGGTAGTGCGAGACGCCGTCCGCTGCATAGGAAACGCGGGTCGGGATCCAGCGCAAGGGGGTCTCGCGCCAGTACAGGTGCATCAGGATTTCCGGATCAAAATCCATCCAGTCGCCCAGATACGGGGTGCTGCCGATAAACCGGACTGCAGCCAGCGGATATAGCCGGAAGCCGCAAAGGGCGTCGGGAATGGAGCGCGACAGCGTTTGCAGATGCACCCAGAACAGGGTCAGCTTGCGACCGTGCAGACGCGCCGGAGGGATATCATCGCCGTACACCGGCTGTCCGCAGATCGCGGCGTCGGGATGCTGTTCCGAAAGCGCCAGAAAGGCGGGGATGTCGTCCAGATGGTGCTGGCCGTCGGCATCCACCTGCAATGCATGGGTGTAGCCCATTGCGTCGGCCAGCGTGAATCCGGTTTTGACGGCGCTGCCTTTGCCGCCGTTGGCGGGCTGGTGATGGACGTGCACCTGCGGCTGGTCTTTGAGGCTGTCCAGCACGGTTCGCGAGGTCGCATCGGAACCATCATCGACAATAAGTACCGGCAGACCATGACGGCGCAACTGCCCGACCACCGACACGATGGTGTCCGGGTGATTGTAGAAAGGGATCAGAGCAATGGTGCGATTCATAAGTATTTACCGTAGCACGGCTGTACTGGCTGTTTTTCGTGTAGTCATGGCAGCGGTTCCAAAGATAGGCTCGGGCTCAGGCTGAATCGGCAAATGCAATGCGTCCCGATGCAGTCATGGTCGCGCCGGTGCGCACGGTGAAATACAGTTTACGCTTGTCATTGTCCCATTTTAACGTCATTGTGCAGGGATCGGCAGGGCGTAGAAAATGCTGAAACTTCAAATTTTCAATTCGATGTGTATCACCGTTGCACAGGTCGCGCGCACGGGCCTGCTCCAGTGCCCAGCCCAGCTGTACGACGCCGGGGACCAGCGGAAATGAAGGAAAATGTCCCTGAAAATAGACCAGATCCATGGGAATACGGGTGTTCAGGCAACATTCCGTCTCGGGCCCGGTTTGTAACCCGGGCGCCGATGGGCTTGGCGGCGCGTTGATTGTGTCATGCTCCCACAGAGGCCCGCGAACCTGTTGCGTGAAGCAGTCATGGACTTGTTGCCGGGTGATTTTCGATTGCGCGTTGCGTGGCAGTGCCAGCGGAAACCGCCAGTGGCGCGGCACCGCCAGGGGGTCTACTGCCTCGCGCACGCGGTTGGAAATGGCCTGGATGACGCGCCGACGCCCATGTTGCCGAAAAACTGCGATGCCTTCTGATGAGAGCTCGACCATGGCGCACAAGCGGCCTCCCAGCGGGCTGGGCGCACAGTGGATGTCGCTGACGTACGGGTGGGAGAGGGCGGCCTGTTCCACCCTGCTCAGGGAAATGCGCTTGTCTTCCAGCTTCAGAATGCGGTCGGCACGGCCCAGCAGGGTGAAGCTGTTTTCGTCGCTGCGACTGATAACATCGGCCGTCTGTTCGGTGCCGTCTGTCCACGGCGAGCAAACCGCCAGCCGGTTTTCGCTATCGGTTTGCAGCCTGACTCCGGGCAGCGGCGTCCAGGCGGCTTGCCGGTGGCGCGTGGCGATGACGCCGGTTTCGGTGCTGCCGTAAATTTCGTGCAGGGGCCAATGGCGTTGCAGCATGCCCTTGCGGGTTTCCTCTGCCAGCGCACCGCCGGCCGAGACCACACGAGACAGGCGCGGCAGCAGCGCGGCCCATGGCAGGCTGTCGGGCAGTCGCTGCAGCAGGGCGGGACTGGTGATCCAGATGCATTGCTCGTGCATCTGTGTCTGTTCGGCCAGGGTTTCCGGGTAGCGCGATGGCATACGGTCCAGCACCAGGCCCGCGTGCAACGGCACCATGACACGGAATGTCAGGCCGTACATATGCTGGTGGCTGACGCTGGCGATCAGCGTAGCAGGCAGCGCATGTAGCGACCAGATGTGGATCAGGGCGAGTGCTTCGGCGTTTAATTGGTCAAAGCGCTTGCGGATCACGCGGGGGGCGCCGCTGGAGCCTGAGGTACGCAAATAGGCGCTGGCTCCGGCTGGCAGGGGCAGAAACAGGCCGTCGCTGCGCGCCTGGAACACACTTGGCGTTGCTTCAGAGGCGGCCGGGGCCAGGGTGTCAAGCCGCAAAAGCGGCATGGCCGGGTCGGGCAGCGTCTGGTCAGTGAGCCACAAGCCCGTGTCAGCCAGTTCAGCCTGCACCCAGGCGCGGGTGTCGCCCAGCAGATCCGGCGCCAGCAACACCTGTACCCCTGCAGCCCAGCAGCCCAGCAGGGCGCAACTGAACAGGGCGGTGTCTTCGAACCACAAGGCGGCATGCGTGCAGCCGCGAGCCTGCAATTGCCGCAGCAGATGATTGACAATGCCTTCGAACTGGTCCCGGCTCATGGCCGGGCGCGTCGCGACCAGCGAATCTGCATGCGGAAACGGCAAAAAAATGCCGGCGCTCGCCTTGCTCATGCGGAATGCTTCCTTTTGTAATGCCGACGGTAGAGCCATTCGCCGGCGAACAGCAGGCCCATCAATATATAGGAAATAAACCCGGTATACAGTGACCAGGCGTGAAAATAACCTGCTCGCCACAACAGGTAAATGGTGCTGCCGTTCAGGACGAAAAAGACGCTCCAGATCTTTGTCACCGTTCGGGTGTATTGGACGGCCGCTTGGGGCAGATCGGGTTCCTGGCTGCGTGCGATGCGTTCGACGACACTCATGGAGGTAAACAGGCTGCCGGCAAAGACCGCGAGCAACACCAGGTTGATGACGACCGGATAAAAATAAAGGAAACCCGGCTGGTCTGCACATTGGAATAATATGACGCAGACCAGCAGCGCCAGCGCGACAATTTGCTGCCAGCGCTGGCGGCTCAGCAGGCTTTTCACGCCCCACAGCAGCAACAGCCCCGCAGTAATCCACAAGGCCCCGATCCGTTCCTTGCCGTAATAGACCAGAAACGGATAGGCGGCAAGCGTCAACATCACCAGCAGATTAAACAGGCGCAGCGCACTGCGCGGCAATCGAAACGACACCGGCCCGCTTCCTTTATGCAGGCGCAAGCTTACGGTTTACGGCATCCACGACATCCTGCACCGTACGGACACTGCGGAAGTCTTCTGCCAGCAGCTTGTGGCCGGTGACACGTTTGATATGGTCGATCAGATCGATGGCGTCGATGCTATCGATGTTCAGATCAGTGTACAGATCGGCATCAGGCCGGATACGCTCGGGTTCAATTTCAAACAACTCAATGAGTGCGGTCTTGAGCGTTTGATAAATGTGGTCTGATGGATTCATGGTAGCCCCTCAGGTATGTGGATTGTTTTTCAGTTCATTGACAAACGCAGCAAGTGTATTGATATCTTTGAAATGTTCCCGCAAATTCTGTGTCTTGGTGTTGAACTGGACGCCAAAGTGCTTTTGCAGCGCCAGACCCAGTTCCAGCGCATCGACCGAATCAAGGCCAAGCCCTTCGCCGAACAGGGGCGCGCCGTCTTCGATATCTTCCGGCGCAATGTCTTCGAGTCCAAGGCTGGAGATAATTAATTCTTTGATTTCCAGATTGAGCGCTGTGGTCATTTCTGTAGTTCTCGTTCAAAATAAGTCTGTAGATAGGCATTCAGTTGCCGGGTCGCCGCAGGCATATGCTTGCCCGACTTCCAGTGGGCCGGATCAATGTCATCGCCGATGATGAATTCATAATTAACTTTTTCATGCGGGATGTGATACCACGGCTGATTCCGTTTAAAGCAACGGGGGTGCATCCGGATTATAACAGGGGTGATCACCGCCGCGCCGCGCAGGGCGATGGCGCAGGCGCCACGATGGAAACGGATGATATTGTCATCGCCGGTGCGCGTGCCTTCGGGAAAAATCAGCACGGATTGCCCGCTTTGCAGGGCGCCGACAGCATGGTCAATGACCTGGGCACTGCCGTCGTTGGGAATGAAGCCACAAGCGCGGATAGCGCTGTTCAGGAACGGATTGCCCAGCAAGCCTTGTTTGACGATGCAGTTGGCCTGCCGGGCATGGGCCAGCATGAACACCACGTCGAGCAACGAGGGATGGTTGGCGATAATGACCTGTCCGGGGCGGCCCAGCCGATCGTGGCCGGCGAAGCGGTAGTCGAGCCCACCGACGAGCCGGACGTATCGCAGGAACTGGCGCCACAGAAATTGAATGATGCTGCGCGCCCGCCTTTGGTTTGCCAGCAGGGATGGATCCAGAAGGCCGCTGGTAAACGGCAGCAGGACAATCTTGAGGGTAATGCCGAACAGACCAAAGACGACATAGCCGCTGGCGATGGCCAGCCAGCGCCATTTGTGCCAAAGGTATGCGCTGACCCGGTTCATGTCTGGCGCGTCCATGTCCAGCGGGCAGGCGGCTGGTTGGTGAGCGTTGCCCATTGGGTGTGGCCGCCAAGCAGCCGTGCGCACACCCCTGCGCTACCATCTTCGTTCAGCGGGGCGCTGGTGTTGGTGTCCAGGCATAGACGCCAATCTGTCCCCTTTTGTACGAGCAGGGCACAGGCCAATGCAAACGGCCCCCGATCAATATCGACGTCGTATTGGGCGTCCAGCGGATCGTTGGCGTAGAGCACCAGCGCCCGCTCGGCGCCATCCTGCAGCATCAGCCAGGCGTCCAGCATGGCGTTTTCCAGGCCGTTGCTATTGGCCGAAATGGCTGACTGCTCCGCGTAATTGCCGTGATGGATAGCCAGTTGGCCGGCAATGGCGTTATGCACCGACAGGCCAAAGGAAGTAGGAGAAACGCCGTTGCCTTTGGCCAGTTCAATCAGCAGCTGGAAACTGCGGTTGATTTCGCCGTTGCGCGAGGAAAACACCACAGGGCATTGCGGATGCTTTTCCAGTATAGGCCAGGCGGCAGCGAAGACCAGCCGGGACAGCGCGCTCAGGCGGCGTCGCTGCATGGCGGGCAGAAAGTCGAGCGCCGGCGGCGCTTGCGGGCTCTGGATCCGACACTGTTCTTTTTCCTGCGGACCGCCGGCCTGCAGCCACCGCGCCCACTGCGAGGCAGTGGCTAAACCGGGCGCAAGTGCGTTCTGTTCGGAAATGGTCAGTTCAAAGTCGAGCATGTGAAGTCATTGATTCCC
>Ga0079224_100004959_pt1 | contig 17394 bp, 15 predicted proteins | sample Stecom2015_FD_80414 | JGI IMG/M metagenome (GOLD analysis project Ga0079224, IMG submission 80414) | Agricultural soil microbial communities from Utah to study Nitrogen management - Steer compost 2015 | ecosystem: Environmental > Terrestrial > Soil > Agricultural land | place: USA: Utah...
CACCGTCGGCGCCGCCGCTGGCGTGCGGTGATCGGCGACCGCCGGGGCGCCTCCCGCGCCGGCGACATCGCCGCCGGCCGGCGCCGCCGGCATCGGCCGGGTCGGGTCGGCCAGGTCGCTCGACGGCGAGCGCGCGCCGAGCGGCTGCTCGCGGCCGGCCACCGGCATCGCGGCGGTCTCGGTCGCCCCGCCGCTCGACACCACGCGCACCTTCACGCTCGAGGTCTCCGGCCGCCCGGCCAGCTTGTCGGTCGGGACGCTGGCGCTCGCCTTGCCGCCGGACACGGTCGCCGGCCCCTCCTCGATCACCTCCCCGCTGTCGGCGTCGACCAGCTCGTAGCGCGCCTCGGACGAGCCGTCGACCGTCGCGCTCACCTGCACCGGCCTGCCGGGCTGCACCGCGCCGGCGCCGGCCTCGGCCCCCACCACCGCGCGCGGCGGCTCCGACCGGGAGTCCGGCAGGTGGAGCCGCGCAGCCGCCTCGCGCGCCGCGGCGCTCGCCGTCATCCCGGTCACCGCGACCTGCGCCTCGGCGCTCCGCATCTGCTCGCGGATCTGATCCATCGCCCGGCCGGGGCCGGCGCCGCCCGCCGCCGGCCCGCCGGGCGCCAGCGAACCGGCGGAGCCGCCGCCCGGGTTCAGCATGACGCTGCCGCCCTTGAGCTCGAGCAGGCCGCTGGCGGCCACGTTCATCGCGCTCGCCGACACCTGCACGTCGGCGCCCGTGCCGCCGAGCTGACCGCCGGCGGTCATCTTCACCGTCTGCCCGTGCACCTTGACCGCGCCGGACGGGGCCCGGAGCTCGATGTCGCCGGCGCTCTCGATGGTGAGGGCGTCGCCGGCGCTGTCGAGCACGACCTTGTTCTTGCCGGTCGAGTCGACCACGATGAGCCGCTCGCTCCCCTCGGTGTCGTCGAAGATCAGCCGGTGGCCGGTCCGCGACTTGATCACCTTGATGTTGTTCTTGCCGTCTTCGTTGCGCTGCGGCGGTTTCTGCGCGTCGCTCCACAGGCCGCCGATCACGATCGGCCGCGACACATCGCCGTGCTCGAACACGACCAGCACCTGGTCGTCGATCTCCGGCAGGAAGTAGGTGCCGCGGCTGCCGCCCGCCATCGGCACCAGGATGCGCGCCCAGTACGACTCGTCGCCGTCGGGCAGCCAGGGGAAGCGCAGCTTGACCCGGTAGCGGCTGTCCTGCCCGCTCTCGGTGTTCGAGGTGACGATCCCGAGGTAGACCCCGCGCAGCCGCGCCGCGCGCTCGGTGTTCGGCACCAGCCGGTCGAGGTCGAGCCGCGGCATGGCGCCCTACCCCGCCCCGAGCTTGATGGTTCCGCCCTGGTACTTGCCGGACACGGTGGCGCTCATGGTGGCGCTGCCGGTGCCCTGCAGCGCCAGCTTGGTGCCGCCCTTGACGTCGGCCGTGTCGGTGGCGGTCACCTCGATCGAGGTGGCCTGGATGGTGAGCTTTCCGCTCGGGCACCACAGGTTGAGGTTGCCGGACATGGCGGCGGCCGACACGCCCTTGGCGGAGCCGAGCGCCGGCACCTCGAGCGCGTTCGGCGTGTCCCCCTGCCTGGCGTGGGTGCCGACGTCGACCGTGTGCTTGTCGTCGAGGTCGGTCAGCACCACCTTGGTGTTGCCGGTGTCGTCGAAGATGAGGCGGTGACGCGCGCGCGACTTGATCAGGCGGAAGTCGTTCTTGCCGTCGGCGTTGTTCTCCGGCGGCGGATCGCTGGCGCTCCAGCCGCCGCCGATCACGATCGGGGTGTTGATGTCGCCGGCCAGGAACACCACCACGACCTCGTCGTCGACGTCCGGCAGCGTGTAGGTGCCGAACTCGGCGCCGATCATCGGCACGCAGATCGGCGCCCAGTAGGACTGGTCGCGATCCCCCTCCGGCAGCCACGGGTAGCGCACCTTGACCCGCCCGCCCGGCCCGTCCGGATCGTCGTTCTGGGTGACGATCGCGTAGTAGACGCCGCCCAGGTCGTGATCGCCGTACCGGCTGGCAGGGCCACCGGCCACTACTGGCCTCCCTCCGCGTCGCGCCGCACGCGGATCGCGGTGACGTACCCGCCGCCGCCCGAGCCATCGCCGCCGCCGCCGCCGGTGCCGCTGTGGCTGTAGCGGTGCGAGGCGCCGACGATGTAGTACTTGCCGTTGAACCGGTCGGACGGATCGTCCGGGTTCACGATGATCTTGACCACGATGCCGGCCTTGATCTCCGGGTGGCCGATCGCCAGCCCGTCGCCGGCGATGTAGTCCATCAGGATCTCGTTCAGCTTGGCCTCGGCCAGCTTCTTGGCCTCCTCGACCGACGCGACCGGGCGGTCGACCGTGAAGGTGATCTTCTCGCCGAACGCCGCGGCGTTGGCCGGCGCGATCCGCTTGCCCAGGCTCGAGGTCGACGCCGAGGCCCGCGCGACGATCTCCTCCTTCTTCTCCGGGTTCCAGCTCCTGACCTCGACCTCCTTGACCAGGCCGGCCGACGACAGCCGCGGGCTGAACTGCTTGAGCAGCTTGCCGGAGCTCTGGTCGTTGATGCGCAGCTCGACGCCGGAGTCGCGGTCGGCGCGCGGCTTGCGGAAGTGGAGCGTCTTGTCCTCGACCACCACCTCGTAGCCGTTGCGCGCGGCCAGAACCCGGAGGAACTCGAGGTCGGTCTGGTTGTGCTGGTAGACGTGCTTGTGCACCACCGCGGTGTCGTCGACCTTGGCCGACAGGCCGTTCTCCGAGGCGATCGCCTGGGCGATGGCGCTGTCCTTCTGCTCGGCGAACGTGCGCGACTTGCGGCCGCGCAAAAGCCGGTGCAGCCGGTTGAAGCCGCGCACGATGCAGCGGCTCTCGCCGCCGGTCTTGTAGATCGGCTCGAGGCCGACCACCTCGCCCTTGAAGATCGCGGTGCCGCCGGAGCCGCCGATCTTGACCTCCATCGGGTCGGCCAGGCGCACCTCGTTGGAGAACTTGTGGCTGGCGTTGTTGACCGTGAGGACGCACATGTCCGGCTGGTCGACGTCGAGATCCACCACCATGCTGTGGATCTCCTCGTCGGCGACCTGCGTCTGGCCGCAGCTCACCCAGACGTCAGTGACACGTGAGACGTCCTGCGCGGCCACGGCTCACCGGCCTCCGCGAACCGGCGTCCCCGGCTCGATCTCGCCCCGGTCGTTGCCGGACCGATCGAGCACGCCGCGGTGGTCGTCGTCGTGGCGGTCCGGACGCCGGCGATCGTCCTCGGTCGCGATCGAGCCGTCGGCGGCGTACTCGTCCATCGGCGTCTTCTTGTCGTCCGCCTTGGTGAGCTTGTCCGCCTGCTTCATCTTGATGGTGCAGGTGGCGCGCACCGGCGTGCCGTCCGACAGGAACATGGTGAACTTGGTGGCGAGCGACTCGATCACTCCCATGAACGACGGGAAGTTCTTGCCCCACATGAACAGGCACATGGGCGGCCGCTTCTTCTTCTCGTTCGAGCCGCCCATGATGAGGGTGAACGACTCGAGCTTCTTGATGTACTTCGAGTAGACGTTGGTGCGGCTCTCGTAGCCGTCGAACAGGAGCTCGACGCTCAGCACCTTCGGCTCGGCGTCGGTGAACTCGAGGACCGGGTTGTCACCCTTGGAGGTCTTGTGCTTGTTCCAGGGCACGCTCTTCTCGATGGACAGCTCCTTCGGGTTGAAGAGCGCGACCACCTCGTCGCCGCTGTCGAGGTTCTTGATCAGGCATTTCTCGGGGCGCGGAATGCTGTCTTGCATGGTGTCCTCACCGACTCTGGGTCGCTTCGGTCCGGTCGCCTACCGCGACCACGGATCGCCGCTGCGCTCGCGCGCGACCTCCAGCATGCGGCAGATCTTCTCGTAGACTTCCTGGGCGATCTTGTCGACGTCCGGCTTGTTCGGCGCCGGGCCGGCGGCGGCGCCGCCCGCGGCCGGAGCGGCGTTGGGCGTGGACATCGGCTGGACCACCGGCCGCGCGGCGCTCTGCGCCGAGGCGGCGATCTGCGTGCGCGGCGCCGCGGTGACCAGCGTCATCTCGGCGACCGTGATGTCGCCGCCGGCCGGGCCGCCGCTCTCGAACCACTTCCTGGCCTGCTCGACCAGCCACTTCTGCGGGTCGCCGGACGGCGCCGGGGCCGGCGGCGGGCTGGGCCGCGGCGGCGGCGGCGCCGGCGGCGGCGGGCTGGGCCGCGGCGGCTCCGGCGGGCGATCGCTTCCGGTGCGGACCAGCGTGGAGGCCGGCGCGGACGAGCCGCCGGCGCGCGGCGCCGGGCGCTCGCCGTCGCCGCGCGGCGGGTCGGCGTAGAACGAGGGCGCGACCAGCGAGCCGAGCGACGCGCCGGCGCGGCTCACCGCCTCGCGCGGCGCGGCGCCGGCGACCTCGGTGCCCTGCCCCGGCTGCCGGGCGGCGGCCGGGTGCGCGCTCGCGCCGTGGCCCGCCGCGCCGCCGGACAGGACGACCGGCAGGGCGGCCCAGGCGGCCGCCGCGCGGACCTGCGCCGGCAGCGCCTGGCCGCCACCGCGCGCGCGTCCGGCCAGCGCGAGGGCGCGGGCGGCCCGCGCGGCCGGCGCCAGCGGCCGCCCCTCGGGGCTGTCGCCGAGCGAGAGATAGACGGCGTCGAACACCGGCCAGAGCTCGCGCGGCAAGAGCGCGCGCGCCTCCTCGGGCCCGCGATCGCCGGCGGCGTCGCCCCCGGTCCCGGGCACGACCCGCGGCATCGCGGCGCTGCCGTCGGCCAGCGCCGGCATCGCGCCGCTGCCGTCGGCCAGCGCCGGCGGCGCGCCAGACGAGGCCGCCTCCGCCCCGCCGCGCTGGCGCGCGGCCGCCGCGGCGACGTGGCCGGCGGCGACCAGCTCGAGCGCCATGCCGATGTCCGGAAGCGCGCGCTCGGCCTGCGCCGGCGCGACGCCCATGGCGCGCGCCGCCGCGTCGGGGAGCAAGAACGATCCGCGCGGCGCCCGCGGCGGCGCGGTGCGCTCGAGCGCGGCGCTGGCCGGGCGTGCGGCCGCCGCCCCGCGCTCCTCCGCGCTGCCGTGGCCGGGCGAGAGCGCGGCGACGAACACGCGGTCGACCAGGGTCGCCAGCGCGGCCATCTGCGGCCGGCCGGCCGCCGCGAGCCGCTGGGCGCGCGCCGCGTCGCTCGGCGCGAACCCGAACGAGCGCGCCGCCGCGAGCACCTCGGGCGTCACGAAGTCGAGGGAGAGATCCGCGGCGGTCGCCGCGCGAGCGCGGGCGAACGCCTCCGCCCCGGCGCCGATGCCGCCGGGGCGCTCGGCCGGCTCGGGGCGGGGCGCGCGCGTCCCCGGCTGCGGCGGCGCGACCCACACCGAGGCGGGCGCGCTGCCGGCGAGCCGGCGCAGGCCGGGCTGCGGCGCGGCGCTCGCGGCGGCGGTGCGCGCCAGGAGCTGCGAGAGCGACAGCGGCGAGACCTGGCGGGGGTCGTAGGCCGGCTGCGGGGCGACCTCGAGCATGCTGGAGAGGAGCGGCGCGACCGGCGAGGCACCCAGCGCCGACCCCAGCCCGGCGGTGCGGCCCACCTCCACCGCCGAGAGCGCGCGGTCGGCCGCCGGCCGGCGGAACCGGCCGGTCGGCTCCTGCGGCCCGGCCGGGCGCGGGCGGGCCGAGCGACCGCGCCGCTCGGCCGCCGCCGCCGCGGCGATCGCCGAGAAGACGTCGTCGGACACCGGCGCGTCGTCGTCGAACACCGGCGCGGCGAGGACCTGCTCCGGCGCGAGGCGAGCTCGCTGCCCCGCCGGGCGAGCCGGCCGGGAGGCGCCCTGCAAAAACGAGGGCTGCCACGCGCTCGCGCGCGCGGCCGGCGCGCGGGTGCGCGCGGCGTCGAAGGTGCCGAGCGCCGGCGCGCTGGCCCCGGCGAAGCGGGCGAGCCAGCGATCCGACCACACCAGGTGATCGAGCGCGGCCGGGCGGGCGCGCTCGGCCGGCGCCGCCTGCGCCGGCAGCGCCGGGGCCGCGGACGCGGGGCGGTGCACGGCGCGCGAGGCGCGCGCGGCGGCGACCGCGCCGCCGAGGCCGGCGGGCAGGAGGACGCGCGGCCCGGCGGCCGGCGCCACCCGGCCCGGGTCGGGCGCCAGCGCCGAGGCCGCCAGGAGCGCGACCGCGCGGTCGACCGGAGCGGGCGCGGGCGCCGGCGGGGGCGTCGCAGGCGCGGGATCGGCCGGAGGAGTCGCAGGCGCAGGCCGCGCCTCGGCGGTCGACGCCGCGGCCGGGACCGGCGGCGCGACCTCGCGCGCGGCGAGCTCGAGCGTGCGCCGCGCCGCCGCCTGCGCGGGGCGCGCCACCTCGGCCGGCCGCTCGGCCTCGATCGCGCCGGCCAGCTCGGCGGGCGCGACGTACTCGAGGATCGGCGCCTCGCGCGGCGCGGCCGGCTCGTCGTCGCCCGGCGCGGCCGGCGCCGCCGCGCGCGCGCGGGCGGCCAGCCCGGCCATGAGCTCGGCGGCGCGCGCCGCCGCCGGATCCACGAGCGGGCTGTAGGCCCGCCACGCCGCCGCCGGAGCCGCGCGCCGCGCCGACGCGCCGCCGTCCGACAGGGACGGCGCCACCAGCTCGAGCGGCAGCGCGAAGGCGGCGCTCGGCGCCGGCTGGGCCGCCTCGCGCGAGCGGGCCTCCCGCGCGCCCTCGGCGCCCGGATCGCGCGCGCTCGCCCGCTCCACCTCGACCGTCGCCGCGCGCGCCGCCGACAGCCAGTCGAGCTCGTCCTGGTACCAGGGGACCGGGAACAGCCAGTCGACCGGAGGCGCCGCGCGCTCGGCCGCGACCGCACGGCGCGCCGCCCGCGGCCGGCGCCGCGCGCGCGCGCCGCCCTCGCCGCTCGCGATCTCGCCGCGCGGCCCGCCGTCGAGGTAGCTCACCAGCATGCGGTCGGCGAAGCCGAGGGTGCGAAGCGCCGGTGCGCGCTGCGCCTCGTGCCCCTCCGGCGCCCAGCGGTCGGCCACGCGCGCGCTCAGCGCCTCGGCGCGCGCCATGCCGGCGGTGCGGAACACCGGCGCGGACGCGACCGAGTCGACCGCGCGGGCCTCGCCCGCTGCCCCGCCCCCGCTCTGTGCGCCCGCGCTCACGGCGACCTACTCGAGCTCGCTCGTCAGCCCGGGGAAGAAGAAGAGCCCGCTGTGGGCGATCTCGATCGTCTCGACCGCCAGCTCCGTCTTGCTGGCGTCGTAGTCGGGGCCCTCCCACTTGCAGGGCCAGCCGTCGAGGAAGCGCCAGGCGCAGACCTGGTTCATCTGCGAGTCGTACTGGATGATCTTGCCCTGCCGCCGCGTGAGCTTGACGCCCGGGTCGTCGCTCATCCACTCCTGGCGCCAGGAGATGAGCTTGAAGGGGGACGCGATGAAGCCGCGCTTGAGGACGATGTTGGGCCACTTGGCCGGCCCGACCAGCTGGTGGGCGTAGGTGTTGGCGCCACCCTCGCGGTACGGCACCACCTCCGACTCGCTCTTGAGACCGCTGATGCTCTTGAAGAACGCCTCCTTCTCCTCGATGAGCCCCTTGATCTCGAGCGAGAAGCAGAAAGCAGTCAGCGGATCGTAGCGCTTGCCCGGATTGCCTTGGCTCATCTCGTCTCCTCGAGCGGACCACCCGCCCCTCGCTGGTCGATCAGTCGGCCCCTCCGGTGTTCTGCATCACGCTGATCACGATGAACTCGGCCGGGATGGCAGGGGCGATTCCGATCTCGCAGGTCAGGATTCCGTTGGCGACGGCCTCGGGTGGATTGGTCTCCGCATCGCATTTTACGAAGTAGGAGTCCTCCGGCTTCCCCCCGGCGAACATGCCCTTCTGGTAGAGGTCTCCGAGGAACGCGGAGACCAGCTCGCGGACCGATTCCCAAGTCTTTTCCTGGTTGTGCTCGAACACCGCCCAGGCCATGCCGGCCTCGATGGAGCGGCGCAGCATGATGAACAGCCGCCGGACGTTGACGTAGCGCCAGCGGGGGTCGGACGAGGCGGTGCGCGCGCCCCAGGGGCGGATGCCGCGGGCCAGGCGCAGGACGTTTACCCCCTCGGTGTTCAGCACACCGAGGTCGTCCTCGGTGACCGGGACCGAGACGTCGACCGCGTCGGCCACCGGCACGTTGGCGGGCGCCTGGTGCACGCCGTCCTGGGCGTCGCGCCGGGCGTAGATGCCGGCCATGATGCCGGACGGCGGGATGCGGCGCACCGCGCCGTCGGACGCCATGACGCCGACCCACGGCCAGTAGAACGCGGCGTAGGACGAGTCCACCCGGCGGCGCCAGCGCTTGACCACCTCGATGTCGCGGGTGCGCGGGCAGTCGAGGATGGCGAAGCGGTCCTTCAGGTTCTCGCACAGATCGACCATGGTGTCCTGCACCCGCTGGGTCTTGAGCTCCCCCTCGGGGCCGGGCTGCCGGTCGAGGAACACCATCGCGTCCGGGCAGACCAGCTGCGAGACCTCGTCCACCGACAGGAGCGAGAGCATGCCGGCGCGGTCGCCCGGGCCGCGGTCGTGCCCGATGAAGTCCTCCGGCGTGATCTGCTCGGCGCCGTCGCGGCCGGCGGCCAGCTTGGTCGGCGGGCACGGCTCCGGCATGTTGTGCGGCGGCGGCGACCGCGACTCGAGGTCCTCGAGCCGGATGAGCCGCGACTCCTGCCCGATCACCCGCGGCGCGTAGCGGCGCGAGGACGGGTGCATCTGCAATCCCTTGAACACCTCGCGCCGGTCGCGCAGCGACACGTGGAGGTCGAACTCGAGCACCTCGACGTGGGTCGGCCCGGCGGCGCGGTGCGGCCGGTTGATCGGCGTCGAGGCGCCCCAGCGCAGGCTGCGCTCGCCGACCTCGGTGAGGATGACGTAGTCGGAGTGCTCGCGGTCGTAGATGCGCACCAGCGCGCCGACCCGGAAGCCGCGGGTGGTCGACACCTGCGCCACGCCGGCGCCCACCTCGACGTCCTGGGTGAGGAGCGCGCTGGCGCCGGTCGAGTGCTGGAAGCTCACCCAGATGTGGTTGCCCCAGCGGCCCTCGCTGTTGGCCAGGACGCGCAGGCCCGGCTTGTTCCAGTCGTCGATCGCCACCAGCTCGGCGCAGGTGGCGTGGTCGATGGTGCGCGGGCTGCCGTCGCGCGGGATATGGGCGACCCGCACCACCCAGCAGGTCTGGCCGCCGTTGCGGAAGAACGCCTCGATCGAGTGGGTGAGGTAGTGCGCCGGATCGTAGCCGTAGACCTCGACGAACTCGTCCCAGCTGGTGATCCGGCGCGGCTCGTCGAGCGGGCCGCGCTGAGCGACGCCGACGAAGCCGGCCACGCGCGTGTCGGCGCGCGAGAGGCCGGTGGCGCTCGGCTCGGCGAAGGCCGGGTACACCCCCGGCGGTCTCAGATCAGGTCCCATGTGCGTCCTCTGTCGGTGGACGGTCGCGCGGGCACTCGGCCCTCACGCCACGCTAGCCGCGCTTGCGCGCCTCGTTGATCTCCTGGTTGATGCGGGCGATCTCGCGCAGCCACACGTGCCGTTCCTGGTGCTCCATGTCGAGGATGTCGTCGAGCGGCCAGTGAAAGTGGTACGCGATGTAGGCGATCTCCTGGTGCAGCTGCTCGCGCGGGTACGTGGCGACCGTCCACCCGGTCACCCCTGGCCTGCGTGGCCTTCACCTCCCTCCTCGTCCTCGGTGACGATGACGCCGGTCGCCATGTCGATCTCGATCTCGCGGTTGCAGCCCGGGCAGTTGACCTTGTGGCGCGGCGCGCCCTCCTCGTTGATCTTGCGGTAGAACTCCTGCAGGTACGCGAGGTCGGTCGAGAACAGGTTCTCGACCGTCGACACGGTGATGTCGGTGATGTCGCCGATGCGCGTGATGACGCGCGAGAGCAGGACGATCACCAGGTAGGCGCGGTTGGCCTGGACCCGGTAGTCCTGCAGCGGGACGATCTCGTCGCGCGCCGTGGCCAGCCGCATGACGCCGTCGCGGTGCAGCTGCCCCGTGTCCGGGTCGACCAGCCCCTTGGGCAAGCGAAACCGGTACTCGGTCTGGAACGCCATCCCAGCACTCCTCGGTGGATCGGTTGTGTGAAGAGAAAACGGCCTGCCCGGAAGAGCCCGAGCAGGCCGTCATCATACCGAAACCCGGGCGCTCTCCGCGCTCGCGGGGCCAGCGGAAATCAGGCGTCGGCCACCTTGTACTCGAAGCGCATGGTCTCGACGTACAGCTCGACCTCGAAGCGGGCGACCTCTTCCTTGTTGGCCTCCTGCTTGGCCTGCTGCAGCGAGATGATGCCGACGTGGTCGAGCTCGATGGTGGCCAGCTCCTCCCTGAGGTCCGGGCCGAGGAAGGTGATCGAACCGGTCAGCTCGTCCTCCTCGGCGCACTTGCCGTCGATGACGAAGGTCTGGTGCCACTGGCGCCAGGCCTCGACGTCCGCCATCGAGATGGTGAGCTTGAGGTTCGGCACCTCGACCTTGGCCGGGTGCTTGGTCGGCTCGCGGAACTGGCCGACCTCGTCTTTGATGACCGCCTGCTTCCAGGTGAACGAGTCGATCTTGGCGACGCGGCTGGTCGGCAGGGCGCCGAGCTCGAAGCGCCAGTTGGAGCACAGCCACTTCTTCTGGGCGGAGCCGATGCTGCCCTTGAGCTTCTCGCCGCCGCGCCGCTCGTAGCGGATGCGCTCCGGGTCGATCTTGACGGTCATGTAGGCCGGCTCCTTGCTGGAGCCGTCGAGCGCCGGGATGGTCACCTCGGAGATGTACGCGTCCATGAAGGTACGCGCGCTCTGGGCGCAGTAGTCGAAGTCGGCGGCGATCATCTCGCCGCTCTTGGTGACGTAGCCCTTGTCGAACGAGGCGCGGATCCACTCGTAGAAGGCCTTGGACATGCCCATTCCCACCTCGACCGTGAACGGCTCGTGGGTGATGGTGGCCAGGTGCTTCTTCTGGATGTTCTCCGGGCCGAGCTGGTGGACCGCCACCTCGCCCTTGATGTTGCCGCCGGTGACCGACTTGACGTAGCCGGCGATGGCGCCGTCGAGGTCGAGGGCGAAGCGCCCAGCGGTATACGAACGAGCGTTGGCCATGGCTGAACTCTCCCTTGCTGGTCTGGGTTGCTAGGCCACGGGTGCGCACGCCAACCCCCCGGGGAGGGCCGGGGAGCCAGCGCCCACATCCGTGGGCACGGCACTACTACGGCGGGCCCGGGGCGCTCCTTCCTTCGCCGCTGCCCCGGACCCGCGATCGGGCGGTTTACTCCTCGACGCCGCCGCCGGAGGCCATCTGGCCGATGCGGAAGATGACGAACTCGGCCGGCTTCACCGGGGCCAGGCCGATCTCGACCACGAGCTGGCCGGCGTCCACCACCTCGGCCGGGTTGGTCTCCTCGTCACACTTGACGTAGAAGGCCTGCTCCGGCGCGGTCCCCATGAGGGCGCCGTTGCGCCACAGCAGGGTGAGGAACGACGAGATGGTGCGGGTGACCCGCTTCCACAGGCGGTGGTCGTTCGGCTCGAACACCACCCACTGGGTGGCCCGCTCGATCGACGACTCGACCATGATGAACAGGCGCCGCACGTTGATGTAGCGCCAGGACGGGTCGCTCGACAGCGTGCGCGCGCCCCAGATGCGGACGGCGCCGTTCATCTGCCGGATCGCGTTGATGCCCTTCGGGTTGAGCAGGTCCTGCTCGCCCTTGGACACGGCGTACTTGAGGCCGAGGGCGCCGCGGATCATCTCGTTGGCCGGCGCCTTGTGGACGCCGCGCTCCGAGTCGGTCCGCGAGTAGACGCCGGCGATGTGGCCGGACGGCGGCACGAACACGTTGCCCTTGTCCGGGTCGTAGACCTGGATCCACGGGAAGTAGTAGGCGCCGTACTTGGAGTCGCGCGGCTTCGGGAGGCGATCGATGCCGCCGGTGATGGTCTCCGGCGAGTCGAGGATGGCGAAGCGGTCCTTGCGGGTCTCGCAGTGGGTGAGCAGCGCGTCCTGCACCGCCGGCGACACCTGGCCGGGGGCGCAGACGATCGCGATCTCGTCCACCTCCTCGAAGCACTTGATGCCCGAGCGGCGGCCGGGGCCGCCGTCGCGCCCGATGTAGAGGGCGTCCTTGTCGACGTTCTTCGGCGGCGGGGCGGCCTTCTTGTCGTCCTTGCCGTCCTTCTTGTCGCTGGTGGCCGCGGTGAGCTCCTGCTCCTCGCCGCCGCCGCCCACGTTGACGACGAAGCAGCGGGATCCGCCGTTGTTGAAGAAGCCGTAGACCGCGTGCGCCAGGTACGGCGAGCACTGGGCGAAGTCACCGAAGGTCTTCACGAACTGCGACCAGTTGGTGATCAGGACGGGCTCGTTGACGGGGCCCTTGGACGACTCGCCCAGGAATCCGACCGTATTGGTGCCGACGGCCTCGATCGGCTTCGTGCCGCGATCGACTTCCTCGACATAGACACCGGGTGAGAGATAACTGGTCGCCATCCAAAGTCCTCCTTCGCTGCTTTCTCCGCTTCCTTGCGGTGTGACATCGCGCCTGCGGCGGCGGCGCCCGGGTCAGCGGCCCTCGAGCTGCCGCCGCACGTTGTCCTCCGTGGTCGGACCGCTCTCGGTCGAGCCCTCGTTGAGGTCGCGATAACCGAGCTGCCTCTCTTGTACGCGCGTGAACGGCTCCATCTCCTCCGGGACGATCGGGACCGCGGTCCAGGCCTGGATCGCCGGGCGGATCGGCTGGTTCAGGCTGCCCCAGAAGCGCGCCAGGGTGCCCTCGTCGAGGCGGGTGGAGAGGAGCACGTTGAGCTTGAAGTCGTCCTCGAAGGAGCCGCCGCGCAGCTTCTCGCGGCCGATCGACGGGTGCTCCATGATGGCGCGGATGGCCAGGCCGAGCAGGAGCTGCTCGTCCTCCGGCGTCTGCGCCCAGGTGGAGATCAGGTAGTCGAGCCGGATCCACAGGCGGCGCCGGCGGCGGTACTCCTCGATGGTGCCGTCCGGCTTCTGGACGGTGACGAGCTCGCTGTGCACGTTGCCGTCGACGCCCTCGGTGTCGAGCGACACCTGGTAGAGGTAGACCGACACCGCCGGCAGCTTCCCCTCGATCGCGTCCGGCTTGGGCGCCTGGTCGACGATGTGCACCCGCTTGTAGCCGGCGCGCTTGAACTCGTCCTGCAAGAGGCGAGAGAGCGAGTCCGACGTCTCGCGGATGATGTGATGCTGCGGCGTCGTTGCCGTCATTCCCCTCGCCCGGACGAGGATTTGAAATCGTCCGGGGCACCTACGGCAAGGGGTCGGGCTGCCTTTCCGTGGTAGAACGCGGTCGTGAGCCGGGCCGAGCGGCACGTCTTTGTCTGCGTGAACCGCCGGCCCGAGGGCGGCCGGCCCTCGTGCGGGACGGGCGGCGGCGCCGAGGTGGCGGCCGCGCTGCGCCACGCGGTGGCGGCGCGCGAGGACCTGTGGGGCCGCGTGGCGGTGACCGGCTGCGAGTGCCTCGGCCCCTGCTTCGACGGCCCGAACCTCGTCATCTATCCGGAAGGTGTCTGGTACTCCGGTGTAGGTGTGGACGACGTGGCCGAGATCGCCGAGCGCCACCTCGCCGCCGGCGAGGTGGTCGATCGCCTCCGCTACCACTTCGCCGACAGCGAAGACTGAACTCGCCACGGATCCGCGCGCGAGCGCGCCTCCCCGGCGGCGCACCCGCCTGCAGAGCGCCGGCCCGCGCGGCCACGTCAGCCCGGCACGGCCCGCCCGGGGGGCGCGCGCCTAGTAGGTGAGGATCTCGTCGAGGTGGGCGCGCTCCCAGGCGCGGGCGCGCTCGTAGTGCTCGAAGCTGGCCTCGTCGGCGAGGAACGCCGGCGTGTGGAACATGCGGCGGCCGTTGACCACGGTCGCCTTGTGCACCTGGTGCAGCATCTCGTGAAAGACGATCCACTCGACGAAGTAGCGCGGCACGAAGGCCCGATCGAGCGAGCGGTGCACCCGGATGAGCTTCTCCTCCACCGAGTACGAGCCCATCTTGATGCTGTTGCGCCGGCGCGGCTTGCCGCACTTCTGGCCCCAGGTGATGCGGGCGTCGATGGAGCCGCCGAAGTAGCGCGCGTTGAGGTCGTCGTAGATCTCGCGCAGATCGAAGAAGCGGCCGCGGGTCTCGAGCGCCGGCTTGTGCGCTGCGCGCCCGACCGGCCTGACCCGGTGCTGCTGGGAATCGATGAAGGCGCCGAGCACGCGCGAGGCGCTGGGATCGTTGTGGCCGATGTAGCGGGCCAGCGCGCGGGTCACCACCGGATCGGCGTCCGCGAACATGTGGTGGAGGCGGACCCGGTAGCGCGGCCCGCGGCTCTGATCGCGCCGCACCGAGATCATGGTGTGGCGGTTGTCGGTGAGCGTGACCGAGAGGTTGCCGCGGCTGAGGTGCGCGCGGATGCGGCGGGCGAGCGACAGCTCGGCGCGGAGCAGGGTCCCGTCCCGCTCGGCGGCGGCGAAGTCGAAGCCCGCCGTGCGGGACGGCTCGCGCGCGCCGCCGTGCTGCCCGGGGCGGGCCGGGGAGCGCTCCGGCAGGAGCGAGAAGGGGCGACTGCGGAGCTCCTCCGCGAGGGCGGAGGCGCGGGTGGCGACCTTGGCCGCGCGGGACGTGCGGGCTGGCTTGGGGGTGGATGGCGACGTGCGGGCGAGCGGTCTCACCTGGTCTCCTTGAGGACGAGCGGCAGGCCACCGGTGGGCGCAGGACAGGGACGCACGGGCCCCTCTCCCTCCCCCACCGCCCGGGTGCCACCGGCGTGCCGGCGGCGCGTCCGGACCGGGCTGCTGCTCCACATGATGCTAGCGGCGACCCCCACTCGGATCAACTTATCCACAGGGCTGTGAATAACTGGGCGCACGTTGGACCTTCGGAAATCCCGTTTGTTTCCGATCAACTGGCCCGGCGAAGGGAGCCGGCCGCCGATGAAAAGATGGTAGCAGCGGTGCCTGACGTGGATCGAGTTTGCGACGCGGGAGGCCTGCCTCGTAACCCCTCGACACTGCGCGCACGGGGCGCGAACCGGGTTCGTCAGCCGAAAAAAACCTGCTGATCAGATCCCCAGGTGAGATCCCCGCTTACCTTTCGCGGCAAATGTGACGGTCCCCGTTGAAGCCCTCGAAGCCCGGGCGCTAGTGTGAGCGAGCCTGACAGGCGATCCCCGCCGGGGGTGCGCCCATGCAAGGAGGGCCTTCCCATGAAGATTTTCACTAACCGTAGTCTCCCCTACATTCTCGCCGGGACCCTCTCGGTCTTCGGCGCCGCCGCCTGCGGCGACGACGATGGCGACGGCGGCGGCGGCAACCCGGACGCCGGCAGCAACCCCGACGCCGGCTCCAACCCCGACGCCGGCGGCGACATCGAGCTGCTTCGCAGCGGCACCATCGCCATCACGGAGGCGTCGCTCACCAACCCGGGCCTGCAGACCTTCGCGGGCGCCCTGGTCAACATCGGGTTCACCGACGAGACGACCCGAACCGTGCCTCCGCTCGAGGGCTTCACGAGCGCCATCGGCGGCTGCGCCATCACCGTGTACGACGTCGCCGCCGGAGAGACGGAACCGGAAGCTGCCGACGAGGGGATCATCTCCGTGACGGGCGGCGCCAACGGTCCGTTTGCCTGCGCGTTCGCCGCGGGGGCAGGCTACCGCTGCCAGTCGGCGGACGCTGCGATCGCGAGCGGCGATGCCGAGGGCGGCACGCTGGTGGGTGAGGCGGACACCTTCACCTTGACCGGCGCGGAATGGCCGGAGGAAGTGGTCGGGATGCACCTGGTCCTGAACGGCTTCGCGCCAGTGCCGGATGGCACCGCGTTCCCGATCATCGGGCGGGCGGGCGACACGCTTCAGCTCTTCGGCGTGCCCGACGTCATCGACGAGGTCGCTGGGCCGGCGGGCGCGACCTTCGCCACGCTGGTCGGCGAGGGCCCGATTCCGACCGGCTTCGACTTCCTTGGCGAAGGTACGGCGGTGACGATCGCGAAGCCGGCAGGCGAGGTCGTGGCGGCGATCGACGTCGAGCTCGAGGCCGCGGGCGAAGGCTTCACCCTCCGCGACGACGAGGGCGAGGGGTACTTCCTGCCGCACACCTTCCCGTTCACCGCACAGGAGGTGAAGTTCGGCTGCGACGGTGAGTGCGGGCCTCCCGGCAATGGCATCTTCGATTCGGTCCTCACGATCAACGGCGTCACCACCGACGCACCCGTGGAGGGCCTCGATCCCAACGAGATGCCGGCGCCCGAAGGCTCGTTCGCGACCTTCACCTGCTCGAACATCGCGGGCGTCGTGAACGACGCCGGTGAGGTCGTCATCCCGGAGGAGGCCGTGGCGGCCATCCTCGGCACCAACCCGACCCGCATCCAGGTGAGCGTCGGCCATCTCGCCGGCGATCCGCTCGCCGCGGACGACGGGTCCTGGTCGACCAACGTGCTCGCCGGCCACATCCTCCTGGGCTGGGCGACCGCGCCGGTCGAGTAGCCGACCCAGGGACGCGACATCACATTGCGGCGCGCCCTCGAGGGGCGCGCCGCTTTTCGTTTTCGGCGACCGCGCCCGCGGCGTGCCCCCGCTCGCCGGAGGGCTCGTCAGGCCCGGCGTGGCCGAGCTGTCAACGAGATCTCTTGAGCCGGCCCCGAGTGCGAGCGCGAGGTCGGGCCCTGCCCTCGCCCGGGAGCCAGCCGTGCTTGTCGAGGGGGATGTAGCCGGCGGGGGTGAAGGTGACGCCCTCCTTCTCGAGCAGGCCGCGCTGGATGGTGCCGCCGATGGGGTCGTGGATGGCGACCTTGCCGAGGTGACGGGCGTGCTTGCCGACGACGCGCTGCCACGGCAGCGAGTGGCCGCTCGAGGCGCGCATGGCGGCGCCGACGGCGCGGGCGGCGCCCGGGTGGCCGGCGAGCTCGGCGATCTGGCCGTAGGTGGCGACCCGGCCGCGCGGGATGCGGCGCACGACCGCGCAGAACTCGCGGTAGAGCCGCGCCACGCGGGCGCCGTCGTCTCGCTCGCCTGCGCGGGCCGCCCGCTTCGCGCGGTCGGCTGCGCTCCGCTCGCCTGCGCGGGCCGCCCGCCCCGCGCGGGCGGCTGCGCTCCGCTCGCCTGCGCGGGCCGCCCGCTTCGCGCGGGCGGCGCTGCTCCGGCTGGACCTCGTCACCGGGTCACGCTACGACACCGGGCGATGGAGATCCAGGTGCGCTACTTCGCGGTCCTGCGGGAACGGCTCGGGCGCGAGGAGGAGCGGCTCGCGCTGCCGGACGGCGCCGACGTGGCGGCGGCGGTGGAGGCGCTGGCGGCGCGGCACGAGGCCGTGCGCGCGCTGCGCGGCCGCTTCCAGACCGCCGTCAACCAGGAGATGGTGCCGGCCTCCGCCGCGCTTTGCGACGGCGACGAGCTGGCGCTCATCCCGCCGGTCGCCGGCGGCGCCCCGGAGCGCCACGCGCGCATGCTCGACGAGCCG
>Ga0079224_100004960_pt1 | contig 17394 bp, 13 predicted proteins | sample Stecom2015_FD_80414 | JGI IMG/M metagenome (GOLD analysis project Ga0079224, IMG submission 80414) | Agricultural soil microbial communities from Utah to study Nitrogen management - Steer compost 2015 | ecosystem: Environmental > Terrestrial > Soil > Agricultural land | place: USA: Utah...
AATGTTGATGCCTTGGAGATTCTAAGGCTCGGGGAGGCGCGATGCCAACCATTTATTGGAATAGGCGCCGGAATTTCCCGGCCTTGGGCGGGGAAGAGAGGAAGGCGGTTTGAGGAGTTTGGGCCGCCGACATCCCTGAAAAGGTCGAGCAAGTGCGGGAATAGCCGAAGGGCGGCGCGCTGGGGTTTTTCTAGTGGAACAATTCCTTGAACATGGCCCAGCTTGAATTATTGGGCAATGGGGAAGATTCCAAGGCCAGGCTGCTACTGAACATATTCCCCAGCCCGACCAAAACCATGCTGATTAAGGTCAGAATGAAAAGCTTTTTCATAGTAATCCCAAACTACCAAGAAGCGGTGGATGGCCTTTGCCCGGGACGGTTCGGGTTTTCCCGAAATCGGTCGAAATCGTTCCGGTGAGGGCCGGATTCGGAAATCTCCGAACCGGCCATCCATGTTATCTCCAAGAGCCGTTAATTTCTGAAGACCATGTCCATGGTGTTGGCCACCTTGGCGGTTTTGGGAAGCTGCGTTACCCATTCCTGATAAAGCGCGGAAACCTGGTACGGGTCTTCCTGTCCCGCTTGCTCCTGGGCCTTTGCGATGAGCTGCTCATCGGATAGGAAGGCCTTTTCGGTCACTTTCGCGATTACGGCGGAATTATCGGTTGCGAGAACCGGACCCCATGTCCCGATTGGCTGGGTGAAAACCTTAAACAGGGTGGGACTGGAATATCCGAACCCGGCAAGCCAATTATCGGCCGCCACAGGGGCGGCTCCGGTGCTGTCGAGGACGGCTTTGCCGAGGCGCTGGGGCAGGGCGTTCTCCGGCGCCGAAGTGATGGCGGTCTTTTGCGCTTCCAATTCTTTTTTGGCCAAGGCGATCTTTTCTTCCTTGACCAGGTAGTTGGCGATCAAGGGTTTGGCCCGATCGAAATTCCTGCCTTTGGGAAACTTTCCGTCTCTCTCCAGAAGATAAATGGCGTCATCGGCCTGCAGCGGTTCGGATATTTTCTCCTTCGCCTCGAACTCGCTGAACGCGAAGGAATTCACGCCTTGAACATATCCTCTCCCGAGGGGAGTGAGATTCGTCTTCTCGAATATTTCCGATTTCGAGAGGGGGATGGACGCTTCCTCGGCGGCGGCTGCAAGCCCGCGTTTCTGGGCCGTGGTTCTGATGGCTTCGGCCTTTTCCATCAGCGAGTCGACGGTTTCGGTACCGGCGGCGACCTTAAGCAGAATATGGCTCAACTCCACCTTTTCTTCGGAGTCGACGGTTTTTTTGTCGTGGAGTTGGATGATATGGTATCCGAACTGGCTGAGCACCGGATCGGAAATGTCGCCGGAATCCAGGGCGAAGGCTGCGTCGGCGAAAGCCGGGTCCAAACCGCTCCTGCCCTGCAAACCCACCAGCCGTCCGCCATTTTCGGCCGAACCTTCATCGTTGGAATAGTCCTTGGCCAAATCCTCGAACTTCTCTCCTCCGATGACTCTCTCCTTCAGTTCTTTCGCGAATTCGGACATCAAAACGCTATCGGCAGCGGAAGGCCGCAAGGGGATGCTGATATAAGCCAGGCGCGCCGCATCGTCCCGGAAATGAAAGCTGTCCGGGTGGGCCTCGAAATAGGCTTTCAGATCCTCCTCCTTGAATTTGTCGGGGCTTACGGGAAAGGAGTCGGTGGAAACGTGGTAGAACTTGACGGCGGCCTTGTTCTCGCGCATCGAAGCGGAGAAAGCTTCCTCGAGGAGCGTGCGATGGATTTGGCCTTTCATGATTTGCTGGAGCTGAAGCTGGGGAATCACCGAAGTCTTGAGTTGTTCCTCCAGTTCCCTCATGGAAAAACGATCGTAAACGGTGTCCTGGGCCAGCCAATTGCGGTAACGGTTCTCGTCGATGGCCGAATCCGCCAGGAACGGGGGAAGCTCCTCATAGCCGCGATAGCGCTGTATATGGCCCGCCACCTCCCTGGGATGCTTGAGCACATAGTCCATCATTTCCTCGCGGGAGGCGCGGAGTTGGTAATTGTCGAAAGCCTTTTCCATGAGGATGGATTGGACCTTGAAATTGAACAGTCCCTCGCGGATCTGGGCCAGTTCCAATCCTTCCGGAGATTTTCCGGTTTGGGCCTGCTGTCCGGCCACGTAATTCTTGAGTTCTTCCTGGAAGCGCTGGGTGGAGATCTTTTGGCCCTCCACCTTGCCGACGGATTCATGCTGGCGGTCGGCGCCGTAGCTTCCCGCCTGATCCATCATGAGCAGGCCCCCGAGGATGAAAATCCCGAAAATGCCGATGACCCATTTGGCTTGCTGTTTTATCCAATCCAATGTCATTGCGGAAGTACTCCAATTCTTTTGTGTCGAAAGACCCGGCCGCGGGAATCGGGCCCGGCAACGGGAATCCAATCCCTAATCCCTATAGGCTCCGGTATCGCCGCGGCCCGGTAAAACTACCTCCGGACCGCGATCGCTGCAAGTCGCGGCGGGGGCGGGTCTAAAGGTGTTCCGCCTATAATTTATATATTTGGCCGGAACAGATGAGCGCGGGCGGAAATCCGATGGCGGTATTTGATTTCATCGTGGTCGGGTCCGGCATAGCCGGCCTTTCGTTCGCCCTTAAGGCCTCCGTCCACGGCAAGGTCCTGGTCCTCACCAAAAAACTGAGTTCCTCCGGTTCCACCAACCTCGCCCAAGGCGGCATCGCTTCGGTTATGGATCCCAGCGATTCCATCGAAAAGCACGCCCAGGACACCCTCGTCGCCGGGGCCGGCTTATGCCGGGAAGAGCGGGTGCGGATTCTTGTGGACCGGGGGCCTCAGGCGATTCGGGACCTGGTCGATTGGGGCGTCAAGTTCACCATGGCCTCGCGCAAGGAGGGGACGGGAGGCGGGCGCGGAGAACGGTCCTTCCATCTGGCCAGGGAAGGCGGGCATTCCAGCTCGCGCATCGTCCATGCCGACGATCTCACCGGGCATGAAATCCAGAGAGCCCTCATCGAGGCGGCGCGCAAGCACCCGAACGTCACCATCCTTGAAAATTACATGGCCATCGACCTGATCACGGCCAAGCACCTGCGGCCGGGCCAAAAGGAAGCCGGACCGCGGCGGTGCTACGGGCTTTACGCCCTGGACGTAAAGGGCGATAAAATCGACATGTTCCTGGGCGGGGCGACCGTGCTTTGCACCGGAGGGGTGGGTCAAATCTACGCCCATACCACCAACGATTCTGTTTCCACCGGCGACGGAATCGCCATGGCTTACCGCGCGGGGGCGGCGGTGGAGGATATGGAATTCATGCAATTCCATCCCACATCCTTCTACAATCCCGGGCATCCGACCTACTTGATATCGGAGGCCTTGCGCGGACACGGAGGTATTCTCCGCAATCACAGCGGGGAGGCTTTCATGGACAAAATGCATCCGCTGAAATCCCTGGCTCCGCGCGACATAGTGGCCAGGGCCATCGACGCGGAAATGAAGCGCACCGGCCAGCCCTGCATGTTCCTGGACATTACGGCTTCGCCCAAGGCGGACCTGATCAAGCATTTCCCCAACATTTTCAGGCATTGCCGCAATATGGGGCTGGACATCTCGTCCCAGTGGATTCCCGTGGTTCCCGCGGCCCATTTCATTTGCGGGGGGGTCAAGGTGGACGCCCATTCGGCCGCCGACCTTGCGGGGCTATACGCCGTGGGGGAAACGGCCTGCACGGGAGTACATGGAGCCAATCGCCTGGCCAGCAATTCCCTGTTGGAAGGTGTGGTTTTCGCCGATCGCGCCCTGGTCCACGCCTGCGCGAATCCGCCTCCCAGGGCCTTGCTGCGCCGCCGCTTCAAGGACTGGAACAGCTACGCCCTGAAGCCCGCCCCGGAAACCATCATCTATTCCCATTCGCTGGATACCATCCGTTCCACCATGTGGCATTATGTGGGCATCGTGCGCAGCGATTTCCGCCTGGCCCGCGCGGAAGAATTCATCAGCGTAATCAGCCGCCAAATCCAAAAGGACTACTGGTCCTTTTCCATGGTTCCCGACCTGATCGAACTCCGCAACCTCACTTTGTGCGCCGAGCTTATCATCCGGAGCGCGCGACGGCGCAAGGAATCGCGCGGCCTCCATTTCAACCTTGACCATCCCGGGGCTCTGGGCAAGGCCAAGCATACCACCCTTCGGCTCAAACCCGAGTAGAGCGGCCGGATTGTTTTCCTTCCATTTCACCGGAAGCCTCTGGTTCCTGCTGCTTCTGCCCCCGGGCCTCATTATTCTCTGGCGCCAATACCGAGGCGGAACGGCTTCGGCTTTTTCCGGCGCGGCCCGCCTCCTTTTCGCCCTCCAGGCCATGGCCATGGCGGTGCTGGTCGCCTCCCTTACCCGGCCGGAATTGCGGGTGCACCGGGTCGAGTTCCACAATCCCGCAATCCTGATCCTCAGGGATCAAAGCTCCAGCTTCCAGGGCGGAGGCTATCTCGGGTTGGGACGGCCTTACGCCGGATTCGAAAAAGACCTGGAGGGAAAGTACGCCGCCCGGGGCTTCGACCTCAACTACGTCGATTTCGACGAGAGCGCCAGGCAGGCCGCTTCCGGAAACGGCTTTCGCGAAGGGGAGATCCGATTGACCAGCCTGGCCGCGCTCGCGGATTTCCTGGATTCGGCCGCGGTCCCCAATCTCCAGGCCGCTTTTCTTTTTTCCGACGGGATCGCCAATCTGGATTCCGGGAAGGGGTCGCGCTCCTGGAAGACTCCGCTTTATCCGGTCGTTTTCGCGCCGGACTCGATAGCCGAAGCGCAGCCCGAGCGCGTCACGATTCTGGAGGCGGCGGGGACGAAGCGGGCGGCCCAGGCTCCCGCGGGAACGCGGCCGGTCGAGATCGAGGCTTGGTGGCGGCCGGTTGGGGGGGCAAGCGGAGAACGGGAATTGGTTATCCTGCAAGGCGGAAAATCCTTGTTGACCCGGATCCTGCCGCCGGGTAAGGGCATGAGCGATCAGGAGCCGGCGTCGGCTCCGCAGGCCCCAGCGGCGGCCGCCCCCGTAACGGGTACGGCGGGATTGGAGGGCGGAATCCGGAAGTTCCGTTTTCGCGCCGATCTTCCGATCAAGGCGGGCGAGGGGCCGGAGCCGTTGCGGGCCGTTCTGCGCCCAGCCGCGGCCGCGCGGAATTTCAACCGGTTCAACGATACCCTGGATGTTTCGTATTCCCGGGACCGTCCCCGGAGAACCGTACATGTGTTCCGGCCGATACGGGGGCTGGATGAAAAGGGCATGGTGGACGTACTGTCGGCCTGGGAAGGGACGCGGGTGGCTTTTTTCGGAATAGGTGATTCCGCCCGTTTCTCTCCCGCGGCGCAGGACCAGATATGGGTGGAGGCCGGTTCCGCGCCTCCCGGGAGCAGGCTGCACGCATGGCTGGAAGGCGCGCGGGCCAAGGTTGTGTTGTACGCCCGCCCCGGACCGGGACGTAACGTGCGGGTTTCGGGCCTGGACGCCGGAACCTGGCTGACTTATCCGGTTTCGGCCGGAATCAAGGCGGGCCGGCAGGCGGCTGAAGCTTTTCCGGCCGACATCGTGCGCCTCAAGGCGATTTCATCCGCGCCCCTCGCCGCCCCCGATGCCGACGCCGGCGGGGAAGTCCTGGTCGAGGCGGGGGATGGCGGCCGCAGGGGCATGATCATGGGCCGGATCCCGCTGGGGCCGGGTAAGCAGGCTTTCTTCTTCTGCCTCCCGGCCATATGGGGGGCTCTTTTCGATCCGCAGGGCGATTTCGCGACGCGCGAGAACATCGCCGCGTATATCCGGAGTGCCCACGCCCTCGCGGACAGGAACGAAGACGCCGCGCGGGTCTCCTTTCCGGGCCGCGTTTTCGACGGGGTTCCTTTCGACCTCTCCGTTTCCCTGCCGCATCGCCGGAAGGCCGCGGGGACGGACATCCCCGGCGGCGGCCCGTATGTGCTGGGGATGTCCGGAACGGAATTCTCCCGGGAATGGCCCATCGATTCCGGCGGCGGAGGAGGAGGAGGAGAGGTTGTCATCGGCGGCGTGTCGCTCCCGGCCGGAGATTATCGCTTGGAGTTGCGATCCGGCGCGGAAACGCTGTGGCGGGATTCGCTGATCGTGGCCCCCAAGGCCGCCCTGGAACTGGCGCGCATCGGTTTCGATATGGACGCCCTGGGAGAGGCGGCCGCGCGATCCGGAGGCCGGATGGTTTCTCCCGGGACAGGCGGGCCGGATCCGGCCCGGGTATCCTCCGTGTTACCTGAGCTGGAGGCGGCGCAGGTCCGGGCGGAAAAAACGCGTGCGGTTCCCCTGTACAACACCCTGTACCAATTACTGCTGGTCGTCCTCCTGTTGTCCCTTTCCTGGGTCCTCCGGAAAAAGTGGGACATCGATTGAGCTGCCCAGGCGTGCATTAGTCTCCGGCGGGCGATGCGGTTCTCCCGCTTCTGAAAAATCGGAACTATTTCCGCCCCTTCCGATAAGTCCATGATTTGAGCCTCGTTACAATCCGGCTCCGGGTCCGCCCGGCGTTACGGTAAGCCTTTTCCAAGGTTCTGCTGGTATTTGGGATGCTTGGGAAAAATTTTTTTTCCCGTGCACGGATTGCACCTGCCAGGGTAATTATGGTAGATTTTGGGTAAAATTGGTTAACAATGGCTGACGCGACAAACACATTCAAATTAGAGTCCTTCATCGGGAAGGCGACAGTCGCGATCGACGCCAATGGACGCACGAATTTCCCCAAAGACTTCCGCAAGATCCTTAAGGACGACGCCGGCGGCCAAGTGGTCGTGACCATCGCGGAAGGACGCACTCTCGCGCTATATCCCGTCTATGAGTGGGGCGCCTACATACAATATCTGGAAAGCCTCGGCCGCGGCGCGGAGGTTTCGAAATTCCGGACCCGCATCACCTCCATGGCCAAGCTTTCGGTGCTCGACGGGCAGAACCGTATTTCCCTCACAGCGGAGCAGATGGAATACGCCGGCATCTCCGGCGACGTCACCTTCGTCGGCGACGGCAAGCGCGTGCGCCTGTGGGCCCCGGACAAATACGCGCAGCAAATCGAAATCATCTCTCCGGAAGAAGAGACGCGATTCGAGAACTGGTTCTGATGGGCAAGCCACGCGGCGGCCAGACCGGCCATGGCTATCACATGCCGGTGATGGCGGACGAAATCGCCGGGTTCATGGTAGTCGATCCGAAGGGGCTTTACCTGGACGCGACCCTGGGCGGGGGCGGCCATGCGGCGCGGATCCTGAAGGAACTGGCCCCTGAGGGCGGATTGATCGGATTGGACAGGGATATGGAAGCCGTGGAAAGGAACAGGGCCAATTTCGCCGATGAGCCGCGCATGCGCGTGGAGCATTCCGAATTTTCGCGCCTTTCCGAATTCTGCGCCCCCGGCGGCCTGTCCGGCGTCCTTTTCGACCTGGGCGTGAGTTCGCGCCAATTGGACGCGAAGGAGCGGGGATTTTCCTTCACTCCCGGAACGTCGCTGGACATGCGCATGGGAAGCGAAGGTCCGGCCGCGGCGGATTTGCTCAAGTCCTGGGACGAATGGGAGCTGGCCGGCGTGTTGCGGCGCAATTCGGATATCGACGAAGCCAGGCGATTGTCCCGGAACATTATCGCGGCCATCGAGGTCGGAGAGGAAATGAGCAGCGACTTGATCCGCAAGGCCGCGGAAAAGCTTCCCGGAGTGCGCGGGGACAATCTCAATTCCCTGCTCGCCCGGATTTTCCAGGCCATCCGCATGGAAGTGAACGATGAAATGGGCCAGGTGGAGACGGGCCTCAGGGCGGCGGTATCGGCCTTGCGCAGCGGTGGCCGCCTGTGCGTGCTGAGCTACCATTCGGTCGAGGATCGCAAGGTCAAGGAAACCCTGGCTGAATTCGAGAAGGATTGCGTTTGCGAGGAGAGGCTTCCGGTATGCATGTGCGGCGGGAAAAACCGCTCGCTGCGCAAGGTGCTGCGCAAGCCCGCGCTGCCGTCCGAAGCAGAGCGCGGAAGGAATCCCCGTGCGCGCAGCGCCAAGCTGCGGGTGGCGGAAAAGGTATGAAGGGCATCAAGTTGCGCGCCATAGTCGGCTTGTTCTTCCTGGTGCTTTGCGCCGCGGGAGTGCTGGTCGCCCATGTGTGGAAGCAGAACGCCTATGTGAGGTATTCCATGGCCACGGTCAAGCTCGGCAAGGAGCGGGCCGCCCTCCGCAACGAAATCGCCCTGTTGGAGGTTTCCGTGGGCGGTCTAAGGAAAAGGGCGCGCATCGAGCAAGTGGCCAGGGAACGTTTCGGGCTGGCATACGGGAATGTTTCCGTGGCGGTTTACCGCGAGCCCGGATCGGGTAAGCGCGCCGGGCGCGACGGGGGAGACCGCAACGGCGCGATCGCGGCGGGAAAGGTCGCATGGCGAACAAGCGGATTGTGACCCTCGGGTTCCTGCTGGCCCTGATCTGGGCCGGCATGGCCGGCCGCGTGGCCTGGGTGCAGGTGGTCCAATCGGGCCATTATCAGGAAATCGCGCAAAGCCAGAGCATCCGCCGCAACGTGGTGACGCCCCGGCGCGGCGAGATCCTCGATCGCGATTTCCAGAAGCTGGTCGTCAACGCCGACGTGGGGCTGGAATCCGGGGCCGGCAAGGATGCCGCCTCCGGCGCCAAGGGAAAGGGGCGCATGCGCAAGCTCACCCGCGTGTGCCCGCAAGGTCCGCTGGCCGGGCAGGTGCTCGGCACGGTGGGCAAGGACGGATACGGCCAACTGGGGCTGGAGTATTTCCTGGACAAGGAGTTGAGAGGCACGGACGGATGGAAATACCTCCGCCATGACGTGCGAAACAAGTACTATCCCGGATTCGAGGAGAAGAAGAAGGAAGCCGTCCACGGCATGAACGTCGTACTGACGCTGGATTCCAAGCTCCAGGAAATCGTCGAGCATGCGCTGGAACGGGGAGTGAAAAAAGCCGGAGCGAGGCAGGGCGTGGCGATTGTGGTCGATCCGTACCAGGGAGACATCCTGGCCATGGCCAATTATCCCTTCTACAATCCCAACACCCGCGGCGGCGACTTCAAGGACGCCTGGAAGAACCAGGGCGTGGTCAAGGTTTACGAACCGGGATCGACTTTCAAGGCCTTCACCGCCGCGGCCCTCATCGAGGAAAATCTCATCCGGCCCTCCGATACCATCGACGCCGAGAAGGGCCAATACAAAATCTCCGGCCAGATCATCAGGGACACCCATCCCTACGAACGCATCAGCTTCACCGACGCTCTCGCCTACTCCAGCAACATCGGCTTTGCCAAGGCGGTGACCCGGCTGCGCCCGGAAACCTTCTACAAATACGTCCGATCTTTCGGGTTCGGCATGAAGACGGGAATCGGGCTTCCGGCGGAAGAGAGCGGCACCCTCAAACCGGTGGGCCAGTGGAGCGGGCGGACCCAGGCCACCATGGCATTCGGGCACGAGATTTCCACGACTCCTTTGCAGGTGGCCATGGCCTTCGCCGCCATCGCGAACGGCGGCATGCTGATGAAGCCCCGCATAGTCAAGGCCTGGACGGACCAGGATGGCCGGATCGTACAGCAACCCGCTCCGCGACCGGTCCGCCGCGTGATGTCCGAGTCCACCGCCGATCAAGTAAGGGCCATGCTGGCCGCCGTCGTCGAATACGGAACCGCCAAGGATATCCGCAGCGTTCGCATGCCCATGGGCGGTAAAACGGGAACCGCGGAAAAAATCGACGCCGAGACCGGCCGCTACGTGCAAGGCCTTTTCAATTCCTCGTTCATGGGGATGGCTCCCGTGGAAAATCCCGAAATCATTTGCCTGGTGCTCCTCGACGAGCCCGCCCATTTCAAATACGGCGGCCAGAGCGCGGGACCCATTTTCAGGGAAATCGTGGATCGCATGGCGGACGATCAGGATTTCGCCCTTGCCAGGCGCGTCGTGGATCCCGCCGCGGGAACCATCGACTCCACCCTGGTTCCGGATCTGATGGGTTATCGCACCGCCGAGGCCAGGCGCGCGCTCACGGGTTCCCGCCACAACGTGAAGTTCGAAGGGGCCGGGGACATGGTCCTTTCGCAGGCGCCGCTTCCAGGCACCCTCGTCGGGATTTCCGATACCGTGACCGTGTCCCTGGGAACCCGCGATTCCCGCCTTATGCCGGATCTGTCCGAAGACACCTTGCGGGAGGCGATGCGCAAATTGAAAAACCTGGATTTGGAAGTGGAATACACGGGAAACGGCCGCATCATCCGCCAGGAACCTCCGGCGGGAGCTCCGGTCCGCGCCGGGCAGAAATGCACACTCACCCTGGGATGGATGGGCTGAAATGAAATTATCCGCCCTTATGCGCGAGGCCGGCCTCCATTTTTCCTCCCCTTCCGATCCGGAGATCACCGGCGTGCGCGTGGATTCGCGCAAAGTCGAGTCCGGCAACCTTTTCCTCGCCTTGAAAGGAGCCCATGACGACGGCTCCCGCTACGTACATGACGTCATTTCCCGCGGGGCCGCCGCGGTGCTGGCGGAAGGCAATGCGCATCCCGCCCTGGAGGGAACGCCCGAGCCTCATCCCGGCGCCGAGATCCTGCCCTGTCCCGATTTGCGCCGGCACGTGGGCGAATTGTTCAATGCCTGGTACGGACGCCCGGCGGAAGGCATGGATACCATAGCCGTTACGGGCACAAACGGAAAGTCCACCATCACCAAATTGGCGGCATCGGTCCTCAAGGCCGCGGGCCGCAAAGTGATTTCCCTGGGCACGATCAGCTACGACATCGACGGAGAGGTGCTGCCTTCCGATCTCACCACTCCCGGCCCCGACGAGTTCTTCAACATGCTGCGCATCGGAGTCGACAAGGGTTGCACGGCACTGGCCATGGAAGTGTCCTCCCACGCCCTGAGCCAGGATCGCGTGCGCGGCGTGCTTTTTTCCCGGGCCGTGTTCACCAATCTCACCCAGGACCACATGGATTATCACCCGGACTTCGAGGACTATTACTCCTCCAAGAAACGGCTGTTCACATCCTACCTGCGTCCGGACGGCGTGGCCATCCTCAACCTGGACTCGCCCCGCGGCGCGCAATTGGCGCGGGAACTCGCCTGCGAAAAACTGACTTTCTCCCGCGGCGATAACGGTTCGGGTCCGACTGCGGACCTCGCGTTGACCGGCAGCCGCATGACTCTTTCCGGCACCTGGTTCGAGGTTTCCTTCCGCGGGGAAAAACATGCTTTCGAGTCGCGCCTGGTGGGCGCCATAAACCTCGAGAATCTGCTGGCCGTGGTCGCTCTTGGGTTCTCCATGGGCATCTCTTCCGAGGTGATCGCCGCGGGCATCCGCGACGTGAGCGTCACGGGCAGGAACCAGGTTTTCGCCCTGCCCGGCGGCGCTTTCGCCGCGGTCGATTACGCGCACACGCCGGACGCCCTGGAGCGGGTGCTTAACAGCCTGCGCCCCCTCACCAAGGGCAGCTTGGTCTGCCTTTTCGGCTGCGGGGGGGATCGCGATCGCGCCAAGCGCCCCATCATGGGCGGCATCGCGGCGGAGACGGCCGACAGGTCTTTTCTGACCAGCGACAATCCCCGCACCGAGAATCCCGACGCCATCATCTCCGAGGTGCTGGCCGGCATTGCCGATCGTTCCCGGGTCGCCGTCATCGCGGATCGCAAGGAAGCCATCCGCGCGGCCCTCGATTCCCTGGGCGAAGGGGACTGCCTGCTCATCGCGGGCAAGGGGCACGAGGATTACCAGATTATCGGCAAGGAAAAAAGGCATTTCAGCGACCAGGAGGAAATCCGGTCCTGGGCCGGAAAGCGGGGGCCGCGTGGAGCTTAAGCTTTCCGAAATGGCCGCCATGCTGGGATCCGAGGTCCGCGGCAAGCATCGTGCCGCCAAGACCGTGCGCCTGTGCACGGATTCCCGCGCCCTGAAGCGCGGCGACGTTTTCTGGGCCCTGAAGGGCGGGAAATTCGATGGACACACTTTTGCGAATGAAGCTTTCACCCAGGGAGGGTATGCAGCCGTGGTCGACGAACAATGGTTACTGGAGAACGGCAAGGCCGTGAATGTGTACGTACCCGTCAAGGACACCAATGCGGCCCTGCTGGATCTGGCCCGCGCTTATGCGGCCAAGTTCCGCATTCCCAAGATCGCCGTAACCGGATCGAACGGGAAGACCACGACCAAGGACATGATCACGCGCGTTCTCGCCAAGGTCGGGCCCACCTTGTCCACCCAGGGTAACTTCAACAACAATGTGGGAGTTCCCCTAACTCTGTTCGAATTGAAGAGTTCCCATCGCTTCGCCGTAATCGAAATGGGAACCAATCATCCGGGCGAAATCGCGCCCCTCTCGGTCTGCGCCAAGCCGGCCATCGCCGTGGTCACCAATATCGGGTACAGCCACCTCGAGCATTTCGGATCCAAGGAGAAGATCCGGGACGAGAAACTGACCATCGCGGCCGGATTCGAATCCAAGGGGACCTTGATCCTCAATGTGGACGATCCCCTGCTCGCCGAAGTGCGGACTTCCCCGCGCCAGAAGCTGCTCACCTTCGGCATCGAGCGCGGCCAGATCCGCCCCGCCGACCTGTCCTTCGACGGGGACGGCTGCGGCTCGTTCCGGATCGGACGCACCCGCTTCCGGCTCAGGGTCCCGGGCCGTCATAACGTTTACAACGCCTTGGCCGCCATAGCCGTGGGAACGCAATTGCGCGTGCCCAAGGCCCTTATGGCCGAGGCTCTTTGGGCTTTCACGGCCAGCAAGAACCGCATGCAGGTGAAGAAGCTGCCCGGCCTCACCGTGCTGGACGATTGCTACAACGCCAACCCCTCTTCCATGAAATCGGCCCTTGCCACCCTGGGCGGATACCGCGCAGGGCGCCGCGTGGCCGTGCTCGGCGATATGCTCGAACTCGGACCGGATGGCGGCGCTTTGCACCGCGAAATGGGGCACTACCTGATGGAGATGGGCGTGGACGAACTATTCACCTTCGGAACGGCCAGCCGGCATATCAACAATGGCGCCCGTGAAAAAGGCCTGCCCCGGGGGCGGGCGCACCATTTCTCCGATTTCGATCTGATGTGCCGGGAATTGCTGCGCTCGGCGGCTCCCGGCGACGTTGTTCTGGTCAAGGCCTCGCGGGGAATGAAACTCGAACGCGTGTTCGAATTCCTGAAGATGAAATCCAAGTCCGGGGAATTGCGCGCCGAACAGCCGAAATAGGCGGTTTGCTGGGACGAAGGAATGAGAGCGGAAAAGATTATGGAGACGGGAATGGAAATGAACGGACAGGACGCCTGCCGGGGAGGCTTCGCTTGAAGCATCGGCGCATCGACGTCTTTCTCCTTCTGGGAGTCCTCGCCCTGGTCGGCATGGGCATCGTCATAATCTACAGCTCATCGGCCGCCTTCGCGCAGTCCCGGGGGCTTCCCGATTCATTCTACCTGGTGAACCATATCAAAAAAGTCATCATCGGGTTCGTGGCCTTCCTTATCGGCATGAGCGTGCCTTACAAAACCTGGGAGAAGGCCGCGCGGCCGCTCATGTACCTGGTCATCGGCCTCCTGGTGTTCGTGGCCTTCATGGGCATGTCGGCTCACGGTGCCCGCCGCTGGATCAGCTTCGCCAGCTTCGGATTGCAGCCGTCCGAACTGGCCAAGGTCGCCATGGTCTTTTTCCTGGCCCGACTGCTCACCGACAAGGCCGAGATCATGGGTTCCCTGGGAAAAGGTTTTTTCGCTTCCATGGCCCTGGCCGGCGTCGTTTTCCTGCTCATCCTCAAGCAGCCGAACTACAGCACCGCGGCCACCGTGATGGCCATAACCGTCGCCATGGTATTCGCCGGGGGCTGCCGTTTAACCCATCTGGCCGGACTGGGAGCGGTGGCCATCCCGGCTTTGGGAGTGCTCATGGTCAGCAGCCCCTATCGCCTAAAGCGGGTGATGGGGTTCTTCCGCCCCGACGACAATCCCGCCAGTTCCTATCAGAGCCTGCAGGCCTTGATCAGCCTGGGAAACGGCGGCCTGTTCGGCACCGGCCTGGGCACCAGCACCCAGAAGCTCGGCTACCTGCCCATGCCGTTCACCGATACGATCTTCTCCATTCTGGGCGAGGAACTGGGATTGATCGGGACCTTGGCGTGCCTGTCCCTTTTCGCGCTGGTGGTATGGCGGGGATTGCGGATATCCTTCCATTGCCCCGATCGCTTCGGCAGCTTGGCGGCTTTGGGCATAGTGGTGGCCCTTTCCGTCAACGTGATCATGCATGTGGGCGTCTGCGCCAAGTTCTTTCCTACCACGGGCCAACCCCTGCCTTTCGTATCCTATGGCGGCACATCCCTGGTCGCGGGCCTGTTCGCCATGGGAGTGTTGTTGAATATTTCCGGGCAGACCTTGGAATCGATTCCCGAGTCGTGGCGTTCCCATCCGGAGAAGTGGAAACTGCTGGCCGGCGCCGCGCGCGCCCGGCCCGGATCCCGGCGCCCCCGCGGCGCGAAGGTGGCGGTATGAAGCCGAGCGCGCGCCTCAAGCGCCTCCATTTCATTGGCATCGGCGGAGCGGGCATGAGCGTCCTGGCCGAGGTATTGGCCGCCTGGGGATTCCGGATATCCGGGTCGGACAGCCAGGACGGCGAAACCCTGGATCGCCTCCGGGAATCCGGAATCCGGGTGGAAACGGGCCATCGCGCCGAAAACCTGGGCGAGACGGATGCCGTCGTCTATTCCGCCGCCGTTCCCGCCGACAATCCGGAATTGGTGGAGGCTCGGAGGTTGGGCGTACCGGCGGTGAAACGCGCTGAAATGCTGGGGGAGGCCTTGCGCGGCAAATATTCCCTGGCGGTTTCGGGAACCCACGGAAAGACGACCACGACGACCATGTTGGGAAGCATCTGGCTGCGCGCCGGACGCGAGCCGACCCTGCTCGCGGGCGGGACCGCCCGGGGCGAAAACCTCTCTGCCCTGGCCGGCAAGGGCAGCGTCCTGATCGTAGAGGCCGACGAATTCGACCGCTCCTTTCTGGCCATGCGGTGCTCGGCCGCCATCATCAACAATATCGATACCGACCATCTGGATTGCTACGGCACCCTGGACGCGGTCAGGGAAGCGTTCGTCGCATTCGCGGAAGCCCTGCCCTTTTACGGCCTGGTGGCCGCCAATATCGACGACGCGGGAGTCCGCTCCATTCTTCCCCGCCTCACCCGCAAGGTCGTCGCCTACGGCCTATCCGAAGGGGCCGCCTATCGCGCGGTCGATGTCCGCGCCCGGGGCCAGGGCATGTCCTTCACCTTGGAACGCGGGGGGACGGCCCTTGGCGCCATTGAACTCGCCGTTCCGGGGACGCACAATGTCTATAACGCCTTGGCCGCCGCCGCTCTATCGATTGAAGAAGGCCTTTCCTTCGACGAGGTCGCGCTCGGCCTGCGCGAATATCCGGGCGTCCAGCGCCGCATGGAACACCGGGGAACCCGATCGGGCGTGTCGTTTTATGACGATTACGCCCATCATCCCACGGAAGTGGCCGCGGCCCTGCAGGCGGCTCGCGCTCTCCTGGATGGATTCGCCGGACCGGGCAGGTTGATCGCCGTTTTCCAGCCTCATCTCTACAGCCGTACCCAGCAGCTATACAAGGAGTTCGCCCGGGCCTTTCAAGGTTGCGACGCCTTGTTCGTGACCCGGGTCTTCGCCTCGCGGGAAAAATCCATTCCCGGCGTGGAAGGCCATTTGATCGCCACCGAGGCCAAGGCCGGAATCCTCGGGCATGAAAACATCCAATATGTGGACGATCCCGGGGGATTGCCCGCCGCCGTGGCCGGGAGCCTTCGGCCGGGGGATTTGGTTCTGACCATGGGGGCCGGCGACATCGGCTCCCGGGGCGCCCGCATCATGGAGGCGCTCGCATGAAGCGGGGAAAGGGATCCGATTCGCCCCGATGGACGGGAAGGCGCGCGCGGGAAACCAACCCGCGTTCGCGCCTGGTTGCGGCGCCGTCGGCCCGCCGGGGAGTGAATTCGCAGAAGACGGACAAAGGCCTCCGGGAACGCGCGCGCGCGCGCCGGAAGGGAACGATCCGACGCGCCTGGGATGCCTTCCGAATCCTGAGCCTGGTCGCCGCGGTCGCATGCGGGTTGGGGGCGGCGGGATGGAGCGGGTACCGGGCCTTCCAGAACAACGGCTTCCTGGATTTGCGCCAGGTGGACGTGATCGGCAACAGCCTGGTGGCCAAAGCGGAAATCCTGGAGAAAGCCGGACTGGAACTCGGAATCAAGCTTCCCTCCGTGCCGGTGAAAAACGTGGAGGCGGCCCTGAAGGATATTCCCGGCCTCGGCGATGTCGAAGTGAGGCGTATCTTCCCTTCGCGCATCGAGATCCGCGTATTGGAAAAGGAACCCGTGGCCATGGGCTACGCCAAAGGATGGCATGGACTCGCCCCCGACGGCTCCCGCATCGCCGGCCTCGACTGGGCGGTATCGGACCTTCCCGTGGTCGATGGTTTTTCGGCCCTGGATTCGTCGGCGCGCGCGGCCTTGGGCGCATTCCTGGACGGGGCGAAGCGAAGCCGGCCCGCGTTGTACCAGAACTTCTCCCAACTCGCCATGCGCGGAAGGGACGAGGTCGAAATAATTTTGCGCGACGGGAGGCTGAAGGTCCTCCTGGAGCTGCCCGAGCGGGACGGGATTCGCCGGCCGCCGGAGAAGGCCACTAATCCGGAATCCAATAAGTCGTTGAATTCATTGGAATTCCTGCAAGCGCTGATCCGGCAGCAGGGCGCATCCCTGCAACCGGGAAAGACAGTGGACCTGCGCGTGGAGGGTTTTGCCTATGTGCGTTGAGATCGCTTTCGGAGCCGCCAGGTACGGGGTTGCGGACGGGGAGTCGAACGGATGTTACCCCCGGTCCGCCGGGCGCGCCGCGCCCGGGATAAAACCGGGCATGCGAGAAATAGATGCGGAAAGCGTCGAAGTAGAATTACTATAATTGAAGGAGAACCCCATGGCAAACCCAATAGTCGGATTGGACATCGGCACCACCAAGATCGGCGTGATAATCGGCGAGGTGGATTCCAATGGCCGATTGAAGATAGTCGGCGTCGGAACGAGTCCCAGCGAAGGTTTGCGCAAGGGCGTGGTCGTCAACATCGAGAAGACAGTGAAGTCCATCCACCGCGCGGTGGAGGAAGCCGAGCTTATGGCGGGAGTGGACGTCGAGTCCGTTTACGTCGGGATCGCGGGCGATCACATCCGTTCCATCAACAGCCGGGGCGTGATTGCCGTTTCCCGCACCGATAACGAGATCACCCGCCAGGACGTGGCCCGGGTCATCGAAGCGGCGCGCGCCGTGGCCATCCCCATGGACAGGGAAATGCTGCATGTGATACCCCAGGAGTTCATCGTCGATGATCAGCCGGGAATC
>Ga0079224_100004961_pt1 | contig 17394 bp, 16 predicted proteins | sample Stecom2015_FD_80414 | JGI IMG/M metagenome (GOLD analysis project Ga0079224, IMG submission 80414) | Agricultural soil microbial communities from Utah to study Nitrogen management - Steer compost 2015 | ecosystem: Environmental > Terrestrial > Soil > Agricultural land | place: USA: Utah...
CCGAACAGGTTCTTCGCGGCAAGGATCAGCGCACGAAGCGCCGGATGCCTCGACCGCCGAATCAGCGTCGCACGCCGCTCCGGCACGAAATAATCGGACGGGATCCGCAGGATCATCACGGGGGTGAGAAACGCGCCGAGGAGCAGGCTGATCGCGGATACGCCGACGAGCCACGGGACGAACGGCGCGAGAAATTCCAGCAACTCGATCAGCAGCACTTCGGGTCTACGATGCCGGCGGCACGATTGCAGGTCGCTCCGTGCGGGTCAAGAGACCCGGCGGTCGCGAGGACGGCGCATCCGCGCGGCCGGGTCCTGGCGGTAGTACGCGGCAAGCTGTCGGTAAAGCGCCGGGTACGCGATCTGCAGGTCGATCGGAACATCGAAAAAAAGCTCCGTGCAGACCGCGAAGAACTCGCCCGGATTCTCCGCCGCGTAGGGATCGATCCACGGTTCCTCGCCCCGCTCGATCTGCTCGACGAGCTCGTCATAGGCGTCCTGGAACACGGCGGTCCATTCGTCGACGCGCATGTCGCGGTGCAGCGCAGGCACCCCGTTGACGCTACCGTCGAGCAAATCGAGCTTGTGCGCGAACTCGTGGGCGACGACGTTGTAGCCGTCCCCCTGCCCGCTCGCCTCGATATCCTCCCAGGCGAGAATCACCGGACCGAAGTCCCAGGATTCGCCGCTCAGCACATCGTCGCCGACGTGCACGACGCCGGCCTCGTCGACCTGCTCGCGTCCCGGGACGACGAACTCGTCCGGATAGACGATCACCGACGCGAAGCCGTCGTAGCAGTCGAGCCCGAGCTCGAGGATCGGAAGGCACGCGAGCGCCGCGATCCGCACGCGCATCGCGTCGTCGAGCTCGAGGCCGCCGGCCGGCTCGAGACGTTTCTCGTGAAGGAACAGCAGCGACAGGTCGTGCAGCCGCCCGCGCTCGCCGCTGTCGAGCAACGCAAGCACCGGCACGGCGTCGAGCGTGGTCTCCCAAAGCTCGGACGCGATGGATTCCGTCGCGAGAATCCTGCGCCGCCGCCGGGTTCTGATGAGTCCGAACACGCGCCAATCATACAGCGATAGGCGCCGGGCAGCGCCGCGGGACGTACGTAAACGACTGCGCCTTCCGGAAACTACGCGGAACGTCCCGGTCGCGGCATTTCCCCGAGGGTCTCGCGCCACGCGTCCCCGCTCCGAACCATCGCCGACAGCCGAATCAGCGGCGCCGAGAGCCGCCTGGACGCGCGGTCGTATCGACGTCGCCCCGGGGCGGGCTCGTCGGGGGCACGGTCGTGTCGCGCCGCACCGTCTTATCGGTCGTGCGCGATCCCGTCTGCCACGCATCACGCGCACGCGGCAGCGATGCGCTCCAGCCGGCGAAGATCAAGAGCAGCGCTCCGACGATGATGTCGTTCCACATCTCCTGGTCGCGCTCGTAGCTCAGGATGAACGGCGCGGCAATGAGCCATACGCCGATCGCCGCGTTGACCCAGCTCGCGGGCTTCGTTCCTTCGGTCGGCCGCGAAAGGCGCGTCGCGGCGAGGACGAGGACGACGACGCCGACGATCAGATCGTTCCAATAGGCCTCCCTCGATACCGCCAGCGAGAACGCCGCGATGATCAGCCAGAGGCCGAGCACCAGATTGATCGCGCTCGCCGCCCGAATTTGTCCTCCGGCACGAGCACTCGGCAGGGTATCCGCACGAGCCATGCTGCACCTCAGCTGCTCCCTCGGTCGCGAAAGTGACGCGGGAGGTGCAACTTGTATGCCACAGACTTTGGAAACGAATTACAGGTTTTGCGCCGCCGCGGCACGCTCGGCTCTCGTTCCGTTGATCAGGCTCGGAATCAGCGTGTTTCCCTCGTGACACGCGTACTCGAATATCCGGTACTGCGGATTCAGCTTCCACGGAAACGCCGCCTTCCAAGGCCCGGTCAGCATCTCCGGATCCTCGACCTCGAGCTCGTACTCGATCGTGTCGTGCGCGACCCGGGTCAGGCGCTCGACGATGCGGAGCGACGTGCTCGTCGGGATCGTGTTGCCGCCGGGACCGACGATCAGCATCGGCGTCTCGCCGTTGAAGTTCGTCGTCTCGATCACGAGGGTGTCCCCTTCGAAGCGCCCGCGCGAGTCGCCCATCCACTGACGAATCTCCGGAGCGAGCGGCGGACGGCCGTCGAGCGGCACGATGCGCGCCTCGTGAATCAGCTCGAGCCGTATCACGACATAGCCCGGCGCCTGGATGATCTCGATGCCGCTGTTGTACATGAACGGAAACATGGACGCCGGGAGGCCCCGCGTGATGCAGCGATCGAGCGGGTTGAAATCGCCGATGTCGTCGAACGGGATGTCGGACCACGAGCTCGTCATCGTCGCCGCCTTCGCCCGGCCCGCCTCGGTTAGCGGCGGTACGCGGCCGTTCGACGGCTCGACGATCAGCGACGTGAGGCGATTGGGCTCGCCCATCTCCGACCAGTGGCCCATGTCCATCCGATTCGTCGCGATTTCCTGCTCGTAGCGCGCATTGAGGGCGGCGAGCCGGGCGACCCGCTCGGCGTACTCCTCGTCGGTCAGGTAGCGTCGCTCGCCGAACTCGGGCGGCCGCTGCACGGGTGTGCCGTTGATGTAATCGAGCGGCCACATGCCTTGCAGGTCGGGATCGCCCCAAGGCGTTCTGGGCGCGCGCCACGGAGACGCGCCGCCGTCGCGCGACGCCGTCGACGCTCCGCTCGCCGAGCGTGCATCCTCTTCCGACACCTGCGCCGCGGCGACCCCCGGCGCGAGAAGCACCGCGACGGCCGCAGGAACGGCCAACGCATTGACGCTCTTGATCATGAGCTCCCCCGAACGTAACGATCGTCGCCCACTATAGCGGTCGAGAGCCGGCCGGGGGAGCCGGCCGCGCGCCGGGAAAGGTCAGGCCGTGCGCTGCGACAGCTGGCCAAAGCGCCGGTCGCGCCGGCTGAACTCCTCGAGCGCCGCGTAGAACTCCTGCTCGGAGAAGTCGGGCCAATACGTATCGGAGAACACGAACTCGGCGTAAGCGCTCTCCCAAAGCAGGAAATCGCTGAGCCGCTGCTCCCCGCCGGTGCGAATCAGGAGGTCCACGCTCGGCACACCCGGCACGGAGTGGTTGACCGCGGCGAGCCGCCGCTCGAAATCCTCGAAGCTCTGCGGCTTCCCCGGTTGCCGGGCGGCCTCGAGGAGCGATTGCCGCGCCGAATAATCGACCGCAAGCCGCAGGAGAAGCTTGTCGCCGCCCGCCGTGATGCGCTCAATGTCCTCGATCGAGCGGACGAGCTCGGGCGCAAGGCGGTCACGCCGACCGATCACGTTGACGCGCACGCCGTTCTGGAGGCACCGCACGCGCTCGCTGATCAGATAGCGCTTCATCAGCTTCATCAGGGCCGAAACCTCACGACGCGGACGCAGCCAGTTGTCCGCCGAGAACGCGTACAGCGTCAACACGGAAACATGCGACGCGACCGCCGCCTCGACGATTCGACGTACCGTCTCCGCTCCGGCGCGGTGGCCGGCAGGCCTCGGCAGCCCTCTCTGCAAGGCCCACCGGCCGTTCCCATCCATGATGATCGCGACGTGCATCGATGACTCCCGTGATTCTGCTTTGCGCTGCAAAGTATTTAGATGTTCGAATTAACGGCCCCGCGCAGCCTCGATCAGCGCTTCCATGTGACTCAGGTAACGCTCGAACACGCGGCGTCCCTTGGGCGTCAGGCTGTACTCGGTCTTCGGGATGCGTGCGGAGAAAGACTTGCGACACGTGATGTAGCCCGCCTCTTCCAGCTTACGCCCGTGCGCGCTCAAGTTGCCGTCGCTCGTCTTCAGAAGCTCCTTGAGCTCGTTGAACGTCATGCTCTCGTTAACGCTGAGAGCACTCATGATGCCCAGTCGAATCCGCTCGTAGATGAGGCGATCGAAATCCTTCGACTCACCGTCCGCGACGTAGGAGCTTACGGCACGAAGCCTGCTCAGCTTCGTCGCCGCTTGCTGAGACGTCGGCTTTACTGCCCGTTTAGCCACCGTGCCTCCGTTGGATGATCAGTCCGAGCGCCAGGTGGAACCCACCGAACCCGGTTGCGAGCAACGCCGTCGAGAACGACTGCGGAAGTGCGAGAGCGAGCGCGCCGAGCATCATGAACCCGAAGCCCGTCAGCATGACCGGCCTGATCGAGAACACGCCGCTCGCGGCGAGCCCTGCGCCGTAGAGCAAGAGCCACGCGCCCGAGACGAGGTCTCGCGCCCCGGACTCGAGCAGCGCGACCGTGAGCACGGCGCCTGCGATCAGCGCCGGCAGCAGCGTGAGGAAGAATCGGCGCGCAACGCCACCCCATAACGACAACCCCTGCGCCTTCGCCTTCTTCACGAGAAAGTAGCTCGCCAATCCGATCGCCGTCGCGGCGGCGCCGAGCCAGATCGGCAGCCAGTACGCCGAGAGCGCGGCGATCGAATCGAGGCCTGCGGCGACCAGCGCGGTGAGGCCCATCGCGATGCACCCCTTCCCAGGCACCGACGTGAAAGTGTGCGCAGCCTCGATCGTCTCCCGGATATAACGCAGGTGCGCGCGCGCTCCCGCATCGATCGACGCCAGCGTCGAGCTGCGCGAAGGCATGCTCTCTGGGAAGATGGATGCCATCGATAGCTCCTCAGTCTCGATCCGGTCTATTTCCCTGTCAAGTACTTTGCGACATAAAAAGCACGCTGCCTCGCGCACCGTCGGGAGCCGGCGACGCTGCCGATACGTCGAGTGGAGACGTTCGCGCTCGGTGCATCGAGGAAGTGCTCACGTATTCCCAAGGAAAATTGGTGCGCTTGTCGACTCAGCCGCCGCCCCTCCCGCCGGCGCAGCGGCTTCGCGAATCATCCTGAGGCATCCGATTCGTCCGGTCAACGCGGCGTCATACCGCGACAGCCGGCAGCGCGCGATCACTCGGGTGGCCTGAGGATGGGCGGCGATTCGGTCGGCTCGACCGGAATGAACGGCGTCGGGGCGTCGAAATAGTGCATCGGCTCGACGCGAAGCTCGTCGCCGTCCGCGAAGACGAGGTACGCGCGGCCGCCCTCGCAGGACACGCGCCACGACCGGAGATCGTCGCCGCCGGCAGCCGACGAAAGGACGTCCGTGCAAACGTAGCCCTCGTCTCGAATGGCCGCGGCGAGGCTGCTGTTGCGGTACGTCGGCGACGGATGGGTCAATGCTTCGATGTGCGGGTTCGTTCGCCCGGCAGTCGGTCCTCGCTCGGTGCCGTCCGCCGCGACACCATCGCCGTCGGCTCCCATGCGTGCCGCGGCAGAGGGTGCGTCGACGTCGCGCCGACCCCCTGTGACTTCGCCCTCTTGCTCGATGTCGCCATCGGCGGACCGCGTTTCGGCCGCATCGACGGAATGCTCGGCCGAGTCTCCGAAACCGAAGGTCGGCACTCGAGGCCACGCGCCGTCCGAGCTCAACGTGCGGTGCACGAAGAAGAGCACCGCCGCAGTCAGGATCCCGATGCCGAGAGCTTGGCACGCGGCAAGCGCCGCCTTCACATTCATCGTCGCGCTCCGTCGGCTGCCGAGGGCGATCCATGCGTGTGAAATCGGGAAAGAGCCTACGCCGCCGGCGCTCTAGCGGCAACCGCGGTCAGCGGCAACCGCGGTCGAGCCGAGACGATGCCGTCGGCGCGAGCGTCGCCCGGGTCGACGCAGACCGTGCATTGGGCACCGGCCATTTCGTTAGAATCGGACCATAACGACAACGACCGGGAACCGGGGCATGATGCGCACGACGTTCTTTCTCACTGGAGTTCTGCTGATGATCACGCGCGCCGCCGACGCCGACGAGCAACGCTGGCTCGCCCCCGGAGAGGCGCTCGCCACGACCGGCGAGTTCACGATGTATGCGCTACCCGAAGGCGCACAGGGACCGACGACGGTCGCGCTCGCACCGGACGGCACGGCCTGGTTCACGCTCGGCAGCGACGCGATCGGACGCATGGATCCCGACGGCTCGAACGTCCGCCTCTACCCGCTCCCTAACGCGAACAGCGCGCCGCGAATCATCGCGCTCGGCGCCGACGGCAACATGTGGTTCTCGGAGCATCTCGGCAACCGCATCGGGCGCATCACGCCGGACGGCGAGATCGCCGAGTTCCCGATCCCGACGCCGAACAGCCAGCCGCGGGCGATCGCGCTCGGCGGAGACGGCAACATCTGGTTCGGCATGTTCGCGGCCGGCAAGATCGGCCGCATCACGCCCGACGGCGAGATCACCGAGTTCGATATCCCGACGCCCGACAGCGGCCCGCGCGCGCTCGCCGCGGGGCCGGACGGCAACATCTGGTTCTCCGAGTTCAAGGCCAGCAAGATCGGCCGGATCACTCCCGACGGCGAGATCACGGAGTTCACGCTGCCTCGGCCGAACTCGGGCCCGGGCGACATCACCGCGGGCGCCGACGGCAACATGTGGTTCGTCGAGCTCGCCGGAACGATGGACGGCATCTCGCCGGACGGCAATCGCGTCGGCCGGATCACGATGGACGGCGAGATCACCGAGTTCCCGATCCCGAGCCAAACGGGCTCGCCGATCAACATCGCGGTCGGGCCTGACCGCAACGTCTGGTATACGAAGGGCGACCGCATCGGACGCGTCACACCGGACGGCGAGATCACGGAGTTCGAAGTCCCGGGCCCCGTTGCGCGTGCGGTCGGTCTGAGCGCGGGAAGCGACCGTCAGCCGCCGGAGCGACTCACGAACCGGCTCTGGTTCACGGACGGCGCGGGCCACCGCCTCGGCTTTCTTCACTTCGAGTGACGCCGCCGCGCGGCGGCCCGTGACGCGAATCCTCCGAGCGACAAAAAAGGGAAGGCCGAGAACCGACCTTCCCTTTCGTTCGGGATGCGCCGGGCGCTTGCCCGGCGCTCTGGACGCGTTGCCCTAGGTCAGACCTGACCCGCGCGGCGCCAGCTGCCCTCGTACTGCTCGCGAACGACCTTCGCGTACGGCACCGGGCTCACGATCGCGCGGATTGCGATCTGCTTGTGGCGCTCGACGGTCGTCTTCCGCGTGCCGCCGTTCTCCTCGCCCCAGAAGAGCGTGACCTCGTCGCCGATCTCGACGTCCGGATCCACCGTGCCGAGCGACAGCATCGAGCGCTCGTTGTAGCTGTAGCCCGCGAACATCGAGAAGCCGACGACCTTACCGTTCTTCTCGATCCGGTCGTACGACGCCGAAGCGTAGTTCGACAGCGGCAGGTCGATGTACTTGTAATGGTCCTGGCCCGGCTCGAACAGCGAGCGGAAGACCTTACCAACGTCGTCCGCGTTCCACGCGAACGTGACCTTCTTGCGGTGCGGCTGGTCGTGGATCTTCTCGAGCGCCTCGCGGCCGATGAAGTCGTGATCGAACTTCACGAACGGACCGTAGCCGATGTCGTACGGCGTGACGTAGTAGTCCTCGATGTTGTCCGACACGAAGCTGCCCGCGAGACTGCCCGAGCCCTCGTAGCCGTCGGCCGGTAGCCACTCACGATACGGCTTCAGCTTCTCGCCGGTGTAGACCGCAGGCAGCGGCGACGGAATCCAGCCGGACTCGAGCGTGTTCGTCGCGTACGCACGCGAGCCGACCTGATGCAGACCGAACTCCTGGCCCGCCTCGACGATGATCGCGCGGATCTCGTCGTACTGCTCGTACGGGCCCCAGATCTCGAGACCGGGAGCGCCGGCCATGCCGTGCCGAAGCGCACGCACCGTGCGGCCGCCGATCTTGATCGTGCCCATGTTGAAGAACTTGATCTTCTCCACGGGGCCGCCGTTCAGCTTCTCGATCAGCTGCCACGCGTTCGGGCCCTGGATCTGGAAGCGATAGCACTTGCGCACGACGGGCTTGCCCATCGGCCGCGACGGCGAGCGGTCGTCCTTCTCGACCTTGACGTCGTACCCGCCGGTCTCCGCGTGGAACTGGATCCAGTTCGCCGCCGGAGCACGGCCGACGTACACGAGCTTGTTCTGCTCGAGGTGGAAGAGAATGCCGTCACCGATGACGTGACCATAATGCGTGACGGGAACGTACTGCTTCGCCTTGTTCGGGCCGAAATTCGCGAAGCTGTTGATCGCCGTCTCGGACAGGAGCTTCAGCGCGTCGGGCCCCTCGACGTACAGATCGACCATGTGATGGGACTGGTCGAACAGCACGCACGTCTCACGCCAAGCACGCTGCTCGTCGCGCCAGTTCGTGAACTCGGCGGGAACCACCGGATACACGTACGCGCCGATCTGCGAATTCCTAAGCAGATCAACCGGATTCCCCACCGACTTCAACAAATCTTCCAAGCTTCTTCGCTGGCTCATAGCTCCTGGTAACCTCTTAATAGGCAAGTCGCCTTGGGAAGGCCCCAGGGAGGTGGGGCCCGGAATGCGGATGCGTGATTTTGAGCGTGACGGCGGAATTTTTCAATTCGGTGCCGAGTTTAGTATTGCCAGCAGCACTACCCGTCGAGGACGCGCCGGGTAATGCCGGCGTCGACCGTAGTGTTTAGTACGCCGCCGCAAACCGGTCCGCCGCGCAAAGCACTCGCCGACCTCGGCCACGGCTCGTCAGTGTGCCCCGGCCTTCGGTCGCGGCTCGTCCCGGCTCGGCTCCGATCGGCCAGCCCGATATGAGAACTGCGCCAGCGAAGATCCCGTGACTCTCACCTAGAGTCGCGTCGCTTCATCTCAGCGCTACGAGGCTCGGGCACATGCTCTCAGGGACGACTTCGCTCAAAAGGACTCTCGCCACCGTCGCTGCCGCCGCAGGCGCGCTCGTCGCCGGCACGACCTCGGCCGAGCCGAACTGGGCCGCAATGCCGACCTATTCCACGGTGGACCTGATCGCAGGCTTTCTGCCCGACCCGTGGCGGCTGTCGCTCCAGGCAGGAGGAGCCGACAAGGTATCGCGCCGCCTCGGCAACGGATGCACTGGATACATCAACGAAGCGGCGCCGGACGTCGACCTGAACTACACGGCCGGCACAGGGCCGCTCTACATCCATGCCTCCTCGTCCGCAGACACGACGTTGGTGATACTCGATCCCGAAGGCGAATGGCATTGCAGCGACGACGCGTTCGGCCACGACCCGATCGTCGTGTTCGATGATCCGCTCGACGGCAACTACAACATCTGGGTCGGGGTGCACGGCCGTTCGGGGACCGCGGCCGCCGAGCTCTGGATCACGGAGATCGATCCGAGGCGGGCCGGCGAGCGGCCGAACTGGGCGGCCGCTCCCACGTACGAGACGGTGGATCTCACCGCCGGCTTCATGCCGGACCCTTGGAGCCTGCCCCTCGAGGCAGGCGGCAATCACGACGTCGGCGCGAGCGTCGGCGGAGCATGCGTCGGCTACATCAACGCGGCAGCACCGGACGTCGATTTGAACTACGACGCGGGCTCGTCCGCGTTGCACATCTACGCGACATCCGCCGCCGACACGACGCTTGCCGTGCTCGATCCTGCCGGAGACTGGTTTTGCAACGACGACGGCATGAGCCTCGATCCCGTCGTGACGATCCCTCGTCCGCGCTCCGGCAACTACAACATCTGGCTCGGTGTGCGCGGCTCCGCTCGTCTCGCGCAGGCGAAGCTCTACATCTCGGAGATCGATCCTCGCTGAAGGAGCAGTTTCCTCACGGCGAATGCGCCGCGTCGGAACCGGGGGCCGCGGCGAGCCTCGGCGCGACGGCAAGGGCCGAAGCGACTGTGCTCTTCATCGGACGGGCTCGGCGACCGGAAACGACCAGCTGCCGTCGAGGATCTCCTGACGGGGGCGATACAAGCGAACCATGTAATTCCACCCGGCGGTCACGGGCAGACAGTTGGGTGTATCCGCCGCGCAGTCGCCGAACCGGATCAGGATGGAGCCGTCCCCGCGCCGCCGGCCGGTGACGCTGTTGACCGAGTAGGCATCGAGATCGTTGGGTTCGAAGTACCCATCCGCGTTGTAGACGGATACGGACCAGAACGCATCCACGGGCACGTTCCCCACGACGAGCCGGTACGGGGTTGCGCCGTCGTTCTGCTCCGGAAACACGTTCAGGTAGATTGCATCCTCGTCCGGATTCAGGCCCCAGCCCGAGGCCGCCGCGGCGATGCGTCTGACCGGGTCGACGGAGCGCTCGTCGGGGCCTGCGGCGTAGCGCATGTCCGGAATCGCGTTGGAAAGCGCGATCAGCGCGTCGCGCACCTGCTTCTGGCTGACGGGATCCCAGTCCGGAATCTCGAAGCTCCCGGGCCCACCCGGCTGGCTGACGGTGATTGCATCCTGCAGCGCGTTGGCCTCTCTCATGTCCTCCGTGTCGTCGGGGTTCGCCAGGATACGCACTGCCACCATCACGTAGCGGGTGCCCACGTTCTCACGGGTAAGCGTATGCGTGCCGCCGCCGTAGAAGACGAACGGGTTGTAATGGTCTTCGCTGATGACCAGGGCCGAAAGAAAGCGCTCGCCCGGGTCCGGCAGCGTGATGGTGACCGGTCCGGCATCGAGGTCGAAGACGCCGGACGAGTAGATCGTGTCGCGGTTGAGCCGCACGACCAGCTGCCTGTCGATCGGAGCGACTTCGCGGGTGTGCTTGAATTGCCCGAACGCGCCGTCGTTGACCTGTCCCGCCATGTACATATCCGACTCGGCGCGAATGAAGTTGTCCGGCGTGACGATGATCTTGCCTTCGGCGGTCCGCAGCCACCGCTCCGGGCTCGCAAGATCGGGCACGTCCGAAAGCTCCGGGTCGCCGGAAGCCGGTGAATCGATCGAGTCGGTCGCCGCACGGACCGCGGGGGGCGCCGTCCAGGTACCGTCCAACGCTTCGGGCTTCGGCCAGTACTGTCGCATCACCATGAAGAACGGCCCGTTAGGAGCCGGCAGCCAGTTGGGTTCCTTGTCCTCGCCTGGGGATTCGTGCTGGATGTAGAGCGTGATGCTGCCGTCCCCATCGCGGACGAGGTCCGGCTCCATCGCCGAGTTGATCAAGTAGCGATCGATCAAGTTCTCCGTAAGGAGGCTGGTCGGCAATTCGTACATGGTCAGCGACCAGAACGAGTTGACCGGCGGCAGCTCTCCGGCCTCGAAGCGAACGGTGTAACGGCCGGCCCTGCCGTCGAGCGGCATGCCTTCGGAATCGGCGAAGTACGCCGGATAGTTCGCTTCTTCCTTGGAGTTTCCATAGATGCCAAGCACCGCCGATGCCATGCGCGCCATGTAGTCGTTACCGAGAAACTCCCGTGTTCCGAAGCCGTCGGCGCTGCCCCTCCTGCCCGAATCGATCTCCTCGCGCTTGAACTCGGCGTAGGCCTTCCAGGCATCGGCGATGCCGTCCTCGATCGCCTGGCGCTGCTCGGGCGAGAACATCTCGATGTCGAATTGCTTGCCCGCACCGATGCCGGCCTTGGCGAAGCGTTCCATGAGCTCCGTTTCGCTGGGGTGGGTCGGGGCGAACCGGAGCAGGAAATTGAGGATGCCGAAGAATTTCGGCGAGCTCCTCTGCGCTTCGGCCGACAGCGGTTCGATGAAATCGATGGGCACTGCCGACCTTGGAGCGCCTCCCCTGAATCGAGAGAGCGGCTTCACTTCGAAGCCGGCCTGTATTCTCTTGACCTCCTCCAGGTCGTCCGCGCTGAACAGCTGGGTGCGATAAAGCACGAAAACGAGCTCCGTTTCGGAGCGGATCACGGCATCGATGCCGTCCGGCACGACACCCCGCCAGCTGGGGCCGGCAAGCAGATAGTCGCCGGCAGCGCTGCCCGTTGCGCGGCTGCCCACGTACGCGAAGTTGTGCGTGTACATGTCGATGAACTGCAGCGAATAGTACCGATCCGGTATCGCAGGCACGCTGATGACGAGCGGCTCCGTGCGGAGGTCCGCGCCGAGGAAACCATACGGTGTGTCGGAGTTCGGCGTCTGAATCGCCTTGTCCTCGGGAGTGTAGACGCGTGCAACGTTGTGCAGCGCATTCCAGCGGCCCTTGTACTCCGGGTGGTTCTCGTCCACGAAGTACGAGTACTGGATCCGGTAGCTGTCCACCATCGGGAAGCCGTAAACGAACGCTTCCTCGATGATCTCCCGCAGCTCATCGGGTGCAGCTCGGCCGCTCTTCTGGGGCAGCGCGCTCGTTCCAATGAATGAGGCCATCAGCGCCACGGCAGCCGAGCACGCGACGCATCGGATGAGTGCGGGCCGGTCGTTCGCTGTGCGATTCATTGAGCCCCTCCGGTGGTCCTACACAGCAGCTCACCGGTTGCCCGCGCAATGGCGGCGGACCGAGCCGAGCAACCTTGGGGCAATTAGGCGCTTGCGCCGCTAGCTCGACCAATACGACCTTCGTCCCATTTTTCGGACGCGGCGCGCAGCTTTGTCGCCGTCCCGCTCACCGCGGTGCACGGCAGGCGCTCTGGACCGGTCTGGCTCCGCGACGGGACGTGCGACTTTCGCAGGCAGTGCAGTGAGCCTCCGCTTAGGAAGCGGGAAGCGATTGGACGGCCGAGACCGGTTCGCCGTATCTTGTTGCGCTACGGACCGTTTCTTGGTGGGCCGTGCAGGGATCGAACCTGCGACCATCGGATTAAAAGTCCGGTGCTCTACCAACTGAGCTAACGGCCCTTGCTGTATCCGCCGGCTGCGAGAGCCTCATCGAGGCACGCAGGGGGCGGAATCATACTGGATCGGCGGCCGGCCACAAAGCACGGCCCGCCGCCGCGCCGAATCATTCTCCAAAGTACCGCGTCGGATCGTCAATGCCGGCCGCGCGAAACCCGTCGCGCCGCAACACGCACGCGTCGCAGCGCCCGCACGCACGACCCTCGTCGTCCGCCCGATAGCAGGAGACGGTCACCGCATAATCGACGCCAAGCTCCACGCCGCGGCGGATGATCTCCGCCTTCGTCATCCGGATCAGCGGGGCTTCGATGCGCACGGGCCGACCCTCGACGCCCTGCTTCGTCGCGACGCGCGCGAGCGCCTGGAACGCGTCGACGAACTCGGGCCTGCAGTCGGGATACCCCGAGTAGTCGATCGAGTTGACGCCGATGTAGATCACCTCCGCATCGAGGACCTCGGCGAGACCGAGCGCGACGGCGAGCAGGATCGTATTGCGCGCGGGAACGTACGTCGCGGGTATCCCCGCACCGCCGGCTTCGGGCACGTCGATCGCGGTGTCCGTCAAGGCCGATCCGCCGAAAGCGCCGATCGGCAACGGGAACTTCCGATGAGACACGGCACCGAGGTGCGCGGCGACACGCGCGGCGGCACGAAGCTCCGCGCGATGACGCTGCCCGTAGTCGAAGCTGAGCGCGTGACACTCGAAGCCCTCGCTTCGCGCGATCGCAAGCGTCGTCGCGGAGTCGAGCCCGCCGGACAAGAGCACGACGGCGCGACGCGTCACGGCCGGCTCTCCGAAGCGCCCCGGCACGGTCGGTGCTTGCCCCGTGCTCGCATGCTCACCGCCCGGGCGTATCGCCCCACAGGATCTTGTGCAGCTGAAGCTGCAGCCGCACCGGCAACCGATCGGCAAGAATCCATTCCGCGAGACTCGCCGGCGGCACGTCGCCGTAGCTCGGTGAGAAGAAGATCGGACACGGCACGTCGTGGCTTCGCACGAATGCCCTCGCCCACTCGTAGTCGTCGCGGCTCGTGATGACGAGCTTCAGCGCGTCGCGAGGTGTAAGCAGCGCGAGATTCTCGAGCCGATTGCGCGCGCATTCTCCGGAGCCCGGGGTCTTCACGTCGACGATGCGGCTGACGCGCGGGTCGACCTGACCGATGTCGTGCGCTCCCCCGGTCTCGAGGCAGACTTCGTACCCGGCATCGCACAGCATCTCGAGCAGCGCAAGAGAACGCGTCTGCGCGAGCGGCTCGCCGCCCGTGACGCAGACGTGGCGCGCCTCGAAGCTCGCGACGGCCTCGAGAATCTCGCCGCACGTGCGCCACTCGCCGCCGCCGAACGCGTAGGCCGTGTCGCAGTAACGGCATCGAAGAGGACAGCCGGTGAGCCGCACGAACACCGTGGGCCAACCGGCGTGCAGGGCCTCGCCCTGGATCGAATGGAAGATCTCGGTGATCTTCAGGCGCAGAGCGGCCGCTTCGTCGCCGACGGGACGCCGGCTCGCCGACGCGGCCACGGCACTCAACCTGCCTCCCGCTCGAGTGCCTCGAGGCGGCTCACCGCGAGCTGTGCGGCCGTCGTGCCGGGATAGTCACGCATGACCTGCTGCAGCGCGGTCCGCGCCGCGTCCCAACGCTTGAGCTCGTAGTTGCAATAGCCGACCTTGAGCAGCGAGTCGGCGAGCTTGTCGGACTGCGGATAGAGGTCGAGGACCTTCTGGAACTCGGGCAGCGCGGCCGCGAACTCACGCTGCACGTAGTACGTCTCCGCGAGCCAGTACTGCGCGTTGTCCGCGAGCTCGCTGTCCGGGAAGGCCTGCAGGAAGCGCGTGAACGCTTGCGCCGCGTCCCCGTAGCGCCGCGCCTGCAGCAGCTCGAACGCGCGCTGATAGGCCTCGGTGTCCGTCCCCGCGACCGATCCGCCGGCGCCGCCTCCGGCATTGCCGAAGCCGCCCGAGCCGGGCGCCGCGTTCGCGCCGAAGCCCTGCCGCCCGCCGTCGACTCCGCCTCGCGACTGCGACTCGAGCGCCTGCAGCCGCTGGTCGATGTCGAGGTACAGCTGGCGCTGCCGCTCCGCTCCGCTCTCCGTCTCGAAGCGGAGCGTCTCGACCTCGCCGCGCAGCGCCTGCGTGTCCGCGCGTAGCTGCTCGAGCTGATTCGCGATCTGGATCAGGCTCTCGTTGTTGACGACGCGCTCGATGCGAATCAGCCGCGCCTCGAGGTCCTGCAAGCGCAGGTATACCGGATCATCCGTCGGTGTGATCGTGCTGCAGCCTGCGAGCACGCCGAAAGCGACGATACCGATGGGTCGGACTAGGTACGAGCTTCTCACGGCCGGTTCCTCGAGGTTCGCGCCGTTCCCGAGATGCCTACTGCCTGTAGACGATCTCGACCCGGCGATTCAGGCTGTAAGCTTCCTCGTTGCTGCCGAGCGCGGCCGGCCGCTCCTCGCCGTAACTCACCGTGCTCACCTGCTCCGCGGAAGCGCCTTGCAGCATCAGGATGCGACGAACCGCCTGCGCTCGCCGCTCCCCGAGACCGATATTGTACTCACGCGAGCCGCGCTCGTCGGCGTGCCCTTCGAGCCTGACTCGGGCATTCGGATTCGACGCGAGATAGCGCGCGTGCGCCGCGAGCATGTCGTTGTACTGCGGGGGAACGTCGCTGCGGTCGAACTCGAAGTAGACGATCAGCTGGTCGAGCAGATTCGCCGGTGCGCCGACGCCGTCCTCGAGAACGTCGAAACCGCCGCGGTCGCCGAACGGGCTCGTGGAGGCGCCGCTCGGATCCTGCCCGGACGCGGCACCCGACTCGAAATCGGGAAGCGTGTTGCCGCGGTTACAACCGGTCAACGCCAATGCGAGGATGCAAGTGAGCAGCGCGCTGGTTCGAAACATGTTCCCGATCCTCAAGGATGGAGTGTTTACAAGAATCTGCGTATTGTTGTTAATGCCATTCCTGCGTCAAGGCCGCGGGAAAGGCCCCCACACCGGCTCACGCACGTCGCCGACTCCCGATTCGATGCGCTGCTCGATGTTCCCGTCGCTCGTGACCGTCCCGAGCACGCCCCGTCCCCGTTCGCGCGTCGCGAAGATCAGGAGCGCACCGTTCGGCGCGTAGCTCGGCGACTCGTCGAGCTGTCCGCGGCGACTCAGCACGCCGAAGAACTGGTTGTTCGCGAGGTCGAACGTCGCGATCCGGAAATTTCCCTGCGTGTCGTCGCTGCGATGCACGACCGCGAGAAACCGGCCGTCCGGAGAGACACGCGGGCGGGCGTTGTAGTTCCCGTAAAACGTCACGCGCTGCGGTGCGGCACGGGTGTCCGCATTCGACGGGATGCGATAGATCTGCGGCGACCCGCTGCGATCGGACATGAAGTAGATCGTCTCGCCGTCCGGAGACCACGCGGGCTCGGAATCGATCGCCGGATGGTCGGTCAGCCGGCGCAGCACCTGCGTTCCGAGGTCGAGCGTGTAGATATCGAAGTTGCCCTCGACGAGGGACAGCGTCAGCGCGAGCCGGCGACCGTCGGGCGAGAAGACCGGTGCACCGTTGTGACCCGCGCGCATCGACACGCGCTCTCGCGTTCCGGTGCGCAACGTCTGCACGTAGATCGCCGACTGATTGCCTTCGAACGAAACGTACGCGAGCCTGCGGCCGTCGGGCGACCACGCGGGCGACATCAGCGGCTGCGTGGACTCCGCGACGACGACGCGGTTCTCGCCGTCGGCATCCGCGACGATGAGCTGATAGATTCGCCGGTCGCCGTTGCGCTGCTCGCTGATATACGCGATCTGCGTGCCGAACACGCCGGGGATGCCGGTCAGCTCCTCGAAGACCATGTCGGCGATCCGGTGCGCCGCCGCGCGCAGATTATCCCGCGGCGACGTCAGCCTGAACCCGAGAAGCTGTTGGCCCGATCTCACGTTGAAGAGCTGAAACTGCAGGGCGTAGTTGTTCGACGAGGTCTCGCTCATCTGCCCGATCAGCAGATAGTCGACGTCGCTGACGCGCCAGTCCTGGAAATTGACCTGCGCGGGATTCGTCGGGCGCGAGATCATGTCGGATACGGGCATCGGATCGAACCGTCCGCTGTTGCCGAGGTCCGCGCTGATGACCGCCGCGACGTCGTACGGCGATTGACCTGGTCCCTGCCAGCCGAACGGGACGATCGCGATCGGCACGGGACGGTCGATGCCCTGCGTCACCGTGATGTTGAGCTGCGCGTTCGCGCCTCCCGCCGCGATCGCGAGGAAGACCGCGACACCGGCTCGGAGCAGGGCCGTCCAGCGCGTCGGCCCGTTGTCATATCCTCTGGCCATCAAGCTCCTCTTCTGGTTCTCGTCGTGTTCCAAGCTTTACGTCGCACGCAACGGTGGCGTGCTGCCTCCGTGCATGCACGGCGTCAATCCCTAGGCTCGAAATCGATGATCAGGTTGCGCTCGAACAGCGAACGATCTGACGGCAGCGGCAGCGGCGATGCGCGCAAGACCGCCGCTTCGATCGACTGCACGACCGCCGCGTCGCCGTTGCAGGCCGTGACGCGCGCGCTGATGACTTCGCCGCTCGGGATCTGCACGACGTGCACGGTGCACTTGATGCCCGGTCGAGCGCTCGGCGGCCGAATCCAGTTCTGCTCGATCCTGTTTCTCAGCAGCGTCCGGTACTCGTCGAGCGCACCGGAGCGCATCGCGGCGAGTCTTTCGGCTTCCCGTTGCAGCTCCGCGTCGAGTTGCCGCTGCAGCTCTTCCTCCTGACGGCGCCGCTC
>Ga0079224_100004962_pt1 | contig 17393 bp, 12 predicted proteins | sample Stecom2015_FD_80414 | JGI IMG/M metagenome (GOLD analysis project Ga0079224, IMG submission 80414) | Agricultural soil microbial communities from Utah to study Nitrogen management - Steer compost 2015 | ecosystem: Environmental > Terrestrial > Soil > Agricultural land | place: USA: Utah...
CTCGGCAGCAACGACTACCGCGCGCTGAGTGCAAATCGGCAGGTGATCGGAGCTGCGCAGGACGCGATCGCCCTGTACGGGACGTCCGCGGCCGGCTCTCGGCTGTTGAACGGGAACCTCGATCTGCACGAGGAGCTTGAGGCGGACCTCGCGGACTTCTTCGGCTACGAGGCGGCCCTGATCTTCAGTTCGGGGTACATGACCAACCTCGGTGTCGTGTCCGCCCTCGCCGGACGTGGTGATCAAGTGTTCTTGGACGAGAAGGCGCACGCTTCCCTGGTCGACGGGGCGCAGCTGGCGCAGGCCTCCGGCGCGGTGGTGCGCTGGTTCGGCCACAGGGACCCTCGTGATCTGGCCCGGCAGTTGGCCGCCGCATCAACGGAGTCGATCCTGGTGGCCACCGACGGTGTGTTCTCCATGCTGGGCGATCTGGCGTCGGTGGCCGAACTGGTCGCGGTCTGTGAGGAGTACGGCGCCACCCTGCTGATCGACGACGCCCACGGGGTGGGGGTGCTCGGGCGCGGCCGCGGTGTGATCGAGCAGGCCGGCATGCAGGGCCGGGTGCCGTTGATGACCATGACGTTCAGCAAGTCGTTGGCTTCACAGGGCGGCGCTGTGCTGGCCGATGCAAAGACGATCGACTTTCTGCGGCACACCTCTCGGCCGCAGATCTTCTCGTCCGGGCTCAGTCCGGCCGACACCTCGGCCGCGCACGCGGCGCTGCGCGAGATCCGCCGGCGCGGGGAAGCGGAGTCCGATGCGCTGGCGGCGGCCGATTACCTGAGCCGGGCGCTGGACGCGCTGGGCTTCGACGTGGCGAGGAGCGTAGGCCCGGTCATCCTGGTGCGGTTCCCCGACCAGACTTCGATGCTGTCGGCGCAGCGGATCCTCCTCGAGTGCGGGGTGTACACCAACGCGGTGTTCCCGCCTGCCGGCGAGGGCTACCAGTTGAGGATCGCGTGCGCGGATGCGCATACCCCCGACGTGCTGGAGGCGGCGCTCGGTGTCTTCGCCTCGCTGCGCGAGGAGTTGCTCCCCCGCTACCGCGAGGCTGCGTGAATTGCCTCCGGCTGCTGTGGTTCACCGGAGCCATCCCGGGAATCGGGCGGCCCGTCGCCCGTGCCCTGGCCGAGTGCGGATTCGACCTGGCTCTTGTCACGCGCGGCGGGTCGGGCCTTGAGTACGTCGCGCGTGCCTGCGGGAGGAGTTCTCGGTCGCGGTGGGGTGCTGCAAGGTCGATCCGTCGGCGCCGGAGGTCTGGGCCCGGCCAGCTCGGCAACAATCACACCCGTCCGTCCGGGACCGCCCAGGCGACTTGCCCCAACCCACTGAGGTTTCCGCGAACGCGCGACCTCTTCACGAAAGACAGGCCAGAATGCCCCTTCCCAACCTGACCAACGACGACCGTGACGCGGCGCGTCAGAAGGCCATCCTTGCCCGGCAGGCCCGCAGTGCGGTGCGGGCGAGCCTCAAGGCCGGAACCCTGACGCTCGCCCAGGTGTTGAACCGGTCCGACACCGTCGTGGGCCGCATGCCGGTACGACACCTGCTGACCGCCCTGCCCGGCATCGGCCAGGTACGCGCTACCCGTTCGATGAACGCACTGGGCATCCCGGAAGGGCGTCGCGTCCAGGGTCTGGGGCCCGCTCAGCGCGCCAAGCTCCTGGAAGAGTTCCCGGACGCCGTGTAGGTCACCTGCCTGGTGGCCGCCGCGGCGCCGGGCGCGGTCAGCCCTCTGCGGGGAGCTTGCCTACGGCGGTCTTCATATGGCGGTCCACCAGGGCGGGTGCGCCCACCAGCATCACGGCCACATTGCCCTTGCGGACCGCCATCGTTTTGAGTACCTGCGCCCCCGAGGGCAGTTCCATCGTCGAGGTGTAGGCGAACTGTTCGTCTCCGAGCTCGGGGGCGGCGGACTTGACGACCTTGACCTCGATGGGAGTGGTGCCCGCCGTCATCGTGTAGGTGGGGCACGACGTGTAGGCGCCAAACAGCTCGCGCAGCTTGTTGGAGAGCACTGAGGGGCGGTCACTGTGCAGTTCCTCGCCGAGCGTGGCGTCCGTGTCGTAGTTGAAGCTGGTCTCCGCTTTCGCGGCGAACAGGTTCTCTTCGCCGTCCTGCCCCATCTTTTCCAGCGCGGGGCAGCCCTGGACCGAGATGTCGTCGAATTTCCCGCTGTCAGGCTCCTCCTGGTCCTGGACGTACCCAGCTCCGAGGTCTGCCTGAGACAGCAGCAGGGGACGCAGGGCGCCTTCCGCGAGAGGCTTGGGTTCCGCCGCTGGCTTGGCCCTAGACTTCGCGTCGCCGGCGCCTCCCCCGCTGCCGCTGCTGCACCCTGTGATCAGTACGCCGCACAGAGCGCTGGCCAGGATCCAGCGTCGTGTCCCGGACGTTGAGATGCGCATGAGAATGACTCACAACTCCCCTCCCCGATTACCGGAACATGACACTACTGCCTCGTATCGATCAGGGCGTCCCGCTCCACGCGTGTCGGTGGGTCGGCGCGGCGGGCGGGCCAGGCTGGTGGCCTCGTGCGCGGAGCTGCGCCCTGCGGACGGGGTCGCGCGCGATGCAGGGGACGGCTCATGCCCGGGCGCAGTTGAATGGTGAAGTTCGGTGGTGAAGAGCTAGCGAGAACACATGGTCGGGGCCTTTGCCTATGCGGTCAGGCGTGCTGCACGGAGCTCGGCTGCGGCGTTGCGCAGGCGCGCGGTCGCCTGGGGATAGTCGGTGCCGGAGGCGAGTATGTGACCGTCACGTCGCAGGGTTCCGACGCGGTGCTCGGCCGGATACAGCTGTAGGGAGGCGTACGGGGTGACGTGGTGAGGGGCTAGCGTGCCCGGAGGCAGCAACGGGGTCGTGCAGTGCCGCTGGAGGAAGCGCACCGCGCTCGCGCCGCGGCGATGTTCGTCGGTCAAGAGGGTCCGCCCGCATGCGTGGTGGCCGGCCTGGGAGATGAGGTCGATCCCGGTCACCTGCTCGATCAGCATGCCTATTAGGGGGTCGGTGAGGTGGGTGGTGACGCTGATGACCCGGGGCCCAGTTGAAGTGATCCGCATGCGGATCTGCGCCGGTCCTGAGCGGTGCCCGAGGGCGGCCAGCGCACGGCTCGCCGTGTCCTCGACGGCGGACGCGCAGACGTCTTCCGCGTCAACCACCACTTCCACTGGGAGCAGTGCGGGTTCGGCCTGCGGGTCAAACGTGGCATGGGAGATCGCGACAGTCGTGGGTCCGTATGGTGAGTCGGAGATGTAAGCGGTGGCTTCGATCCCGTCGAAGAGTGGCTCTATCACAGTGCCGGTGCCCGGCCAGGTGGCGGCGGTGGCCGCAGCGAAGGCTTCTGCAAGTTCGGGTAGGCCGGTGACCTGCCGCGCGGCGTACCGTGTGCGGGGCGAGGCAGGCTTGCACACTAGCGGGAATCGGACCTGATGCGCTGCTTCCAGGGCCTGGTCGTATGAGTCCGCATGGAGGGCTCCACTGTTGTCCACGTCGGCAGCGCTGAGGAGTTGGGCCGTGCGGTGGCGCAGGGTGGTCGCTTCGGTCATCGCGCGGGACGGCCCGGGCAATGCGAGCTCGCGGCGGAGCAGGTCGGCCGTGCGGGCATGGGCGGGATGAAAGGTCAGTACGCCAGAGACGGACTGGGTGCCGGCCGACCTCACTACCTCGTTCACCACTTCAGGGGGGTCGAGGAGGTTAGCGGTCCGGGCGGCGGCAAGATGGGGGCGTTGCCAGGTCGGCGGCCCCGTGTCGACGAGGAGCAGTGGCCCGACTGCGGCGAGGCGTTGCATGGCGTGCTCCCACTCCGCCTGCGGTCCGCTGCCCAGAACGACGAGGTGCCCGGTAGAGCCGTCATCCCAGTGGGGCGCGTGGGTACTCACGGGTGGTACTCCAGAGTGTAGAACGGTGCACTCGCTGGCGGCGCCAGGGGGTTTGATTACTCTCGCCGGGCGGTTGGGGCGGGGCAATGGCTCCTCGCTCAGGTTCCCCGGCTGCGGTCGACACGAGGCTCGTTGTGTCGCATAGCGGGACGTGAACCGAAATTCCGATTGCGGCTGGCGGGACGCGGTCCATGCGATGGGAAGTGACTGCATTGCAGCAGGTCACATGGGGTGTCCGCGGGACGAGGGTTCCGCAGGCTGACACCCGCCGCCGCAACCAGGTGGCGCGAGGTCCCACGGTGCTGCCCGTGCTCGCCCCTCCTGGAAGAACGCGCTCTGACCTGTTACTTTCCTGTCTGGTGGCAGTCAACACGGGTGGCCCACGGCGGGTTTGGGAGTGTACTGGAAAACCCTCTTCCTGGAAGAGGTGGTTCCTCCACAAGATCCGGCCCTAACGGTAGAGATGTGCTTGGCGGGGCCCGTGAGGCGGGATCAAGCCCCGCAAGCGCCTACCAGGAGGGACTGTCAGTGATCGACACCGAGCTTGTCGAGGCCGCCAGCACGGTGGATGACGGCATGACCGCCCACGCCCGGGTCTATCTCGTACTCCAAACTTTGAACAGCATGGGCCCCGGACTGCACCCGCTACGGCGCATCATCGACGAATCCGGCGTCACCAAGTCGACGGTCCACCGCATCCTGCGCGCCGGGGTGGAAGCCAAGCACCTGATCTACCGCGCACCGGGCCGTTACGGCATCGCCACCGACGTGGCCAACCACCGCCCGGATGCGAGTGTCCACCTGAATCTGCCGCACGACAGCGCCCTCGACCGTGAGACCACCGTGCTGCAGCGACAGACCGCTCAGGTCGCGATGGCGTTCAGCGCCGTCCTGATCGACGACACTCCCGGGCGGCTGATGCTCGACCACACGTACGGGCGCCGCAGTGACTTCCAGGCGGCGTTCAACCACGCCGATGCCGACATCAAGGTGGCCTTGCGCTACGCGCCGCTCACCGCGGACGCGGCCGGCCTGGCGATCCTCTCGCACCTCGACGGCGCTCCGCAAAGCCACCTGATGCGGGAAATACGCTCCGAGGGGTACGTGCTGACCCAATCGCCGCTGCCGGACTGGAAGATGCTCGGCGTGCCGCTGTGGCGCGGCTCAACCGTGTACGGATCGCTCGTCGTCATGGGCCTGCGCCCGCAGATGGAACGCAACCGGCGCGAATACGCCGCAGCCGCGCTGGCCTGCGCCGCACGACTGAGCGCCCGCTGCGAGCTGGGCAGCGGTGCCATGCGTCTGGCGAGCTGACGCTCATGGCCTGCGCCCGCAACCCCACCGGCCGGCACCGGAGCCGTGGCGGTCGTCGCCGAGCACCAGGCGCCGTGCAGTCTCAGGCAGTCAGCAGGGCTTGCCGCCCTCGAAGAGGATCGCGCACAGTCATCGTCCGCGGCGCTCCCGACCCACGCAACCGGCGTCCCCTCCCCGTTGATCTCCCATTGTCGCACCGCGATCGGCGTCTGCGGGCCCAAGGCTGGCGTACTCCTCCATGACGCTCCTCCCCTCTGCCCGATTCCGCAGCGACACTTCCACGTCCGTCGTCGCAGCAGCCAGCGGCACGGCTTGGACGGCTCCGGGCATGCGGCCTCCAGGCCCGCTGCGCGCTCCCAGCGAGGGCGGGAGCGACGCCCCGCCGACGCGGCTCGCGGGAGGGCGGCCTTCACCACAGAGCACGATCTGGCCCAGGAGGCCGCTCGCTGCGCGCACGCGGTAGGTGACCAGTTCGAAGGTCCCAACCGCGATATCCCGACGTCGCGCCACTACTCGGGCTCCCGAAGCCGGTTCAGGTATGTGAGCGCGCCGACTACGTCAGGGTGCCCGGTCTGCTTGTTAAGCAGGCTGCCTGGCCGCTCGAACCGAGCGGGCCCGCGCGACGTCGAGACAGTGTGCCGCCCCGCCCCCGGTGGGGGCGGGGCGGCACCTCCGGTGGGGTGGGGTCGGGTTTGACCCCGTGCTAGCCGTGGAACGCGCAGCGCTCCGGCGTCAACCGCTCGTCGAGGTCGGTGAGCACAAGGGTGAGGCGCGTGTACCCGAGGCGCTGGAGTGAACGGGGGGTCTCTTCGACCAGCCGGCATCCCTGGCGACCGACACCCGGTTCTGGGTGTCGCAGTTCGCGGACCGCGCCCTCGTGGTGAACCAGGTCGGCACCGGTGCCCAGGACCCAGTTCGGCATGTCGGTGAGGTAGGCGTCGCGGAGCGCGGCATGGCGGTACACGTCGCGGCGGATGGCCTGGAGCCCGTTGTCCTCGCTGTGCCGCTCGAGGTTGGACGACAGCTGGGCGAGCATGGCCAGTTGCCACTTCAGGTGGTCGATGAGGATGGCCGAGGCGTCCGGGTGGAAAAGTCCGAACCTCAGGAAGTTGCGCGTGGGCATCGCGGTGGGGTGCGCCCGCACGCTGCTGAAGAGGTCCCGGAATGCCTTGTTCGCCATCTTCACGTCCCACGCTTGGTCGATGACGAACGAAGGCAGTGAGAGCGCGTCCATCATGACGGTGTAGTCGCCCAGGAAGGCCGCGACGGCGTGGTCTTCCGACTCAGGGCGGTGGGGCGCGGCGCGCAGGTCGGGCTGCGGTGCGCGACCGACCGCGTAGAGGAACAGCAGGGTGGTCTGGTACTCCGTCATCTCGAGCGCTTCCGCCAAAGCATAGAGCTTCCCGTCCTTCCACTCCTTGACTCGGCCCCGCTCCCAGTCGCCATAGGCCCGACCGCTGATGTCCAGGCGGTGGGCGACGTCTTCCTGGCTCAGCTTGAGGTGTTCACGGCGCCCTCTAAGGAAATCGTGCAGCCTTCTGGCCTGAATCTCTGAGGCCAAGAATCCTGCGGTCTCCTTTCGTCCGGCGTTAGGTTGAACGTCGATTTTCATAGCGAATCCCCCTTGTCGATGCGGCTCTGTCCATGGCCGCGGTCGGGGCCCCCGGGGACATGCAGGCGTCCTTGTGCATTCGAGGGCTGCGTCGGTACCTAGTCCGTCTCGGCACGAGGTGGTCGGCGTGCTACCGCTGTTCGGAGCCCGGGTTCCCGTGCCGACCACGAGCATTGTCGGCTGGGACGGCCCCGTGCTCGAGAAGACCGGGTGGTGGTCGGCTCATGCACCATTAGCAAGGAACGTGAGCGCACCGGGCCTGGCCGCTCATCACCGCGAAGCCGCATGATCGCGCCTAGCGTCGGCTTCGTGGTCGTGACTACGTGTGTTCATAGGCGAGTTCCGGTTACGGGCGCGTCGGGTCGCGCGGTAGGGCGGATTACGTCCAGTTGCCGTAAAGGGCGGCGACAGTGAAGCCGGGCCCAAAGGCTGCGAGTGCGCCGGGAGCGCCGGCGGCTGGTTGGTTGTCGTGGGTGCGTCTCAGCACGTCGAGCACGGCAGCGCCGCCTAGGTTCCCGTTCTCGGCGAGCGAGGCGTGGGAGTGGCGGCCATCCTTATCGGCGTTGAGGCCAACACCGGTCAAGACCTCGTCGATGATGCGAGGTCCGCCTGGATGAATCGCTGCCCATTCGAGCGGGCGCTCGTCGAGCCAACGGAGCAGATGTGGCAGGGCGTCGGAGGCGGCTCTGGCGGCTGCCTTGGTGGACGCGAAGTGCAGTCCTTCCTCGTCGATGACGCCCCAGTATCGGTCGAGGCTGTTCGGCATCACCAGCTCGAATGGATCAAGCGCGACGAAGCCCGGCGGGAGGCCCGCGGCCGTCGACTTTGTCATGCCGGTAACAACGCATGCGGCCGCAGAGTCTCCGAAGAGAGCGCGGTACATCATCGACAGCGGCGTGGTCTCCGACTGGTGGTAGATCGTAGAAAGCGTTTCCGCGACAACGACGAGCACGCGGGCACCGGGCCGGGCGGTCGTGTAATCGAGAGCACGGATGAGGGCCTGGGCGCCGCCGGAGCAGGCGAGGGTAGCAAGGGGCATGCGGGACACGTCAGGGCGCAGGCCAAGGCGCTCGACGAGGTGCACGTCCAAGTTCGGTACGGAGAAGCTCGTGGTGTGGCTGGTCGCGATGGCGTCAATGTCAGCCGCATCGAGGCCGACAGTGGCCATGGCTTCACGGGCAGCGTACTCGCCGAGGTCGAGTGCGTCATTGAATGCCACTTCGGTCCGCCGGCCGACACCGCTCGGCGCGGTCACCTCCTCCAGCGGCCGGGTCCACCAGCGCTGCTGCACTCCGGTGTTGTCTATGAGGCGGCGCCAGATCGCGACCCGGGGGTGGTCTCGGGTTGGTTCGTCCGGATGGCGATAGACGGTTCGGATGTGCTCATGCAGGGCGGCGGTTGTGATGCGATGACGAGCGAGCCTCACTACGGGTCTGCCTATGTGCGCAGGCACCGAACCTCCATGCTTGGTTGCAGATCGATGGTGGGGTCTATCTGCAGACTTCAGCGTTGAGCGCTTCCGACGCCGGAACGCAGGGGTGAAGTCTGCCTTGGCCGCTCTTGCGTGTGGATGCTGAGTCATCTCAGGTACTCGGCGTGACGGAGAGGGCCTGACCGAGATGTCGGGGTGGACGTACCTGCGGCCGAAGCCGCGGCATCGTTCACCAGCGACCGGACTGGCGAGAAGTCTGTCCATCGAGCTGAAATAGCTGGCCAACGGTCTTGGGGAGATGCGTGGGGGGTCAGCGAAGCGACCTGCCTCCGCCGAACATGGGTGCCGTGTCCGATGCCAACCACTACGTCGATCTTGGCCTTGGAGAAGCCTCCGCCAGCGACGTGGTCTCCATGGGAGGCTCGACGTGACGGGCCGTAGTAGTCGGCAGGGTTCAGGTCGACTCGGCGGCGTTTCAGCAACGTTCTGAGTGACTCCTTCCAAGAGCTCTTCACAGCCACTCTCCTCCGGTTGGACCTGGGTGGGGTTCATGATGGCCCATTTCTCGACGTCATTTGCCTGCGAGATTTGCAGGCGAATGATCGGTGGGGGGTCCTGGCTGTCAGCAGTCAGGGCCTGGCGGGCGTGCTGCGGCACCCCGGAACCGCCCGTGCAGCGGAAGCCCCATAGAGATTTTGGCGCTGTCTCTGTGCAGGGAGGCGCCGCGGCCCGCCCGTGCCCGTTGAGCGATCGCCATGGCGCCTAGACGCGCGACCGCCCATCTCGCCTGGGTCGATCGGACCGAACTGCTGTGAGATGCAACAGTTGTGGCTACGGTGAGATCCCGCGCACCTGATGCTGCTCGTGCTGCCGAGGTAGCCCGAGCGTCACCGGGATGTCGTGTGAGGCCCGGCCCATCTGACGGCTCTCCCGTCCCGTCTACGGGCGTGTGGGATGCCGAAGGGGGCCAACGGCCGGTAGATGTCTCTCTGGTTTCCGCCCTCTTTGGACTTGCGCTGGAAGGAGCAAAACCTCATGGATGTTCATCCCACACCTGTGCCACCGCCGGGGTGCCCCGCTCATGACTCTGGCGGCGGGGTGCCGCTGTACGGTCCGGAATTCGCGGCCGATCCGCAGGCGTACTACGACTACCTGCGCCACTTCGGTCCTACGGCACCCGTGGAACTCGCGCCGGGTGTGGCAGCCACCCTCGTCACGGACTACGCGGCGGCGCTGGATCTGCTGCGCGATCCGGCATTCCGCAAGGACGCCCGTCAGTGGCGAGACCTTCGCAGTGGCAAGATCCCCGAGGGCAGCCCGGTCGTGCCGCTGCTCGCGTACCGGCCGAACTGCATGTTCGCCGACGGTGCCGAGCACCAGCGGCTTCGGCTGGCGGCGACCGAGAGCATGATGCGCATCGACTCCCGCCGACTGGCCCAGATCACCGAGCAGGTCTCCGCCTATCTCATAGCCCAGTTCAGCGCGCGCGGCTCCGCCGATCTGATGGCCGACTACGCCAGGCAGCTCCCGCTGTTCGTCTTCAACGAACTGTTCGGCTGTCCAGCGGAGATCGGTGACCGGGTGCTGTTCGGCATCGCCAGCATGTTCGACGGAGTCAATGCCGCAGAGTCGGCGCAGCTGCTGCACAGTGCGGTCGGTGAGCTCGTGGCCCTCAAGCGAGAGCGGCCCGGCGACGACGTCACTTCATGGCTGATGGAGCACGAGGCCAACCTGACCGACGAGGAAATGGTCCATCAACTCTCACTGCTCTTGGGGGCGGGGGCGGAGCCCTTGCGGAACTTGATCGGCAACACTTTGCACCGCATCCTCACCCACGATCGGGGCGCCTACCAGGATGTTCGCAATGCCGTCAACGACACGTTGTGGAAGAACCCGCCGATTGCGAACTTTGCTGCGCACTATCCGGCGGACGACCGAATGTTTGCCGGCCAGCGGGTGACGGCGGGCCAACTGATGTTGATCAGTTTCGCGGCCGCAAATATCGGCATGGCGCTCTCAGAGAGCCATCATGCGGCCAACCGGGCCTCGCTGGCGTGGAGCGCCGGACCGCACGCCTGCCCTTCGCAAAGGCCAGCGACCGGCATCACTGTCACTGCCGTCGACGCCCTACTCGGCCAGCTCCCGGACATCGAACTCGCCGTGCCAGCAGGACTGCTGACCTGGCGCCCCGGTCCGTTCCATCGCGCTCTGAACGCACTCCCCGTCCGCTTCAGCGCCGTCCAGGCCATGGAGTGGCCGACTGTGCCGGCCCCTGCACAACACGCGATGGTCCGCGCCGAGCACAGCGCAGAGCACCGCAGGGCGGGCGGCGCTGGCAAGTGGTCCCAGTTCCTGGCCTGGCTGAGGAAGTGACCGCACACACCTTGAGCGCTGCGCGGCGGTCCACACAACGTAATCTGCCATCCAGGCACGACCGTTGCCCTGAAATCCACCCCGGTCCTCCCAGGACCGTGCCCCAGGAGTAAGTAAGCCGTCATGGACGCCAACACCCCCAATCCGGTGCCCCCGCCCGGATGCCCCGCCCACGCCGACGGGCGGATACCGCTGTACGGGCCCGACTTCGCGGCCGACCCGCACGCCTACTACGACTTTGCGCGGGCATACGGCCCCACAGCACCCGTTGAACTCGCTCCAGGTGTCGACGCATCCCTCGTCACCGACTACGCAACAGCACTGCGCCTGCTCCAGGACAGCGGCACCTTCCGAAAAGACGCACGCCGCTGGCGAGACTTCAACGAAGGTCTGGTCCCCCGGGACAGCCCCGTCGTGCCGCTGCTCGCCTACCGCCCCAACGCCATGTTCAGCGACGGCGCTGAGCACCTGCGCCTACGCCAGGCGATCACCGACACCATGGCTCGCATTGATACCGGCCAGCTGGCCCGCAGCACCGAACAGATCTCGGACTACCTGATCTCCCAGTTCGGCTCCCGCGGCTCTGCCGACCTGATGGCCGACTACGCCAAGCAGCTCCCGCTGTTCGTCTTCAACGAACTGTTCGGCTGCCCTGCCGACATCGGCGACCGCATCCTGTTTGGCATCTCCGGCATGTTCGACGGAGTCAACGCGGAACGGGCCGCCGAGGTGCTCTTCGGAGCGGTTGGTGAGCTCGTGGGTCTCAAGCGCAGCCGGCCCGGCGACGACGTCACCTCGTGGCTGATGCAGCACGAGGCCAGATTGAGCGACGAGGAGATGGTGTATCAGCTCTCACTTCTCCTAGGCGCGGGCGCCGATCCGCTGCGCAACCTGATCGGCAACACCCTGCACCGCATCCTCACCCATGACGAGTACGCCCGCCAGGGCGGACTGATCGACGAAGCGATGGAGGACACACTGTGGGAGAACCCTCCGGTGCCCAATCTTGCACCCCACTATCCCGCCGCTGATGTGGAGTTCGCCGGGCAGACGTTCCTGGCAGGGGATCTCATCATGGTGAGTTTCGCCGCCGCGAACAATAGCCCGAGCCTCGCGGCCGCCCGGCAGTCCGGCAGTAACCGTTCCCACCTGGCCTGGAGCGCAGGCCCGCACGCCTGCCCCTCGAAGGACCCGGCCCGCCAGGTCACCATGGCCGCCGTCGAGCACCTCCTCAACCGGATCCCCGACATCCAAGCCGCCGTGCCCGAGAACAGCCTGACGTGGCGCCCCGGTCCCTTCACCCGCGGCCTCACCGCGCTACCGATCCGTTTCACCCCACTCCCTGCCCCCGACCGGGTACCTGGCCAGGGCCACACCCCCGCAGGCGAACGCGCCGAACAGTCCGCCTCCGCGCATAGAGCGACGAGCACCGGCCGGTGGAGCCAGTTCCTGAACTGGCTCACGAGGTGACGCGCGGGCCAGCTCCCCGCCGGTTGCTGCCCGCGTAGCGGACCCGAACCCGCCGGCGAGGCCGCGCGAAGGGCCAACGCACTGTGCAGCCCCTAAGACAACCCACCCTCACTACCCTCTGGAAGCTGCCCGCCCTCAACAGGCGGGCAGTTTCCTGCATCTTTCGGAGGCACACCATGATCCGCCAGGAAACTGCCTGGGTTCTCTTTTCTGCTGGTCTGATCTTCCTCGCATCGCTGGTCCTCGGGGTGTGGAAATGGCAGCAGTCGATATCGTCCACAGACGGAACAGCCCATCGCTACGTCAACGTCGCACATAACGCCGGACTGATGTACAGCTTCGCGGCTGCGGCCATCGTGGCACCGCTCGTCCAGTTCTCCGGCTGGCCATCCGCAGTGAACATCGCCGCCGCAGCAGCGATTATCGGAATGTTCATCTTGACGATCTCGAACTATGTGCGGCTGGCAATCGACGGCCGAACCGACAACCAGATGCGCGACCGGAGATCCAGCCTGCGCGGTGTACGCGAGGCCCTGATCATCGGTGAGATCGGCGGCACCGCAGTCCTGTTGACTGGCTTCGCCTATGCCGAGTTGTAGACAAATAGAGCAACAGCACGAGTCTAGCGAGGTAAAGACACAAAACACCTGGATTAGGACCGTCGCATCACCGGTTGAACCCAGGGATTACGCCTGGCCAGCCCTCGCTCGCGCCACGGGGTATGAAGAGCCGTCCCCGGCGCGGGGCACAGTGGGCCCCACTCCGCATTCACGCGACCGTGCCGTCAGGCCGTGCCCTTCTTCCGCAGATGGGTCGCGAGGGTGAGGTAGCGCGCCCGCCGGGGCACCGGGACCATGCTCCGGACTCGGATGTACCACATCTCGGCAAGGCGACGGGATGGGCGCCCGGCCGGTTCGAGGGCACTGCCCACGACGCAGATCCCGACGAAGTGGCTCGGCCGGGTACCGACCCGGCCGTACCTGGCGGCCGGGCAAGAACCCCATCCGTGTGGACTGCCACACGTCACCAGCGACCAGCCCGATAGTCATGCCCTAACTACTGTCGGTGCTGTCTCAAGTGGCTCGTATGGGCGGCGGGCTTTCTGGCCGCTCTGCACCTGGCGTGAAGATCATCGTCATGGTGATGAACCGACTGGAGCTCAGCGGTGATGAGGTCGCCAGGCTCACCCAGCCGATGCCGTGCTCAGGGTGGTTGAAGGGTCGACATGAGCCGTCTGGGTGGACGAATACCGGTCCGAAGTCCCGGTAGTACGGCCCAGTGACAGGATCTGCGAGGACGCGCCGAACTATGTCCGCGATCCGTTCGTCACCCGGATAGGCGGCGCGTGCTGCCCACAGTTGGGGGACGATGAACGGGGCCCAAGCGCTGTCCCAGTCGGGAAGCAGTCGCCGCGCTGCAGGGTCGAGCAGCATGTACTCCATCGTGTTCGCCGGGTGCTCCTGCCCGGGAAAGAGCCGCGGGAAGTGGTCGTTGAACGCCACGACGTCCCACCGGTGATTCGTGATGTAGACGGCGTGCGGCACACTGTCGATGACCTGCTGCCACGTGCCGTCGAGCTCGTCGTCTTGCTCCGGGTAGATGGGCTGTGGGGGGTCATGGTGCCATGTCATGCGCCACAGCCACGCCCACTCGTGCGGGTTTAGTTTGAACAGATCGCCAACGCCCCGCAGGACGTGTTCGGGGGCATTGTTGTAGCGACCGTTCTCAAGCCGCTCGTAGGTTCCGCGGCCGAAACCGAGGATGTCGTCAACCTGGGTCTGGGAGAGACCTCCACCGGCAGGGCGGCGCCCCTGAGGTGCAAGGCGGGTGAAGCCGTAGTCAGCAGGGTTCAGCATGGCTCGGCGGCGTTGCAACACCGTCCGGAGTGCCGCCTTCAAGGCATTCTGTTCCACCTTGCCCCCTCTCTGTCTTGACATGGACGCGATCCATCATGACTCACTGCCCGACATCATGGAGACGACAGGCCAATGGGTGGTGCAACAGGCACGTTGGCGTTGCCTGTTCAGTGGCGCTCGTAAGGCCCTGTGACGCGAGGGTCTCCGCGAGCAGCCTAAGCGGAATGCGAATCGCCTTTGGTCCCCAAGCCGCGAAAATAGGGGGGTCCACCGGTTTGTGCCACGCACGACATGCTCGCCTGCTGGTTCGGTGTCGCCCTTTTCCACATCACCGGGAGTTGGGAGAGGCACGGCCCATGCTCACCGAGCGAGGTGTGCCGTCAGGCCGCGCGGGCGGCAGGGCGGCTGCGGGTCCTGGCCGAAGTCATCGATCCCCTCGGTGCCGACGGGAAGATCGGGATCATCGACGGGGCCGGGGTTCGGGGACACCGGCTGCGGGTTTTCACTCGAGGGCTACAGGCCCGTCGCAATGAACGCCGCACCCGCGACGGTGATGACCAAAGCTGGTTCGAGGCCAGCCAACGGTCATCAGGGCAAGGAATCAGCCTTAGGCACTGTCCGGCGGATCACTGGCGGAGCCAGAGCCGGATTGCTGGGGCGGTGACGGTGCCGTGGAAGACGTAGGCCCTTGTCGTAACGCGTCGCGGCCGCACGGGAGTTCTTGAGCCGGTTCATGGTCCGCTACACCTCGTTGCGTCGCCGATAGCGGTCGCGGTCGAAGCCGGCGGGCCTGCCCCCGTTGCTGCCCTTGCGGCGGCGGTTGGACCGCTGGCCCTTCGGTTCCGGGGTCGTGTGCCGGATGCGGCGTCTTCGCAGGTAGCGGCGGTTGCGGCGTGAGCTGTATGCCTTGTCGCCGCTGACGTGGTCGGGCCGAGTTCTGGGCCGTCCGCCCAGTGGACGGGGGACCCGGATCCGGTCCAGGACCTCGATCATCTGCGGGGCATCGCCCCATTGGCCCGGCATGAGCAGGAGGGCCAGTGGGCGGCAGCCGACCTCGCAGGCCAGGTGGATCTTGCAGGTCAGGCCGCCCCGGGACAGTCCGAGTCCCTCGTCGGGGCGGTGGTGCCGGGGTGTCGTTCTTTTTTCGGGACCCGCGGCCGGGCCTTGCGGGCGCCGGCCGCGTGCTGATGGGCCTGGCAGCACATCGAGTCGACGCCGACCATCGACCAGTCGATCCGCCCGGCGAGGTCAGCGTCGGCCTGGACCGACTGCAGGATCCGGTCCCAGGTGTTATCCGCCGACCAGCGGCAATGCCGCTCGTAGATGGCCTTTCACGAGCCAGAGTGTTCCGGCAGATCACGCCACGGAACACCGGTCCGGACCCGGAACAGGATCCCGTTGACCACGGTGCGGTGGTCGTTCCACCGGCCGCCTAGACCACACAGAGGTGGCAGATGCGGCTCAAGCAATGATCACTTACGATTCGTCAGATTCCCCCGCCCATGACCCAACCTACGAGCGACCGGCCGGAAAGTCACATGTTCCGCCGGACAGTGCCTAGCCCGAAGCGCGTCGCTATACTGGTCGTCGGGTGCGGCGCTGGTTCTGCGCCGCGCCGCACCCTCGTCGCTCCGATCGTCCGCCATGACACGATCAGGGGAGCCGTTCTCTTGCTGCAGGCTTGCACCGTCCTGCCCGAGGCGCCGCCGCGCAGGCGGCCAGGCTCAGGGCGGCGGCCAGCCCGATGGCGGCGGCTGCGGCCCGTGTCGTGCGGGGACGGGGTTCGGCGGTGCGGGGCGTGCGGACCTCCTCGGGAGCGACGGTGGCTCTGAGCAGCCTGCGACCCCACGAGGGCCTGTCGGCCGGAACTGCCGGGCGTTCCCGTGCGGCGGGAGACGGGTTGGGCCCTCTCCCCCGGGTTTCGCCGCTCCGTGCGCGTTCCGTCTTGCTCGCCCTGGCCTGCGTGCCGGGCGGTCAGTGCGGCTGTGGTTGGAAGGGGCTGTGCTGCGGATATCCGGATGCCATGCCGTAACCGTGGTGCTCGGCTGGCTGGTTCGGGAAGGGGTAGGCCGCCGGGGCAGGAGCGGCGGCAGGTGGGGGGGTCCTGCGAGTGGCGAAGCCCTCGGCGACGAGGGTGCACAGGTTCAGGTATGCCTGTCGGGTCTTGGGTCGCATCAGGTCCAGGTCCACTTCGGCGCCGGCCGCCAAGTGCTCGTCGAAGGGGACTGAGATGACGCCGCGGCATCGGGCGGAGAAGTGGGCGACGATGTCCTCCACTTTGATCATCTTGCCCTTTTCGCGCACTCCGGAGACCACCGTCAGCCCTCTGCTGACCAGGTCGGTGTAGCCGTGGGCGTTGAGCCAGTCCAGTGTGGTGCTGGCGCTGGAGGCGCCGTCCACCGACGGGGTCGCGACGACGATCAACTGGTCTGTCAGGTCGAGGACGCCGCGCATCGCGCTGTAGAGCAGGCCGGTACCGGAGTCGGTGAGGACGATTGGGTACTGGCGGCCCAGTACGTTGATGGCGCGGCGGTAGTCGTCGTCGTTGAAGGTGGTCGAGATGGCGGGGTCGACGTCGTTGGCGAGGATCTCCAGGCCGGAGGGGGCCTGCGAGGTGAAGGCGCGGATGTCCATGTACGTGTTGAGGGTGGGGATCGCCTGCACCAGGTCGCGGATGGTCGCTCCGGTCTCGCGTCGCACCCGGCGTCCGAGGGTCCCGGCGTCCGGGTTGGCGTCGATCGCCAGGATCTTGTCCTTGCGCTCGCTGGCGAGCGTTGCCCCGAGTGCCGTAGTGACGGTCGTCTTTCCGACGCCGCCCTTGAGGCTGATCACGGCGATCCGGTAGCAGGCATGGACCGGGGTGCGGATGAGCTCCAGCTTGCGCTGCGTCTCAGCGTCGTCCCGCGCACCGCCGATCCGGAAACGTGACGGGCGGGTTCCGGGGCGCGCACTTCGGGGTCTGGGCGGGGCCCCGCGCAGGAGCCGTTCGGAGGACAGCTCGGTTGCAGCGCTGTGCCCCAGCGGTGTTTGCGCCGGTCCGGGAGGCGCCTGGTGCGCCAGCATGTGTGGGGCCGCGGGCGCCGCCGCCGGTGCGGTGGTCGGCATGGCGGCGGGCGCGGTGTGCTGCGGCGGCCAGGCCGCAGGCCCGGGCCCAGGGCCCGCGGGCGGGAACGCGGGGACTGCGACGGCCGCGGGGTGGGGGACGGGGGGCGGGTATCCGTAGGTGCCCTGTGCCGGCGGCGGCCCCTGCTGCGGGTATCCGTAGGCGGGCTGTTCCAGGGGCGGCCCCTGCTGCGGGTAGGCGGCTAACGGAGCCGAGGCCGGGTGGTTTGCGGGTGGCTGCACGGTCTGCAACGGCTCGGGGTGCGCGGGGCGCGGGGCGGGCTGGGTAGTCCAGGGCACCGAAGCTGCAGGTTGGGGGGCTGCGGGAGCGGCCGGGCTCGTCTCAGGCGGTGTGA